>Ga0210399_10004659_pt1 | contig 10652 bp, 7 predicted proteins | sample IncBWC14MmetaG_FD_150865 | JGI IMG/M metagenome (GOLD analysis project Ga0210399, IMG submission 150865) | Forest soil microbial communities from Barre Woods Harvard Forest LTER site, Petersham, Massachusetts, United States - Inc-BW-C-14-M | ecosystem: Environmental > Terrestrial > Soil >...
GTAACCGAGCTCGCCTACGAAACCCACTCGCATGATGCGGCAGGGCGCCCCGGCGATCGAAGCCTCACGGATGCCGAGGTACGGAAAGGCCTCGTTGCTGAGGTCGAGCGTGGTGTGCTCGGCGAGCAACGCGCGGGAGTCGGGCCCGGCGAGGTTGAACGCACTGTAGTGGCCGGTGAGATTGACGAGGCCCACCGCCAGCCCCCACCAGCTGGCGAGCCGCCCGAATTCGCGAAACAGCGTCGCCGAGTTACCGGTCGTGGTGGTGAAGTAGAAAGACTGCGCGCCGAGCCGTCCCACCACCCCGTCATCCACGATGACGCCCGATTCATCGAGCATGAGTGCATAGCGCGTCATGCCGACGGGGAGGTTGGCGTACCGCGCGGTGTACACCCGCTCGAGGAACTCGGCCGCCTGCGGGCCGTGCACCTCGATCTTGCCGAGCGTGCCCACATCGACGAGCCCGACCCGCGTGCGCACCGCCTGCACCTCGGCAAGGATCGCTGCCTCGCGCGATTTCCCCGGCAGCGCGTAATACTCGGGGCGGCGCCAGTTGCCCGCCGGCATCCACACTGCCCCGAGCGCTGCGTGCTCCTCATCGAGCGGGGTGCGCCGCTCCGGAGTGAAACCGCGCCCCGCGAGATGCGCGAGCGGCACGGGATGATACATGGGCCGCGCGGTCGTGCTGCCGAGCGCCGCCAGCGATTCGCCGCGAATCCTGCCGAGAATGCGCAGCGCGTTCATGTTGGAATGCTTCCCCTGGCTCGGTCCCATGCCGACCGTGGAGAAACGCTTCAGCAGCTCGCTGCTGTCGAAGCCCTCCTGACAGGCGTTGGCGAGATCCCTCGCCGTCAGATCTTCGTCGAAGTCGACGAATTCCCCGCCGCGGGCATGAGGGAAGATGGGATAGGGATGGTTCGGGCACTCCTCCGGCGCACGAGGCGGGCGGCTGACTGGCTCGCTGCCGAAGCCGAGGCTTGCCGCGGCTTCATCGCCGGCCGCGCGTCCGTCGGCGAGGCGCTCATCGTACCCATACATGCCGTTCACCTTGCCGCAGGCGTACACCGCAGGCGGCAGCGTCGCGGGCAGGAACTGCTCGAGTGCCGGCTCGTAGCTGAAACGCGCGCCTGCCTGATGCACCAGCGCATTGGCCGGTGCGAAACCAACGCTCATCCAGATCCCATCGAGCGCAATGCGGTGCCGCGCGCGCGCAGCGCCGCTGCCGGTCTCGAATTGCAGGCCGCCGACCTCGCCACCGCGGCGCGCCACGGCCTCGATGGGCGTGGCGCCGTAGTGCACGGCGACCCCGCGCCGCGCGAGCTCCTGCGCCGCGGGAGCCGAAAGCGCGCCTGCAGTCGTGCGCAGATCGAGCACCGCGGCGACCTCGATGCCGTTAGCAAGCGCATCGAGCGCCGCGGCATAGCCGTGCGCGTTGGCGGTGAGCACCGCCACGCGCCGCGCGCTCGCAACGGCGTGGTGGTAGAGCAGCCGCTGCGCGGCGCTCGCCAGCATGACTCCCGGCAGATCGTTGCCGCGGAACACCGCGGGCTGCTCGTAAGCGCCCTGCGCGATGACCACGCTGCGTGCGCGAACCTTCACCACGCACTCATCGGTGACCACCGCGACCCAGTGGTCCGCGTAGTAGCCGGCAGCATAGGCCCCGGTGAGCAGCCGTATGCGCAGGTCAGCCTGCGCGTCGGCGATCAGCGCCGTGGTCTTCCTGAACGCTGCAGTGCTGCCGCCGCGCGCATAGCGGCCGCTGCCGCCTGCGGCCGGATTCTCATCGACGAGCAGCACGCGCGCCCCGCGGCCGGCAGCGGAGAGCGCGGCGGCGAGTCCCGAAGGCCCCGCGCCGATCACCAGCACGTCGCAGAAATCGTAAGCCTTTGCCGTTACGCGCCGGCCGGCGTGCAGATCGACCCTCCCGAGCCCACTCAGGTGGCGGAACATCTGCTCCCAGCGGGGAAACAGGCGCTTGCTGTGAAACGCCTTGTTGTAGAAGCCACCCGGCAGGAAGGGAGAGAGCCGGTTGAGCACCGCGAGCCAGTCGTGCCTGAGGCCGCCGCGGGTGTTCACCGCGCTCACTTCCCAGCCGGACTCGACTTGCACGGCATCGGCGCGTACGTTGGGCACGCTGCGCTCGTGAAGCTGCAGCTGCATCAGCGCGTTCGCGTCGTGATCGGCTGCGCTCAACACTCCCCGGGGGCGGTGATACTTGAACGACCGTCCGAGCACCCGGACCCCGCTCGCCGCGAGCGCCGCGCTCACCGTGTCGCCGCGGTAGCCCCGCACCGGCTTCCCTTCGAAGAGGAATTGCACCGGTTGCGAGCGATCGATGAGCTCGCCCTCTACCTGGGGCAGGCGCTTCATGCAGACTCCGGCCGTGCGCTCCCGGCCGGCTGGTAGAGATAGGTACGCAGGATGGTGTCGGTTGTCGTGTCGCGCTCGGCGATGAACCACACGCCGCTCGGCGTGTGACACCACCACTCCGTCTTCACTCCCGGTACGCCGCTGCGGTTGAACACGTAGTCGGCCCAGGCCTGATCGCTGGCGGTCGCTGGGTCCTGCGTCTCCCGCAGCTCCCCGCCGTAGGCGAATTCGCTGAGCGCGCGGCGGCCGTTGATCGGACACGTCATGAGCTTCATGAGTCCCGCACCCTCAGTGACCTACTGCCGCCGCGCCCTTCTCGCCCGTCAGCGCGTAGCGCGCGAAGCGATCCAGGCCGAAAGCGGCGATGAGCGGATGGGCGGCATCGTTCACCACCGTGTGACTCATGGTCTTGCCGCACACCGGGGTCGCCTTGAAGCCCCACGTACCCCAGCCCGAGTCGAGGTAGAAGCCGCGCACGGGGGTAAGGCCCATGATCGGCGCAAAGTCCGGCGTCATGTCGGCCATGCCGGCCCACTGCCGGTTGATCTTGACATCCGACAGGAAGGGAAAGAGCTCGAGCATGTGTGCGGCGAGCGATTCCGCGAAGTCGAGCGTCGAGCGCGTGGAGTGCAGCTCGTACGGATCGAGCGATGCGCCCATGACGAGCTCGCCGCGCGCGCTCTGGCTCACGTACACGTGCAGCGAGCCGGAGACGATGATCGGATCGAGCCACGGCTTCAAGGGCTCCGAGACCATCGCCTGCAGCGGATGGATGTAGATCGGCGAGCGCAGCCCGACCATGGCGAGCACCCGCGGCGTACAGCCGGCCACCGCGCACAACACCTTGCGGGTCGCGATCCGGCCACGATTCGTGACCACCCCCGCCACCGCGGGACCTGAGCCGCGATCCTCGAGCTCGATGGCGAGCACTTCGGTGTTCTGGTGGATCTCGACGCCGCGCCGGTCGGCGCCGCGCGCGTACCCCCACGCCACCGCGTCGTGCCGGGCGATCGCACCGGGTGCATGGTAGAGCGCGCCGAGCACCGGCGCGTGACCGCCGCAGCTCATGTCCATCATGGGCAGTGCCTCGTGCACCGCCTCACGGTCGAGCACCTCGCTCGCGACGCCGAAGTGCTGGTTCACCTCGGCGCGCCAGCGCATCGTGCGCAGTGTGGCGTCGGTGTGTGCGAGTGTGTAGTGACCGCGCGTCGAGTAGAACAGGTTCAGGTCGAAATCCTGCGACAGGTCCTGCCACAGCCGCACGCTCTCATCGTAGAACTGCACGCCCTCGGGCGTCAGATAGTTCGAGCGGATGATGGTGGTGTTGCGCGCCGTGTTGCCGCCACCGAGATAGCCCTTCTCGAGGACCGCGACGTCGCGGGTACCGTGGTCGCGCGCGAGGTAGTAGGCCGCCGCGCAGCCGTGGCCGCCGGCGCCGATGATGACCACGTCGTAGCTCGACTTGAGCTGCTCGTGATGCGTGAACATCCGCGGCTCGGGATGCCGGCGCGAGAGAGCGAACTTGATGAGGCCTAGGGGCATCGGCGACGCGGGCGCCAGACGTTGCTTTTTTCCGTGGTATCACATGGTTTACTGGCATGCAAGAGACTTGCATGGTAAGAATATGGACGCGCACCCGAATCTCCGACATAGAATGCGGCGGCGTGCTCGTATGGACGATCAAACAACCAAGAACCGGGGGCGGGTGAGAGCGCGGCGCAAGCCTCAAGCGACTCCCGCGGCGGCGGCGGTCGCGGCCGGCAGCTTCGACTATGCCGCGAGCATCGGTCGCGTGGCGCGGCGCATTCGTGATGAGCTCGGCCTCACCCTCGCCAACGTCGCGCAGCAGGCGCGCATCAGCCCCGGGATGCTGAGCCGCCTCGAGACCGGTCGCGTGAGTCCGAGCCTCGAGACGATCGTGGCGCTCGCGGAGGTGCTCGGCATCCGTCCCGCGCTGCTGCTGCAGGATGTCGGCTCGCCCGAAAGCGGCGCGCAGCACACCCCTGCCGGTCAGGGGCTCGAGGTCGTGCGCCGCGGCACGCGGCGTGGGCACACCTATCAGCTGCTCGCCGCGCCGCGCGGACCGCGCAAGGAGTTCGAGCCGTACTTCGTCACGATGACGGACAAGAGCGAGGTATTCCCCGGTTTTCAGCACGCCGGGACCGAGTTCATCTACATGCTCGCAGGCGAAATGCGTTACCGCCACGGCGGGGAGAGTTATCTCCTCAGGGAAGGCGACTCGCTCACCTTTCGCGGTGACATCGCCCACGGTCCCGAACGGCTCATCAAGATGCCGATCCGCATGCTCTCCATCATCATCTACGCCAGCGGAGCCTCCGAATGAACGAGACAGCCCGAGCGGCAGCGGCCATGGATGAGAGGACCCGAGCGACGCTTGACGCCGATGCCGCACAGCTGAAGGCGCTCGGCTACACCTCGAAGTTCGACCGGACCATGACCGAGCTGGAGAACTTCTCGCTCGGCTTCACGTATCTCTCGCCGGTGGTCGGTGTCTACAGCCTGTTCGCCTTTGCGCTCGCCGCCGGCGGCCCGCCGATGTTCTGGTGGTATCTGCTGGTCGGCATCGGCCAGATGTTCGTGTGCCTCATATTCGGTGAGGTGGTCTCGCAGTTTCCGATCTCGGGCGGCCTGTACCCGTGGTCGAGGCGCCTGGTCGGCAAGCGCTGGGCGTGGATGGCGGGCTGGGTCTACGGCCTCGCGCTCATCGTTACCATCGCCGCGGTCGCCACCGGCGGTGCGCCATTCCTCGCACAGTTGCTCGGCTTCACGCCAGAGCCTGCGACCACCACGACGGTGGCGCTATGCATGATCGCGCTCGCAACGCTCTGCAACGTGAGCGGCACGCAGACGCTCGCGCGGGTGGCGATGTTCGGCTTCATCTGCGAGCTCGCCGGCGCGCTCGTGGTCGGCGCCTGGCTGCTGCTCTTCGTGCGGCATCACCCCTTCAGCACGTTGTTCAACACCTACGGCATCCAGAGTGGTGGCAGCTACCTTCCCGCGTTCCTGGCCTCGGCGCTCGCGGCGATGTTCTGCTACTACGGCTTCGAGGCCTGTGGGGATGTGGCGGAAGAGACTCCGGATGCGAGCCGCCAGATTCCCAGGGCCATGCGCATGACCATCTATGTCGGCGGCGCCGCGGCGATGCTGGTGTGCCTCGCGCTCATCCTCGCCGTGCCCGACATGCGCTCGGTGCTTGACGGCACGGACTCTGATCCCATTCCGACGCTGCTGCGCGCCGCCGGGGGCGAGCTGGCCTTCCGCGCGGTGATCGTGGTGGTTCTCGTGTCGTTCATCTCCTGCCTGATCAGCATCCAGGCGGCCGCGAGCCGGCTGCTGTTCGCGTACGCGCGCGATGAGATGATCGCCGGGAGTCAGTTCTTCAGCCGCATGTCACCGCGCACCCACGTGCCCGTGGCGGCGCTCATCACTGGCGCACTGCTCGGCGCGGCCATTGCACTCTGCGGCCTGCGGCTGCAGAACGCAGTGAGCACCATCATCAGCTTCGCTTCGGCCGGCATCTACATCGCCTTCCAGATGGTGGTGCTCGGGGCGCTCTACGCCCGCGCCCGGGGCTGGAAACCCGCCGGCCCCTTCACGCTCGGCCGCTGGGGCTGGCCCATCAATGTGCTGGCGCTCGGCTACGGGATCTTCGCGATCATCAACATGCTCTGGCCGCGCGGCCCTCAGGACCCGTGGTACAGCAACTACGGAATGATGGTGACCACGGCGGCCGTGCTGGTGCTCGGCATGCTCTACATGGTCCTCGCCAAGCCCTACGACCGCGGCAACGCTCCGGCGGGCGATGCGCATCTGCTCCACCGCTGACAGCTCGGGCTAGGTCGGGTCACCCTCCGGCAGACTCGCGCCCATCAACTGGCGCCGCGCGTACTGCAGGTGATCGGTGATCACCGCCACCGCGGCTTCGAGGTCGCGCGTGCGAATCGCCTCGTAGAGCGCCAGATGCTGCTCGTTGTATTCGGCGATCCGCTGCGGAGTGAGCACCTTCGACTTCATCGCGTTCCACTGCCGCTGTGTTCGCACATCGTTGATCTTGCGATAGATCCACACCATGAGCGGATTGCGCGTCGCCTCCGCGATCAGCTGATGAAACTCCTTGTCCCAGAGCGTGAAGCTCTCGCTATCGGCACTCGCCGTCTCCATGCGTGCGATGGCATTCGTGAGGCGCTCGATGTCGCGACCTGTGGCGTTGAGCACCGCGAGCCGCATCATGTTGGGCTCGAGTCCGAGGCGCACCTCGATGAGCTCGAGCGGACTTGTGAGCTCGGCGATGTCCTCCTCGCTGCCCTCGCGCAGGGCAGCACTGACGAAGGTGCCCGCGCCCTTGCGCCGCGTCACGAGGCGTTCGGTCGCGAGACGGCTGAGCGCGGTGCGCACGGTGGCGCGCGCCGCGCCGAAGGCGCTCGCGAACTGGCGCTCCGCCGGCAGCTTTTCGCCTGGCGCATAGCGTCCCTCCAGGATCGCCTGCCGCAGCTGATCCGTGATCCACACCGAGCCGTGGACGGGGTCCGCCAGGGCCACGGCAGCGTCTGCCGCTTCTGCTCCAGCTGGGTCGGCTGTCATGGTCAGCGCCGCACCTATATTGGTCAGACCAATTTTAGACATCTTAACATCCCGTAGCGCAGGATGGATCACAATTGGTTTGAACTTGGTTGCAGGCATGTGCCACTATCGCCCGCGCGAGTCAAGCCCCTGGTCTTCGCAAGGGAGCAACAGATGGCCTTCCCCACCACTGCCAAGTACGTGATCGTCGGAGCCGGCATCCACGGCCTCTCCACGGCGTGGCACCTCGGGGAAGCGCTGCGGCGAAGCGGCCGCGGCAGCGGCCGTGACATCCTGGTCATCGATAAGACCGGGATTGCCTCCGGCGCCTCGGGGATCGCGTGCGGCGTCATCCGCAACAACTACTACCAGCCGGCCATGCGCCGCCTCATGGCGCACAGCGTTTCGGTGTGGGAGAGCGATCCCGAGGCATTCAGCTATCACCCCGTCGGCTACATGCAGATCAGCCCCGAAGTCATGCACGAGCAGGTGGCGAGCATCGCCACGCAGCAGAAAGAGATCGGCTACGAGTCAGTTTTCATCGAAGGCGAAAAGGACTCGATGACCTACATGAAGGGCCTGTTCAATGACTGGCAGGCCAAGGGCATCACCTCCGTGCTGCACGAGAAGAAAGGCGGTTATGCCAACAACACGGCCTCGGTCCATGGCCTCGCGCGCAAGGCCGAGAACGAAGGCGTACGGATACTCACCGGCGTCAAGGTGACCGGTTTCCGCAAGGACGCGAGCGGCGCCGTCCGCACGGTCATCACCGACAAGGCCAACATCGACTGCGATGAGGTCGTCATCGGCGCTGGCCCCTGGGTGAAACAGATCTGGGACATGCTGGAACTCCCCGCCGCGATCACCATCAAGGGGCGCGACGGCAAGCTGCACGAGAACGTCCCCATGTGGACCTTCTGGTCGCTGCAGGAGGGGACGCTCGGCGTCGACCCCAAACTGCAACGTACCAACGACGGCAGGATGCCGCCGGTGATCCACGTGGACACCGATGCGACGCTCTATTCCGACGTCGACCGCACCCTGATCACCGATCGGCTGTGGGGCATCTATTACAAGCCCGATTTCAATTTCGGCGGCGTGCAGGGCGGCGCCATGCCTTTCAAGGTGAAAGCCGATCCGGCCGCAGTGAAGATCGACCCCTATGGCCCCGAGTCACCCGACTTCGTCGTGGGCGCGGACTTCGCGCACATGTGGTGCTCGGCGCTCGCTTTCTGCCAGAAGCGCTTCGAGGGCAAGCTCGCGCAGTACAAGCGCGAGCCCTCGGGCGGCATCGGCTCGTTCACCGCCGACAATTTCCCGGTATTCGACCGCTTTTGCGACAACGTCTACGTCATCGCCGATTCGAATCACGGCTACAAGATGATCGGCGTCGGCGCGCTCGTCGCCGAGGACATCTGCGGCCGCCCGAGCGAGTTGTTGCAGCCGTTTCGCTTCTCGCGCTTCGCCGCGGGTAGACTGCATCCGACCTCGAACAGTCCATTCCCGTGGAGCTGAAGTCCAGGATCACCGCGCCATACACGTGAACAGCGAGGAGACGGTGTACCGACACCGCATCGCACGAAGGGGACGCCGATGACCGATTTGGAAGCCCATGTCAGTGCCGCCGGCCGCGCTGAGCTCGTGAGGCAGGTGCGCGAGAAGATCGACCAGCTCGGCATCCAGTACATCTATTTTCAGTTCGTCTCGGTCACCGGCCGCATCGTCGGCAAGGGCATCCCGGCGGATCACTGGGAGCGCACCGCGGAGCGCGGCTTCCAACTCGTCTATGGCTCGACCGCGAACCTCTTCGTCGACCGTCACAGGAACTACATCGGCTACGGGCCGGAAGCCTCGGAGCTCATCGGCATCCCCGATCCGGAAACCTTCGTGCAGCTGCCGTGGGACAAGCGCCTCGCGCGGGTGTTCTGCACCTGCTTCCGCAATCGCGAGGAGAAGGTCAACCCCGGCGGCCATCTGACCTCCGACTGCCGCGGCAACCTGCGCCTGATGCACCAGGCGTTCAAGGAGGCGCACAACGGCCTGCATCTGCGCCATGGCTGCGAGCCCGAGATGATGTGGCTGAAGAAAGGCGAGAACGGACTCCCGGCCGGTGGCTTCAGCAAGCCCAACTGCTACCACATCGACCAATTCGAATCGCTCCGCCCCGTGTTCATGCGCGTCATCGACTACGCCCGCGCCATGGGCCTCGACATGATCCAGGGCGATCACGAGGACGCGCCCGGTCAGCTCGAGCTCAACTGGATGTTCGATGACTGCCTGCGCACCGCCGACCGGCTCACCACCTACCGGCAGATCTGCGCGCAGGTGGCGCGCGAGTTCAACCTCATCGCCTGCTTCATGTCGAAGCCGTTCATGGGCGTCTCGGCCTCCGGTTGCCATCACAACCTCTCGTTGTGGCGCGGCGGAGAGGAGAAGCTCAACAGGCTCGGGCACAAGGATCTCCCCGGCCTCGAGCAGAACTTCACGTACCTGCAGGGCGGCGAGAACACCTTCATGCCGCTGAAGGGCGAGAGCAAGCCCGGCCCCATTGGCCTCCATTGCATCGGCGGGGTTATCAAGCACGTTGGCGCGCTCACCGCGCTCGGTTCGTCGACCGTGAACTCCTACCGCCGCCTGTGGGACACCGGTTTCTGGGCACCGGTGTACGCCGACTGGGGTTACCAGAACCGCACCTGCGCGCTGCGCATCTCGGCCCCAGGCCGGTTCGAGTACCGCTCGGTGGATTCGACCGTGAATCCCTATCTGATGGCGGCGGGCCTGCTGAAGGCATTCGAGGATGGCATCCGCGACAAGCTCGATCCGGGGGAACCCGAGGAGCGCAACATCTATGCCGCACTTGCCGCCGGCAAGAAGGTGAAGAAGCTGCCCATGTCGCTCGGCGAGGCGCTTGGAGAGCTCGACAAGGACGAGACCATCAAGGCGGCGCTGCCGGATGAGATGTACCGCGTGTTCACGCACTACAAGCGCGACGAGTGGGAGAAGTTCATGGCCACCGTGACCGAGTGGGACCTGAATCAGTACTGGGACTATCTGCCCTGAAGGCGGTGCGGGCCTGACACGGCAAAGGGGACGAGAGCATGTGTGGAATCGCAGGATTGATTCATCGTGGGCGGACAGGCGAGGTCGGTCAGGAGATGACCGCGATGCTCATGTCGCTGAAGCACCGCGGTCCGGATTCGACCGGTTACGCGCTCTACGGCAAGCCGCACGGCAAGGAGCTCGTCATCCGCTTCAAGGTGGCCGAGCAGGACGAGATGTCCAAGGGCTTCGCCATTCAGACCCAGGTGAAGCAGCGCCGCGCCGAGGTCGAGCGGCGCCTCGGCGAGCTCGGTGCGAAGATCCTCGAGGAGCAGGAGGCGACGCCGTACGCCTTCCGGCTGCGTATCAGCTACGACGGTGATCTGCGCCGCCTCGCGGACTACATCGAGGACGTCGAGGGCGCCGAGATCCTCTCCATCGGCCACGGGCTCGAGCTCATCAAGGACCTCGGCGATGCCGAGCGCGTCGCGAGCCAGTACTCGCTGCGCGGCTTCCTCGGCACGCACGCCATCGGCCACACGCGCATGGCGACCGAATCGGACGTCGACATCCGCTCGGCGCATCCCTACTGGGCGTATCCGTTCGCGGATGTCTCCGTCGTACACAACGGCCAGCTGACTAACTACTGGAAGGGACGCCGC
>Ga0210399_10004662_pt1 | contig 10649 bp, 9 predicted proteins | sample IncBWC14MmetaG_FD_150865 | JGI IMG/M metagenome (GOLD analysis project Ga0210399, IMG submission 150865) | Forest soil microbial communities from Barre Woods Harvard Forest LTER site, Petersham, Massachusetts, United States - Inc-BW-C-14-M | ecosystem: Environmental > Terrestrial > Soil >...
CTGTTTCTGATCGAGGCCACCAAGTACAGCGTTCTTCCACTGGATGATCGACGCGTCGAACGCTTCAACCCGGAGCTTGCCGGGAGGCCGCAGCTGGTCAAGGGCCAGACTCAGATCCTATTCAGCGGCATGGGCCGGCTCACCGAAAATTCGGTCATCAACATCAAAAACAAGTCCTACTCGGTCACCGCAGAGATCGTCGTGCCGAAGTCCGGGGCGAAGGGCGTGATCGTTGCGCAGGGCGGTGCCTTCAACGGCTGGAGCCTGTACACCAAGGACGGCAAACTCAAGTATTGCTACAACCTGCTCGGGATCAAGCTGTTCTACGTGGACTCAAGCAAAGCGATTCCCGCGGGCCAGCACCAGGTTCGCATGGAGTTCAAATACGACGGCGGCGGCCTGGCCAAGGGCGGAAATGCGTTGCTGTACTTGGATGGCACGAAAGTGGGCGAAGGCCGGGTCGACACAACAGTGCCGATGATATTCTCGGCAGACGAAACTTTGGATGTCGGCAAGGGAACCGGCTCGGCCGTTTCGCCTGACTATGACCCCAAAAACAATAAATTCAGCGGCGAAGTGAAATGGGTGCAGATCGATTTGGAGAAGGACAGTCACGATCACCTGATCTCACCGGAAGAGCGATTCAAAGTGGCCATGGCGCGCCAGTAACGCGGCCGCTGCAATCAAACTATCCCAGGTGGGGTGCAACTATCCCACCCAGACTGCGGCGTGCGTTCCGGCCCACTGTTTCGCCTGTTCCAGCTCATAGGCCAGTGCGTAGAGCTGGCCCTCGTTGCCTTTGGCGGCCGCGAACTGGCTACCGATCGGCAGACCGTTCTTGCCCCAACCCAGCGGCACCGACATCGCGGGTGTTCCGGCCACGTTGTGGATCGGGGTGTAGGCGACATAACTGGTGATTCGTTCGTATAGCGTGTCGAACGGAACGGTCGGCGCTTGCTCGCCGAGCCGCGGCGGCGTACTGGCCAGCACCGGCGTGAGCCAGGTATCGTATTGCGAGAAGAACGCGTCCATTGCGGTTTCCACTTTCTTGAAATAGGCGAGGCTCTTGGCCAACGCATCCTTGGGCTGCTTCGCGAAAAATTCCGCGAGACCCATGGTCCAGGGCTCGAGAACCGCCTCGGGTTTCAGCTTGAGGCTTATCGCCAGCTCAACAAGTTGCGCCGGCACGGAGGCCCACACGGTGAGAAAGGCGTCGACGAATTCCTGGCCGCTGACGGGATTCTTCACCTCGATGATCTCGTGCCCCAATCCCCTGCAGAGTTTCGCCGTCGCCTCGATGCTGGCTTTCACATCGTCATGCGGCTGCTTGCCGTTGTAGCTCAAGGTCGAGAACGCGATCTTCAGCCGCTGCTTGGCAGGACCACTCACAAAACCCGTCGGCTTGAACTGAGCGTGCGCAGAGGTGTCTTCCGAGAGCGAAAACACCATCGCGCTATCGCGCACGCTGCGGCTGACGCAGTTCTCCACGGCGATGTCGCCCGGCATTTTTTCCTTTTCCCCGAAATTCATGCGGCCGCGCGACGGCTTCATGCCGAATACCCCGCAGCAGGATGCCGGAATACGAATCGAGCCGCCGCCGTCGGATGCGTGCGCGACCGGCAACATGCCGGATGCGACGGCTGCCGCCGCGCCGCCAGAGGATCCGCCGGTGGAGTAAGCGGGATTCCACGGGTTGTGACATGCACCGAGCAGCATGCTTTCCGTCGATGCCATCAGGCCGAATTCCGGTGTATTGGTCTTGCCGAGGACGATCATGCCGGCATCGCTTGCCTTCTGCGCCAGCAGGCTGTTTTCCGTGCCGATATGTTTTGCCATCAGGCGTGAGCCGGATGTCGCTATCTCGCCCTTGATGTCGTTCAAATCCTTGATGAGGTAGGGCATGCCGGAGAGCGGGCTCGCGGGCAGCGCGGTCTTCGCCTGCTTACGTGCCTTGTCGAAATACTCGGCAACGACTGCGTTGATCTTCGGGTTGGCGGATTCAATGCGGGCGATAGCGGCATCGACCAACTCCAGCGAGGTGATTTTCTTGTCGCGAACCAGCGCCGCTTGGCCGACCGCGTCGATGCCCGAAAAGGCATCCTTGGCGAATGCAAATCTCGGCTTCATCAGCCCGGCCGCCAAGGCCGTTGCGACGGCCGAGCCCACGAAGGCGCGGCGATTGATCGGCATGTTCATTGTCTCCCCCTAAACTAGTTTTATAAGCCGAGCATAATGCAATCAGACACAGGGCAGGGCGGTAATACACAAGTCGCGGCACTCGATACCCGGTGCTATCATTGTGTCCGCATAGCCGCTTTGGGAAACAACGACAGGGGGGACGAATGAAAATCGTCCAAAAGTCTATGCTGACGCTCGCCGCTGCGGCCGGCATGTTTTCCATGCCGGTGCTCGGGCATCATTCGTTCGCGGCGGAATTCGACCACAACAAACCCGTGACGCTGGAAGGCGTCGTGACCAAGGTCGAATGGTACAACCCGCATACGCGGTTATACATGGATGTCACGGACCCATCGGGCAATGTGGTCAAGTGGGAACTGGAGATGGCCAGCCCCAACAGTCTCATGCGCCTGGGCTGGTCGCGCCACACGCTACAAGGCGGCGAGAAGGTCACGGTAAAAGGCTTTCTGGCGAAAGACGGTTCCAATCTGGCAAACGCGGCGAGCGTCGTTCTCGCCGACGGAAAATCGGTTCTTTCAGCGGGTTCCTCGGCCGGCGACAATCCGACATATTAGTCTTCCGCGGCTTGACGGAGGCGAGCTTACTTGCGGACAGCCTTGAAATTGCCCTCGACGGTCTGGAGACTGACGCTGGTTATCGCTCCGGAGTCATTTTTACCAAATATCATATTGAAGCCGGCGGGTGCGGAGAACTCCGTTTCGGATAAGGATATGAGCGGCGTGGACGGAAACGCCCCACCCAGGACCAATTGGTGGTCCTCGTTCACGCTAAAGACCCAGTTTTGAATTTTACCGGTGGTTGGACTTTTAAATTCATAGGAACCGACGTACTTCGCGAGAATTTCCGGGGCCACTTTAATGCCCTTGACATCGGAAGCTTTGCCCACGAGGTGCACGCGATCTTTTTCATTTTCATTGCACACGTATTCCAGCAGTTCGTGGTCGGGGTCCAGTTCAAGCTTTACGGGCACGGTCCATGGTTCGAGGAGCGCGCCTGGATCGACAAATGTTCTCGTGATCTGCATATGGCCGTAGTCGGTACGGTGCAAACGTTCCGTGACGCGTAGCGCCTCGGTGTGGGGGCGGCCGTCATCATCCAGCCACGTGCGGTCATTAAATCCAGCGGTTACGATCACCAGTGTGTCCCCCTCCCAGTGGCCCACTGAATAGCCCATCCAGTCTGGGTTGGGGTCCACCGGGAGTTCCCTGCCATCCATAAATATCTCGCGGTACAGTGTTCCCTCCCACAGCATCAACAAAAGATCGCGGGTCTGCACCACTCTGCCAACCCCCATGTCGACTACCGGCCCCGGCGGCAGACAGAGGGTGCTGGGGGAATCCCTGCCGAGGGTCTCTTTGCGCTGGTCGGTCAATGCCGCCGCCCAGGGCTGAAGCTTCACGGCGTCTTGGGCTCTGCTGGTCTCGGCAAATCCCGCGGCGTCGGCTCGCCATATACCGGAAAGGTCCGGCTTGCCGTCGGCCATTTTGGGGGCGGGAGCCGAGAGGTCAGGTTTGCCATCCGTCGTGCGCGGGATGCCGGGCGTTTTATAGTTCAGCCACTGCGCTGCAGCGGGCGCCGCCAGGGTAAATGCGATCACGGCTGAGGCGGCAATGGCGATCAACCGGCGGATTTTGATTGCCCGCGCGATTTCAGGGCTCATCCGAAGGTCCCCTTCCTGTTATGACTGAGCACTGTCGCTCCCGCCAGTGATTCAGGCCGAGAGATTATAGTATGGTGGTAACAATTCGCACAGCAGCCGTGACCGATGCGATACTTCCAGCTTGAGGCACTCTTAAGGTTTTGCATGGTCAAGGTTACCTTCATCGACTTCGCAGGGGGAGCACACCCGGTCGAAGTGCCCGCCGGCACTACTTTGATGCGAGCGGCCACGGACAATCGAGTTCCCGGCATCGACGGGGATTGCGGCGGCAATTGCGCCTGTGCCACCTGCCACGTCTATGTTGATCCGGAATGGTCCCACCGCGTCGGAGCACGTACTGCGATGGAAGAAGAGATGCTCAACCTGGTGGCGGAGCCACACGAAAACTCGCGCCTCGCCTGCCAGATAACGCTGACGGATGCGTTGAATGGTCTAGTGGTCAACACGCCGGAGGCTCAGCATTGAATCGCCCGCGCTGAATTAGGAGATGCATCGTGAACGCCATTGCCTTCCGTGAATCAGCCGATATCCGCACGGCAGCACGCGCGCGCGTGGCTGCGCTACCGCTAGAGGAACTAAATCCATCCGACCCGCAGGAGTTCGTCGACGATACCGTCGGCTACATGTTCGAGCGTCTGCGCCGCGAGGATCCCGTTCACCGCTCGCACAGTCCGATACCGGGCATCGACACTTACTGGTCGGTCACACGCTACCGCGACATCATGCAGGTCGATACGACCCACGGCATCTATTCGTCCGAGAACGGCATCACGCTCATGGATTTCCCGCCGGACGACGAACAGAAGCTAAAAATGTTCATTGCCATGGACCCGCCGAAGCATGACGAACAGCGCAAGACGGTCAACTCGATCGTTGCGCCTGCGAACCTCAACAACTGGCAGGATCTGATACGTGAGCGCACCGCAAAGGTGCTCGACAGTCTGCCCCGCAATGAAACCTTCAACTGGGTAGACCTGGTCTCCATCGAACTCACCACCTACATGCTTGCGACGCTGTTTGACTTCCCTTTGGCAGACCGCCGCCTGCTGACACACTGGTCCGACATGGCGACCGCCAACAAGCTGACCAATCCGGACGCGCCCGAACCCGAGGTGCGCATGGCCGAATTGCGCAAGATGCTGGAGTATTTCACGCGCTTGTGGAATGAGCGCATCAACGCGCCGCCGCGTACCGATCTGGTATCGATGCTGGCTCACGGATCCGCGACCAGAAACATGGGGCCCATGGAATTTATGGGCAACCTGGTATTGCTGATCGTCGGCGGCAACGACACCACACGCAATTCGATGACGGGTGGTCTCCTGGCCATGTACGAGAATCCGCTGGAGATGGCCAAGCTGCGCGCCAATCCCGCGTTGGTCGAGAGCCTGGTTCCCGAAATCATCCGCTGGCAGACGCCGTTGGCCTACATGCGGCGAACCGCGCTTGTGGATACGGAATTGGCCGGCAAGCAGATCAAGAAGGGCGACAAGCTGGCGATGTGGTACCTGTCGGGCAACCGCGACGAAACGGCTATCCCGCAGCCAAACCGTTTCATCGTTGACCGTGAACGGCCGCGTCAGCATCTATCCTTCGGCTTCGGCATCCACCGCTGCGTCGGCAACCGGCTGGCCGAACTACAGTTGAAGATCCTTTGGGAGGAAATCCTGCGCCGCTTTGAGGTCATCGAGGTGGTGGGCGCGCCAACGCGCATTCGATCCGCCTTTGTGCGGGGTTTCAGCCATCTTCCGGTGCGGATTCCCGGCTGACTCGCGACCTCAGGACGGGTGCCCCTCTGTGCGCGGCACCGTTCGCGGCGGTGGCGGCGAATTCTTGTGAGCCTGCTTGGTCTCTTGCGGCGCAGATTGCTGTTCCGCCGGTGCTTGCGCAACGTGCGCCTGTGGCTGAGGCGTGCTTGGCTGATTTTGCGGGTGAGCCGCTGCGGGGGTCGGCGCTGCAGGCGCAGCCTTGTGCGGGACATCAGTCCTTGCGCTTCGTGAGGGCTGCGGAAAAGTGGAATGCGTGATGCTCAGGGTCCCGGCATGTTGAGCGCGGGGCAGCGGATCACTGGAAATCTCCCCGGGCCGCGGCGTCGCCCCGAGCGGCGGTTGGCCGTTGTTCAAGCTGGCGCGCATTGCAGGATTGTCGTGAGCTGCATGAAAGTGCAGCAGTTGCGCCGCCGTTGGAGGAATGTGGTATTCGGCCGCTGCGGCAAGTTCCGCTGCATTTGGTTGAGCGCCGCCGCCGGCGTAGCTCACCCGAGGGCCCGCGGATGCATTGTTAGCGACTGGCTGGTTGTAGGCGTTGCTCGATTGAAATTTGCCCATGTGGGTGACGGCACTGTTGTACAGCATGCGGCCGTCTCGCCATGAGCCGCCGACATATCCGCGGCCGAAATAGCCATGGCCGTAATTGATGCCTCCATAAAAACCTACATGCGGACCCCAATATCCCACCCGCCAAGCGTACACACCGCGCCTTACGACCCACCAATAGCCCGGAGTCCACAGATACCCGACGATGGGTGCGGCGACCCAGGTACCGGGTACCCAATAATAATCGCTGACATCCTCGTTCCATCCCCAGTAGCCGGGTGTCCAGATGAGGTTCTCTTCGGGCGGCGGCGGTTGCTCGTACTCTGGAAATTCAGGCGGTGCGATCGTCGCCGATCCAGCGTCGAGGATTGGCGCAGGGGCCGTTGCGAAAATACCAATGCATTGTTCTGTCATCGTCGCGACCAGCCAGTTGTGGCCGACGAAGGTCTGCTGCGTTTGTTGACCGCCCGGGGGCAGGGTTTGGTACAACACGCGTCGTCCCTGAAAGTTCAGCCAATAGACCTTGACCGGCTGCCCGCTGCGATTGACGAGTACGATGCCCGTGGATTCCCGCGACGGTTGCGAGGCATAGCTGTTCTCGGCATCGCAGGAGCGCGGCAGGGTTTCGCCGCAGGTTCGAAAGCTCGTCGAATCCTGGATCGAGCAGGCAACCTGATATCCGGCGGGCCCTTCCACGAGTGAAGCGGGCTGCTGCGCCTGCAAGCGCGTGACCGGTAGGGTGAGCGCGGCGGCCGCGATCACGATGGATTTCCTTGAAAGCTTCCAAAAGTGCGCATTCAGCATGGGTACGGGCTCCACCTAGGGCCTAGCCGACGTCCAACCCGTACCCTACGACAATCCTTATGAAACTCGTATCGAATCGCCGCGGATTTGCCGATCAGCGCACAGATGATGGCGCCTGCACGCTATCGATGGCGCCGAAATGAATTGCCTGAATCCGGCCGCGCCGCGCAGCGGCAACGAGCAAGATGGCGGTCACCAACAAGGCCCAGAGCAGGGCAACGACCGACGCCTCGACGCCAAACTCGCCCCCGCTTAAGAAAATCGGACCGGTGACGCGTGTCGCGAGTAGCCCTGAATCGGGATGGCCGGACATGGTGGCGCCAAACAGCGCGGATTCCGCAACATCCCAACCAAAATGCAGCCCGATGGCGAACCATAAGTTGCGCGTCAGGATATAAGCGGAACATAGCAACAAGCCCGATTCGAGCGTGATGGCCACAGTGCTTGCAAGTCCGGCACCTGGGTTTACAAGATGCAGGATGCCGAAAATTACCGCCGAAATGCCCACAGCAGGCCACGTTCCCAGGCTGCGTTCCGTGAGGCGAAACAGCAGCCCGCGGAACACCAGCTCTTCGGAAACTGCAGCAGATAGGGAAATGCCCACCGATCCGATAGCCGCGATACCCACTCCCTTAGTCACTGTGACGCCGGCGAAGGCGGCGACCGTGCCTAGTGTTACGCAGAACATCAGCAGACCGAGGAGCACACCGCCAATCGCATGCATCCCCGCTCGCTGGATGGATAGTTCCGTGGCCGCCCGCCCTTCAATGTACCGCGTGTATGCCATATAGGCGGCGAGCGCGGTAGGCACGCTCGCCGCATAGGTGAGGAACACCCAGGCGGGCGCGCGCTTAATGCCCAATCGCGCGCCCAGCCAGGCGAGCAGAAGCTGCACGACCACCGTCGCGGCGACAACCGCGACACCACCGACGATCAGGCGCACCCAGGAGTATTTCGCCCATGATGGCGTCGAATGCAGCACTGTTAGGTTCTCCCCGAATTATGTTTTGGGCGAGTATGACGCGACACCGGAATGTGATTTACCACACATGCGGCGTGGGGAATATGCCGTTGGCGCTGACCGCGCTGTGATAGCCTTGGCTGCGATCGAAAAGCACAAGGAACTTTAGGCCTATGGAAAACATTTCAGGGAGCGAAATGCCATCGCGGGCTGCTTCGGCGCGCGCGCCGGAACAACTGAGTTTCAGCGGCAGGGGTGCCGAATATTTTGGAATCTGGATCGTCAATTTGTTGCTGACGATCGTCACCCTGGGCATCTATTCGGCGTGGGCCAAGGTCCGGCGGCTGAAGTACTTTTATCGGCATACCGAACTGGCCGGATCGAGCTTCGACTTTCACGGCAGTCCGACCAGGATCTTGATCGGACGCGTGATAGCGCTGGTGATGCTGCTCGCCTACAACTATTCCGTGCGCCTGCAATCGCGTATGACACTCGTAGTTTTGCTTGCACTGGCGCTCGTCATGCCTTGGCTACTGCGCAATTCCTTCCGGTTTCGGCTCTACAACACCAGTTGGCGCGGCACTCGTTTTCATTTTCGCGGCAGTGTGGGCGGCTCCTATCGCGTTTTCCTATTAAATGGGTTTCTAACGTTGATCACCCTGTACGTGATGGCGCCGTTCACGCATCAGCGGCTAAAGGCCTATCAGCATGACAACAGTTGGTTCGGACGCACGCAGTGCTCCTTTCACGCCCGAGCCGGTCAGTTCTATCTGATCTATCTGCTGTTGCTGGCGGCCCTGGTGGGGTTCTTTTTTGTGATGAGCGCTGCCGGAGTCGGCCATGTGTTGGTTCTGTTTGCGCAAATGCAGAAGCAGGGCGGACACGTTGATCCAAACTTGGTGTTCAGGACTCTGTTCATCGTCTACGGCGTGCTCATCTTGATGAGTCTGTTGATTGGACCGGTATTCCACGCACTCGTCACCAACCTAATTTGGAGTAACACGCGCGTTGGCGAGCATCGCATCGCTTGCAACATGTCCCCGTTGGCGATGATCTGGATTACCGTGAGTAATTTTGTGCTGGTGGTGCTGACCCTGGGTTTGTTCATTCCATGGGCGGCGGTGCGACTGGCTAAATTTCAGTTGGAATCCGTTCGGATTATTCCGGCCAGCGACCTGCAGGAATTCGAGGCGGCGGAACCCGAAGCCATCGGCGCAGTCGGCGAAGAGGCGGCGACGGTATTCGATTTCGACATCTCGCTGTAGGCCCAGAACGAGTCGTATGGTTTGCGCGCATTATTTCGATGGACGTTCGACGCGCGTTCGCGAAGTGAACTTGTCGATTGCGGGCGCCGATCTCGTCATTGCCGGCGAGGGCATCGATCTTCGCGTGCCGTTCGCCGACGTGGCAGTGGATGAACGGCTGGGACGGGCGCCGCGGCGGCTGCGATTGAAGGACGGCACATTCTGCGAAGTACGCGATTTGGATGCGCTCGATGCCATGTTATCTTCGACGGCCCATCGCGATGGGCGGGTCGATCGCATGCAGCGGCATCTGCAGTTCGTGATATTCGCATGCGTGGCGTGTGTGGCGCTCGCAGCCGCTGCGTACAAATGGGGCCTGCCATGGGCCGCAGCGCTGGCCGCACATCGCTTGCCGCCCGCCATAGATAAAACTCTATCCCAACAGACACTGAAATTATTGGACGGCGCGATTCTCTTGCCGAGCAAAGTAGCGGCGGATCGCCAGCGGACGCTGAGCGCAGAATTTCGCGCTCTGCGCCTGCCGGAGGGAGGCATTCCGGATTCGGATTTGTTATTTCGTCGATCGCCTCGATTTGGAGCGAATGCTTTCACATTGCCCGACGGCACGATCATCTTGCTCGACGACCTGATCACCACGCTGGGCGACGATCGGCAATGTCTGGCGGTTTTGGCCCACGAGCTGGGTCACGTGCACGGCCGTGACGGCCTGCAGATGTTGTTGCGAAGTTCCGCAGTAGGGGCGTTCTTGACCTTTTACATCGGCGATATCAGCGCGCTGCTCGCCGCTGCGCCAGCAGCCGTGCTGGAGGCGAAGTATTCGCAAGACCTTGAACAGCAAGCTGACGATTATGGCGCCGCGCTGCTGCTGCACAATGGCATGTCGCCGGCGTTACTTGCCGAGGCACTGAACAAGTTGGCGGTATCGCATTCCGGCTCACCCAGCGGGTACCTGTCGAGCCATCCGTCGACGGATGAGCGCATGCGCCACCTGCGGTGGCTCGCGGCAGCGGCTAAGTAGTTGCCACGACCTCGCGTGAGTTGTTGATAAATCGAAAATAACCATCGCGAGATCTCTTGCCACCGACCACCGTGCGGCTGGCTCATGAACTTAATTGGCAATACGAGTGTCAATGGCATACGGTTCCAAGTGCATCGTGTTTGCAGGAAGCACCATACGATGGCCGGCAGCCTGGACGAATTTAAGATTACGGTCCGCGACGAAGGCGAGTTCCTTCGCGTGACGCTAATTGGACCGGGTTCGCTTCCCAATCTATTAGCCGCGTTGCAGCGGATCATCGCCGAGACAAAGTCGCGGGACATCTGGCGCGTGCTCGTCGATGCGACGGGGGTGCCACCGCCGCTGGGGACTTCTGAAAAATATGATCTCGGCCTCGAGACGGCGCGCGTAGCGGATCCGCGCATGAAATCGGCAGTCGTGGCTCGAT
>Ga0210399_10004663_pt1 | contig 10647 bp, 8 predicted proteins | sample IncBWC14MmetaG_FD_150865 | JGI IMG/M metagenome (GOLD analysis project Ga0210399, IMG submission 150865) | Forest soil microbial communities from Barre Woods Harvard Forest LTER site, Petersham, Massachusetts, United States - Inc-BW-C-14-M | ecosystem: Environmental > Terrestrial > Soil >...
TCGTTTGAAAATCTTCTGCTTTCAAGTTCCACGGACGTGGAATCGATCGATCCTGGTAATTTCCTGCGCTTGCCGGTCAAGCCGTCACAAGGCAATTACTACGAAGCGGGAATGACGAAGGCTTTTGGCGGAAAAATCAGGCTTGATGCCAACTATTTCCGCCGCCTCGTGAACAACTTCGCTGACGACGACCAGATCCAGAACACGACAATCAGTTTTCCGATTTCCTTTCGCAAAGCCGTCATCTATGGAGCGGAAGCAAGGCTTTCGGTTCCTGACTGGCGAGGCTTTTCGGGATTCTTGAGCTATTCGTATAATGTGGGCAATGTCTGGTTTCCGGTCACGGGCGGCCTTTTCTTAGGCCCCGACGCTCTGAATGAAGCAATGCAACTTAATGGGCATTTTCCAAATACCCAAGACCAGCGAAACACAGTTCGTGGCCGCGTCCGTTATCAGGTGAAGCCGCGCTTCTGGCTCGCGGCTGGAATTCAGTATGACTCAGGACTTCCTTTTGAGTTTGACGGCGATCCCGAAACCGTTCTTGACCAGTACGGGCAAAAGGTACTCGATCGAATCAACTTTAATCGCGGCAGGATATATCCTGCCTTTCTGGTGAGCGCTTCAGCAGGCGCCGATATCTATAAGTCAGAGCGTGTCAACATGCGCATTCAGGCCGACGGCCAAAACCTTACGAATGTGCTCGATGTGCTCGATTTCGGTGGGCTATTCTCCGGGAACGCCATCGGTCCATCTCGCAGCTTTACCCTTCGCTTAACGACCGAATTCTAGTGCGAGTCTCAAACGCAGCCCCCATCGGTGCGCGGCCGCCTTTCTAAGAAAATACTAATCTCACTATTTCGTTGATTCCCAAACTCATACTTTTTTCCTCCGTCGAATCCGTTCCGGTAGCCTATCGCCTCCCTAACAATCTGAGCCAAAAAGCCGATACAGGCATTGCGGCGAGTTCATCCGGGCAGAGTATTGCCGTTCGACCTGATTAACCCATCGGTTTCGATTCGAGGAACCCTATCGATGAGGGATTCCGGCATCGTTAAAGACTTCTTGCAAGAAAGCTACGAGAACCTCGATCGCCTGGACCGGGAACTCGTTGGACTCGAGAAGAACCCATGCGACGCAGACGCGTTGGCCAGCGTGTTTCGCACTACCCACACGATCAAAGGCACTTGCGGATTCCTGGGATTCGACAGTGTCGGCATAACTGAGGAAGCTCGTAGAACAATTCAAGATTGAAGGGAATGGAACGCGAGGCGGAAATGGACATTCGAGGAGCTTCGCTGCGTAAGAATTGGCGCGGGAGCGAGCGACGATGAAGAAGAAGAGATTGGGCGAGGTATTGCGCGAGCGCGGAAACGTCTCCGCAGAAAATTTAACACGGGCGCTGCAGGAGCAACAGGGAAAGCTCGTGCATTTAGGCGAACTATTGCTGCAGGGTGGATCTGTATCGAAGAAAGATCTGATTGCGGCATTAGGAGAGGTGACGTCGGTTCCCTACTTTGATTGTTCGAAGGTGCAAGTGCCGGCGGACGTGTTAGAAACGATTCCCGCGGGGATGGCTTGGCGATTCAATGTGCTGCCAATCAAACTCGCCAACAAAAATCTCACGGTAGTGCTGGAAGAACCGCAAAACCTGCAGATTATCGATGAACTCCGGTTCAAGACGGGGAAAACCATCGTTCCTCAATTGGGATTTCATGGGGAAATTCGCGGGGCGATTGAAAAGCACTATGGCCCCGACAAATCATCGGCTGCAGCGGGCATACGTTCTGCCGGGCTCGCTAAAGACGTGAAGGAAATGGAATTCATTTCCTCCACGGATCAACAGCGGAACATCGATGCGATGCGGGAAATGCAGGCTGAGCTTTTGCAGAAATCGAAGACGACTCCGGCCGTGATGCTAGTGGCTTCGATGATCAAGGCGGCGGCGCAGCGAAGAGCAAGCGACATCCATATCGAGCCACAATCGGAGGAAACCTCAATTCGCTTGCGTGTCGATGGAATCCTTCGCGAATTCGAGCGAATTCCGAGGGCTTTGCAGAATTCAGTGGCATCGCGGGTGAAGATTCTCTCGGACATGGATATAGCCGAGCGGCGGGCGCCGCAGGACGGCCGGTTCCTAGTAAAAATCGGCGATCGGCGGCTCGATTTAAGGGTCTCGACGCTGCCCACGCAATACGGCGAGAAAGTGGTGATGCGGCTGCTGGAATCGGATGCGCCGACGCAAGACTTCGAGAAGCTGGGGTTCCCGGCAGTGATAGCAACAGAAATGAAAAGGATGCTGGCATTGCCGCAAGGAATGATTCTGGTAACCGGGCCGACGGGATCCGGGAAAAGCACCACGTTGTACGCGTCGCTGAATCACGTACGGAAACCATCGATCAATATCATCACGGTGGAAGATCCGGTGGAATACGCGATACCGGGATTGAACCAAGTGCAGGTAAACGCGAAGGCGGGTCTGACGTTCGCGACGAGCCTGCGGTCGATTCTGCGGCAAGATCCGGACGTAATCATGATCGGAGAAATCCGCGATAAGGAAACCGCAGAAATAGCGGTGAAGGCGGCGCAAACCGGCCACCTGGTGCTTTCCACGTTGCACACGAATGACGCCGTAGCCGCGATCACGCGACTTTTGGATATAGGGGTGCCGGGATTTCAAATCGCCGCTTCAGTGACAGGAATCATAGGGCAGCGGCTGATCCGGAAGCTGTGCAGTTGCCATCAGACGTCTCCAGCCACGCCCGAATTCATATCTCAGATGATGCTCGCGGGAGTGATGACGCCACCAGCAAGGCAAAACGTAGCCGCCGGATGCGACGAGTGCGACTTGACGGGCTATAAGGGCCGAATCGGGATTTACGAAATGCTGGCCATCAATAATGCTTTGCGTACGGCGATCCGCGAAGGCGGCCGCAATGACGAAATTCGTTCTCTCGCGCGGCGAAACGGAATGCGATTGATGCATGAATACGCGCTCGAACGCGTAAAGGAAGGGCTGACGACGCTGGACGAAGTGCTTCGAGTGGTTCCGATCGAGTACAGCGCTCCGGTAATGTGCGAATCATGCCAGCGGGAGCTTGCAGGATCATACGCGTATTGTCCTCACTGCGGGGAGCGGGCTCACGCAAAAGAGATGGCGTCGCCCGAGCTTCAGGGAGTGGAGCAAGGGGTGGTGAACTGATGGGTTCCGCTAAATCGCTGGTTCGGAAATATCGGAGAAATAGTCCACGAGTTAACAGCCTCGGAAGCATTTCCTTGAACTACGAGGGACACAGCGAAGAGGTAGCGGCCCGTCCGCCTGACTTGAGCGCACGCGGGATGTTTATCAACACCGCGCGGAATTTTCCTGAGGGGGCCGTACTAAATTTGAAATTCTTGCTTTCGTTGTCTGGCGTGGAGATTCGAACGCGATGCGAAGTGCGCTACTGCCTGAAAGGCGTGGGAATTGGAGTGGAATTCGTGGGCATATCGCCCGACGCGGTAGAAGAAATCGAGCGCGAAATCGAGTTGTGCGCTAAGCAATCGAAAGCGAATAGGCGCTCCGTGAGAAAAGGATAGGACTCAAGTGTCGCACTCGAGAGGGTGCCTGGCATAGCCGTCACGTCTGAAGCTCGGCGGCACACCTTGAAGAGCCTTCCTTCAAGAGTCTCAATCGTATGGCGTTCTGAATCACGCATTCAAGCAATCGGCCAGCGTGCCGATTGGACTTGCGAAGCAGAGGGGAGTGGTGCGTGGAATTGACTACCGGATTACGCCGGTTGTTCAGATCCAGACAGAACCATTCCGGCAGAGTGCTTACCGGGTTTCACATCGTTCTGGTGGCAGGTTTGCGTGCCAGACCTGGCCGAGAAAAAGCACTTCAGGAGTTATTGGAACAGATGCTCGAGCCAACTCGGGATGAGCCTGGATGCTTGACCTACGATTTGCACCAATCGGTAGTCGACCCGGAACTGTTTTTCGTTTATGCGGTTTGGCAGGACGAGACATGTGTCGAGAAACACTGGACGATGAAACACTCGCTGGCTTTCAAGAATGTTGCTCCCGAGCTTTTGGAAGGGCCTGTGCTGGTCAATAAGTGGCGGATTGTAGGGTGAGCGTCGCAGAGAATCAGGTCAACCTGGCTTTGTTCTAATACGGCGGGAGCTTCGGCGCCGTTGCCCGCTTCGAGTACTTGCGTGAGGTTGACCCCGGCTCGGCGAAGAGAGCGCGGGCGGAAAGACTAGGCTTGTCGGATCGGTCAGTGCTCGCGTGAAACAGAGGCTGCCGGTTCAACCTATTTACGCCAAAACTGTTCGATCTGTTCTAGAGTGCGGCCTTTTGTCTCGGGCACGAGGCTATACGAAAAAATCCAAGCACCGATCGCGCAGAGGCCATAGAGCCAAAATGTTTTCGGAGCCCCGATTCCCTGCAAGAGCGTTAGAAACGTCAGGCTCACCAGCAGGTTTGAACCCCAGTTGAAAGTGGCCGCCAGGCCTTCGGAGGAACTGCGTACTTGCAGCGGATATATCTCGGCGATCAGCAGCCAGAAGATCGGCCCGAGGCTAATCGCGAAAGATGCGACATACACCATCATGCTGGTGACAGCGAGCCAGGAGAGCGCCTCGGAGCGAACGTTTGAGTGGAAAGCCCAACCGAGTACGCCTAGCGTGACGACCATTCCTGCAATGCCTGTGAGGAGTAAGGGCCGGCGACCGATGCGATCGATGAGCCACATCGATACGATGGTCATTAGAACGTTGACAGCGCCGATTCCGGCCGTGGCCAGAATTGCGCCGGAAGCAGACGAGACTCCTGCAGACTGGATGATGAGCGGCGCGTAATAAATCACCGTGTTAATGCCGGTGACTTGTTGGAAGATTGCCAGGCCGATGCCGACTGTCAACGCTGGCCGCAGACTCGGACTAAGAAGGTCGCGCCAGTTTCCGTGATGCTGGGACTGCGCAAAGCTTTGCTCGATTTCTTTGAGCTCGGCGTCAACATTGGACGTGCCGCGGATGCGAGCCAATATCGCGCGGGCGCGGGCAGGATCGCCGTGACGCACAAGCCAGCGCGGAGATTCCGGCAAGAAATACATTCCAATCGCAAAGATTGCAGCAGGAATCAGCGAAATGCCGAACATCCAGCGCCAGGCTTCAGATTTCGCGAACGCGTAATCGACAACATAGGCGAGCAGGATTCCAATCGTGATCGCCAACTGAAAAAGCGAGACGGTCCAGCCGCGTGCGTCGGCAGGAGAAACCTCGGAGATATAGACGGGGACCGTTCCCGAGGATAATCCAATGCCGAGGCCGACGATGATGCGCCCAACGATCAGCATAGCCGGCGAAGTGGCTGCGGCGCAGATCACGGCACCGGCGGCGAAAATAATGGCGGTGACGATCAGCAGAAGGCGCCGGCCGAAGATGTCCGCAAGGCGTCCGCCGCCTAGCGCTCCTACGGCAGCGCCCGCGAGGACACCGCTGACGATCACTTCGAGTGCGAAAGTAGACAGCGTAAAATCGTTTTTGAAAAAGAGTTCGGCGCCGGAGATAACGCCGGTGTCGTATCCGAAGAGCAAGCCACCCAGCCCAGCAAAGGAGGCAGCGAGGTAGACAAAGGCACGACTGCCCGTACCAACGGAAGCGGTGCTGTTGGGGGCGGCGGATGAGGTCATGGCGTTGTGACCTGAGGTTGCGAAGCGTCGCAGTGGTCGGGCACGACTATCCTCCTAAGCAGCGACAATGTATCAATCTTTGCGAATCTGAGCGATCACTTCTTCAGGAGATTCATGCCACAGTTCGAGAAAAACCCCGTTCGTCCAACCGAATCCATTTACATTCTGAGCGTATCCTACGCCGATATGGGTCTCCGATGATCGGGTAACGACATTATATTTTTCTCGAATGGTGTGGTCGCGTCGGAAATTTTCCAGGACCATCGTCAAGAATTTAAGCGTGACGCGATCTGAATCGGGATTGTATCCATAGCGACGCAGGCCTTCTAGGGCGAGGAGGTGGATGGGGGCCCATCCATAGGGATAATCCCATTGGGCCCGGCTTTCATAACGGCTCATGGCGATTCCCCCAGGCTGTTCGAACCGGGGAAGTCTCGCAGCGAGCGCCTGGGCCTGTTCTTTCGAAGCGAGTCCGGCCCATAAGGGATAGAAGGTAGTTGCATATTCGTAAGAAGACTGCTCGTTGGTCACGAAGTTGTAGTCGAAGAATTCGCCGCGACTTTGATTCCACAAAAGTCTGGTGATTTTATCCCGACGCTGCCGGGCCTTCTCTTCCCACTTCGTCGCGTCCTCAGGCCTATCGAGAAGGCGACTCATTTCGGCCAAGTCTCGCTCCGTCTTGTAGAGGAGGCTGTTCAAGCACACAGGAGCGTAATGATGTGTTTCGGCGCCGTAAGGGCCAAAGCGGAAGGAAACGTCGAAGCCAGATTCGCGCATGCTGCGGTCGCCCTTGTAGTAGTCGGGCGCGAGCGCAACGCGATCTCCCGGTTTGCAATCGTCCTTCGATTTGTCTGAATCACAACTGCGCACCGGAAAGATCGGGCCCAGAATCGAAGAAGGCGAATGCTTTTCGTCAATGCGCACCAGATGTGGACTCGATTCGCCCTCGTGCATCAAGAAATATTCCGCAACGCCCTGGTAGTAATTGCTGGGGTCACCCATGATTTCGGGCACGGGCCCCTCGCCTTCATCGTAATAGCGGGACAGGCCGGTGTCGCCGGCGAGATGTGGCGCGTGAGTCCATTGCGAATAGTCTGTGACCGCATACTGATAGGCCCGGCGAAGCCACGTAAGTTTGCTTTCCCCGTGGGCCCGATCCGATTGGTAAACGGCGAGTATCATGGACGTGAGGAATGGTGGCTGCGAGCGGCCGAGGTAGTAGGTCCGGTTTGCATTGAGCACTCCGCCATAGTGCTCGATCTCATAGAAAAAGTTTTCTAGCATTCCCTTCGCTAGTTCGGTGCGATTGTCGCGAAGCAAGCCGCGGATGATGAAATAGCTGTCCCAGCCGTACATTTCGTTAAATTGCCCGCCGGGTACCACGTATGGATGCTCCAGATAAAGAAGTCCGTGCTTGCGGATTTCTGAAATCTGCATCTTCGCGGGCAGATGCTCGATTCGAACTGCACATTTCGTACGTACTAGGTTCAGGGAACTCGGCATGGGGGCATCAGCGGGAAGATAGAGGATTTGCTCTCCTTTTACCTTGCTATCCGGATAAGTCGCGCAGCTGGCGAGCGAACGTGTCAAACGATCCCAATCGACAGAAATGTACTGCAGCAGGTCGGCCAACGATTGGAAGTCTTCCGTATTTGATTGCGAAAACTGCTCACGGGGCGAACTTTCGACCGCGCTGCCAGAAGGAATTGCGATGACTAAAACGGTGGCCAGCAGCCACGATAGCGGGCGGACGCGCCAGAACCTAAGATTCATGGCTCACCTACCCCAAGAATAAGCGGGATTGAGTGTCATTGAAAGGCACTAAAGCTCTCTGCGATATCGACTTACACCAACTTGAACGAGTGATGAGCGAACAGTGCCCGGTGCCCCCGACCCAAAGAGCTCTCCCCTACCTGAATCGGTAGCCTTGCTTAAGCTCGCAACGATAGCTCTTCGACTGATCCTTTCCGACCTTTACGTTACAGTTTGCCCAACTCAAGGTTGGCGAGGGCCCCAGGGGGAAAATGATATTCGTTCCGGCAATTTCGGCTTCGAGGGTGGGACCCTGGGCCGCGGCTGGCAAGGAGAAGTTTAAGGCCCTACCAAAGATCACGGGATAAGATTCACGAACGATATCGCTGATTTCCTGACGAAATACTTCCGCTTGAAACAGGAAAGTGGTCGTATCAGCCCAGCCGCGCACCGACACGGAGATGACGCGGCCGCCATGAGAAAAATTGTCGGATTCAATCTTTGTGAAAGGGCAAGGGCCGGCGATACACGAAACGCGCGCATTCTCGAATACGTTTCCCTGGCCGGCGTCCAGCGAAGCCCCGCCAATGGCCGCCTTCCATTTGTTGTCCGGAGAACAAGGCGTAGTGTGATCACAGGGAACGTTTGAATTGCTTGTAATTTGAAATGTAGTCACTCCAGTCCCGATGTTCACAGATGCGGTTGTTTCGATGGTATAGCGTACGAAAATATTGGAGACTACAGTCTGAGGCTGATTGGGCTTTTCTTCCACGTCGTCATGATGAAGTGGGATCATCCGGACCACGTAGACCTTGTCGCCAACGACGCCCTTCCAATCGAACGGTTGGAAATCCGGATTACGGAAATGGATTGTGATCGGATGGCCGCGCTTCACACCGGGGCGCAAGGTGAGTTTAAAGTAGCCGGAAAAGTCTGATTTGACCGGAGCACTTGCTACATTCCCGTCCGCGTCAATCTGAACATCCATAATTGGCGACTGCTTTTTGGGATCTTCGTCCTGCTGAATAACTGCGCCTCGGAGTGAAATTGGCCTGTTTATGTAGTGCCACGCGACCGCCCCAAGCACGCCAGCGAGCATCACAGCGAAGGCCGCGAGAGAAATGAGCCAGACCCTAATTTTCCCGGTATTGCGGATGGATCTCATCCTCCCGCAATCTTAGCAAAACGGATAACGAGACGGTGTGACTGATGTTCGATAAGCACGACTCGCTTCACCGGCGTCGCCAGAGCCTCTATAATTTGTGGATGCGTCATGAGCACGAGAAATGGAGGCGCTTTACGCGCCGAGAACTATTGGCACAGGCGGCTAGGGCGGGCGCCTTGCTGCCTTGGGCAGGCTCGGCGATGGTCAGCGGTACGCAAAAGAAAGGCAAAAAGGAGCCTCCACAAGCCGCGGCTCCGACCCCCTCCCCCTTCTTTCAGGTGGACGAAGCGTTGCTGGAAGAGATGGAAAATGCAAACTTCCATTTCTTCTGGGAGCAGGCCAATCCTGAGACTGGTATCGTCCGCGACCGTTGCAATGCCAATAAACCAGACAAAAGCGACCTAGGGAGCATTGCATCAACGGGATTTGGACTGACGGCGCTTTGCATTGGCGACCAACGAGGTTATGTGTCGCATAACGAAGCGCGGAACCGGGCGCTGACGACGATGCGTTTTCTGTGGAAGAAACTGCCAAGTCACCGGGGATTTTTCTACCATTGGGCCAACGTTAATAGTGGCGAACGGCTTTGGGACTCGGAAGTTTCGTCCGTTGATACCGCCATACTGCTCTGCGGAATTCTGATGTGCCGCGCGCATTTTCAACATTCCGAGATCAGCCAGCTGGCGTTGGAAATTTTCAATCGAGTGGATTGGACCTGGCTTTCAGAAGACACGCGAATTCTCCCGCACGGATGGACGCCAGAAAACGGCTTTCTGCAATATCGCTGGGACAATTACAGCGAAATGATGATGATGTATTTGCTGGGCCTGGGATCCTCGGTCTATCCGTTGCCGGTGGAAACGTGGACTGCCTGGAAGCGCATCACTTTTGAATATGACGGGATCCGCTACATTGGTTCCTTCGCTCCGCTGTTCGTGCACCAATATTCGCAGGCATGGTTTGATTTTCGGAATAAGCGTGACCAGTACACCGACTACTATCAAAATTCCATCACGGCCACGGATGTGCATCGCCGTTTCTGTCTCGATCTGGCTTCGCAATTTCCGGATTACAGCGACGATTTATGGGGCATCACGGCTTCGGACTCGGCAAGAGGGTATGTGATTTGGGGAGGCCCGCCGGCTACGGGCCCAATCGATGGCACAGTGGTTCCATGCGCCACGGGAGGATCGCTGCCATTTCTTCCGCAAGCGACGATTCGAGTGTTGCAGACGATCAAGAATCGTTATGGCCAGCGCGCGTGGACTCGCTACGGATTTGTAGACGCGTTTAATCCGTTGACGAACTGGTACGACACAGACGTCGTCGGCATCGATACGGGGATCACAATGCTTATGGCGGAAAACGCGCGTAGCGGATACGTGTGGAAAACATTTATGAAAAATCCGGAGGCGCAGCGAGGGATGGACCGCGCCGGATTCAAGGCCTATCAGCCTGAAAAGCCTGCCGGAAATCCATAGCGCTTCAATTTAGCGAAATTCGATCAGTGCTAACGCTTGTGCAGGTAGGGTTAGCCTGAGTTCGCCGCCTTGCAACACCTTGGTTTCGGGTTTGGGAAGTTCGGCCGCGCTCCGAAGTTCTGTAATTTGCTTCTGGGTCGGGTAGATTGGCCTGCCCATCGCCTCGTAGGTGGGTAACAACGAGCCGTTCGCAGAATCGAGACGGTAAATCACGGCCCGGTGCCGAGGCAATTTTCCGGTGAACTTTATCGTGACGGTCTTTGCGCTTCCTTTTTCTTCTGGCAGGAAAAGATTCCAAATCGCCATCACAAGCGTGCCATCACTTTTGCGGGTTACGAGTGCTGATTGAGAATCGTTCGCGAGCCGCTCAACACCCAAGCGGTGCAGCAATTTGAATGCGTTGAAAGACGGTTTTGGAAGCCCATCTTCTGCGATCAGGCCGTAGCCTCCATAAAAAGGCTGTTTGACTACGCCTTGTTCTTCGAAGACATCTGAGAACGTCCAATACGAAAGGATATCCACGAGCCCGTCGCACTGCCTGATCGTGTCGGCAAGGTAAGGACACATGAAAACGGAAT
>Ga0210399_10004664_pt1 | contig 10647 bp, 5 predicted proteins | sample IncBWC14MmetaG_FD_150865 | JGI IMG/M metagenome (GOLD analysis project Ga0210399, IMG submission 150865) | Forest soil microbial communities from Barre Woods Harvard Forest LTER site, Petersham, Massachusetts, United States - Inc-BW-C-14-M | ecosystem: Environmental > Terrestrial > Soil >...
TCGTGGCGCTGCCGAACATATTTGTGTTTCAGATTTTGCTGCCGCTGGTGTCGCCGGTGCTGGACCTCTTGTTTTTGGGGAGCCTGGTGCTCTGGGGCCTGGCGGGGCTGCACATCACGCAAATTCCACAATTGTGGACGACGGAAGACGTACAGCGGTCGGTGGTATTTTTCCTGGGATTTTTGCTGATCGACGTGCTGACGTGCGTGATTGCGTTCGCCCTGGAGCGGCACGAAGATTGGACGCTGCTGATTCCGGTGCTGCTGCAGAGATTTTATTACCGGCAATTGATGTACATCGTGCTGTTCCGGTCCGTGAAGGAAGCGGTAAGCGGGCGGCCGGTGGGATGGAAAGGCGTAGAGAAGGAGCCTCCGGCGATGGAGCCGGCGACGTTGTAGTTCGTGGCGTGAATCACGGTTCGTTCTGTTTTGAAATTCCCTGCACAATTTGATTGTGGTTTTTCTTACGTTGAGGTCCTTCACCCGTCTCCTGTGAACATGACCGGAATCCCAACACCGGAACTTGCGGATGGATTCAGAGACGACAAGGATCTTTTGGCATCCTCGTCCAAACTGATTGTGAGCGGTGCCGCCACAGCGGACGGGCGAGCCTTACAGATTCTTCAGTTTCGTGAAGATTCGAAACTGCACTGGCGACCGGAAAAGTCTAGACTTTTGGTTTATACAGAGGATGTCCACACAGCCAGATGACAAATGGTGGTGGAAGTGAAGGCCAGGGTGGGCTGCTTAGTGGGAGGGTTGTGTCTGGGCGGGTGAGTTCTGCGGGGGTGGGAAGAAAAAGTCGCGGGGAGTGGCGCGGAACTGGCGCCAGAGGCTGCGGAGGATATTGAGGTGGTCACTGCGGGTAACATCCTGGGCGCGCAGTGCTAGGCGCAGGGCGAGATAGAAACTAACGCTAAGATTCAGGACGAACGTTACGGCGATGCCGAGGCTGGCCCAGATGAGCGCGCCGCGACCCAAGATTTCCGGTCCGCGGGATGCGAGGCCAAGAGCCATCGTTCCTGTGGAGAGGGTGACGTGGCGGACGTCGAGCGGCACACCGAAGAAATGGCCGAAGACCGGGGTCATGCCGAGCATGAACCCGAGCACAATGCAACCGCCCCAACCGGCGATATTTTTTGAAAAAGAATCGGAGAACCGCAACAGGGTTTCGGGTTTAAATGTGGTGCCCCAGCGGTGTTCGGCGATGGCCCTGGGCAGTTGATGATAGATGGCCCAGTTTTCGATCCAGCCGCCGGCAAGGCTGGAGAGCCAGAGAATGACGCCGGTAAGGGCGGCGAACACTATCGTGCCGCTGTGAAGAGGGTGGAGGGATTTGACGGCGTACTCCGAGGTTTCGGCGGAGAGAAATGGCGAGCCCACGACGAGCTTCCAGAGAATACTGAAAACGATGGCTCCGACGCCGACGGCGAGGATGTTGCCGAGCGCGGCTGCCAGCTGGGTGCGGAAGATGCGCTGGACATAGGTGATGAGCTCGTCCACCTTGGAAGTGTCGCGGCAGTTGTGGACGATGCGAGCCAAAGTGGCGCCGGTCATGGAAGGCTGCTTGGTGGCGAGCGCTAGATGAAAATTCTGCATCAGGACAAAACTGATGGCGTAGTTCAGACCGGCGAGAAAGCCCTCGATGAAGGGCGGGAGGCCGCGGTGAGTGACCATCAGCTTGATGGCCGCGGTTCCAACAGTCAGCAAGCCTCCGCCAAGCGCGGCTTTCCACATCAATGCGTATTCCGTGCGATTCGAAGAGATGTAGTGCTCGCCGGTTTTTCCGGCCCACTCGACAATTTTTCTGGCCAGCAGTCGGAAGCTGTTTTGCGCCAGGCTCCAGAGGCTGCGGTCGTCCAGGCGGCCGTGGATGACGTCTTTCGTGAGGCGCAGGGCAGTTAACAGTTTGGGCGGGCCGGGCTGGGAGAGAAGCGTTCCGGAGATTAGTTCCATGCGAGCGAGACTTTTTTCGATGACGTCGAGGGCGTAGACAATGTCGAGGTTGACGCCGCGTGTGTCGAGGTGCGCGACGATGGCGTTCGTTTCGGCGCGGCAATCAGCGACGACCGCTTTCCAGGCCCGTGCCGCTGGGGCAGCGCCGTCTTTTTTTCGCAGGGCTACAACCAGATCGTCGCCCGCATGCGTGAGGCGGTAGAACGGAGATTGCTGGACGGGGCATGAATTGCTGCGAAGACGAAGTTTTTCGGAAAGGCCGAGGCCCTGCACGCGGGCGCCGAGGAGGCAGAATGCATCGAGCAAGGACGCGACGGGGACGTCCCACGCTTCAGGAATATTCACGGGAGCGATGAGAGCAACGGAGTAGTTGAGCACGTCGGGGGGAAGGCTGAAGAAGCGGTCCACTTCCTTCTGCGTGGGAAAAAGCCGCAGGAAAAGTTTGGCAAGCTCCGTTTCTTCGCGAGGCGCGGGAAGAATGTTGTTGAAGAGGCGATCGAAAGCTTCAGGAAGCAAGCCGCGGTCGCTGGGCATGCCGGATTCGGCGAAGAGCGAGATGCCATCGGTCTCGTCGAGAATGGAAGCGATGCCGGCGTAGTAGCGGTCGCGAATTTCGTCGGAGGATTGAAGGATGGAGAGCCACACGCCTTCGCGGCGCCACTCCGAAGAAGCCAGGGCCGGGGGAATCTGCTCGCGGTTCAGGGCGGGTATGCGCGCGTCGCGATGGCGGAGCCAGACATAAAGATTGACGAGCGCATCGAGACGGGTGCGGCGAGTGCCGGCACGGGTGAAGGCCTCGACGCGGTCAGCAAGATGTTGCAGCGCGGGGTTTTTCTGCGTTTCCGGCGGAAAAAGATCCAGAAGGAGCTCTCTGGTCGAGTCCACACTGGAGGGCTTGGTCATCATCGGCTGGCTGGCGGCCATACTTGCGGAAATCCCCGTTGGGGCATAGTAGCAGTTCCGCGGAATTCGCGCAGCCCTGGTGATTTTTCGGTGATTTCCATACGGTGGCGGGGTGTTGTAGGATATCTGACGAGTGGGGGGAGAAGATCATGGGCACAACGTTTACGCTGAATGGAAAATCGACAACCGTTGATGTTGATCCACAAATGCCGCTCCTCTGGGTACTGCGGGACACGCTGAACATGACAGGCACGAAGTTCGGCTGCGGCATGGCGCTTTGCGGAGCTTGCACCGTGCACATCAACGGCGAAGCGACGAGATCCTGTATCACGCCGGTTTCGAGCGTGGCGGGAAAGAAAATCACCACGATTGAGGGGCTTTCGACGGATGCGTCTCATCCGGTACAGAAGGCCTGGATCGAAGAAGACGTGCCGCAGTGCGGTTACTGCCAGTCCGGACAGATCATGTCCGCGGTGGCGCTGCTGGCGAAGAAACCCAATCCAACCGACGCGGATATTGACGATGCCATGAGCGGGAACATCTGCCGCTGTGGCACGTACCAGCGAATCCGCAAGGCGATTCACCACGCGGCTTCACTGCAAGCCGGCAAGTCCTAGTTCAACATTCCAGCCCTGTTTCACCAAACTGTTCGCGAGTCTTCCCGGGGTGTCCTATGGCAATGAGTTCTGCATTCTCTCGCCGTGAATTTCTGAAGACAAGTGTAACTGGAGGGGCGGCGCTGGTGGTAGGGTTCCGTTTGACTGGTCGCGCGTTTGCCGGCCAGGCGGCGGAACAGGAAAAGAAAACCCCCAGTCCCTTTGAAGCGTGGGTGCGGATTACGCCGGACAACCACGTGACGCTGATTCTTGGCAAATCGGAAATGGGCCAGGGGATCATGACCGCGCTGCCGATGATTCTGGCGGAAGAGCTTTGCGTCGATTGGAAGAATGTGAAGGTGGAGCAAGCGCCCACGAATCCGAAAATTTATGAGCTGGGTACGGGAGGCAGTGGCAGCGTTGCCGGTTCGTGGCTGCCGTTGCGGCAGGCCGGAGCGGCGGCGCGGGAAATGCTGATTGCGGCGGCGGCACAGAAATGGGAAGTCGGCGCGGATACCTGCAAGGCTGAGGACGGGCAGGTGGTTCATGGCAACCCGAAACGTTATTTCTCGTACGGAGAACTGGTTGAGGCGGCCGCGAAATTACCGATTCCGAATTTCAAGACGGTGCCTCTGAAGAATTCCGATGATTTCACGCTGGTCGGACATGATACGCGACGATATGAAATCCGGGCAAAAGCGACGGGCACAGCGGTGTTTGGAATTGATTCACGCGTTCCTGGAATGCTGTTTGCGGTTGTGGCGCGGTGCCCGGTATTTGGCGGCAAGCTGGTTTCGTTTGATGCCGCAAGAGCGAAGGCAGTGCCGGGCGTGCGCGATGTGATTGCATTCGAGATAAGTGGGCGCGGGGCTTCGACGACGGGGGGCGTGGCCGTGCTTGCGGCGAATTCGTGGGCTGCGATGCAGGGACGCAAGGCGCTGGAAGTGAAATGGGACCTTGGGCCGGCGGCGAAGGAATCGAGCGCCGGGCTTCACGAACAATTTATGGCGAATGCCGCGAAGCCGGGAAAGATTGTCCGCAATGACGGCGGTGCGAATGCGGCACTGACTTCGAGCGCGAAAGCTATCGAAGCTGCCTACGAATTTCCCTTCGCCGCCCATGCCTGCATGGAGCCCATGAACTGCACTGTGCACATCCGGCCAGACGGAGCGGACGCTTGGGTGCCGACCCAGGCTCCGCAATGGGCGCAAGCCGTGATCGCGGAAACGGCCAAGCTGCCGCCGGAAAAAGTGATCGTGCACACGACGCTGATGGGCGGAGGATTCGGTCGGCGCTACCAGGCGGATTTTGTGATGGAAGCAGCGCAGGTGGCCAAGGCCGCTGGGAAACCGGTGATGGTTCTGTGGACCCGCGAAGACGACATGCAGCACGATTTTTACCGGCCGGCGTCGTACCACAAACTGCAGGGCGCGCTGGATGCAAATGGAAATCTGGTCGCGTGGAAACATTTTCAGACTTCCACTTCGATCGCGGCCAAGTGGCGGCAGAACGGTGCGGAAAAACCGGAGCAAGGAGAATTCGGCACCGGCTCGACGATTCCGTACCAGACGCCAAATATCCGCATCGAATACACGCTGGCGGAATCAAGCGTGCCGCGTGCGTGGTGGCGTTCGGTGGAGCACTCGACGAGCGGGTTCGTGATGGAAAGTTTCATCGACGAACTGGCGGCGGCGGCGGGCCAGGATCCGCTGGCGTTCCGTTTGAGACTGATTGGAGCGGACCGCAAAATTCCCGTGTTCGACGGGGAAAAAGCGCCGCCACTGGACACGGCGCGGCTGAAGGGCGTGCTGCAACTTGCCGCGGAGAAGGCCGGCTGGGGGAAACCGCTGCCGCAGGGACAAGGGCGCGGGATTGCCGCGTTTTATTCGTTTGATTCCTACACCGCGGCCGTTGCTGAAGTGAGCGTGAAGAATGGTACTGCGAAATTGCAGCGGCTGGTTTACGCGGTGGATTGCGGGCGGCCGATCAATCCGGAAGGTATTCGGGCGCAGGTCGAGAGCGCTGCGATTTATGGGCTGTCCGCGGCGTCGTATGACGCGATTACCATCAGCGGTGGGCGTGTGGAGCAGGCGAATTTCAATGATTACGGGATGCCGAGGATGAACGACGCGCCGAAAACGGAAGTTCACGTGGTGATGAGCAAGGAAGAGCCGACGGGGATCGGCGAGCCGGGATTACCCGTGATGGCTCCGGCTATGTGCAACGCGATTTTTGCGGCGACCGGGAAGCGTTTGCGGAGACTACCGATTCAGCCAAAAGATTTAGCTTAGGAGGAGAACGAATGCCAACGATCGACAAGGTGGGCCGGCGGGAATTTTTGAAAAAGGGCGCGGCGGGCGGCGCGGGATTGATGATCGGCCTTTATCTGCCGGGGAAATATGAGGCGCTGGCGGGAACGCCCTCGAAAGATCCGGCGGCGATCAACGCGTGGGTGCAGATTTTGCCGGATGACACGACGACACTGGTGATCGACAAATCGGAGATGGGCCAGGGGATTTCGACAGCGCTGGCGATGATTCTGGCGGATGAGTTGGACCTGGATTGGAAAAAGATCAAGACGGAATTTGCGCCGGCGGCACCGGTTTATTTCAATCCGGTTTTTGGATTGCAGGGCACCGGCGGAAGCACGAGCATTCGCGGGTCGTGGGAGCCGCTGGCCAAAGCGGGAGCGGCGGCGCGGGAGATGCTGGTGGCGACGGCCGCGAAGCGGTGGAACGTGGAGCCGAGCGCTTGCCACACGGAAAATAACGCGGTGGTGAATACGGCTTCGGGTAAGCGAATCGGGTATGGTGCGTTGGTGGAAGAAGCGGCGAAGATGCCTGTGCCCGCGAGCCCCAAGCGGAAGAACGCGAAGGATTACAAGTACGTTGGGAAGGCGACGAAGCGGATTGATTCTGGCGTGAAAGTGAACGGTACGGCGGAGTTTGGGATTGATGTGCGGCGGCCGCAGATGCTGCATGCCGTTGTGGCGCGGTGCCCGGTGTTCGGCGGCACGGTGAAAAGTTTTGATGGAACGAAAGCGAAGGCTGTGCGCGGAGTGAAAAACGTGGTGCAGATTTCCACCGGCGTGGCGGTGGTGGCGGACAACACATGGGCGGCGATGGAGGGACGGAACGCGCTGCAGATTACCTGGGATGAAGGCGCGAACGCGAAGAATTCGAGCGACGCGATCCGCAAGCTGTATCAGGAACGCTTGGGAAAGGCCGGCGTGATTGCGCGCAAGGATGGCGACGCGGACGGGGCGATGGCCGGGGCGGCGAAAAAATTGGAGGCACTGTACGAGGTGCCGTTCCTGGCACACGCGACGATGGAACCGATGAACTCTACAGCGGATGTGCGCGCGGATGGTTGCGATATTTACGCGCCGACGCAGTTTCAGACGTTTGCGCAGGTCGCCGGCGCGAAGATCACGGGGTTGAAGCCCGAACAGGTTCGGATTCACACAACGTACCTCGGCGGTGGATTTGGGCGGCGGGCTGAGATGGATTTCATCATTGAGGCAGTGGAGCTATCGAAGGCGGCCGGTGCGCCGGTGCAAGTGACGTGGTCGCGCGAAGACGACATGCAGCACGATTACTACCGGCCGGCGCTGCTGGTGAAATTGTGGGCGGGGCTGGACGGCAAGGGCGCGCCGGTGGCGTTGAAGTCGCGGATTGTGGGACCGTCAATCATGTCGCGGTTTTTCCCCGGCTCGGTGAAGAACGGGCTGGACGACACGGCAACGGAAGGGATCGCGACGCTGAAATATGATGTGCCGAATTTCCTGGTGGAGTATTTGCTAACGGAGCCCGGTGTGCCGGTGGGGTTCTGGCGGTCGGTGGGAAATTCGCACAACGGGTATATTGCGGAATGTTTTGTAGACGAACTGGCCAAGGCCGCGGGGAAGGATCCGTTTGAGTTCCGGCGCGGGTTGCTGAACAAGGACGCGCGGCAACGCGGGGTGTTGGAACTGGCGGCGGAGAAAGCAGGATGGAGCAAGCCTTCGGCTCGGGGTCGCTATCGCGGGATTGCGGTTGTGGAATCGTTTGGAAGTTACGTGGCGCAGGTGGTGGAGATCAGCATAGACCGCAAAGCGCATTCGCTCGAGGTGCATCGCGTGGTGGCGGCGGTGGATTGCGGGCGGCTTGTGAATCCAGAGACGATTCGAGCGCAGATTGAGGGCGGAATTATTTATGGATTGACGGCGGCACTGAAGGGCGAGATTACGATTGCCAATGGGCGCGTGGAGCAGGCGAACTTCAACGATTACGATGTGGTGCGGATGAGTGACGCGCCGCTCGTGGAAGTCCACATCCTCGAAAGCAACGACGGACCGGGCGGGGTCGGAGAACCGGGGACGCCGCCGATTGCGCCGGCGGTTTGCAATGCCATTTTTGCTGCGACGGGGAAGCCGGTGCGCAGGCTGCCGATTCGGGCGGAGGATCTGGCATAGGCTGTAGAGTGGCAGTGGACTGGGATTTGGGACAGAATGGGGCGTGAGTTTACTAGCCCTCATAGTGGCTGCGGTGTCGCTGCTCGTCTGGATTGTGCTTACCTTTTTACGCGGGGCGTTCTGGCAGCTGCTCGCGTTTGACGATGACATTTCAAAGCAGGACTCGTTAGACCGGTGGCCACGGGTGGTTACCATTGTGCCCGCGCGCAATGAGGCGGAGACGATTGCGCGGACGGTGGCATCGCTGGTGAAGCAGGACTATCCCGGCGACCTGCGCGTGGTGGTCGTCGACGACCACAGCGAGGACGGAACCGGGGCGCTGGCGCGGGAAGCGGCGGAGAGGGCGGGAGCCTCCGAACGCGTTTTGATTTTGCAGGGCGCGGCGCTGGAAAGCGGTTGGACGGGGAAACTTCTGGCGATGCAGCAGGGCGTGGTGAGCGCCGTTGCGCGTGAAGCGGATTATTTCTGGTTTACCGATGCGGATATCGAGCACGCGCCGGATACGCTGCGGCGGGTGGTACAGCGCGCGGAAAAAGGCGCGCTGGATCTGGCGTCCCTGATGGCGTTTTCGCAGGTGAACTCGTTTGCGGAGCGCCTGCTGATTCCGCCCTTTCTTTATTTCTTCCTGAAACTTTATCCGCCGGCTTGGACTGCGAGTCGAAAAAGAAATACGGCCGGAGCCGCTGGGGGCTGCATCCTGCTGAAACGCACGGCGCTGGAGCGAATTGGCGGGTTGGCGGCGATCCGTGGCGAAGTGATCGACGACTGCAAGCTGGCGCGGGCGGTGAAGCGGACGGGCGGCGGAATCTGGATGGGATTGACGCGGAAGAGCATTAGCCTGCGGACCTATACGTCGTTCACTGAGATACAGGATTTGATCGCGCGGACGGCGTTCACGCAACTGGCGTATTCGTGGCTGGCGCTGGCGGGAACTTTGCTGGCAATGTTGGTGACGTATCTGCTGCCGGTGATTTTCACGTTCAGCGCGCGGCCTGTTTTGTGGCGGCTGGGACTGGCGGCATGGGCGCTGATGGCGATTACCTATTTGCCGACGGTGCGGTTTTACCGGTTGTCGCCGCTGTGGGCGGCGGCTTTGCCGGTGGCGGCGGGTTTTTATACTTATGCGACCTGGCTTTCCGCGGTCCGATATTGGCTGGGGCGCGGCGGACAGTGGAAGGGCCGCGCGCAGGCGCCGGTGAAATCTTCCGCACACTAGAGAGCAATTCCGTTCTGGCGGGGGCCTCCGCCGAAATCCTTTCCAAGTTTCACAGTTCTGTGGAACTATTTTGCGGTAACCAGCAAAAGCACACAGCGAGAACTGCGAGTTCACCATGAAAATCATATTTGCTGCTGTGATGATGTTTGTGGCTGCATTTTTCTGCGCTGCGCAAGTGAATGGACAGATTTACATTCCCACGAACGATCCTCCGTATTACGGGCCGTATAACGGCTCGTTTTGGGCGGGCGGTGATGAATTGAAAAAACATCTGGTGAAGGGCGATACGCTGCTGCGCGCGGATTCGCCGTGGTGTTTGTATGCGTGGGTATGGGTGGAGGAGGCGTCGAAAGGCGCGGTGCTGATTGCGGGCGTGGGAGATCCGGGCGAGGAATATTCGCGGTATTTGGGAGTGGATGGAGAGAAGTTGTTTTACTGGGGCGGCAAGGACGCGACTTTTTCAGGAGCGGCCGGGCTCACGCCGGGGGTGTGGCAATTTGTCGCGGCGACATTCGATGGGCAGGAAGTGCAGATTTATGCGAATGGCGCGAAAGTGGCTGGCGGAAAACCGGATGCGGGAAGAGTCAGTCCGCTGCTGGTGATCGCGCCGGCGCAGTTTCCGGCACAGGACAACCGGCATTTTGCGGGAAAGATTGCCGGGCTGACGGTGTTGCGACATGCGATGACTGGTGAGGGATTGAAGGAGATGTACGCGAAGTCATTGAATTTCACGACGATTGTGTATGAAGAGGGGTCCAAGCCGTGGCCGGTGCAGACACAAGCACAGGCGGGCTACCGTGCGCCGCAGGATCCGGACACGATGCCAAGGTCGAAGGCGGGATATTCGCAGCTGGAGAAAACAGTCGTGCGCGAATCGAAGCTGGGGATTGAGGCGAAGAGTTCGAATGAGTGGATGATTTCGGGGCGGTGGAAGCTGCGGCCGGCTCCTGAGATTTCGGCTAGCGGCGACGCGATTTCGCGAAGCGGATTTGCGACCAATGGCTGGTGGGATGCGACGGTGCCGGGAACAGTGCTGACAACGATGATCAATCAGGGCGTTTATCCCGATCCGGATTACGGGCTGAACAATCTGGCAATTCCGGAAAGCTTGAACAAGCAGGATTACTGGTACCGAAGCGAGTTCACCGCGCCAGCGGATTGGAAGGGGCAGCGGCTGACGCTGACATTTGAGGGAATCAATTACGCAGCCGAAGTTTGGCTGAATGGGAATCGCATCGGGTCGATCAAGGGTGCGTTTATTCGCGGAGTGTTTGACGTGACGAATCCGATCAAGGCCAGGGGAGCAAATGTGCTGGCGGTGCGCGTTTCGCCGCCGCCGCATCCGGGAATTCCGCATGAGCAGAGCATCAAGGCGGGGCCTGGCGAAAATGGCGGAATGATGTGCCTGGATGGGCCGACGTTTGTGGACACGGAAGGATGGGACTGGATTCCGTCAATCCGGGATCGGGATACAGGAATCTGGCAGCCGGTGACAGTGCGGGCGACGGGCGGAGTGAAGATTGG
>Ga0210399_10004666_pt1 | contig 10645 bp, 8 predicted proteins | sample IncBWC14MmetaG_FD_150865 | JGI IMG/M metagenome (GOLD analysis project Ga0210399, IMG submission 150865) | Forest soil microbial communities from Barre Woods Harvard Forest LTER site, Petersham, Massachusetts, United States - Inc-BW-C-14-M | ecosystem: Environmental > Terrestrial > Soil >...
GAACGGGAGTGAATACTTGGACCTTGGAAATGGAATCAATCTACGGTTTGCCGCCGGGAGGCTTTGGGCGAACCCGGACGGCCTTCGAAAATCTGGTTCACCCCGACGATCAGGCACAAGTCACGAAGTTGGTTGGCGAGGCGCTGAGAACTGGACAAGCGATGAGCGGAGAATGGCGTGTTATCTGGCCTGACGAGAGTGTTCATTGGATAGCTGGACGCTGGCAAGCCCTGATGGACGATTCTGGCGAGCCCTTACGGGTCATTGGTGTCAACATAGATATCACTGAGCGTAAGCGGGCTGAAGAAGCCATTAGAGAGAGCGAACAACGTTTCCGGTTGGTCGCCGACAGCGCTCCCGTCATGATCTGGATGTCAGGGCTGGACAAACGCCCTACTTATTTCAATCGGCTGTGGCTGACCTTCACCGGCCAACCGGAGACCGATCTTATGAACGGTCTAGCCGGAATCGTTCATCCCGAGGACTACCAAAAAGGTCATGAAATCTATTGCCAGGGATTCGATCAGCGGCAACCTTTTAGGAAAGAGTGCCGTTTGCGAAGACACGATGGACAATACCGCTGGATGATCGACATCGGCGTGCCAAGGTTCCATGAAGATGGCTCCTTCGCTGGCTTCATCGGCTCTTGTGTGGATATCACCGAACAGAAGCTAGCCGCAGAAGCCCTCTCCTCCATAAGCGGCCAATTGATCGAAGCGCAGGAACAGGAACGGACTCGGATTGCCAGGGAACTCCACGATGACATTAACCAGAGACTCGCGCTATTGGCCATAAGTCTAGATCGCCAGACACGAGATGTAGATTCTACTGCAAAGGAAATGCGGTCGGTCATGAGAAATGCGACTAAGCAGATCTCGGATCTTGTGAGTGATGTTCACATGATCTCGCACCGGCTGCACTCCTCTAAACTCGACACTGTAGGCTTCGTCGCTGCAGCTGCGGGTTTTTGTCGAGAGTTGTCGAAGCAGCAAAACGTCGAGGTTGATTTTCAGTGCGACAGGATCGCTAGCGAACTACCGAAAGCCATTGCGCTATGTATGTTTCGTGTGTTGCAGGAAGCTCTTCAGAATGCTGTCAGGCACAGTGGAGCTAAGCACTTCAAGGTGTCTCTCGCGGAATGCATAAATCAGATTGCTCTGACAATCTGCGATGAGGGTCGAGGGTTTGATCCTGCAAAGGCGCTAAAGGGAAGCGGCCTCGGACTCGCGAGCATGATGGAGCGTCTGAAGCTAGTTGGTGGCGAGTTGTTGATCGACGCCGGTCCTAAAGGGGGAACTACCATCCGTGCATCCGTTCCCTTTGCTGGTCAATCGAAGTCTAAACCAGCAGATATCTAATTGTTTCAAGCAAGCAAAAGGAAGCGATTCCGCCGCCAACTCCCGATTAAGCGCTAACCGGTAAAGTACTCTTTCAGCGAAGGACATCTCCCCACTCTGCTCTTGCATCCCATTCGACGGTCGGCAGTAGCGAGTGGGGCAATAAACTACTGTCGTAACAAGTTCGCTCGATTCTAAAATGGGGGGATTTCCGATGAAAATCCTGTGGCTTGTCGTGTGTGCAGCAACGTTACTCGCGGCTTGTGGCTCTAGCGGGAACGGCTCCAGTCTTAATAATGTGACGATGCAAGGTGGGCAATGGGAGTTTGCGGTCGGTCCCGACAATGACCCAAGTCCGCTGTATCTTGATATGAATCTACCTGCTACGAATGGACCGATCTCCGGTTCCGCCGTAATCTACAACTCGGCTGTGGTTGGTATCTCCGGCGCGGATGCCCCTATCTATTGTGAAGGCTTCAAGCTAAATGGTTCCATTGCCCAAGCCACGTTGAAAGGCAATCTGATCTGGGGCCAAGCTACTTCAAATTTTGCCACCATAACCGGAAGTTTGGCGTCGGATGGTAAGTCCGTCCCGAAGGGTTCTTACTCCGGGCAGATGTGTTTGGATACGACCAGCCCGCAAAGTGATGGTCCGCAAGTGACCGGAGTCCTTACTGGTTATACCGTTTCTCCCGTCAATGGGACGTTCAAGGGCACCCTACAGAGCAGTCTGCATGGGTCCGCAATCGTGACTCTTTCCATCGTCCAGAATCCAGATTTTACTCTAACGGTCTCTGGCTCTGCCGTCGAGAATGGCATCACCAGTACGCTTGTTCCAGCGGCTGGGCCGCTGGCTGCCAGCGTTCTCGGCGGTATAGTCAGTATTGGGGGCCTCGCAAACAACATCAACGATTCCAACCCTTTCGCTTTTAGCGGGCACCTCAATAGCGGGGCAACCCAGATCACAATCACCAGTATGAACATCGGTTCCAACGAATACTTCACAGGTGCGCTCACCCAGCAATAAGGTGATGCGGCTCTCGCGAGGCCTTAACTCTGATAAGTCGTGGAAATCGGAAAGGTTCCAGCTAGTACTTGACACATTATAAAAGGGCGCCCCTTTGGAGTAAGTTTTGAGTGCTTGGCTCAACTCCTCCAGAAAGGAACACCCTTTTATGACTAGCACTAAATATATCGGCATGGATGTGCACAAGGAAAGCATTTCGATTGCGGTGATGAACTCCGTCGGCAAGGTGGTGATGGAATGCGTCATCGAAACAAAGGCGAGCACGATTCTGCAGTTCATCGACGGGCTACGCGGAGATGTGCGCGTCACGTTTGAAGAAGGAACCTGGGCGGCCTGGTTGTACGACCTGCTGAAGCCGCACGTGACGGAAGTCGTAGTATGTAATCCGCGAAAGGCTGCCCTGCTAAAAGATGGCAGCAAGGGTGACCGTATCGATGCCCACAAGCTAGCGGAACTGTTGTATCTGAACAAGATCAAGTCGGTCTATCACGGAGAGCACGGCTTGCGAACGATGAAGGAGTTGGCGCGCAGCTATCTGACCGTCACCAAAGATCTCACGAGAGTCATGAATCGGCTCAAGGCGTTGTATCGCAGCTGGGCCATTTCCTGTGGCGGCAAAGAAGTATATGCACGACGTTATCGCGCGGAATGGCTCGGCAAGATCAGCGAAGCCGGCGTCAGGCGACGCGCCGAACACTGCTACCAACAGCTCGATGTTTTACGGCTCTTGCGGCAGGAAGTGCGGCGGGACTTGTTGGTGGAAGCCAAGAAGCACAAGGCGTGGAAACTGCTGCGCCAGATTCCGGGGATCGGTCCGATTCGGGCAGCCGTTTTGATCGCGCTGATGCAGACGCCCCACCGCTTCCGCACCAAGCGACAACTGTGGACCTACAGCGGTCTGGGATTAGAAACGCATGACAGCGCGCAATACCGCGCGGCCGAAGGCCAGCTCGAACGTTCCAAGAGACCGGCAACGGTTCGCGGCCTAAATAAGGACCACAACCACGATTTGAAAGATATCTTCAAGGGTGCAGCAACCAGAGCCAGCAGCAGTGGACCACTCCGCGATTTCTACGAGAATTTACTCGCAAAGGGCAGGAAGCCCACCATGGCCCGGCTCACTTTGGCGAGGAAGATTGCCGCGATCACGCTGATCGTGTGGAAGAAGGAGGTACGTTTCGACGCCAACTATTTGAAACAACAAGCAGCTTGAGCGCCTCTGGCTGAGAGTCCGTTCTATCCGAGGGAACCATTTCCTGGCGGTGACCGTCGGGCTCTTGAGACGCTCGATTTCGAGGGGAAGTATCAACCGGTAAAGTCAGGCCCGTACTTGAGTACGCGAGTCTCCGATTTGACCCTATGCCCTCTCGGACAATCGAAGAAAGCCATAGGCCAAGAGTCTCCAATAGGACCATGCGTTGCCACTCACTGAGTGGACAATCGTCAGGCTTGTTGTTTCAGAAACGATGGGCACCGTCACAACAGCGAAATGGAACCACAGGAAAGAACAATTGATTCTCCCCTTCGTACGCGGAGACGAACCACGACCTCAGGACCGGAGCAAGACCACTCTCAGAGTGGACGTTCAAACGGGTGGGCTGAATGCCGAGAAAAAAAGATCGGCGTCCAGCCGACGGGGAGGAGTTTTCTCTTGACATTCCCTTTTATAGGACCTTACCGGTTTGGGCGTTAATCAGGACCTACTCGTAGATTGTGGCTGATGTACGCTAGTTACGACTGGAATGAGGACCTGTGCACCAGTATCGCGTTACCAAATATAATCCAGCATTTCGCAATCAGTCGGGGGCATACACAAAGGTCGAATGGACCTCCGTGAGGGACATTGGACGAACATACTCAGATGGGCTGCTCACGACCGAGGAATACGAGCGCGTCGAGGCGGCTTACATTAAAGCGGCGTTGAGCTTTCTAAGCGAGAGTGGAATATCCTCGGTCAGGGTCGCGGGACTCGAAAATTCTCGAAGCAGCCGCTAGATTTTGATAATGACAGTGTCTTGGCCGTGGATCGCATCGGGGAAATAATTCGTCGAATTTTGCGAGAGGAGTTTTGGTGTCGATTGGAAGGAAGCGAGGGCTTCATCCATTTCGGTTGGGACTATTACATGTATATCGGCGTACCGCATCCCTGCTCGGCGGCACAAGCAAGAGCGGCCGAACTCGGTTTATATGTCGAGAGATTGGACTCTCCTTGCAACACCTCGTCCCCTAACCAAACGCCTCGGTACTAGCCTCCACACACGGAAAGCATTTCTATTGCCGTGAGGAACTCCGTCGGCAAGCTAGTGATGGAATGCGTCATCGAGACCAAGGCGAGCACTATCCTGCAGTTCATCGACGGGCTGCGCGGAGATTTGCGCGTCACCTTTGAAGAAGGAACCTGGGCGGCCTGGCTGTATGACTTGCTGAAGCCCCACGTCACGGAAGTGCTGGTGTGCAATACGCGAAAGAATACCTCGAACAACGGCAGTAAGAGTGATCGGATCGATGCCCGCAAGCTGTCCGAACAGCTGTATATGAACAACATCAGGTCGGTGTATCACGGAGAGCACGGCTTGCGAATGTTGAAGGAGTTGGCGCGCAGTTATCTGACCATCACGAAAGATCTCACCCGGGTCATGAATCGGCTGAAGGCCTTGTATCGCAGTTGGGGCATTCCATGTGCCAGCAAAGAAGTGTATGCCCCACGGCACCGTGCGGAATGGCTCGCGAAGATCAGCGAAGCCGGGGTGCGGCGACGCGCCGAACACTACTACCAGCAGCTGGATGTCTTGCGCCCCCTGCACCAGGAAGCACGCCGAGATTTGATGCTAGAAGCCAAGAAGCACAAGCCGTGGAAACTGCTGCGCCTGATTCCGGGGATCGGCCCGATCCGGGCCGCCATCGTGATCGCGGTGATGCAGACGCCGCACCGCTTCCGCACCAAGCGACACCTGTGGACCTACAGTGGTCTGGCACTAGAAACGTATGACAGCGCGCAATACTGCGTTGCCGAAGGACAGCTGCAACGTTCCAAGAAACCCGCGACGGTTCGTGGTTTAAATAAGGACTATAACCACGACCTCAAAGATATTTTCAAAGGAGCGGCCATGAGAGCCAGCACCGCTGCTGGACCAATGCACGATTTCTATGAAGCTTTGCTCGCCAAGGGGAGGAAGCCCACGATGGCCCGCCTGACCTTGGCAAGAAAGATTGCCGCGATCACGCTGATCGTGTGGAAGAAGGAGGTACGTTTCGACGCCAACTATTTGAAACCACAAGCAGCTTGAGCGCCTCTGGCTGAGAGTCCGTTCGATCCCTGGGAACCATTTCCCGGCGGTGACCGTCGGGTTCTTGAGACGCTCGATTTCGAGGGGAAGTAGCAACCGGAGAAGTCAGGCCCATGCTTCCAGCATGCGAGTCTCCGACTCCACCCTATGCCCTCTCGGACAATCGAAGAAAGCCATTAGGCCACGAGTCTCCGATAGGACCATGCATTGCCACTCATGGAGTGGACAATCGTCAGGCTTGTTGTTTCAGAAACGATGGGTGCCGTCACAACAACGAAATGGAACCACAGGAAGGAAGAACTGCTTCTCCGCTTCGTACGCGAAGACAACGACCGGACCGCCTGAGGAAGACCACTCTTTCACTCGGTTGGGCTGAATGCCAAAAAAAGATCGGCATTGAGCCGAAGGAAAGCTGTTTTCTCTTGACATTCCCTCTTATAGGACTTCTCCGGTAACCGCGTTAGCACGTAGCCGCTGCGCGGCGGACGCTTCGCGTGAGGTAGAGGAGCGTTGGTTGCTTGATGGCTCGGGTATAAGTGTGGGTCACAGGAGGTGTTCCCGTGACCCATCTTCGCAAAACGATGCTGGAAGAACTCCAGCGTCGTCACTTTTCTGAACATACCATACGCTACTACATCCGGACCGTCGAGGATTTTGCTCGACACTTCAACCGTCCGCCGGACCGCTTGGGCCCGCGGCACATTCGCGAATACCAAGCCGAACTATTTCAAAAACGGAAGTTGTCACCAGGCACGGTCGCCATCCGTCTGGCAGCCTTAAGGTTCTTTTACATCAAGACGCTCAAAAAAAGCTGGAGTATCGCCGAAACTCCCTATCCGAAAAAGACTCGTCGCCTGCCGACGATTCTTAGCCAGAAAGAGGTCGAGCAACTTATCCATGCAGCGCGCACTCAGCGCGAGCGCATCTTGCTCATGACCCTCTATGCTACTGGCGCCAGGAACGCCGAGTTGACCCACCTAAAAGCCACAGACATCGACAGCCAGCGCATGGTGGTGCACATCCGCGGCGGAAAGGGCCGCAAGGATCGCGACGTCATGCTCAGTCCTAAGCTACTCACGGCACTCCGCACCCTGTGGCATTACTACCACCGCAAATCCAGCACCTGGCTGTTTCCCAGCAACTATCGCAAGGATCGGCCGATCGATACGAAAACCGTTTGGTACACGTGTCAGAAAGCCGCCCAGCGTGCTGGCATTCAGAAACGCGTACATCCTCACACGCTGAGGCACTGCTTCGCCACTCATCTACTCGAAGCTGGCACCGATCTCCGCGCCATTCAGCTCCTGCTCGGTCATGAAGACCTGAAAGAAACGACCGTCTACTTGCATCTCTCGCAACGCCATCTGAACGCAACAGCAAGTCCTTTGGATGCGCTCGCACTGAACAACGAGCCACCCGACGAGAAGTAGATGAGCCGGCCACCTCTGGAGGTGGCCGATATCATCCGCGCAGCGGGAGAGGCTTTCATCGAACGAAACCGCCACTGGCTTCGTTGGAAGCATGTCAAAGTGTTGCGGGCCATTGAGCGGTGTCGTACCGCCGCACTCGGCGGCCATCTCGACGAGTGCACCCGCTGCGGATATCGTGTCACCTTCTCGTACAACAGCTGCCGTGACCGCCATTGCCCGAAGTGCCAGACCGCTGCTCGGGAGCGCTGGATCGCTGCGCGTCAGCGAGAACTTCTTCCGACGCGCTACCTGCACGTGGTCTTCACACTGCCTCGTCGGTTGGCCCCTCTGGTGCTGCAGAACAAGAAGGTCATTTACGATCTCTTGTTCCGCACCAGTGCCGAAACTCTTCTCGAAGTGGCTCGTGATCCGAGGCACCTCGGTGCAGAGACCGGTTTCTTCAGCGTATTGCATACCTGGAGCCAGCAGCTCAACATTCACCCGCATGTCCATTGTGTCGTGCCCGCAGGCGGCCTCTCGCCCGATCACACCCGCTGGGTTCGCTCACGGGACAACTACTTCCTTCCCAAGAAAGTGCTGCGCAAAGTCTTTCGCGGCAAATTCGTCGACGCTCTCGAGCAGGCTTTTCAGAATGGCCAGCTCAACTTCCATGCCGATCTGAAGCTTCTTGCAGAACCCAAGACCTTCGCCGCCTGGCGGCGATCCCTGTTTCGAGACAACTGGGTGGTGTACTTGAAATCTCCCTTTGGTGGCCCCGAGTATGTGCTGCAATATCTCGGCCGCTACACCCATCGTGTGGCCATTTCCAATCACCGCCTGGTCTCCTTTGCCGATGGCCAAGTCACCTTTCGCTGGCGCGATTCCGCTGACGGCAACAAACAAAAATTGCTGCCCCTGTCCGTCAATGAATTCCTGACCCGCTTTTTACTGCACATCCTTCCACAAGGCTTCGTCCGCATCCGTAATTTTGGTTTCCTAGCGAGCCGCAAACGCACTACGCTTCTGCCCCTTTGCTTCCAGTTGCTGGGTGCGACACAAGAACCGCCTGCCCAAGAAAACGCTTCGTCCACCGAAGATGCTCCTGATCTTTATCCCTGTCCCAAGTGTGGCGCACCAATGAAGATCATCGAGCGGCTCACCGCTGCCGAAATCCAGCTTCGTTCTCCACCAGTGGTGACGACTGCGGCATGACAAGATTCTCTCCAACTTCAAAACCCCACGTGCTTCGGCGCGCCCCCTACCTCCGTGTCTTGCCGTTGCCTAAATCTCTTCTTCCAGCTTCTTCAGACTTGGTCACCGTGATACTTTTTTGTGGTAGCCAGCTTATCGCTACATGGTGTCGTGAATCGCTCTCTGCGGCACGGTCCCGGCACACCTCGACACCGCTCCTTCCCACAATTGAATTTGCATAGGGCCGCGTCCACCGCAATCGCCAGCGGCTACGTGCTAACGGCTTAATCGAACGCGCGCAGAGCACCGTGCCTCAGCTTGGTCCTTCGTGACAACGCACGTCCGATTAAGCACTAACGTTAATCAGGAGTTGAAGATTGAGTGCGTCGTCTTAATCGAATGAATCGAGAGAACTCCCAAATAGACGGGAACGCGGCAGAGGCCACCAGGCCTGCTTTGAGGGGGCCATCATCTGATTTGACTATAGCCTGAAGGGGGTCCAGAAAAGAGAAAGCCATAAAGGCGAACAAAAACCCCAGTAGACCCAACACTGCATCAACCCAAAGCACGCGCATCGGGAGTTTTAAGCATGACGACATTATTACGCCAGTAAGCGTGCCGGTGACGGCGGCGGTGACTAGACAAATGACAAGCAGAAAGAGGGCGAGACCGGGAAAAAGCATCACGAGTGAATTCTACCATCAGCGCCTCGCCCTCGTTACTCCTGATAAGCGAAAGCAGATATCTTCGTACTAAAACCCACTTGTACGGTTTGCGCGTTAGAACGTAGCCGCTGGCGCGGCGGACGCTTCGCGTGCTATGCTCCTCACGTCATGCCGCAAGATAGTGCTTTTAACTGCGATTTCCGCTTTCCTCTGATTTTCCTAAGTCGAGCAAAATCAATAGGCTGCAAACGAAAAAAGATTCAATTTCCATAGCCGTTATACAGGGTGCAGCCACTAGCCCGCATCCGCCGCAACCGCCAGCGCCCACCTTCAAACGGATTAATCGAACGCGCGCAAAGGACCGTGCCGAATTTCGACCGTTCGCGAAAACGCGGATCCGATTAATCACTAGCGTTAATCGGGACCTTGGCCAGTTCCTGCAATGGAGTTGTGATACAAATTGGGTATGAAATTAGACTTACTAAGACAGATTATTGTACTGGCGGCCGGATCAGTAGGAGTTGGGGCAGTCGCGCAAGTACCTCCGACAGAATTGCCCGTTAGAAGCCAGGCTCCGACAGTGAGCGTGCCTTTCCTGACGCAGGACGGCCATGGCCATGCACTACGCCTGGTCTCTCCAGCTGACCTGTCAATCTCGGATAATGGAAAGCCACCTGAGTCAATTGTGGCCATCCGAAACGCGAGAGAATTACCGCTGAGACTTGGAGTCCTGATAGACACTAGCAACTCCGAGAGGGTTAGTGCGCTGTATATTCCAGGAGCGCATGCAACTTTGGACCTCCTGAATCAAGTGCTGAACGGACCTGAAGACCGGGTCTTCCTTGAAACTTTCGACACGGTTCCGAACGCCTCAGGCTTTATGAAGAAAGATGAGGCGCTGAATTTAAAAATTAACCTAAATCCTGGTGGAGGGTCCGCCCTGTTTGATGCAATTTATTTCGCGTGCAACGACCGCATGGAAGGCGACCCAATACAACCCGCTCGGCGCGTCCTCGTCATCTTGAGTGATGGCGGCGACAATTTTAGTCACGTGAATCTCGACAAAGCCATTGCTGCGGCGCAACAGGTCAGAACTGTAATTTTTTTTGTTAGCACCAGCGAGAAAGCCGGGGACGATTTGGACGGCAGGAGATTGGAGCTGTTCGCCGAGAAAGCGGGTGGTCTTGCTTTCCTGCATCTGAATCCCGCGGACATTCCCAAGGTCTTCTCCGCCATAAGGGAACAGATTGAGAATATGTACGCGGTGACCTATGTCCCTTCAGATTTAGCACACCTGGGTCAGTACCGCTCAATTGTGTTGAAGGCAAAATCAGACAAAAAGCTAAAGCTGCACGCGCCGAAGGGCTACTACGTTAATGCAGGACTGAAGTAAGTAGTCCGTTTGATTTCCACAAACTCAGCTCAACTCCCGATTAGTCGGGTTACCGGACATGTGACTTTGTTTCGGTCCGGCGTGCGCGTTAATCCGGAGTTTTGCGTTTGAACTTGACCAAAGCTCTATTGTGGTCTCTTATAAGTCAACGTACTGGCCAAAGCGATTCGTACAGTGAAGGGAGACGACCCTATGCTGCGCCTGCTGGTGTTGGTTCTTGTCTTTGCGTATGTGACTTTGCCTGCGGCCTCCGCTCAAACGACGGATTCCGGCTATCCCGATGAATTGTCGCCCTCGCTGGCGGCCAGTGCCAAGGCGATGCATGCCATGATTCAC
>Ga0210399_10004667_pt1 | contig 10642 bp, 7 predicted proteins | sample IncBWC14MmetaG_FD_150865 | JGI IMG/M metagenome (GOLD analysis project Ga0210399, IMG submission 150865) | Forest soil microbial communities from Barre Woods Harvard Forest LTER site, Petersham, Massachusetts, United States - Inc-BW-C-14-M | ecosystem: Environmental > Terrestrial > Soil >...
GCGTCTTCTCATCGTCCGCGGTGAATGACTCGGTCTCGATCTCCGTTTGCAACGTTGGCAGGTTGCGCACTTCCAGATACGTCAAGTTCCCGAGCACCGCGACTTCGCCCTTGATGACCGCTTTCTCGCGCAGCAACTGCGGGATCAGCAACCGGCCCTGCCCATCCATTTCCACCTGCTGTCCCCAGTAATTCACCCGGGTGAGGAACTTCTTCTTCGTTGGATTGAAAGTGGAGAGATTGGCCAGCTTCTGCTCGATCCGCTCCCATTCCTCGAAGGGATATATCTGGGCAACCCTCCCGTCCAAACTTGTGATGTAGAATTGCGTGCCGTATTTCTCGTCGATCACGCGCTTGAACTCGGCCGGGACCTTGAGACGCCCTTTGTCGTCGACGCGAGTTGGGTGATTGCCGCGAAACATAGGTTCGTTTGCGCCGGTGAGGGCGTCCGGTACCGCTGACAGTTGCCACAACAGCAACCAGGGAGGAGGTAAAAGCGGCTTGCAACGTGGTCATTTCCGGTTCGTTCGGGCTATTTTTCAGGGTGTCAGTCTTAATTTCCACTGGCGCCTCAAGATGCATCACCGCTGCCCACGACCTTTACTGACTTGACCACTTTGTACCACTTTTGACCACATCCTACGCCTAAATGGTTTGTTGTCAATAACAAAGTTCAAGGTCAAAGGGGTCCCTACAGGTCGGTTTTAAAAAGCGCGAGTTCTTGGGGCTTACTGTTTCGGTGACCACAAGATGTTGCGTTTAGAGAATGGGTTCTTTCCCTCTTTCTTCGCCTTTCATTTTGCTTGCGCTGGCAACATTTCTGTGGATAACAGTCGACCTCCAATCACCGCAGAGGCACAGAGAAAGGCGAAAGACTGAACCACGAAGGACACGAAGGTTCTCGGGGTGAAGCCTTGTGGCTGGTTTTGGCTTTTAGAGGATAGCGGGTGGCGAACTCGCTATTTGCCGGCCTTCAACTTCCCTGCTTTTTCGAGCGCAGCTTTTGCTTCTCCCAACATACCTTTGGCTTGATAAGCGTCGGCCAGGGCGGTCTCTGTAGCATAGTCGTCGCCCCAGTTTTCTACCTGTTTACGGAAGTCAGCAATGGCTTCGTCGTATTGCTTCAGTTTCGTTTCTTCCAGGCCGATCTTGTAAAAGGCGGAAGAAAAGTCTGGCTGGATCTGGGCCGCTGTTTTGAATTCCTCCAACGCGCCCTGATGGTTCTCCTCTGCCGCCAGCGCCATGCCCAAACCAAAATGCGCATATGCGTCGTTCTTGTCGGTGCGCAGCAAATCCGCAAATTCGCCTTTCGCGTCGGCGATCCGCCGCTGATGCAAATAGACCATGCCGAGCTCGTATTTGGCGCCCGCGTGGCTCGGCTGCAACTGGAGCACACGGTTCAGTTCAGCTTCCGCCTCACTGAACTGCCCCTTATCGAAGTAGGCGTGGGCCAGACCGAAATGTGCGGGAAGATAATCCGGACGCTGGCGAATCGATAATTGCAATTCGGCTGCGCCTTCGTCGGGCTTGTTTTCGTTGACGAGCGCATCGCCACGCTGTGCGTGAATGAGGTAACTGCGCGAGCGATACAACCACGCTGCGGCCCCTAGAACAACCAAGCCCACGCACAGCACGACGACAATACGGGGCAATGCATCACGTTCCGGAGCTCCGCGCGCAATCAGCGCGCCGAAGATCAATCCCGTAACCAGCCCGCCGATATGAGCCGCGTTATCGGTGCGGCCGGAGACTGCCCCAAAAAGTAAGGCGTAAGCTGCGAACGTCACTACACTCCGAAGCCTTGACCTCACTGCAAATCCCGGCGCCGAAAACTCGCCCAGGTAGTGCGACGCGATGAGCGCGCCCACAATCCCGAAGATCGCTCCCGAAGCTCCTGCGCTCACGCCGACCGGTCTCCACCACACGCTGGTCAGGCTGGCAGCCACGCCGGAGATCAGGTACACCGCTGCAAAGGTCCAATGGCCGTAAAGCGATTCGCACATCGCACCCAGGTCCCACAGGCACCACATGTTGAAAAAGATGTGCAGCAACCCGATATGGACGAAGGTCGAGGTCAGCAGTCGCCAAGGCTGGCCGCCCAATGTCAGCGGTCCGTAGTTGGCGCCCCAGTGAATCAGCTGTTGAGAATTCGGATCCATGGCGATGCCCTGCAGTGCCATGGCAGCGAAGACGGCAATGTTAATTCCGAAGAATGCCTGGGTAACAATCACCGAGGACGAGTCGCCGGCCGCCCAGGGCACGGGCATCACCGGCTGGATGGCGTCTTCGGGTTCCTCGCCACGTTTCGCGGCTTCGTGGCGCACGCACCATTCGCAGATCTTCTGAAAAGAAAACGCGGGAAGTTTGCGGCCACATTGGGTGCAGTTCGCCATAGCTGGAAGGATCCGTCGTCGGACGGGAACGAACTCCTTATTTCGCAGGCTCCACGTAGACGGCGGTTCCGTAGGCCAAAACCTCGGTGACGCCCTGCATGATCTCGGTGGCATCGTAGCGGGCGCCGACGACCGCATTGCCGCCGAGTTCCGCCGCATGCTGCAACATCAGGTCGAAGGCCTCGGAGCGCGTTTTCTCACACAGGTTGGTCAGTAGCGTGATGTTCCCGCCAATTATAGTTTGGAGGCCAGCGCCGATAGTGCCGAAAATTGAGCGGGAGCGAACTACGATGCCGCGCACCACGCCCAGCGTGCGGGTGACACGATAGCCGTCCAGTTCAAACTGCGTCGTGACCATGTTGTGAGAAACCATGCGTCCGGTGGACGGGCTATAAGTCGACATGGCCGTTATTCTCCTTGTGCGACGGGTGCTGTCACGCGTCGACCTGTAAATATAACCAGAGTTCAGCCGAAGCGCCGATAGGTCATTCAAGTTCAGCAGCGATCACGAACTCCTGCGTTTCGGGATGGTAAGAAACTCGCAGCAGATTCGGCCGGCAACATACCTGACAGTCTTCTACATAGCTTTGGACGGAGCCGGGGGATTCGTCCACGGAAGTCTCGTTCCATTCTCCGCAAGCGGCGCACTGGAAGCCTGCGTCCATGCCTGATTGTAGTAGGTTGTGTCGGGCGCGGTGTAGCCCTAAGCAGCAGCGACGGGACTCCGCAGTCGACGGGCGGGGACGCCCGCCGCTCCACCTGCTTCGCTCGGCATCACGTGACTTGCAGACTATTGTTACCGCTGCGTATGGGTGGACGCGGTCTCGCTTGCTCCGGCGCTCGTGAGATCTCCGATGGCGTCGCCCGACAGCACCAGTTCGACTCGCCGATTCTGCTTGCGGCCGTCGGCCGTATCGTTGGACGCAACCGGCGCAGTTTTTCCAAAACCGCTGGCGCTAATTGCATCCGAAGAGATCCCCTGCTGCACCAGATAATCGCGCACCGCGTCAGCGCGTTTTTCGGAGAGCTGCTGATTGTAGTCGTCGGTACCAACGCTGTCCGTATGGCCTTCCACGGACAAATGCAAACTGGGATAGGCCAGCACAATTCCCGAAACCTTGGCCAGACGCTCTCGTGCGCCTGCCAGCAATTCGAAGCTTCCGCTCTTGAACAGGACGTCCGACATATTCGCGATGAGTCCGCGCGCCGTGTCGCGTGTCGCCAGCACCGTGTTCAACTGCTGCAACAGGCGCGCGCGGAGATCCTGCTTCTCCTTCTCCGCCTGCTGGCGAAGCTGTTCCGATTGGGCCGCAGCCTGGCGAGCCTTATCGGCTTCCGCGGCCAAGGCTTGCTGCTGCGCCAAAGCTTCCGCTTTGGCTTGCTCGGCTTCCTGCTTCTGGCGAGCGGCTTCCTGCGCGGCCTTCTGGGCCTCGGCTTTCGCCATTTCGGCTTGTGCACGCGCAGCATCCGCGTCGGCACGCGCTTTTGCCTGCGCGTCGGCGTCCGCCCGAGCTCGGGCTGCACGGTCGTCGGCCTCTTTCTTCTCTGCTGCCGCTTGAGCCTGGGCCTCATCTTCGGCTTTCTGCTTCACGGCCATGACCCTTGCTTCTTCGGCAATCTGGGCAGCCTCCCGCGCGGCCGCTTCGATCGATTTTTTATCCTGCTTGCCGCGGTAGGCCGACTCTGCTTCCTTCAGTTGCTCGTCTGCCTTTGCAATGATGGCGGGAGCATATTTATCGGCCGCGGACAGGTGCGCGATCCGCACTGCATTCCGCGCCTCGAACAGTTCGCGGGGCGTGGTCGGATCGATTCCGAAAATCGCGTCCTGGATATGCGTGTTTACCGAAGAATAGGTGCCCTTCGCCAGCAGCTCATAAGTAGCGGCGATATCTTCTCCAGCCACCACGTTCTCAAAAACAACCGTGTTCCCCGGCTGTGACACGGCGGCATAGGGCTCGGCGGTGACGATCATTCCGAACGTCTGCATGTCGGTGAAGGCCTTCAGGCGGCCCTTGCCATGATCCAATGCGAGTTCGCCCAGGTTCACGGCGCGCCCTTGCGGAGAGACCGCCCATAGAACATACGTCAGATATTCAAGTCCGAACTTGGAGGGATCATCCAGCCCCTGGAACCGGGCATCGATCTCGATGTTGTTCTTCTTGCCTTCGACCTTGGCTTCACCAGTAGCGCCCGACATCTGTTCGGATCCCTGAAATGGGATCTTCACCGCGCCCACCTGACCGTAGTGCATCGCCTTCGTAGTGTGGACGATCTTACTATTCGTTGCGCCGGCCGTTTGGGCCTGCGCCGCCGCGAGCATGCTTGCGGCAAAAATCAGCGTTCCTGCAATTAAAGGCTTTTGCACCGGAAATCTCCCTGTTTCCTGGAATGTCTGAGTTCCTCACTCTACGTGGAAAGCACAGGGAGAGGAGAGATGCGATAGGTATTAAGGAGTAAGTTGTACTTTAGTTACCAGGCGAAAAAATTCGCGCATTGCCCGCAGAGGAAACGGGCTGCTCGAAAGGCAGCCCGTCACAGGTTTAAGTCGTAATGACTGGATCTTAGTGGGAAAGTCCCGGCAACGGTTCGGTGTGCTCGACGCGTACGGACTTCAGCGAGTCGGGCTCGATACCCAAGACTTGGAGGATGGTGGCCGCAACCTGGGAGGTGGCGACCGGCGTTTTTATGACCTTGGCGTGCAGGTCCGGATTGGAGACGATCAAGCCGACGTTCGTGTCCCCGAAGCTGAAGCCACCGTGCTCGGCGTTCTTCTTCGTGGAGCCGGTGTAAATGGTGCCGTACTGAGGTTGCACGAGGATGTCGGGCACGCGGCTGTCGGTCAGCGGGCTATTGAACTTTAACTTCAGCTCGTCACCCGCCATCACTTCGTCGATGAAGAGTGCCGGGGCATTCGCGTTGAGGTAAGTGGCAACTGCCTGGGTCTGGCTTTGGTCCTGTAGCCAGATCAGTGCGATGTCGTCATCCTGGACGAAGCCGCACGGACCGGTGGAGCATGCGGCAGCGTTGGCGATGGCGATACCGCCGGGGTTGGTGCTGGCATCGGGCAAGGCAGCAACCAAATCAGCAAAATGGCCCGGCTTATTCACTTTAGTGGGATTGATGGGCGACTGGCCATGCTTCGCCGTCACGATGAAAACCGTGGATTCGTAAAGGTGCTCGTCCTTGAGCGCCTGGATCATCGCCCCGAGCGCTTCGTCGGTTTTCTGCAAACCATACGCCAGCACAGCGGTCGGTGTCCCGGAACCATCCCGATACCCTCCCGCCTGCCCATTGATTTTAGGATCGGTGTCTGCGATGCAGCCACCGCCGGGGTTGTCATGCGAAAGCTTCTGTCCCACGCTCACGGCTTGAAAATTCATGCCGAACACGGTGGGAACGCCGAGGCCCGGCGTGCCGTCGTGATGACGACCATGAATTTCGTTGAGCACGCCTTGCACTTTCAGGGAATCATTCTGCGCAGTGCACACCACACTGATGGTGTTGTCGAAACCGGGCGCGTTGGTAATTTCAGGAGTGTACAGGTCGTCGACCCCCTTTCCCGAGGGACCATTCACCAGATCATAGGCGGGGTGCTTATCGGCCCAGGCGGTTACGCCGCCCGCGGCTTTTACAACTTCAAAGATCGTGTTGGCGCGAATCGCATTGTGAGGATAGAGAGGAACGCACTTGCCATGGGACAAGCCTCGGGGCAGTTTGGCGGGGTCGATCACATTCAGCGAAACGTTGGCTGAGTTGTACACGTCGATCGACTCGTCAAACACCATGGTGTTGCCTGGCTTGCCCGAGCAGGTGGTGTTGGTGGGATCGAAGATGGAGCGATCGTAGCTGACGTCGTAAAAAAGTCCGTGCGTGATCGGCGATCCGCCCGTCACCAGCGCTAGCAGCCCGGGAAAGGAATCGGAATTGGCGGGCGTGCGGGCATTGGTGTAGGTCACACCGTGGCGCGACAATTCGGCGAGGGCAGAGTGCGGATGGCTTTCGACAAAGCGCGCCACGTCCAACGCGTGCAGACCGTCTACGCTGATCAGCAAAACATGGCTAACGCCGGCGCCGTCAGAAGACTTCTGCTGGGCAAACAGCGAGGTTCCGAGCAAAGCGGCCACCAGCAAGGCAAAGTGAAGCTTGGGCATACTTCCTCCGTAATGTGTGGTTGGATTGCTGAACGCGAACAAGTCCATTCAGGTACGCCCACGTTGATAGGCGCGTGAGGTTACAGGACTGTTAGAGGAATATTAAAAACGCGTTACAGAATGGCAGAAGCCGTGTCGAGCACGCCTTTTGCCGGAATGCCCCATGGAGAAAGTCCGAGTTCTATAATCCCTGTCGACCATGCCTAACCGACGAGCTCTCCTCCAAGCCGGCTTCGTGGCCGCGAGCGCTTTATTCGTAAACAAAAGTTCAGCTCAAAATCCCAGTGCAACCGTGCCGGCTTTGCCACCAGCGATAGCTGGTTTGAAATCGATGAAGGAGCAGGCACATCCCATCAGCAGCGAAGAACGCCAGGCCCGCCAAGAGAAGGCGCGCGCCCTGATGGAAGGGAATGCTCTGGACGCGATTCTGCTCATGGAAGGAACGTCGTTGAACTACTTCACCGGCATTCGCTGGTGGGGCGGCGAGCGCATGTTCGCGATGGTGCTTCCGGCCAAGGGCGCCGCATTCTATGTGTGCCCGGCCTTTGAGGAAGGGCGCGCCCGCGAGCAGATTGCAAAGGCGCCGGAAGGCAGCCAGCCCGACGTACGCATCTGGCAGGAAGACGAGAGCCCCTATCAGCGGGTCGCGCAAGGACTCAAGGATCGCGAACTTCTCAGCGCGCGAATCGGGATCGAAGAGACGGTGCACTTCGTCTTCCGTGAAGGTGTGGAAAAGGCGGCGCCGCAGGCCAAGTTAGTCAGCGCAACTCCGGTCACTGCCGGATGTCGCATGATCAAGAGCCCTGCGGAACTGGAGCTGATGCGTCTTGCTAACCGGGTCACGCTTACCGCTTACGAGGCCGTGTACCGCGCTCTGCACGACGGCATGACGCAAGTGGAAGTGGGACATCTCGTCGCTGCTGCTCACGACAAGCTCGGCTTCCCGGGAGACGCCCTGGTCGAAGTCGGGGAATACACCGCGTTTCCTCACGGCTCGATGCAACCGCAAATCATTCGCGAAGGAGTGCCTGTGCTCGTGGACGGCGGGTGCAAGGTGGAAGGCTACCAATCCGACATCACGCGAATGCTGGTGATCGGCAATCCCCCGGAGAAGGTAAAAAAAGTATTTGAGATCGTTCACCGCGCGCAGTCTGCCGCACTTGCGGCGGCGCGGCCAGGTGTGGAATGTGGCTCGGTCGACACGGCTGCGCGCAAGGTGATCACCGACGCCGGCTATGGTCCCGACTACAAGTTCTTCACGCACCGTTTGGGCCATGGGATCGGCATGGATGGACATGAATGGCCTTACCTGGTGCGAGGCAACTCGACCAAGCTCATGCCTAACATGACCTTCAGCGACGAGCCGGGAATTTATATTCGGGGAGAATTCGGGGTGCGCCTGGAAGACGACATGCACATTACAGAAAACGGGGCGGAGTTGTTTACGGCGCAAAGCCCGTCTCTGGAAATGCCTTTTGGGAAGTTGGAAGGGACGGCCTAGGCCTTTGACTACTCGGTTTTGAGCGACGGGTTCGGGACAGCGACGGAGAAAGGCAAAACCTTAAACCGCGGAGGACGCTGAGAACGGCCGCAGAGAGCGCAAAGACTTCTGGGGAGCAAGAAATTTGAGCCCCTCAAAACCGGGTTCGCATCCGAGCCGAGCAGGATCTACATCCGAGCTGAGCAGCATCTAGCGCCTTATCGCGATCGGATGCAGGGCCTCCAGTTGGGTCTTCACGGCGACGCTCAGGCGACGGATGCCTTCGCGGATTTGCTCCGGCGAGGCGGCGGAGAAGTTCAGGCGCATGTGCCGGCGCGCTTCTTCCTGATGGCCATTGGGCGCATAGAAGCAATCGCCCGGAACAAACGCTACGTTCTCCCGTACCGCGGCTTCAAACAGCTTTTGCGCATCCGCGCCTTCCGGCAGGGTTACCCACAAGAACAGGCCGCCCTTCGGATGTGTCCAGGTCACTTCCGGCGGGAAGTATTGTGTGAGGGCCTCGAACATGACATCGCGACGTTCGCGATATACGCGGCGGATCAATTTCACGTGCTCATCGAGAAAATTGTCGCGAGCCACTTCATGCGCCACCATCTGCACGAACGTGGAGGTGTGCAGGTCCGCACCCTGTTTCAACTGCACCAGCTTGGCGATGACTTCGGGCGGGGCCACGATCCATCCCAGGCGCAGTCCGGGCGCAAACGTCTTCGAGAAGGTGCTCAGGTAAATCACATTGCCAATGGAGTAGCCGTTATCGCGGCGCAGATTTTCGCGGTCCAGAACGACCAGCGGGGTCAGGTGTTCGCCTTCATAGCGGAGCTGTCCATAGGGATCATCTTCGATGATCGGAATGCCGTATTTGTCTGCCAAAAGAACGAGTTCATGACGACGGCCTTCCGAAAGCGTTGTGCCCCCGGGATTCTGGAAGTTGGGCAGCACGTACATGAACTTTGGGCCGGAGCGGAGAGGGTTCTCGAGGAGATCGGAGCGCAGGCCGTCTTCATCGCTGGGCACGCTGACATAGTCGGCGCCATACACGTTGAATGCCTGGAGCGCTCCGAGATAAGTGGGCGCTTCCACCAGCACACGGTCGCCGGGATTGATGAGCAGTTTGCCAATCAGGTCCAGGGCTTGCTGAGAACCTGAGGTGATCAGCACATTCTCGGATTTTGCCTTGATGCCGTAGCGTGCGATGTGGCGCGCGATCATCTCGCGCAAAGGCTCGTAGCCCTCGGTGGCTCCATACTGCAGGGCGAGGTGTGGCTGGCTTTCGAGCACTTTGCAGCACGCATCGCGAAAACGTTCGGTAGGAAAGACCTCCGATGCAGGCAAACCGCCCGCGAACGAAATCACCTCGGGCCGCTGGGTAAACTTCAGCAGCTCGCGGATGGCCGAACTTTTAATACCCTTGGTGCGTTGCGCATAACGCGACGTCCAGGCAGTCGACATGGTGCCCACCTCCCGGGCTATGGTAAGTCTGCTCCTCTTTTTTGGATGTGACACGACGAGGGCCGGACGTGACGAAAATCACAGAAGAACGTGATCCGGTTCCAGTTTTCTGTCGCGGCGTTCAACTCCTAAGACGCTCCGCACACACCCCGGCAAACAAGTCTCGAAGAATGAACAGCGGCGGGTTGGAGAATGAGTTGCAACAGAAGAGAACGTGCTCGAGGAGAAATCACCTTGGGTTCAATCATTCCCTCCCCTGGGGGCCGTCCGGGATTCCGGCCGGCCTTTTTTGTCCGCAGGCGCGAGTCTTTTGGACACAAGGCTTCAGCAGGTAAAAGCATTTTGACAGGGTGAGGTGCCATTCTGAGTGATTTTGATCTTCGCTGACTGAAGGGTAAGGCCTTAACAACTTTGTGACATTGGTTACAAGGGTGCCTATGAGAGGTCGCCATGTGTCGAATTGCGATGGGAAAGGCCGGGCCATGACTCTAGCGATGTCCGCCTGGAATGAACTGCATCCGCTCGTGGTTCATTTTCCGATCGCGCTCTTGCTGGTGGCGCCCTTGTTCGTATTGATGGGCGCTCTTTGGCCTCGCCGAACGGGTGTGTACTTCCTGGGCAGTGCGCTCATTCTGATAAGCGTCGGAACACTGGCCATCTTTGTCTCTCTCTCAACCGGAGAAGCTTCATCCAAGGCAATCGTGCAGACGCCGGCGCTGGCATCATTGATCGGGCAGCATGAAGATCTGGCAGAGACGACGGCGTGGGTGTTCTTGTCACTTACAGCCATTTTGTCTGCGATTTTTTATGGGCTGGTGCTGGTTGAGAAAAAAGGAGAGTCCCCCTTAGCCCGGGCTCTGCCTCTCATTTATCTGGTGCTCTACGTCGCTGGGGCGGTACTGCTTGTCCAAACCGCGCATCGCGGCGGACAACTGGTACACAAGTTCGGCGTGCATGCCAATGTGAGTGGCCAAGCCGCAAGTGCAGCGTCATTGCACTGAAGTCTGAGAAATTTTGACGGTTTATCATTCGGTTGAATCAGCCTTCCCCTTCGAGCGAGTGCCCTTCCGGTGACTGTTCGCGTGGCATCACGATTGCTAGACTCTGGTATTGTTCAATGGTGACTTGGTAGTGGGTAGAGCAACCTCA
>Ga0210399_10004669_pt1 | contig 10640 bp, 14 predicted proteins | sample IncBWC14MmetaG_FD_150865 | JGI IMG/M metagenome (GOLD analysis project Ga0210399, IMG submission 150865) | Forest soil microbial communities from Barre Woods Harvard Forest LTER site, Petersham, Massachusetts, United States - Inc-BW-C-14-M | ecosystem: Environmental > Terrestrial > Soil >...
GGAAGCGACCGACGACGTTCTCCGTTGCGGTGATGCTCGCGCTCGCGTCCAACTGGACAGGCGAGGGCCCTCTCGCCCTGGAGGTCTCGTACTTCATCGGTGTGGGCCAAGCGAAGGGCCGGTTCGTGAAGCTCTTCACCATCGCGACTCCGACCGACGGGCTTGCGGCGGTGAATGACAACCAGCAGCTCCCCGCGACCGCGCTCCAGGTGCAAGCGCGCCTCATCGCGAGCGCGCTCGTCAACCCCGGCCCCCACACCGCGGAGCTCGTCGTGCTCGCGGCTCCGGTGTTCGAATGAACCCCGGCCCCCGTCCTCAGACCCTCGAGACGTGGCTGCGCCGCATGGTGCGCCAGGACGCGGCGAAGCTTCGCTGCATCCTCGAGGATGACACCGAGAAGCTCGTGAAGGTCGAGCTGAAGGGTCAGCGCCCGCGCATCGCGGCGCTGATGCGCACCATCGCGAGCTTCGCCGCGAGCAAGCTCGAGGCGCTCGACGAAGCCGGGAACGTCCTCGACGTGTGGGAGCTCGAGGGCGACAAGGACGCGCCCGGGTACCTGAAGGAAGAGAGCGACACCGGAGACGAGCGCTTGCTCAAGACGTTCGCGCACCTGCTCTCCGACGCCTACAAGCACGCGCAGAAGCAACTCGTCGAGGTGGTGTCGATTCAGTCGCAGAGCTTCGCCGAGGAGCGCAAGCACCTCGCCGTCGCGGTGCAGACGAGCGACCGCATCATGCGCCGCGTGCGCGTCGCGGGCGCTTCGGACATCACCGACAAGGAGCCCGCGGAAGACAACTTCCTCGCGTCGCTCCTCGGCCCGCTGCTGCAAAACGAGATGCGCAAAGCGGCAGGCGGCGCCGCGCTCGAGCACGAGACCGAAGGGTCCGAGGCGAAGCCGAACGGGGCAGCGAAGGAGCCGTCATGATTCGCGAGCTCCTCGGTCTCTTGCTGCTGCGCCCGTGGATGGGTCCGGGCGGCGGACCCGCCCCCTTCAAGATTCCCCCTCCGGGTGACATCGGTCCCTCCGCGCCGGTCTTCCCCTCGGCGCCTCCCTCGACGCTCCCGCCCTTTCCTGGGCCGGGGTGGTGCTACGACGAGCCGCCGCCGGCGGAGGTGGTCTCGCGTGCCTACGCGCTCCTCGACACGCTGTGGGGCCGAGGGCAGGGCTCCAACGTCCAGGAGATGACGGGGGGCCGCTGGATTACGTACGTGGCGGAGATGGTCGCAGGCGGGAAGAAGGGCGTGACGGCGTACCGCTCTATCAACTGCCCCGCAGCGCCCCCAGCGCCCGCGCCAGACGTCCCGCCGCCGGCACCTGGGCCTACCCCCGCTCCCGCTCCCTCGCCTTCTCCGCGGCCCTCCCCTGGGCCCTCTCCGCGGCCCTCTCCGAAGCCCGCACCGACACCGGACCCTCCGCCCGTCCCGCCTCCGCCTCCGTTCGTCGGTCCGCCCTCGACACCGCAGACGCCGTTGCAGCTCGCGGCAATTGCCATGAACGCGGACATCGTCGCGAACACGAACGCGGGCAAGCCTCCGTTCCGCAAGCGCAGCCAGCAGCTCTATCGCAACTTCCAGAGCGCGAGCGGTGGTGTGCTCAAGCTGGACGGCTTCCCTGGCACGTCGACCATGAACCTCCTCGAGGGCGTGCTCTCGCAGGTGGGCATCACTGTTGCGCCCGCGCCGCGCTACCCGTGGAAGGCAGCCGGCGGCTGGAATCATCCCAACGCGCCGACGATGGCGGAGTGGAACTCGTGAGCGCATGCGACCCCGCGAGAAGTGGGCGCTCGCTGCGCTGCTCGTCTTCCTCTGGACGCGCAAAGCTTTCGCTGCGCCGGCCCCCGTGCCCAGCGTGGTCCCTCCGTCGCCTCCGCCGGGGGGCGCCATGCTGACCATCCAGGACTTGCGCGCGCTCGCTGCGAGCGTCGGCTTCCCCGACCCCGACACCGCGGCGGCGGTCGCGATGGCGGAGAGCTCGGGCAACCCGAAGGCGTCGGCCATCGTGACGAAGCCAGCACCCGGGAACCTCCCGGAGCGCTCCTTCGGCCTCTGGCAAATCAACACGCTGGCGCACCCGGAGTTCGACGAGTCGCGGCTCTTCGACCCCGTCTACAACGCGAACGCAGCGCTGCTCGTCTCGCGGCAGGGCACCGATTGGAAGCCCTGGACTGCCTTCACGACGACGGACCCAACGCGCAGCTACAAGCGCTTCATGCCGACGGGGGCCTGACCTATGTCCAAGTTCCTCACCATCAGCGACGCGGAAGCCGCGACGCGGCAGACCTTCGGAGTCGTCACGCAGGACGGAGACGACGTGCTCGTGACTCCCTCCACCGGAGGCGCGGGCACCGGGACGGTGACGAGCGTCACGGGAACCCTGCCCATCGTCATCACCGGGGTACCCTCGGTGACTCCAAACGTCACCCTGGCGCCAGGGTCGACCACGATGCTCGTCTTCGCGAACGTCGCGGCCCTCGAGGCGTACAACGTCGCGACGAACGCAACCCCCGTGGGCGCTCTCGCCTCGGTGCAGAGCAACGGCTCGCTGTGGGCGTTCTCGAACGAGGACACGCTTACCGTGGACGGCATCACCGTCGCGAGCTCCGCGGGCTCGGGTCTCGGCCGATGGCAGCGCATGGCCAGCGAGACGCAGGTCTTCTACCAGAAGCAGGCGAGCTGGTTTATCGACCCCGCCGCGGGCAACGACGAAGCCGCGGGCACCATCGGCGCGCCCATCAAGACGAAAGCGGAGCTCTATCGTCGCTGGGGCTACACGTGGTCTCCGACCTTCGATGGGACCGACGTCACCATCACGTACGTGAGCAACGAAGCCGCGGGCAATCACGACCCTGGCCTCTTCGCTCCCAACTTCCTCAACGGCGCGAGCCTCACGCACACCGCGAACCTTCCCGCGGCAGGCTTCACCGGCACGCTCCTCGCGGTGACTCCGAAGAATCGAGCCGCGAATCAACCGCTGGAGTCGACCTTCACGACGGCGACGGGCGCTCTCGCAATTGGCATGATGCTCGTGAACGCGACGCGCGGGAACTCGGTCGCGTGGGTGGTCGAGGGTGGCCCCACGTTCGTTCTCTCGCAGCCGTGCGCTCCCTACGCTGCGGGCACCGACGCAACGGCCGTGACGGAGGTCGACACCTGGGCAAACGGAGACGCCATCAGCGGCTTCGCCCTGGTGCAGGTCGACCTAGCTGTGATGGGCGGCAAGACAGCAGCCTTCGCCGCGGCGTCCGCGCCGCAGCACATCGCAACGCGCATTCAGGTGGTCGACCTCTCGGCGACGGAGTCCCCCCTCGAGATTGACGGCGCGGGCAACGTGGCCTGCATCGAGGCGTTCATCGCGCGCGCGCCCTCGGTGCGCTCCACGTGGGCATTCACGACGTTTGCCAACGCGGTCATTGCATTCCCGGTGTCGGCAACGTCGCAGGTGCCTCTAAACCTCTCGTTCCGCGCGGGCGTCATCGGCTCTGGCGGAGTCAGCGCAGAGGGGGCCGGCTGCCTGGTCGACGACGACGTGGTCATTGGTGGCGCCATCCAGGGCGAGGGCATCACCGCGGGGCATGCGTTCCTCGACACGGGCGCTCGCTTCCTGCCTCTCGGTGGTCTCGCAGCCGTGACGATGCTCTATGGGCAGGGAGCTCTCGACGCCATCGGTACCTTCGAGTACGCGGCTCCGGCGACTACATCGCTCCCTCTCACCGGGGGCCTTCGTATTGGAGGGAGCGCGAATGCCTACTCGAGCCACACGCCTGGAGGCGTCGGAACTGCGACCAGTACCGCGCTCGTCGCCATCACCGCGGCGGCCCTCGACGCAGCGGCCGGCGTCGCTGGCTTCGGGGGTCTCGCGTACATCCCCGGAGTCGGCGCCATCACCTCCGGAGCCGTCACCCCGTAAGCCGTACAGCGCGCCGCGTCTGCGCTACCTGGGCAGCACGCGCACGCTCACGCTCGGGACTGCGAGCGTCGGGCCGCCCGATGCGATGGGCGGCGGAGGCCGCCGCGGCACCTGAACGCCTGCCCATCTTGAGCGTCGCGGGGAGCTCCTTCACTCTTCTTCGGAGTGGAGGGTTCATCCCATGACGAGACATCGAATCGAAGAGCTGCAACGCGACCGAGAGTCGCTCCTGGCGCACGGTCGCGACCTTCTCTCGCGCGTGGTCGCACGCAGCGTCGGCTGCCCAGAGCTCGTGGAGCTCGACGTCGAGCTGCTGGAGTACGTCGCTCTGTACGTCGAGGCTGTGCAGCACCATCTGATGCACGAGCGCGACACCGAGCCGCCGCCGCCGGCCGAGGAGCTCGCGGAGGTCATCCACCTCTTCCCCCTCGAGGACCGCGATGCTTAGGGTGAGCCCGTTCGCGCTGCTCGCTGCGCTCACGTGGTGCGGCTGCGGCGGAGACGCGTTCAGCTCGTCGACGAGCCTCGAGGCTGGCGTCGACGACGCAGCGCCCGGCCGGGCCGACGTCGAGACCCCCGACACGCTTTCCGATGCAGGTCAAGACGCAACCCCCGCGGCGGTGACGTTCGACGCGGCCCTCGAGGCACAAGTCGAGGCAGCGGGTCAAGAGGCATCAGCTCCCTTTTGCTTCGAGTGCTACGGCGTGAAGGTCTGCGCGCCGTGCTGCGTCGACTGTCAGGGCGGCACCTACTGCGCTCCAGGGTGCACACCATGACGCGACGTGAAGCGCTGGAGAAACGAATCACGGAGCTTCGTGCTGAGCTCGTGAAAGGCTGGGCAAAGGCTGTGCCGCTCAAGCGGCTCAAGGCGCTACGCGAGTACCTCGCCTCCGCCCTCGAGGAGCTCGTCCAGCTCGACCGAGACGAGGCGAAGCGCAACGGGGCTGGGCCCGACGAGGGCCCAGGAAAGCCCACCGGAGGCCAGGACTGAGGGACCCCCGCGGGGTGGGGCTCTGTCGTCGTGCCGGAGCCCTTCCCGCCCCCTTACAGCCTCTCGCGGGAGCGCAAGCGACCCTCCTGCGGCAGCACTCGGGAGAACGCAGCGTGTGTTACCGCCACGAGGTTGCGAGGTCGCATGTGTGACCGAACGACCCCCGCCTGTTGACCCCCCACGGAGCCCAGGCGTAAAAAAACCCCCGTGCGCCTGGGAAGACGACGGGGGTTCGGCCGGAGGGGTGAAGGGGGGTTCAGCCCATGACCGTTGCCGGGCAGGGTACGCCCTGCGAGGACACACGGCAAGGGGCGTACCGTCTGAGGGCGGCAACGCGCTGGGTGGCCTCGAGTCCGCGGGAGCGCGGCTGCGGCGTGTGGTGCGTCGAACACACCGACGAGCACCCGACAATCAAGGTCGAGCGCAAGGGAGGGCGCAGCGTTGCGACGTGGCGCGGGCTCATGACCTGCGGGCACATCTGGACGTGTCCCGTGTGCAGCGCGAACAAGCGCGCGGCGCGCGTCGAGCGCATCGAGCGAGCGCTCCAGCACACGGGTGGACGGTGGCAGATGCTCACCGTCACGCTTCGCCATCGCGACGGCATGCCGCTCCGGGAGCTCGTGCGCGGCCTGATGGCTGCGTGGAGGCGCACGCGCCAGGGCGGCAAGATTCAGCGCATCTGGCAGGGCCGCGTCTCTGCGAGCGTGCGCGCCCTCGAGGTGACGCACGGCGCGAACGGATGGCACCCGCACGTGCACGTCTTGCTTCGCACGAGTGACTGGACCGACGACGAGCGCGAAGCGCTGCAAGACCGCTGGGAGCTCGCCATCGTGCGTGAGCTCGGAGAGCACGTGCGGCCCGACGACTTGCACGGGCTCACGTGGAGCCATGCCCTCGACGCGAGCAGCGCGAGCGACCGAAAGCGCGGGCGCTACCTCGCGAAAGCGGGCCTCGAGGTCGCGGGCGTTGCGAAGCAAGCGAAGAGCTCCTCGACGTGGGACCTCGCGCGCCGCGCCGCGGACGGAGACTCGCGCGCGTTTTGGCTGTGGCGCGAGTTCTACGAAGCGACCAAGGGTCGACGCGCCATCGAACTAGACGACCGCGCCGCGGCGGCTGCGACCGCGCACGAGGCGGCGGAGAACGCGCACGTCGAAGAGGGCGAGGGAGGAAGCCTCCCGAGCTACATACAAGTCCAGCGCGACGACGTGCGAGCGCTTCGCATCTGGGAGCGGAGCTTCCCGGCCATCATGGCCGTTGTCCTCCACGCGGCCGAGGGAGAGCATGGGGAGCTCGCGGTGCGTGAGTGGATTGCGGTCGCTCGTGCGAGAATGACGCGTCACCGACCGACGCCGCACGCAACCTCCCCCCCGGTGGACCATGGGACAATTCAATGACCAACAGCTCCAGGCGCTCAAGTTCGACACAGAGCACGCCCTCGTCAGCGTCTGCCCTTGGTGTGGCGGAACTCTCGTCTTTGGACGACGGACCGACACCCGTAACCTCGCTCTCGGTCATTCCGCGGAGGCGGAGGGCCCCATCGTCATCCCAGGATGCGAGCGCTTCCGGGAGCTCGCCACCGGCCACCAGGGGGAGCTCGTCCGCCTCCTCGGGCAAGCGAAACTCCGGTGGCGCAAGCTCGCAGCGTAAGCGTACGATGCAGCGCGTGAGCTTCGTCGTGCACATCGGGCCGCGCGCCGCGCACGCGAGCGTGGGCACGGTGCTGGGCAAGCCGACGTACGCCGAACTGCAAGACCTCGTGAACGCGCAGCGCGCGCAGCTCGCTCAGCTCGACGCGGCGAAGGCGTGCCCTCCCTGGGCCGCGGCAGACCCGACGGGGTACGGCGCGTGGGCCGCGTCGCTCTTCGACGCGACGGCGAAGCTCACCGCGGAGCTCGACTCGGCCCAGGGCGGCATCAACATCGTTCCCGTCGGCGCGCGCGCCCTCGTGCCGGTCATTGCGCCCATCGGCATGCGCACCGCATGGGAGCGTGTCCTCGACGCGGCGAAGCCCTTCCACACCATCCGCGCCGCGTTCGACAAGGCTGGGTATTGCCCTTGGCCCTCGGCTCCCCCTCTCCCGCAGCCGACCGCGACGGACATCGACCTCAACGTGTTCAATTGGGCCGGGAAAGCCCTCTCGTTCACGACGGGGCTGGGCAACGTCGCGCTCGTCGTCGGCGCGTACCTTGTGCTCAAAGAACTCAAGTGGTAGGGCGCGCCCGTTTCACGTGAAACGTACCGCTTGCCACGTGGCCACCACGTGGTGCAAGCTGAGCTCATGGCTCAACCCGCCGCTCTCGCACGCTACTGGGCTGGACAGCGCGCCGCGTCTCGTCCGCAGGCAATCGTCGTGCGCCAGACGCGCACGGTGCACGCGAAACCCAAGCACCACCGTCGCCACCACGCGAGCGCGGAAAAGGTCCTGATGGGAATGGCCATCGGAGGCTTCGCCCTCGGGTTCATCGACAAGAGCGGGACGGCCATTCCGACCATCCCCCTTCTCGGCCGCGCCGGCACCATCGCGCTCGCGGCGCACTTCATCGGCAAGGGCCGGGCGGGAGTGCTGACGGACATCCGCAACGCTGCTGCGGCGGTGGCTGCCTACGAGATGGGCTCGACGGGCAAGATTGCGGGTGAGGGCGAGCTCTAAGCGAGCGCGCTCGCGTAGGTGGTGGACTTCCTGTCTCTCGTGACGGCGCTTCAGGCGCCAAGAAAGGTTTCCGGTACCATGTTGGACCACAGTCGTTCTCGTACGGGTTCGGTTCTCGGGAGCGTGCTCGGGGAGCTCGACGGGCTCGACGACGACATGCTCCACGGCGTCGGCGCTGCGGTGGCGAAGGCCATCCAGAAGCGCGGCGGCGGCTCGCACTTCTCGCTGCACAAGCCGAGCTGGCGCGGCGGAGAGGCGGCGCCCGGCGTCAACCTGCCGCAGAGCGGGCAGGTTCCTCTGCCGCTGCTCGCGCTCTCCGCGGGCGGCATTTTCGGTGCGACCGTGGGCAGCATCACCTACGAGGGGCGGCTCCAGAAGCCGTACCGCGCAGAGCGTCTCCTCGCGTCGACCGTGCGCACGGGCGCGACCGCGACGGCGCGCATCCTCGGACAGATGTTCGTCGGCGTGGACCTGAACCAGGCCCAGCTCCAGGGCGTGGACGTCGAGGTGCTGGGCGCTCCGACCGCGTTCGACACGCGCATGGAGCTCATGCAGGCGCCGCCCGGCGTCGCCATCTCGGTGCTGACGTCGCTCTTCGGTGCGGCCCCCACGGGAACGGACACCATCGCGCTTACGATGTTCTTCCTCGGCGAAGTGGTCCACTGAGCTCGCGCTCGCGCGAGAAAGAGAGACCCCCTCACCATGGCAGACCTCAGAGAAGTGCGAGCGCTCGCGGCGATGGTCTACCCGTCGCTCGCAGCGCACGGGTACTCCACGCAGCAGTGCGTGGAGCAAGCGCTCGACGTCGCGGAGAAGCTCGTCGAGCGCAGCGAGGCGCGAGCCGCAGCGGCCGATGACGTCGAGGCACGAGCCGCGCTCGGCAACGGAGGGACCGGAGGTCGGCCCCTCATGCCCCAACGCAGCATCATCGCGGGCACCTGACCCGTGAGCTCGCTCGTTCTGGGTGGGCAGCCTTCGACCTTGCTCCTGCTCTTCAATGGCGGGAGCAAGCAGGCTATCGCCATCGCGAAGAGCGCGGTGGTCGCGGGCTCGCTCGTTCTCACTTCGGGTCAGAACGAGCTGCAAGGGCTCGTCGGCGCGGAGGGCAACGTCGAGCCCATCGTCCAGGCGTACGGCTCCTTCGGTGCGTCCGACATCGTGTGGACCGTGGGCAGCGCGGAAGAGGTGCAGTGCGTCGGCGTCGACAATCAACCCGTGACGCTGACTCCCGTTCTCGGCTCGGCTCTCGTCCCGTGAAGGAGACCCCTTGGAAGTTCGTGTTGCGGTACCGGAGGAGCACGTAGACGCGCCCACCCTGAACGCAGGGCTGGAGATGACCACGCGCGTCAACGAACGGCTCCTGCGCAACGGCGAGGCGCCATCGTTCGACCAGGCCATCAAGCGCGGGGTCAAGTGGCGCGAGGAGCCGCCGGGACACGAGTCGTTCGACCACGCCAAGAAGGTCGCGAATCGCGGGTGGGGAGACTGTGACGACCTCGCGCCCTACCGCGCCGCGGACCTGCGTGTGACGGGGCGCGACCCGGAAGCGCGCGCGGAGGTCTTCAAGACCGGCCCCACGCGCTGGCACGCGGTCGTCGTGCGAGGCAACGGCAACGTCGAGGACCCCTCGCAGACGGCAGGCATGCGCGTTCGCGCGGGCTCGCGCGCCGCGGGCATCCCTCCCGCGGTCGTCGGGTGCATGCGCACGGGCTCTGTCGTCGGAGGCTCGGTGCGCCCCTTCACGGCCGTGCGCCGCGTCTCCGGCGGCTGGGCCGCGCGCACCGACCTTCCGTGGGTCGACGGTGACGGCGAGGGCGTCTCCGTCACGCAGTGCGCGACGACTCCCGCGCTCGCGCTCTCGGGTTCGATGCGTGGCGTGTGCGTCGTCGGCCATTGCTCGGGAGCGGCGGACCCCGAGCACCTCGACAAGCTGTGGGCCCTCTCGGGTCTCCTGCGTGGCGACTCCGCGCGCGAGGTCGCAGCGGTGTGCGGTGTCGACGCGACGAAAGACGCCATCCGCTCCCTCGCGGACATCGCGCCGCGGCTCCTCGAGGAGATTCAGGCCCATCGACGCGCAGTCGAGGGCGCGCACGGCTTCCCTTTTGACCATCGCCGCGCGTTCAATCGCGCCATGGGTTGCAGCGGCGAGGAGGTCGAGGGTTTCTTCGACAGCATCGCGCACGCCGCGAGCTCAATCGTCAAGACGGTTGCGCACGTCGCGACTCCCATCCTCTCCGCGGTGCAGGGCGTGGTGTCTCTCGTGCCGGGCATCGGGACGGGCATCAGCGCAGCCATCGGCGCGGGGCTCGCCATCCTCGAGGGCGGCGGACCCCTCGAGATAGCCATCAAAGCGGCATACGGCGCCATTCCCATCCCGCCGGGCATCCGCAACGTGACGGACATGGCGCTCAACGCGGCGCTCTCTCTCATGCACACCAGCAGCATCGGAGACGCAGCCATCGCAGCCATTCGCAGCAAGCTCCCCTCTGGCCTGCCTCAGAGCGTGTTCGACACGCTCGCGCACATCGTGCTTCAGGCCATCCACAAGAAGCCGACCATCGCGGTCGCGACCAAGGGCAAGCCGCACGCGCCCATTCCCGCGGTGAAGGCGCCGCACATCGTGAAGCCGAAGCCGCAGCCGGCGAAGCTCGCGGCGGTCGTCAAGACGCTTGCGGTGCATCACGCGATGCTCCCGCAAGGGCCGCAGGTCTTCCGCTCCAGCATCTACCGGGCCGCATGACCGACAATAGCGAAGAGCTGCTGCGCATCCTCCGCGGTGAGGGCCCTCCCGTCGTCATCGACGCGGAGGCGCGGCACCACGCCAAGGGCGGGAGCATCCGCGGCGGGTACCGCGCGCCCATGCTCCCGGGGCAGGGCTACTCAAACGAGAGCAAGTTCGGCGCGCACAAGGAGACCGAGGAGAACACGCTCACGTGGGGAGCGACGGAAGCCCTCACGCTCGCAGGCGCGGAGACTGCGACGACGAGCGTTCAGCTTGTGCACGTGCACCGGAAGCGACCGACGACGTTCTCCGTTGCGGTGATGCTCGCGCTCGCGTCCAACTGGACAGCCGACGGCCCTCTCGCCCTCGC
>Ga0210399_10004670_pt1 | contig 10640 bp, 16 predicted proteins | sample IncBWC14MmetaG_FD_150865 | JGI IMG/M metagenome (GOLD analysis project Ga0210399, IMG submission 150865) | Forest soil microbial communities from Barre Woods Harvard Forest LTER site, Petersham, Massachusetts, United States - Inc-BW-C-14-M | ecosystem: Environmental > Terrestrial > Soil >...
CCTTCACTGAGGTACGAGTGAGAGCGATGGGTCGCGCTCCCAGATCGTTTGCAATTTGGATCGCGGCAATGCCTACGCTGCTCGAGGCCGCCGAGATCAGTACGCTCTGCCCGGCCGCGAGAGCTCCCACCGCAATCAGCCCGCTCCACGCCGTGCCGAACGCCACCCAGGTCGCGGCGGCCTCCTCAAAGCTAACATTGTCGGGAATCGCGACTAGGGACCACACAGGTGCGAGCGATGCTTCACCATAGAGTCCGTATTGCGAGGCGCTGTATGCGGGCACCAGTGCCACCCGGTCACCGACCGAAAGGCCGGAGACATTTGGGCCCAGCGCTTCGATCACCCGCCGCCTCGAATCCCATCTGAATCGGCAAAGTCGGCTTCACCGGCACTCGGCCCGACCGCAGCGTGAGCTCGGTACGATTCAATCCAATGGCGTGAATGCGCAGCCGCACCTCTCCGACGCCTGGTTCTGGGACCACTAAGTCTTCGATTCGAAGCACTTCGGGGCCACCGTACTCATAAACGCGAACCGATCGGGTCACTTGCCGAACCTCCAGGCTTCTCTTCGGTGCAGAAATGATCGGGATTTCCGCTCCCCTTTGGTAGCCCATGGTTTCCGCTAACTCTTATGCATGCCGCACATCAATGGCAGAGCCGTCCAAAGACCACTGCGAAATGATCCAGCTGGGCGCGCCAGAGTCCTTTTTCGTCACATCGTCAGCAACCGTTAGAAAATGGCTTTGGCGACTACGCTCCGACCCAGCGCTTCGATGAGCGCCCGCACACCCTTACCCAGCAATCGGAAACTCATTTGCGTTGGCATCCATATTCTCCGTGATAGGCAAAAACAATGCACACCACTGTGCCGTTAAAACAGTGTGGGGGCGGTAATAGCACAACGCAAAGATCGTTTGGTTCGATGAATATATCAATCATGATAACCATCATGTAACATGCCTATCCAGATAACCTACAATCAGAGATGCCGCTAGAAGTGAGGAAAGGTGCATGAAAGTCTCCAGGCAGAAAGCCGCTGAACATCGCGACGACATTCTTGTCGGTGCGAGCAAGCTGTTCCGCGAGAAGGGACCGCGCGGTGTCGGCATCGCGCAGCTCATGAAAACGGCGGGCCTGACGCACGGTGGGTTTTACGGTCAATTCGATTCCAAGGATGCCTTGTTCGGGGAGACCGTGGAACTGATGCTGCGCGATGCGGCAGCCGAAGCCTCGAAAGCCTTCGCTCGTCCTGACCCCTTGGGCCGTCTTGCTAGGAATTACATGTCGTCTGCGAAGCTAAAAGGTACTGGCGATTGTCCGATTGTAACGCTGGCCGCGGACATGCCCCGAAGTAATGCCGCTGTGCAAGAAGCGTTCGCACGCGGATTACGGGCATATCTTAGCGCTGGACGGGAAAACAGAATCTCCTCGGACGAGTGGCTGGCTTCCACGGCGGGAATTGCGATGATCGTCGGCGGAATGTTGATGGCTCGAGCGGTAGTGGCCAAGGACCCAGAACTCGCGACCGCTATCGTAAACGCCGTGGGCGATCACATAGAGGACGTCAACTAACCGTCGATCTTGCGCGTTGGCTACGAGCAAGTTGAAACTCTGCTCTGATATAGGCAATGCCAAGGAAGGTGCCGCTGACAATCACTGCCACCAATACATCATCAAGCCACATTTTTGCGCCTCCGCACGGCGTGATTGAATGTCATAAAAAGTGTCCTTAGCTGCGTCTAAAACGAGAGAACCGAACGAGTGGCGGGCCGCTGGGCGCTGTAGAGGCCGCGCTACATTGACGTCGAAGGCCATCGTCGGCACCGACGTTTCTGCCCAGCACCCGCTCAACTCCACCAGCGCCATTGCTACGAGGGCTACGAGATGGTGGAGGACTCTGCAACTTCCCCAAACGCCTACTTTAGGTCCCCTCTGCCCACCCTCGTCGTGGGTCACGCTCTGCATAACCTGTCCTCCCGCAGTTCGATCCTCAAAAACCCACTGCCACGCCGCGCGAGTCCCGGGGGTGCACAGCGTCGGCGCTCACTAAAATCTGTCTAAGCTCTCCGCTCTCGTGCAGTTGAATCGCAATATCAGCGTCACCCAACAATTCTCCGTCAACGTACAATTGCGGAAATGTTGGCCAACTGGAGAGTAACTTCACCGCCTCACGTGCCTCTACATCATCGAGGACGTTCACATAGGCAAACGCCGCGTTGCAGGCGCGCAGTGCAGCCACCACTTGCCCTGAAAATCCGCATTGCGGTAAATCCGGTGTCCCCTTCATATAAAGGACCACGGGTGCACTGGACATTTGTTCCAGAACCCGGTCAATTGTCGTTGAGTTACGCTGTGGGCCGCTATCGAGTGTTGTTGTCAGTTGATCAAACATATCAAGCCCTCCTTACGATGCGATTGTCATAGTGCGCCTCTCTTTTCGGTTATATGACTCTTCTCATGATTACGCAAGTCAGCGAGTGACGCGAGAATCGCTTTCTCCACACTTTGCGCCGCAATACCTGCCTGCGAACGCGCCATTGCGCATCTTTAGATCATTTATGGCTGACGGTCTGCTTTACAGTTATATTATGTCTCTCATGAATGTGGCTATACTGCCTGTTGAGAGGTGTGCCGCCATCTCAGTTGTAGATGCTCGGGACCGCACGGATTTAAAGCAGTCAAATGCGCTGTTGAAGGAAACACCGCGCATTTGGCCGCTCGCGTGAAGAGTTGAGGAGAACTTTTTTATGACGCGACGTAACATCAGGGTGCGTTGTGGCTACTAAGCCGTCCCAACTGTGGGCGGCGGTTCGGCTGAAATTGAACCAACTGACCGCGTTGGCCGATGTGTCGGGGTTCGACTATCTGCGCGAGCGCATTAGCTACCTTGAGCGGGAAGTGGCTGAGTTGCGGACCGAGATCGGCGCGGGGCAGCCGTTGCGCAACAGTGACCAGGTCGGATTGCGAGCTTCAGAGTCTAATCGCTGAGGCGCGCCTTCGCGGTGGGCAATAGGCCTGCTAACTGCTCAAAATTGCGCCTTATGGAGGACGACATGAACGCAACGGATGGACTGACCGAGTCGAAGGACGACGACCGGGATGATGTGTCCAGGCTCGTTGGGGACTTGCAGCGGTTGGCGGACAGTCATGAAATATCGCAGATTGCGGCCCATGCAAATCGGCGGGTACGCATTTTGTTCGTCGTTGGCAGTTCATTGCCTTGGCGCGCAATTGAGTACGATCGCGAGGCGCCCAGCAGGCGTATGATGTGCTTTCGGGAATTCCAGCAGCTACAGCGCTTCGTGCTCGAACTATTCGCTTGGGAGCGCGCGTACCGGAAATTCGTCAGCGAGCAGATGGCAACACCGGCGGGCCTGCCGGGAATCACAACGGACTGGCAGCCGTATTATTCCTTCGATGCCGCGCTCGAAGCATATCGCTCCGGGGTTGGCGGACGCGCCTACCGGGCCGCGGCCGACCGTATTGTCATTCTTCCTCACGCACTTGCGATACCGGCGTAACGTTATGGAGAAGCGCGCTGTATGCGGTCGGGGCGGGAATCATTTGCAACGTGCCGGGCGGAGCGTGATTATCAGGGTGGGATGGTGTTAGGTGTCGACGACAACATTTTCTAACGTCCTCGCGTCGCTTGCGTCTGACGCTGGCGTATTTCGCGTTGAACCATCGGACGACTGGCGGCAAGGAAGGACCCTCTTCGGAGGGCTCTCGGCTTGCCTTACGGTCGCATCCGCAAAAAGGGCGTTTCCAGACCTTCCACCGCTGCGCTCAGCGCAGTTGACGTTCATCGCACCGGTGACCGGGCAGTTGGTCCTAAGGCCCAGGATTCTTCGTACCGGGAAATCCACGACCTTCGTCGCTGTGGATGGGACAACAGAGACGGGGACAGCTCTACAGGTGACGTTGGTTTGCGGCCATGCACGTCAATCGGGTCATTCTTATCGGGCGCTGCCGATGCTCCATGTGGAACCGCCGGATGCGCTCCCAAATTTCTTCAGCGAGTCATTTGCGCCGCGCTTTACCGACCACTTTGAGGCGCGGATCGCTGGCGGGGCGCGGCCTGTCTCGGGTGCGGCGAAGCCGGAATACCTGGCGTGGCTGCGCCATCGGGACAAGTCCGCGCCAGACGACATCACCAGTTTAGTCGCCTTGGGCGACGCTATGCCGCCGGCGGCGCTGGCGATGTTTGCGAAATTCGCGCCAATTTCTACGATAACGTGGTTCATTGATATTTTCAGCGATCGAATCTCCGGCGCCGGATGGCATTTAATGCAAGTTGAGGCGGAGAGCATCGGCGACGGATACAGCAGTCAGCGCATGGTGCTTTGGGACACGACCGGTGCACCTGTTTTTATTGCGCGACAGAATATTGCCATTTTTGGGTAATTACACGCGACCATAGGATTCAGCGCTGCGCACGCTTGGTTATCGCCCGCGCCTTCCTTTGCGCTCCATCAATCCGCCCCTCTGCTCCGCCGACTTCGCCGACAATGCGCCTGACCGCCCGCAAGATCTGATTCGATAGCTTGGGGTCCGTCTTAGCGACCGCGCGCGAGGCGGCAACGCCACCAATCATCGCGGCCATCATCGCCAAGGCGCGCTGACGATTCTCTGCCTTGACAGAGGAGGCGCCGAGCCCTCGTTCCATTACAGCAATGATTTGCTCAAATCCCTCCGTGAAGCGCTCGCCGATGACCTTGTCCTGTCGTGCGACCTCACTGGCGGAGGCCGCCATGGGGCATCCCGTTGCCAAGTTGTCGCGATGCTCGAGAGACAGGTAATGGTCAATAAAATCAGCCAGAGTGGCCGGACGGCCATCGCGGTCTGCCGTCATCTGCTCCAAGCCTGGTTCAAGGCCGGATGCGAATGCTTCCGCTGCCAGTGCCTCCTTGGAGGGAAACTGGGCGTAGAGCGCCCCATGCGTCAGACCCGCCTTCTTGCTGATCTCCGCCACGCCGACACCGTCGATGCCGCGCTCCCGGAATAGGCGCCCGGCCGCTTGCACTAGCGCCGCGCGATTGTCCGCCGCCTTTTCCTTTGTCACTTTCATGGACTACCTCGCTCAAAAAGAATCGACTTGACAACAAAGATTGTGGTCGCCATTATAGCGCAACTCAATAATTGTGATCGCAATGATTATGCGTCGGCTTTGACTCACTTTCAGGAGTAGCAACATGTCTAATTTGAAGTACTTCGCCGCCGCCCTCCTCGTGGCGCTCGCGAGCTCAGTAGTCGGATCGAACCTTGCCCTGGCTGGCGCACCCGAGCACCATGAGCAGGTGGCGGGTTTCTATCGGATGAAGGTCGGCGATCTCGAAGTAACGGCCCTCTTCGATGGCGCTGCCCAATTCGATCTGAATTGGCTGACTGCAAAGAAGGTGACGATGAATGGCGTCGCGAAAGCTTTGCAAAGGGATCCGCACCTGCTCGATGCATGCGATACGGGCTTTCTGGTCAACACCGGCAAGGAGCTGATCCTCGTCGACGCGGGTGCCGGCACCTGGTTCGGCGGGGGAGCTCTCGGTAAGTTGGTGGACAGCCTGCGCAGCGCAGGCTACACACCGGAACAAGTCGACCGCGTTTTGGTTACGCACCTTCACTCCGATCACATCGGCGGCCTCACCACTCAGGACGGAAAGCGTGTCTTTCCCAACGCGGATGTCTTTGTCTCAAAGGCTGAGAGCGCCTTTTGGCTGTCGCCGGAAATCGCCGCCAAAGCGCCGAAAGATGCACAACCATTCTTTCAGGCCGCGCAAGCGATCTCAGCGCCCTACATCAAGGCGGGCAAGTGGCATACGTTCAGTGACTCCGAGACGCTCGTGGGCGGGGTCCGGGTGGTTTCCTTGCATGGTCACACCCCGGGACACACGGGCTACGAGTTTTCCTCCCAGGGGCAACAAATCCTCTTCTGGGGCGACACTATCCATGAGCAGCTCGTCCAGCTGAGTCATGCTGACATTACCGTGGTCTTTGACATCGACCACGCCGCGGCGGCGGCGATGCGGAAACAGTTGTTCCCAACGCTTGCGAGCGAGGCCTCCCTGATCGCGGGGCCACACATGCCATTTCCCGGCATAGGTCGCCTGCGCAAGGAGGCGAATGGCTATGTCTGGGCGCCGGTGATTTTCACCGATCAATGGGCCGCGAGATGAAGGACCGCGCATGACCGCATCATCAAGGCAGCGCTCATCTTTTAAACAGCTATTGTTGTGTAGCTGCGCAGCGCTGGCATTGACACAGGCGTCCATTGGCAAGAGTCAGCAGGTATTCCCAATTAAGGTGGTTACCTCCTCCGACGATCAGTTTTGGACCAATTCCGTTATCATTGAGGGCACTCATGAAGTGATGTTAGTTGATGCGCAGCTGACAAAGACGAACGCGGAAAAGGTGTTGCAACAAATCCAAGCAACTAAAAAGCCGCTATCTATTATCTATATCACTCACGAGCATGCCGACCATTTTCTTGGTCTCGAAGTTTTTAAAGACGCGTATCCGAAGGTGCGAATTCTGGCGAATTCTCACGTGGCGGATCGAATCAACATCGTCTATCAAGCGAAAATAGATAAATGGACAGCCATCTTGGGCTCGGGAGCCACGTCCCATGTCGTTCCTATTAGCAAGTACGACGAAAATTTCATCCAATTTGACAATTCCAGAATCGAGATCATCAAGAGCATCCAAGGCGACACTGATGAAAACAGCATGCTCTGGCTTCCTTGGCAGAAAACTCTCATCGCTGGCGACGTTGTCTTCAACGACATGCACGTTTACACCGCAGAGACGGACATGAGCGCGCGAGCACGATGGTTAAACTCTTTAAAGAAAATCCGAGAGTTGAATCCTGCTGTTGTTATTCCTGGACATAGCAAGAGTGGAGCTCCGCTTGACGCAACTTCGGCCGTTACCTTTACGGAAAGCTATTTGCTGACCTTTGAAAAAGAGCTAAAAAAAGCCAACGACCCGGATGGCCTCATAAAGGCGATGAAGGAACAATTCCCATCCGCTGATTTGGTGTTAGCAATCGAAAGGGGTGCCAAAGCTAATGTTAAGCAATAGCTTTGTTATTGGGGCTGCCATGCCTCCACAGACGATGGAGCTGCTTTGATGACGAGCCTGTTTGATCCCATTACAGTCGGTGCGATCGATGCACCCAATCGAATCGTGATGGCGCCGCTTACCCGTGGGCGCGCGACCCGTAGTCATGTCCCGACGCCGCTGATGGGCGAGTACTACAGTCAACGCGCATCGGCCGGGTTGATCATCTCGGAGGCTACCGGAATCACACAGCAAGGCTTGGGCTGGCCGAATGCACCGGGACTCTGGTCCGGGGAGCAGGTAAACGGCTGGAAGCCAGTGGTACGTGCCGTCCATGACGCGGGCGGCCACATCGTTGCACAGCTCTGGCACATGGGTCGGCTCGTGCACCCGGACTATCTCGGCGGCGCCCAGCCCGTATCGGCCTCGGCAACCACCGCTCCCGGACATGCTCATACTTACGAGGGCAGCAAGCCCTATGCGCAATCGCGAGCGCTTGAGCCGCGCGAGATCAAGCAAATCATCGACGACTACGGAGTCGCTGCCGGGCACGCGATGAGCGCCGGCTTCGACGGCGTGCAATTGCACGCCGCGAACGGATACCTCATCGATCAGTTTCTGAGGGACGGAACCAACCGCCGCGAGGACAGCTACGGCGGTGCCGTGGAAAACCGTATCCGCTTGTTGATCGAAGTGACCCAGACGCTCATCAAAGCAGCCGGTGCGGAACGGACGGGCGTAAGGCTTTCTCCCAACGACGATCCGCAGGGGTGTGGCGACAGCGAATCGGAGACCTTGTTCACGAAGACGGCCGAAGCCTTGGACAAGCTCGGGATAGCGTTCTTAGAGATGCGCGCCTCACGTCCCGAAAGCACTTTCCGGCCCGCAACGCGACAGCTCGTTCCGGCCATTCGCCGGGCGTTCACGGGAACGTTGATCCTGAATTCCGATTATTCGTTCGATGATGCCTCGCAAGCCCTGCGCCTGGGAGAAGCCGACGCGATCGCGTTTGGCCGACCGTTTCTGGCAAATCCTGATCTGCCGGCACGGCTCGCAAAGCGCGCCGCGCTCAACGCGCCGAATACCAAGACGTTTTACACACCAGGACCCTCCGGATACACGGACTATCCGGCGTTAACGTAGCTACGGCGGTCGACATCAAGGCGACCTCGTTTTGGGGCCGACACCCATCTGCGTCAGCGATAAATGCTATCGAGAAATACTGGATTCCCCAAAGGATTCCGCTCAACTAGTCTGATTCATGAAGTCACACGAAAATTCATCGGCCGCTTTGCTGTGCGATGAGATTTTTCCACTTTTTCAGGAGCACTTAGATGAACAAAATCACTTTCAAAATAGTAAAGCATGACGACGGATGGGCGTACGAAGCAAACGGTGCGCATTCAGAATACTTCCGGACTCGTGAAGCGGCCCGCAAAGCCGCGAGATTGGCTGCGGGCGCGGCCCGAGAGACAACGCTACGCTCCCACGAGGACAAAAACGCAGAGTGGTATGACAGCAGTGGCTGAGGGCCGGAGCGAGCGTTGCAGATCAATCAATAAATTAAGGAGCGTTCGATGCAGGACCTACTGACTAAATTTTTGCGCGAGGAAGCCATGCAAGAGATTTTCACCCGGAATTTGCCCGAGAAGAGCACATCGGAAGGTACTTGGACGGCAGTTGAGCGGATAAAGGCATATTTGGGATCGAGCCCCATAGTGCTCTTCATGAAGGGCACTCCAGACTTTCCACAATGCGGATTCTCCGCTCAGGTGGTAAGTGCGCTTCGCGCATGCCGGGCGGCCTTCACGCATGTCAATGTCCTCGAGGATCCGGAGCTTCGCCAAACACTAAAAACATATTCGAATTGGCCGACGATCCCGCAGCTATACATTGAGGGAGAGTTGGTGGGCGGCTGCGACATAGTGATCGACATCTATCGAAGCGGCGACCTGTCACGGATGGTGAAGCAGGCGGCCGCAGGCCTTACCGAGTAGTCCGTGATTATTCGAATCCCTCAGCCTTCAGGATCGCTTGATCCAGGACCATCTCCGCCATGGCGCGCGCGGCAGCCGTCACCGTGCTGGTTTTGTCGATGTGGGCCGACATCACCGCGCCGTCGTATAGCAGCCTGAGCTGTTGCGCCACTCGATCCGGATCGGCAGCGCCGGCTTGTTTGGCAAGGTCAGTAAACAGCGCGAGGTTCCAGGCGCGCGACGCGTCGCACATCACCTTCACGCTGCTGCCTGGCCGTGCCTCCGCGCTGGCCCTGGCAAAGGGGCAGCCGCGGAAATCCGGTTTCGCCGCAGCTTCGGCCATCGAGTCGAAAACCGCGAGGATCTTTTGCCTGGGTGTGGCACACAGGGCCAGCCGCTCACGCAACCGAACCTGCCTTGCCTCATGCCGCTGTTGCAGGTAGGAGCGGATCAGCTCCTCTTTGCTGCCGAAGCAATCATAAAGAGAGGCCTTGGCCACCCCGGCGCGCTCGATCACGCGGTCGATGCCGACTAGGTTCACTCCTTCTTCATAAAACAGCTCGTCGGCGGCGGCGAGCAGGCGCTCCCGTGCTGGGCGGCGATCCTGGGACGAAGATTTCATAGCCATGTATTGACTTTAACAGACAGGTCTGTATGATGCAACAAACAGACCGATCTGTCTGCTCTATGATAGGACACGAGGCCGCCGCTATGACACCGCTTTCTACCTGTTCCATTGGCACGCAGATCGTTGATAGAAATGACTATTTATCGAGAAACGCCTCCTTCTACCTGTTGGCTTCGATCACCATTTCGTTTCTCGCCGGCTCCATCGCGCCGACGCCGCTTTATGCGCTCTACCAGACGCAGTGGGGATTTTCGCCGGTCACGGTCACCATCATTTTCGGCATCTATGCCATCTCCGTATTGACCGCATTGCTCTTCGTCGGAAGGTTGTCCGACCACCTCGGCCGCCGCCCCGTGCTGATTGCAGCGATCGCGGCGCAGACACTAACCATGGTGATATTTGCGACGGCGAGCGGGGTCGGAGAACTGGTGCTGGCGCGAATCATTCAGGGGCTGGCTACCGGCGCGGCCCTGGGCGCTGTCGGTGCCGGGATGATCGACTTGAACAAAGAACGGGGTGCTACCGCCAATGCGGTAGCACCTGCATTCGGCACTGCGACGGGCGGTCTGCTCGCCGGCTTCCTCGTGCAGTACCTGCCGGCGCCAACCCACCTGGTCTACGCCGTGCTCGGCGCGACATTCGTGCTGCAAGGCATCGGCGTCGCCTTGATGGAAGATACCATCGCGCCGGCGCCTGGAGCGCTAGCCTCGCTCAGGCCACAGCTAGATTTACCCACCGCAACACGCGGGCCGTTCCTGCTGGCGCTGCCGGTACTGGCGGCGTCGTGGGCGCTGGCCGGCTTCTATGGTTCTCTAGGTCCGATGCTGCTGCGAGGCATGCTCGGCGTCGGTTCGGCGCTTCTCGGTGGCCTGGCTTTATTCGTCCTGGCTGCCAGCGCAGGCCTGGCGGTGCTGGTGCTGCAAAACCGCCAGCCGCGCGACCTGATGACATTCGGCGCGGCGATGTTGGCTGCTGGCGTCGGC
>Ga0210399_10004676_pt1 | contig 10630 bp, 8 predicted proteins | sample IncBWC14MmetaG_FD_150865 | JGI IMG/M metagenome (GOLD analysis project Ga0210399, IMG submission 150865) | Forest soil microbial communities from Barre Woods Harvard Forest LTER site, Petersham, Massachusetts, United States - Inc-BW-C-14-M | ecosystem: Environmental > Terrestrial > Soil >...
CACCAGCGCCATCGCCCTCAGGTACGGCACCGCCAAAGCCTTGAGCGAGTTTGCCGGCCAGTCCGTGCACGCGGTCGCTGCCATCGGCAATCCGCAGCGTTTTTTCACGATGCTGCAATCGATGGGTATCAATGTCATTGCGCATGCCTTGCCGGACCACGCGCGATTGCAGATCGACGATATTTCCTTCGCCGACGATCTTCCGGTGCTCATGACCGAGAAAGATGCCGTAAAATGTGGGGAAATAGCCGGTCCCCATCACTGGTACGTTCCGGTCGGTGTGGTCTTCGACGACGGCGACCGCGAAGCGCTGCAAAGCATTGTGGTTCAGTCTATCGAGAAGCGTGCCGCACGCGCGTGAGGAAGTATGGATAAACGATTGCTGGAATTGTTGGTTTGCCCGATCTGCAAGGGTCCGCTGCGCAGCGCCGGTGCGGGCGCTTCCCTCGAACTCATATGCCGTCCGGACCGGCTGGCGTACGCCGTGCGCGACGGCATCCCGCTGATGCTGCCGGAAGAAGCGCGCGTGCTCGCGGCCGACGATCCTCTGCTGGAAACCTAGCGGCACGCTTGGGCGACCCGCAACAAGTGTTCCACGTCATCATACCGGCGCGCTTTGGATCGACGCGATTGCCCGGCAAGGCGCTGCTGCCGATAGGCGAATGGCCCCTGATTCAATGGGTGTGGCGCGCCGCCGTCGCCAGCGGTGCGGCCTCGGTGATCGTGGCCACGGACGATGAACGAATCCGCGCCGCCGCTTCAGGGTTCGGCGCGGATTGCCAGATGACCTCGGAACATCACGCGTCGGGCACCGACCGTATCGCGGAAGTCGTGCGGGCCAGGGCGTTCGCCTCCGAGGACATCGTGGTGAATCTGCAGGGGGATGAACCGACGATGCCCTCGCAAGTCATTTCCCAGGCGGCGCAGGCGCTTCGCGAGGCCGCGGCGGCCGATATCGTCACTGCGGTGGCGCCGATCGAATCGCTGCGGGAATTTCTCGATCCGAACTGTGTCAAAGCGCTGCGTGCCAACGACGGGCGCGCGCTGTACTTCAGCCGCGCCCCCGTGCCCTGGCCGCGCGACAGCGCCGCTGCCGACGTGCCGACTTCGTTCGCCGGTGCGTGGCGCCACATCGGCATCTACGCCTACCGCGTGCGCAGCCTGCTGCAATTTGCGGCGTGGGCGCCGACGCCGCTCGAGACGACGGAGAAACTCGAGCAGCTGCGCGCGCTGGAACACGGGATGCACATCCATCTGGTAACACTCGCGCACTCCCCGCCGGCAGGCGTCGATACGCCCCAGGATCTCGAGCGCGTCAGGGCCGCCCTGGAAAAGATTTAGGGGCGAATCACTGCAGTCCCATCGCGTGACGCAGAAAGGCATCGCTTTTGCGCAGCATCTCCGCGCGCGCTGCCGAGTCTTCGAGGTAATGATCCAGATCGGGCCACGTCACGAGCTCATGCGGCACGCCGGCGCTTGCCAGGTGATCGTTCATTTCGCGTGATTGTCGAATTGGGACGGTGCGGTCCGATTCGCCATGAAATAGCAGCACCGGTACTTTGACCTTCGCCGCATTCAACGCCGGCGACCCCTCGCGAACATGCGGGCCCTCGCCGATATACCGGCTTACAACCAGGAAATCGCTCCAATGGCGGTGTTCTTCCTTGAGTTCCGGCAAGTCGGTCACGGGAGCGACGGCGATGACTGCTTTGAACACGCTAGGGTCGACCACCGCCGACTGCAGCGCTGCATAGCCGCCATAGGACCAGCCCACGACTGCCAGCTTGTTGGGGTTCGCGATACCCTGCGCGATGAGCCACTTGCCGGCATCCAATACATCGCCAATAGCCGTTGGCCAGGAGCGAAAGCCATTTTGTTTGAACCAGGCATCGCCATAGCCGGTCGAGCCGCGAAAATTGGGCTGCAACACCGCATAGCCGCGCGAGGCATAGAATTGCGCCAAATAATCAAAACCCCAGTAGTCGCGCGCGCCCGGTCCGCCATGGGGCATGACGATAGCGGGCAGATCTTTGGGCGTATCGACGCCGGGCGGCAGAGTCAGGTAGCCGGGGATCAAGGTGCCGTCGGTCGCTGCGTAACTGATTGGTTTGACGCTCGCCAGCTTGACGCCCTCCAGCTCATCTCTGACCGCCAAAAATGTTTCCAGTTGCCGCGATTTTTTGTCGAATAGGTAGTACACGCCCGGATCTTGATCGCTCCCCGCGCGTATCAGCAGCTTGCTTTCGTCGATGTTCGAATCGGCGATGTGAAGCATCGGCTGCCCCGGCAGCGCTTTTGCCAGTGATTTAACGAGTTTTTCAAAATCAGGATCCAAGAAATGATAATGCGGGAAGTCATCGAAATAGGACGCTGCCACCACACGATCGCGGCGGCCAATGCGGTTCAAGCCGCCGATGTCCACGTCGGGCCGTGCGTAAATGAGTTCTTCTTTCAGTGATCCGTCGAGCGCGACCGAGTACAGTGCGCGCCGACCGTCCAGTTTCTTGTAACAATAGGCAATGTTGCTGTCATGATCCACGGCGATCGGCTCGAAGCCGTTATGCCCCTCGCCGACCGCCTCGCCGAAGGGCCGCCATTCGCGTGAATCCATCACCCGGTAGAAATAAACAATATCGCCCGAATCGTAATCCCCAATGGCGCCATGCCTCGATCGAGCACCGAGGATGCGAATCGTGCCGCGACCGTCGCTGATGTACTCGACTGCGTCCTCGCGCGGCTGCTCGACTGTTCGGACAGCCAGAGTTCGCGTGTCGATCCAATCGACCCCGAGTCCGCTTTTCGAAGAACCGACACGGCTGCCGATGTGTTGGTCCGGCAAATACACGCGGGTCATCAGAACTGCGCCATCCTCATCCGGCAGCCAGTCGATCACGTCGCCGCCACCCAGCTGCATGCCTTGGGTATAATCATTGTTTTTGGTACTCAGCAATTTCAGGTTCGTGCCGTCGGCATTCACGGCGATCTGGCGAGTGAATTGCACCGGTTCGAGCACGCTGCTCGCATACACCACGCCGTAAACGATGCAAACGAGGCGATCATTCGACACCCAGTTACAGCCACCGAGGCGTTCGGGCTTACCGCTGGCGATGGTGACGGGTCGAGAGGAGCGAGTTGCTCCTTTCGCCAGACTGTAAACATACAGCGCCGATCCCTGGCCGGTTGTGGGGGAGACGTACGCGACACTCATCCCGTCGGGCGACAGGCTCAAATCCGAAACGCTTTCGCGGGCGCCAAAGGCCTTCGCCGCATCAAAGACCGGCTCGGCCGGCGAGAGATGCGGAAGCGACGCGAGCGCCAAACTCCATAACAAATTGGCTTGTAACGACATCCCGCCTCCCTGCTTTTTTTTTCTTGAGCATGCCGATCTTGGCGAAGTTGACGGCTGGTTGCAATCGTCGGCGACTCGCCGCCGGGCCGGAATGACATAACGCCCACGATCTGCCGGCGTTCGCCCGGGATAGGGCGGATCGCAGCGTCAATCCAAAAACACTGTGATGACTTGCAGCCCCACTCCCTTGTTCCCGCTCGGCGTCCATCCCGTCGTATCGCCGTTGCGCAGGTAGGTGATGACGTTGCTTCCGGCTGATAGGTGCACGCTCATTAGCGCTTGCTCCACGCCGTTGTCATAGCCGTGCACGGAGGCTTCCTGGAACTCGATGGTTGCCGGCACGAGGAAATCAGGCAACGGGCTCGCGGTAAAAGCCATGCTGTTGCTCGCGCCAGCAAGGGCGGGCAGGAAAATCAGCGCGTAGTGATCGCATGGGAAGAACTTGAAAAGCGCCATGCCCACCGTATCGACCGAGAATCCTGTGGCGACAAGCTGGAATGATCCGGACTGTGTCGTGCAATCCGGCGTCGTGGCTTTCGGGGTTGGCGCCGGCGCCTGAGCTATGGTCGACGCGACCGGGGTTACTGTAACCCCCTGTCCGCATGCCGTCAGACAGATCGACAAAACGCTAAGACAAAACAACTTTCGCAGAATCAAGGCTACATCCATGTATTGGCCGGCCGCAATTTTGCGGCGTTGCATCGTAGACGATATGCACGGTTGAGCATCGCGGATTAATGTTCCGTGTCCGCGCTGCGGCAGGAGCATCATTATCCAACGCTATGTGATTGATTATATTAGCGCGTATTGATGCGTTTTGACGCATTCCGGCAGCGCCTACAACACACATAAGTCAATGAAAAATAACGAAATTACCAGTGTACTGATGGTCTGCCTCGGCAATATCTGCCGGAGCCCGACCGCGGAGGGCGTGCTGCGGCACTTGGCTGCACAAGCGGCGCCGCCCGCCAAAATCGACATAGATTCCGCAGGAACAGCTGACTATCACATCGGCGCGCCGCCGGATCATCGCAGCCAGCGAGCGGCGTTGCGGCGCGGCATCGATATCAGCGGCTTGCGGGCGCGGCAGGTGATCCAGAACGATTTTGTGCGCTTTGACCTGATCCTGGCGATGGACCGGGAGAACTTGCGCGAGCTGGAGGCGATGAAGCCCGCCAATTCGCGTGCCTCGTTAAAACTTTTTCTGGAGTACGCGCCGGACTTGAACTTGAGCGACGTGCCCGATCCTTACTACCGCGACTCCGCCGCCTTCGAGGAGGTCCTCGATCTGACGACCGCCGCGTCGCGTGGCCTGTTGGCGAGCCTAGAGCAGGGTGCGTAGCAGCCAGTATAGGCCGCCGGCAAGTGCAATGGACACCGGCAATGTGAGTACCCAGGCCATTAACAGATTGCGCACGGTTGCCCACTGCAGTCCTGAGCGATTGGCCACCATCGTGCCGGCCACGCCGGAGGACAGGACGTGCGTGGTGCTGACCGGGAGACCGTACATCTCCGCCGCTCCGATGGTTGCCATCGCGACAATTTCCGCCGATGCGCCCTGCGCATAGGTCATGTGCGTCTTGCCGATCCGCTCGCCGACAGTGACCACGATTCGCCTCCAACCGATCATCGTCCCAAGTCCCAGTGCAATGGCTACAGCGACCTTCACCCAGGTTGGAATGAACTTCGTGGAGTGATCAAGCTGCTTCTTGTAGGCATTGAGCGAGGCCTGGTCCGCCGCAGATACGTTGAGCGCTTTCGCCTTGGCCATGAAGCGCAGCCCCTCGCTGACCAAGTACATATCGTTGCGGATATTGACCATCGAACCGGGAGGGACTTTATCCATGGAGTGATACCGGCCAACCTCCGTGGCAATGGTTCCGGTCAGTGCAGTGAGCGCCGCCGCGCCGGCCGGAGTGACCGTGCGGCTGCGCACCAGTTCCACCGTAGCCGCATGCGGATCGGCCGGCGCATCGCCGGCAGCATAGTGCGATAGAGCGGTTTGCGCCTGCGCGGAAGCCGCGATGAAAGTATTCACGTCTCCTTCATGCATGGTGCGATTCAGCGCATAGGCGGTGGGCACCGTGCCGATGAGGATCAGCATGATGAGTCCCATGCCTTTTTGACCATCGTTGCCACCATGGAAGAAACTCACTCCCGTGCAGGTCAAGATCAGCAGGCCGCGAATCCACATGGGTGGGGGACTATTTCCCTCAGGCTCCTTGTAAAGGGCCGGGATTCTGATCGTTGCTTTGAGTACGCTCAGCAACAAGTACGCCGCACTGAAACCAATCAAGGGGGAAATCAGCAGGGTCTGGCCAATCTTGGTCGCCTGAGCCCAATCAACGCCGCTGGTGCCGGAGCCGCTTGCCGCCATCAGCTGATTCATCAGCCCGACGCCGATGATGCTGCCGATGAGCGTATGCGAGCTCGATGATGGCAGTCCAAAGTACCAGGTGCCCAAATTCCAAAGAATTGCAGCGAGCAGCAACGCGAATACCATGGCAAAGCCCGCGCCACTGCTGACCTGAAGTATCAATTCCACCGGCAGCAAGGACACGATGCCAAATGCGACGGCGCCGGTAGAGACCAGAACTCCCAGGAAATTAAAAGTGCCGGACCATATGACCGCCAGGTTCGGCGACATGGAATTCGTGTAGATCACCGTCGCGACTGCGTTCGCCGTGTCGTGAAATCCGTTGACGAACTCGAACCCCAGCGCGATGACCAACGCAATGCCGAGCAGAATATAAGGATATGCGCGGGTGTCGTGGACGACCGACAGGTCCTCCGCCAGATGATAGCCTGCGTATATGATTCCGGTAATGACCACCACGACAGCGAGGACATTGAACCAGGGGTTGGGCTTGTGTGCGACCAGCCTGGAGGCGGCGGCCCGTTTTTCCATCGACAGAGATTCCTGGTCTACCGCGGAAATATGGGCCATTGTGTTTCCAGTTGTGAGGCGCAGCCCCAACTTATAAGTCCGTCATGTGACCATTGGATGACACAGAGACCTTGCATGCCCTTCACCATCTCCCACACCGCCATTGTCCTGCCGTTCTCGCGCCTGCTGGCGCGCTGGCGGCTGCTATCCGCGACTGTCATCGGCGCGATGGTTCCGGACTTCCGGATATTTTTCCCTGGGATGTCGAGGGTGGAAACGCACAGTGCCGTTGGCTTGTTCACTTTTTGTTTGCCGGTCGGCTTGCTTACTTATTGGGTGTTCGAGCGCTTGATCAAAACGCCTGTCGTGGAGGTGCTGCCTGAGGGAGCCTATGCCCGTTGGCAACCCTTCGCCGCAGAGGGGGACATTCGCAGCCTTCGTCAATGGTTGCTGGCCGCCTTCGGCATACTGGCCGGCGCGGTGAGCCACTTGGTTTGGGACGGATTCACTCACGAAGGCGGGCGCGGCGTGCGCATGTTCCCGGTGCTGGACGAATCGATCATCGACATCGGCCGGCGCCATGTTCCTGGAATTTACGTGATGCAGGACGTGGGTTCCCTGATCGGTCTTGCCGCCGTACTGGCGATGTTGTGCTACGCGTTGCGACGCGGCACGCAACCGTCTGCGGCGAAGCGGCTTGTCCCAGGCGCAGAGCGTATCGAATGGACCGTGATCTACTTTGGTGTCGCCATCGTCTTCATCGCGGCTTTCTATATTTGGCCGCGGCTGGGTAAACCCTTTTCGCACTCCATTGTCGGCCGCGTTTCTGACGTCGCGATCGCCAGCGTACGCGGCCTTGCGGCCGCGTTGGCGTGTGTCAGCCTCGCGTTGCAGGTAAGACTTCGGGCCCTGCGTTACCGTTCGTCGGGACCGGAGCGCTGAACGTCGCTCGGGGCGGAGGACCACACGACGTATTTGTTGTCCGTTCCGGTGCTTGAGGCCGGTGTCTCGACGCGTGCGGGCGCCGGCGCCGCAGCCGGCGCGGGATTCGCTTCGCGATGCTGAGGTGCCGGCTCGGGCGCTGAATTGGCCGCCGGCCGTTCGCGGGCCGGCTCGAAGGGCGCCGGCTCATACGGTGCCCGCGCAAGGGAAGGTGCCGCGGCCGGCGACGCGGGTGGCGACGCGGGTGCGCGATCGCCCCCTACATTCCCGTCGCTCGGACCCGAGACATTGCTCGAACCCGCACCATTCGCATTATTTTCGCCGCCCTCACGTCTACCGCGCCCGCGTCGACGACGGCTTCGTCCTCCTCGCTCACTGCGCTCGCCGCGATCGTTGGCGGATCGCTCGCCTTCGCCACGAGGTTGGTCGGATCGGGGCGTTTGGTCCTGGCGAGATGCCTGGTCTTGCCGCGGAGGTTGGTCTTGGCGCGGTGCCTGCTCCTGGCGGGCCGCTTGGTCCTGGCGAGGCGCCTGATCCTGGCGAGGTGCCTGGTCCTGGCGCGAGGCCTCGCTCCGGGGCCCGCTCGCACTGCGGTCTGGCTGCCCGGTGCGATTATCCGCACGCGGCTGATCGCCGCGTGGACGGCCGTCGCGGCGCGGATCGCGCGGACCATCCCGTCGCGCATCGCGATTGCGGTCGCGGTCTCCCCGGTCGCGGTTTCGATCACGGTCTCCGCCGCCGCTGCGATAACGATCATGACGAACCTCGCGATGCTGCGGGCGGTCACGTTGAGGCTGAGCGCTCGCGGCCGAGGCAGCTGCCTCCTTACGGGCAGCGGGGTCGCCAAACAGCCAGCGCCAAAATCTCACCAACGCACCTACTTGCGGGCCCATTTGTACGGTTTCCGCAGGAGCCTGTGCGGCAGCAGCGGGCACGGGCATGGGAACGATGGGCGCGGTGGACGGCGGCAGGATGCTCGGCACCAGCGGTACCTCGCCCGGCGGCTTCTTGTCCCGGTTTCCGATGTTCGAATCATCCACGGTGGGCTGATCGGCTACCTGATAGCTGACCGCAGTATTTTCCGGCAGCTCCTTCTCATCGTCGCGAATACGCCGCATCGAGTAGGCGGGGGTCTGCATATGCAGATTCGGCACGATGACCAGCGACACCTTGTCGCGCGTTTCGATTTGATTCAACTGCTCGCGTTTCTCGTTCATGAGATAGGTCGCGACATCGACAGGCACCTGTGTAATGACCCGTCCGGTCCTTTCCTTGCGTGCCTCTTCACCGATCAGCCTCAGCAGGGCCAACGACATCGATTCCACGCCGCGAATGGTCCCCATGCCGCTGCAGCGCGGACAATTGATGTGGGTCGTCTCGCTCAATGCGGGTCGCAGGCGCTGGCGCGACAATTCCAGCAGGCCGAAGCGCGACAGCCTGCCAAGCTGGATGCGTGCGCGATCCATCTTGACCGAGTCGCGCAGCATATCTTCGACGGCGCGTTGGTTGGCCGTCGACTCCATGTCGATGAAGTCGATGACGATGAGTCCGCCGATGTCGCGCAGCCGCAGCTGCCGCGCGATTTCCTCGGCGGCTTCCAGGTTGGTATTGCGCGCGGTGGCCTCGATGTCTCCGCCTCGCGTGCTGCGCGCCGAATTGATGTCGATCGACACCAGCGCCTCGGTATGATCGATCACCAGGCTGCCGCCCGAGGGCAGGGTGACCTTGTGGGCATACGCCGACTCGATCTGGCTCTCGATCTGATAGCGCGTAAACAGCGGCACCGGATCCGTATAGAGCTTCAACTTGCGTTGGGCATCCGGCGGCATGAAGCGCTGCATGTATTCTTGGGCTTTTTGAAAAGCCTCAGGCTGGTCGATCAGGCACTCGCCGACATCATCCGAGAAGTAATCACGAAGACCTCGCGTCACCGCATCGCTTTCTTGGAAAATGAGAAACGGCGCGGGCCTGCCGTCGTTCGCGGCGACAATGGCGTCCCACGCAGTTCTGAGATTATTCAAATCCCATTGCAGCTCCTCGGTGGTGCGGCCGACGCCGGCGGTGCGCACGATGGCGCCCATGCCGTCGGGAATTACCAGCCCATTCATGGCATCGCGCATCTGCTCGCGATCCTCGCCCTCGATGCGCCGGGATACGCCGCCTGCACGGGGATTGTTCGGCATCAATACCAAGAATCGGCCGGCGAGACTGATGAACGTCGTGAGCGCGGCGCCTTTGTTGCCGCGCTCCTCTTTCTCCACCTGAACGATCAGCTCCTGGCCTTCTTGCAGGAGATCCTTGATGTTGAGGCGGCCGCCATTCGCGGGTTGCGTCCGGAAGTACTCCTTGGAGACTTCTTTCAGCGGCAGGAAGCCATGGCGCTGCGCGCCATATTCGACGAACGCCGCTTCGAGGCTCGGCTCTACGCGGGTAATCCGGCCTTTATAGATATTGGATTTTTTCTGTTCCCGAGACGGGATCTCAATCGATAAGTCGTATAGTTTTTGACCGTCGACGAGCGCAACTCGCAGTTCTTCTTCTTGAACTGCGTTGACGAGCATTCTTTTCATGTGCCCCAACTGATGTGGTAGGGGCCGAGGAGAGCTTGAGAATAGAAGCCGGGGTCGTAGTGATGATTGCGGCAAAGAATAGAGATGCGCCGAACGCGAGGTACGCGACCGGCATCAATTCCATCACTTTAAGCCAAAACGTATACAGCAAGCCCGGGGCCTTGTTCTCGGTTAACCGCTTGTCAGCCGCCTAAGCTTAAGATTTAAGCCGTCGCGCGTCTGTCTCATCGGCCGAGCGATGGTCTGGAATTCCAGAACCAACTAATATGCGGCTCCCCGTCGGATGGGGGGCCACTGGAAACCGGTGTCTTTGCGTTACCAGGAAATGGGCCAGCGCCCTTCTGATGGTTATCGCGCCTGACACGGTTTTGAGACATTATCACGACAACTTCCCAGGGTCAATGTAATCAATACGTTAGAACGACGCCCGAGCAAATCAAGCGAATCATGAACAGCCCGCCTACCGATTTATTGCCTACTTTAGGCCCGAAAAGCCCCTTGACGATGCGCACGGTGACCGCCGATGAGGCCGGACAGCGCATCGATAACTTCCTGATGCGCCATTTCAAAACGGTCCCGCGCAGCCGGGTGTACCGGCTCCTGCGCAAGGGCGAGGTGCGAGTGAACCGCAAACGCGTGGATGCGGAATATCGCATCCAAGAAGGCGATGAACTGCGCTTACCGCCGGTGCGAATCGATGCGGACGCAGAGCCCGGGCGGCCATCCACCAGCCTGTTGGAGTTGATCGAGCGCTCGGTCATTTTCCAGGACCGGCATTTGCTGGTCATCGACAAGCCGGCCGGTGTTGCGGTGCACGGCGGCAGCGGAATGAGTTTCGGCGTCATTGAGGCGCTGCGAGCCTCGCGACCGCGCGAAACGCTC
>Ga0210399_10004677_pt1 | contig 10627 bp, 10 predicted proteins | sample IncBWC14MmetaG_FD_150865 | JGI IMG/M metagenome (GOLD analysis project Ga0210399, IMG submission 150865) | Forest soil microbial communities from Barre Woods Harvard Forest LTER site, Petersham, Massachusetts, United States - Inc-BW-C-14-M | ecosystem: Environmental > Terrestrial > Soil >...
GTCGAGGCGGGCGCCCTCTCGCTCTCCGCCCTGCTCATCATCCTGATGCTGGGCATCGAGATCTACCGGCCGATGCGCGAGCTGCGCACCGTGCTGCATCAGGGCATGGTCGGCCTCTCGGCCGCACAGGGCATCTACCGCATCCTGGACGACAAGCCCGCCGTCGCCGACGCGCCGCCGGCGCGCCTCGGAGATAAGCTCCATCGAGCGCTGGCGCCCACCATCGCATTCGAGGACGTGCGCTTCTCCTATCCCGGCACGCGGCGCACCGTGCATGATGGCCTCTCCTTCCGCGCCGAGGCGGGCGAAAGGCTGGGGCTGGTCGGGCCATCGGGCGGCGGCAAGTCGTCGATCGTGCGGCTGCTGCTGCGCTTCTACGATCCCGACCGCGGCCGCATCCTTCTGGGCGGCCACGATTTGCGCAGCCTGCCGTTTGCCGAGATCCGCGCGCTGATCTCGGTGGTCAACCAGGACACCTTCCTGTTCCACGGCACGGTCGAGGAGAACATCCGGCTGGGCCGGCCCGACGCCTCGCAAGAAGACCTCGAGGACGCCGCGCGCGCGGCCAATATCCATGACTTCATCCTCACCCTGCCGCAAGGCTACCAGACGACGATCGGCGAAAAGGGCATCAAGCTCTCGGGCGGCCAGCGCCAGCGGGTCGCCATCGCCCGCGCGCTCTTACGCGACACGCCGATCCTGGTGCTCGACGAGGCGCTGTCGGCGGTCGATGCCGAGAACGAGGCGGTGATCCAGGAGGCGCTCGATCGGCTGATGCAGGGCCGCACGACCTTGATCCTGGCCCATCGCCTGTCGAGCGTGATCGATTGCGACCGCATCCTGGTGCTGGACGGCGGCAAGGTCGCCGAGCAGGGTCGCCATGACGCGCTGATGGCGCGGCGCGGCGTCTATGCCAGCCTGATGGCCGAGCAGGCGCGCGAGCAGCACGGGGCCGGCGCGGCCGACCTGATCGAGGCGCCCGCGCGCACGGAGAGTGTGTCCGACACGCCGGGCGGCGCGGTAAAACCCCTCACCGAGGGCATCATCAAGGCCGAGGGGCTGACCTGGTATCAGGTCGTGGCGGCGCTGATGAAGGTGATCCTGCCGTGGAAGGGCAAGCTCACGCTGACCTTCGCCCTGGGCGTGCTCCGGGTCATCGCCTTCATCGGCGTCGGCGTGCTGTCGGCGCTGATCGTGCTGGCGCTGAAGCATCACGAACCCTTTGCCGGCCTGGCCATCGCGCTCGCGATCACCGCGCCGCTGTCGGGCGTGCTGCACTGGCTGGAATCCTGGATGGCGCACGACATGGCCTTCCGCCTGCTGGCCGAGATGCGCATCGACGCCTTCCGCAAGCTCGATGCGCTGGCGCCCGCCTATCTCGTGCGCCGTCGCACCGGCGATCTGATGGCGCTCGCCACCCACGACATCGAGCTGGTCGAGTATTTCTTCGCCCACACCGTGGCGCCGGCCTTCGTCGCCGTCCTGGTGCCGGCCGCCGTGGTCGCGGTCCTCGCCTGGGCCAATGGCTGGCTCGCCGTGGCGCTGCTGCCGTTCCTGCTTGCCGCCGGCTTGAGCCCGTTCCTGATGAGGAAGCGGGTCGACCAGCTGGGCAGCCAGGCCCGCGAGGCGGCCGGCGAACTGGGCGCCTTCGCCGTCGATTCCGTTCAGGGCCTGGGCGAGATCGTGGCCTTCCAGCAGGAAGCCTCGCGCGGCACCAAGCTCGACGAGCTGTCGCAGCGTCACATCGCGCTCCGCCTGCCCTTCTTCCGCGAGCTCACACGCCAGCAGGCGATGCTCGAAGTGCTGATCGGGCTGGGCGGCCTCGCCGTCGTCGTGACGGGTGCGGCGCTCGCCCAGCAGGGCGCGCTCGATCCCGGCCTGCTGCCGCTCATGACCATCCTCGCCATGGCGGCCTTCCTGCCGGTGTCGGAGATCGCCCAGATTGGCCGCCAGCTCGCCGACACGTTGGGCGCCACGCGGCGCGTCTATGCGCTGGCCAACGAGCCGATCCCGGTGCGCGACGGCCCGGGCGTGCCGCCGCGCAAGGGTGCCGCTTCGCTGGCCTTGGAGAAGGTGAGCTTCACCTATCCCGGCCAGAGCCGCCGCGCGCTCTCCGACGTCAGCTTCGAGATCCCTGCCGGCAAGACCGTGGCGCTGGTCGGCACGTCAGGCGCGGGCAAGACGACGACGGCACAGCTGCTGATGCGCTTCTGGGATCCCGATTCCGGCCGCATCACGCTGAACGGCGCCGACTTGCGCGACTACAAGCTCGACGCGCTGCGCCGGCTGGTGGCACTCGTGGCCCAGGACACCTATCTGTTCAACGACAGCCTGCGCGCCAACATCCTGATCGCCCGGCCCGAGGCGTCCGAGGCCGAGCTGCAGGCCGCCATCCAGCACGCCTCGCTGAGCGAACTGGTCGCCGCTTTGCCCGAGGGGCTCGACTCGCCGGTCGGCGAGCGCGGCACCAGCCTGTCGGGCGGCCAGCGCCAGCGGGTCGCCATCGCCCGCGCCTTCCTGAAGGACGCCCCCATCCTGGTGCTCGACGAGGCGACCTCGCATCTCGACGCGGTGAACGAGCAGGCGGTGCGCCGCGCGCTCGACGTGCTGCAGGCCGACCGCACCACCATCGTCATCGCCCACCGGCTGTCGACGGTGCGCGACGCCGACCTGATCGTGGTGCTGGACGAGGGCCGGGTCGCCGAGACCGGCACGCACGTCTCGCTGCTGGCGAAGGGCGGCCTCTACGCCCGGCTGGTTTCGCGCCAGCTCGCTTCGGTCTATGCTCCGGCCGCTTCCTGAACCACTTTCGGAGCACGCCATGTTCAGCCACGTCACGGTCGGCAGCAACGACGTCGCCAAGTCCAAGGGCTTCTACGACCCCCTGGTGAAACCGCTCGGGCTGGTTCGCCATGCAGACTATCCCAACGCGGTCGCTTACGGCCCGACGGCCGGTCGGCCGCAGCTCTGGATCGTCAGTCCGCTCGACAAGAAGGCGGCCAGCGTGGGCAACGGCATCACCGTCGGCCTGGACGCGCCCGACCGCGCCGCGGTCGACGCCGCGCACAAGGCAGGCCTGTCGGCCGGCGGCAAGGACGAGGGTGCGCCGGGCCTGCGCACGCACTATCATCCCAACTACTATGGCGCCTATCTCAGGGATCCCGACGGCAACAAGATCTGCATCGTCTGCCACAAGCCCGCGCCATAAGTCCGTGTAGGAGAAGAGCATGAGCGAACCGTTCAAGGTGTTCTGGCAGCCCGGTTGAACCAGCTGTCTGAGACTCAAAGAGTTTCTATCGGTCCGTGGGATCGACTTCGTATCAGTGAATGTTCTTGAAGACCCCAACGGCATGGCCGAGCTGCAGAAGCTTGGCGTGCGCACCGTGCCCGTGCTGTCGCGCGGCGACAAGTACACCTTCGGTCAGAGCACCAAGCAGATCGTCGACTTCCTGGGCCTGAAGGAGAAGTCGGGCCCCGAGCTCTCGACCGAGGAGCTGGCGGCGCGGGTCGACAAGTTCATGGGTGCGGCGCTCGAACTCATCCCGCTGATGCCCCGCGACCGGCTGGACACCCACGTGCCGGGCCGTCCGCGCAGCTACCGCACGCTCGCCTTCCATCTGTTCCGTGTCGTCGCAGCCTTCCTCGACGCCAACGAGGGCGTCGCTCTCGACCAGGCGATGTTCCGCGAGGAGCCCGCGGCCGACGCCGATACCGCGACCCTGGTGGCCTATGGCGAGAAGGTGCGCCAGCGCTTCCGCGACTGGTGGAGCAAGGGCGACACGTCGCCCGCCAAGTCGCTGCCGACCTATTACGGTCCGCAAACCCTGCACGAGCTGATGGAACGCACAACCTGGCATTCGGGCCAGCACGTGCGGCAATACATGATGCTGCTCGAGAAGGAAGGCGTATCGCATCACCGGCCGCTGGTCGCCGCCGATTTCGCCAAGCTGCCGATGCCGCAGAACGTGTGGGACGGTTGACGACTGCATCCGGCTCGCTTACAGCCGGATGGGCATGACAGCCAAGTTTCCCAGCCGGAAATATCCCAACGCTGGCGCCTTCGTCGCGGACTACGCACGCCTCGTTGCCGCGGGTCTGACGTCCGTCCGTTCGTCCGAAATCGATCGGGCCGCCGCCGCGCTCAAGCAGGCCATCCAGGACGACAGGCTGATCTTCGCCTGCGGCAACGGCGGCTCGGCGGCGATCGCCAACCATCTCGTCAACGATTGCTCGAAGGGCATCGCCACCAATACGACGCTGCGCGCGAGGGTTGTGAGCCTGTCGAACACCATCGAATTGATCACGGCGATCGCCAACGACATCGAATATGCCGAGATCTTCGCCCATCAGCTCCGCAGCGCGGCCCGGCCCGGCGATGTGCTGATCACGATCTCTTCGTCGGGCGATTCGGAGAACATCGTGCGGGCGCTGGCCTGGGCGCGGGACAACGGCCTCACCACCATCGCGATGTCGGGCTTTTCCGGCGGCCGCAGCGCCAAGGCAGCGGACATCAGCCTGCATGTCGCGGCCGAGAACTATGGGGTTGTCGAGGACGCCCACCAGGCCCTGATGCACATTCTCGCGCAGTATGTGCGGATGTCCGAAATACCGGAAGCGAGCCTGGCGACGCTGCGGTTTTAGACTTTCCGGAAACCTTCCGCGTGCTGGGGCGTTACCTGCGGTAATCCAAAAGCCCAGGAGTACGTCATGCGCAATTCGGCCACCCACAACGGCAAGGATCTGGCCCGCGAGATCGCCCTTCTCAAGGCCCAGCTGGAGGAGCTTTCCGACAGCGTCAACGATGCGGGCAATTCCATCGTGGCGCGCGGCGGAGAGGCAGTCGAGGAGACCCTGCGCTCGGCCCGCGAGCTGATCGCCAAGTACGGCGATACCGCCAAGTCGATCGTCAACGAGACGGCCAAGCTCAAGAACAAGGCGACCGACACGCTGATCGAGCATACCGAGGCCCGGCCGCTCACCACCCTGGCCGCCATCGTCGGTATCGGCTTCCTGGCAGGCTGGCTTTGTCGTCGGAACTAAGCCGGCGAAAAGGACCCTTTCCGCGCCGGCGAGACCTTCCGTGATCGGCCCCCTTCTGCGCGTAGCGGCCTCGGCGGCGGCTGCGCGTTCCCTGCGCATGGCTGCCCATGACGCGGCGACGCATGCCCTGCTGATGCTGGGCGCCGGCGCCGCCATCGCGGTCGGGGCCGTCTGCCTGACCTGCGCAGCCTTCGTGCTGCTGGAACGCAACATCGACCCGGCCGGCGCCTGGGCGATCGTCGGCGCCTTCTGGGCGCTCATGGGCCTGTTCTATTTCGTCGCCACCAGACGGCGTCGCGGCTGACGCGGCGGCTTGAACGGCGGGCGTTTCACCGAGGCGAGCGCGGGCTTGCTCGCGACTTTCTCGCTCACCGGGCGATCATCCGACAGCATCACTTCCAGCCAGCGCAAGGACGGCAGGTGCGCGGCAATGGTGCTGAGCAGGATCAGGAGCGGCACCGCCACGATGGCGCCGATGGCGCCCCACATCCAGCCGAGCAGCGCGATGGTGACGAACACCGCCACGGTGTTGAGCGCGCAGCGGCGGCTGACGAACATCGGGGTGATGAACTGGGATTCGGAGAAGTGGATCACGAGCAGCGCGGCCGGCGGCCCCAGGATATGCAGCCAGTCGTCGAAAGTGATGAGGGCGACCAGCGCCACCACGCCAATCGCGAGAGGCGCGCCGACGAACGGCACGAAGGACGCCAACCCCATGACGATTCCCCACATGATGGCATTGGGAAAGCCCAGAAAGGCCAGCGCCACGGCGGCAACCACGGCCACGCAGGCATAGATGACGGCCAGCGAAAACAGGTAGTGGCCGACGCGGTCGTTGATGTCGCGCATCATGCGCGCCAGCCGGGCGCGCGTGGCCCAGGTCAAGGGAATGCGCAGCATCTGGCGGCGATGGTCGTTGCGATGCGCCAGCAGCATGAAGGCCAGCACGCCGGCATAGCCGATCTGGAGGATGACGATCGGCGTGGTGCTGGCAAGCTCGCCCAGCATCGACTTTTCGCGCACCACGACCTTCTCGGGCGGGGACGTGGCGGGACCGGCCGGCGCTGCGGTGGCCGCCTGCTCGACCCTGTCCGACACCTGCTTGACGATGGCGAGCGAGGAGCGCAGCCCCTCGAGCTTGCGCTCGAGCGTATAGGTCAAATACGGCGCCTGCGCGGCCCATGACGAAATCGAAGGAATGGCCACCGCCAGCAGGCCCGCCACGAGCAACGCCAGCAGCGAGACCGAGGCTGCGGCGGCGGGCGTCGGCGGCACATGAACCCGCTCCAGCGTCTTGGCCACCGGCGTCAGCATCAATGCCAGCACGATCGCGGCGGCCGTGGGGATGAGGAAGTCGCGCGCCAGATAGCCGACGACGCCCACGGCGCACACCGCGAGCACGATCAGCGGACGGCGAATTGCCGACCCGCGATGGACATGAACGACGGGGAAACGCTCCGCGTCGGTGTCGTTCGTCGTCTCGGCCACCCTGTAACCTCGTTGCCCCCAACACACCACAACGCAGGATCGGGTGTATGGTTCCGAATCTTCGAAACCGGATTCCTCTGTGCGGGCCGGACCGTTTGCCGAGCGCGCCACGCACCGCCTAGGCTCCTCGCACATGGCGACTTATGCTCACACCGTGCCCGTCATGGAGCGCCATCGTTTCGATGCCGCCTCCCTCGACCGCTACCTGCGCACTCATCTCGCAGGCTATCGAGGCGGGCTGGAGGTCAGGCAGTTCGATTCGGGCCATTCCAACCCGACCTTCTTCGTCGCCGCGGAGATGAGCGACGGCAAGCGCCGCGACTTCGTGCTGCGCAAGAAACCGCCGGGCAAGCTCGTCGCCTCGGCGCACCAGGTCGACCGCGAATTCCGCGTGATCTCGGCGCTGGCCCGGACCGACGTGCCGGTGGCGCGGGCCCATCTGCTCTGCACCGACGATTCGGTGATCGGCCAGATGTTCTATCTCATGGACGCCGTGGAGGGGCGCATCCTGATCGACGCCGCGATGCCCGGGCAGACGCCTGCGGAGCGCGCGGCGATTTTCGATTCGATGAACGACGTTTTGGCGCGCCTGCACAAGGTCGATCCGGCGACGGTCGGCCTCGGCGACTACGGCCGCAGCGGCCAATACATCGCCCGCCAGGTGGCGCGCTGGAGCAAGCAATATGCCGAGCTCAAGACCGAGGACATCCCGGCGATGGACAGACTGTGCGCCTGGCTGCCGGCGCACATTCCGGCCCCCGATCCGGAGCCGGGCGATCCCACCACCATCGTGCACGGCGATTATCGGTTGGGGAATCTGATCGTTCATCCCAGCGAGCCGCGCATCGTGGCGGTGCTCGACTGGGAGCTCTCGACCCTCGGCCATCCGCTTTGCGACATCGCCTACAATTGCCTGGGCTACCATCTCACCGAGCCGCCGCATGGCTTCGCCAGGGTCGACTTCAAGAAGCTCGGCCTGCCGACCGAGAGCGAATACGTCGCCGCCTATTGCCGGAGGGTCGGGCGCGCCGCCATCGCGAACTGGAACTACTACCTCGCCTTCTCGCTGTTCCGACTGGCCGCCATCGCCCAGGGCGTCTATCGCCGCGGCCTGCAGGGCAATTCGTCCAATCCTGAATCGATAAAAATGAGCAAGTCGGCGCGCGAACGCGCCGAACTCGCCTGGAGTCTCGTCTCCTAGCAACCAACCCATGATGGGCTGTGAGCCGCCGCAGTGACGGGAACGAAAAGGAGTTGTTGCGATGCCCATGCTGAAGCGTCCCGATGCCGAGATCTACTACGAGATCCATGGCGCGGGCTTTCCCATCCTGCTCTATGCGCCGGGCGGTCTCGGCTCGCGGGTCGAGATGTGGGGTGGCGCGTCACCCAACTATCCCAACGGGTTTCCATGGATGGATCCGCGCATCGCACTTGCCGACAAATACACAGTCATCGCCATGGACCAGCGCAATGCCGGCAAGTCGGTGGCGGACGTCAAGCCGGACCATGGCTGGCACACCTTCGCCGCCGACCATCTGGCGCTGATCGACCATCTCGGCTTCAAGAAGTTCCATGTCATGGGCGGCTGCATCGGCGGCAGCTACTGCTTCGAGGCGATCGAGCAGGCGCCCGATCGCGTCGCCGCGGCGGTACTGCAGAACCCGATCGGCCTGTGGGAGAACCGCGACAGCTGGGACGCCGCCGTGAAGGGCTATGGCGAGACGGTGCGGGCGCGCGATCCCTCGATCCCGCAATCGACCATCGACTCCTTCGGCAAGAACATGTTCGGCACCGATTTCGTGTTCTCCGTCACCCGCGACTTCGTGAAAGCCTGCCGCACGCCGCTCTTCCTGCAGCCCGGCTCCGACAAGCCGCATCCGGCCCATACCAGCGAAGAGATCGCGGCCCTCGCGCCCAACATCGAAGTGCAGAAAGACTGGAAGGGGCCGACATTCCAGCAAGAGTCGATCAAGCGCGTGCACGCCTTCCTCGCCAAAAACACGCCAAAGTAACCCATGCGCCATCTCGCGCTCGCAGCGATCCTCGCCGTAACGCTCGCCCTGCAAGCCCACGCACAGGAAACCTGGGTCGCCGTGGCGACCGACGGCCGGCGGAACTTCGGCTATGCCGTCGGCATGGCGACGCGGGCGGCGGCCGAGCAGACGTCGCTCGGCGAATGCGTGGGCGAGTGCGTCATCAGGCTCGCCGCCTTGGCTCGCTGCGTCGCCTACGCCCGCAGCGATCCGGGCAACGCCTCAGGGTACGCTGCAGGCGCCACGCTGGAGGCGGTGCGGCAAGCCGCCTGGGAGGACTGCAACCGTCGCGTCCCTTCCAATTCCTGCGTCATCCTCGCCTCACGGTGCTTCGAGTAACGATCGAGCACGTCGCTGCGCCCGTGATAGTCTGGGCGCCAACCAGGAGCGTCGCGTGGAAAATCTCGGCGTCATCATCGGCCTCGCCGTGGCGGTGGCCGTGGCCATCTTCTTCGGAATCCGCCGCGCGGCGCAAATCCAGCGCCTGCAGGCCGCCGCCATCGGGCTGGTCGTGACGGGGATTGTCGCGGCGTTGGCAATGTACGCTCTCAAGGCCGTGCAGGGCGGCGGCGGCGACTCGGCGGCTGTCGACGACGCCATGGCGAGCGTGCACGCGCTGCCGATGGTCGGCGTGGTGCTCGACGACGCGCCGGGCGCGCAGGACCGCCTGCGCGAGGCCCTCCGCGAGGAGATCCGGCAGCCCACGACGCAAGGTCCGTCGCGGCCGCTCAAGCTCATGAGCGAGCTGCGCGTCGCCTACATCGTGCCGGCGCTCAAGGCGACCGACGAGGCGAGCGCCGCCGCGGCGATCGATGCGCGCGCCGCCCTGCTGAAGGCTCTCAAGGACACCGACCTCGTCGTCTGCAAGGAATTCGCCGTCACCGGCATCCAGCGCAGCGACAAGCTCGACGCGACGAGCCAGAAATTGATGAGCGACCTGTTGGCCGCACTCGAGAAGGCCTATCGCAGCGGCCGCGCCGCAAAAGCCGCCGGTACGCCTGCTCCCGCCGTCGCCAGCAACGCCGAGGCGCGCACGCTGCTGAGCGAAGCCGGCCTCCAGCCCGCCGACTTGGACAAGCTCTCGCGCCTTGCCCGGCTGCCCAACGAGGCGGCCTGCGACCTGGCGCTGAAGGTCAACGACGCGCCGCAGAAGCTGCCGCCCGACAAGCGCGGCGCGCTGATGCGCTATCTGCTCACGGTGCAGTAGGGCGCTCCCGAAGTCAGGAAAGGCAAGCCGCCGCCGCAACAGACCGGTTGTGCACAGCGGATTTGCACCGAACACGCGAATTTCAATTGCCCAGTTCCATGCGCGAGTGCCCAATTGCGGCAACGAAAGTCTGGGGGAGAGAAACCATGTGGAACCAGGTCTACGACCCGCTCGCCAATGAATTGCTGTCGACCCTGATCGCGGCGATTCCCGTCGTCGTGCTGCTGGTGCTGATCGCGTCGGGCAAGGTGGCGGCGCATGTCGCCGCCATCATCGCGCTGGGCGCCGCCATCGTCATCGCGATCTGGGGCTTCACCATGCCGACCGGCCTGGCGCTGCGGGCCTCGGTGCTCGGCCTGGTGACCGGCTTCTTCCCGATCGGCTGGATCGTGCTCAACGTGATCTTTCTCTATCGCCTGTGCGTGGAGAATGGCAGCTTCGAGCTGCTGCAGCGCACGGTCGGCGGCGTCTCGCCCGATCGGCGCATTCAGCTCCTGCTGATCGCCTTTTGCTTCGGCGCCTTCTTCGAGGGCGCCTCGGGCTTCGGCACGCCGGTCGCCGTGACCGGCGCCATGCTGATGGGGCTGGGCTTCTCGCCGCTCGCCGCCGCCGGCCTCTCGCTGATCGCCAACACCGCACCGGTGGCCTACGGTGCGCTCGGCACGCCGATTCAGGGCCTCGCCTCGGTGACCGGCCTCGATCCTTTCCTGCTGGGCGCCATGGTCGGCCGCCAGCTGCCGTTCTTCTCGCTGATCGTGCCGTTCTGGCTGATCTGGACCTTCGCCGGCTTCAAGGGGATGAAGGAGATCTGGCCCGCCATCCTGGTCACCGGCGTGTCCTTCGCCGTGCCGCAATTCCT
>Ga0210399_10004678_pt1 | contig 10626 bp, 9 predicted proteins | sample IncBWC14MmetaG_FD_150865 | JGI IMG/M metagenome (GOLD analysis project Ga0210399, IMG submission 150865) | Forest soil microbial communities from Barre Woods Harvard Forest LTER site, Petersham, Massachusetts, United States - Inc-BW-C-14-M | ecosystem: Environmental > Terrestrial > Soil >...
ACATTAACTGCAGACATTCAAGTGGAAGAACTGAAGAAACGGCTGGACGCGGGCGAAAACCTGTTCGTGCTCGACGTGCGCGAGCCTCACGAATATCAGATCTGCAATATTGGCGGACATCTGATTCCGCTGGGTGACTTGCCCAAGCGCGTGAATGAGTTGGATTCCAGCCAGGAGATTGTGGCGCACTGCCGCTCCGGTGCGCGCAGCGCCAAGGCAGTGGATTTTCTGCGCCAGGCCGGATTCAAGAAAGTACACAACCTCGCCGGCGGAATTTTAGCCTGGGCGGACCGGGTGGATCCCAAAATGCCGAAGTACTGAAGTCAGTGTGCCTGTTGCTTTCAGAAAAAAGAGGGCGGCTCGTTTGCCGCCCTTTCCTGAGAACAGTCTAACTTTACTTGTTGGTCCCGCTCGATTCCGCTTTGGCGGATTCCGCGTTCACCGCAAACGCGTACTTCTTTCCCGAAAAGCGGATTTCATTCACCGACTTGAGCCCTTCGCTGTTGACACTGGTGATGATCGAATCCCGGACCGGCGACTGCTCGAGATCGAGCATGCGGGCGGGCACGGTGGCGACAACATTCTTGCCTTTCATGATGTTCAGTTCGACGTTCGGACCCGCGCCGTCCCATTTCACGGTGTATTCGCCGGCGGCCAGTGGCTTTCCGTTTATGGTGACAGGATTGTCCACCTGAAGCGAACCCTTGTTAGCGGCAAACCCGCTCGTGGCCAGCAGCAAAGCCAAACCCAGCAGCAAGCCCTTGGAGATTTTCGATACGCTCATTGCACTCCTTTTTCTTTCCCGAAAACGTCGGGAACCGGTTCTGGGCGGCCTGGATTTGCCTGGGCAGGAAAACCTTGCGTTTTACCGTCGAAGGCCTAAAATGCTGGCTCGGGGTTAAGCGAAAAGAGTCCGGCCGCAAGGCCGCGCGCTTTCTGCTTCGGGGATTGTCCTCACCTGGGCCGCCAAACCGAGCGTGAGCCAGTCCCTTTAACCCCTGAAATTCTTTTCTTTCAAAACCAGGTCAGCTGGTGGTTGTTCCCTCAGACCCGGTTTCAATCATTGCAAGATACGTAACGTGCAGTTGGAAAGTTCCGCAGCACTCGTTTCGCCTGCACCTCTTTGGACGATGCGCGCGTTCGGTTGTTAGCAGCCACGCTTGCCTTGAAAGGCGCAACACAACAGCGATTTGTCTTGTCTAGGATGTGACGAAGAGCAGATGTGCGGGGCGGCGGGCGCCCTCGCCCGCCGCTTTTGACTTGGTCAAAGGGAAGCCATTGCCGCAAAACAAATCTGGATGGGAAAAACCTAAGCCAACTTGAGCACTACTTTCCCAAAGTTCTTGCGCTCCAGCAGTAACCGGTATGCCTCCACAGCTTTTTCCCGGGGAAAGACGTGGCCGACGATGGGCCGCAAATACCCATGCGCAGTCCATGCTGAAAGCTCCGTCCAAGCCTGATTCATCAGTCCACGGTTCCCGGACAAATAGGTCAGCCATAACCCGTGCACGCTCGCGCCTTTTGCGTAAAGGATGCGCGCATCCAGATGCGCGGGTTGTCCGGTGGCTGCACCGTACACGATGACCCGTCCGAAATCACGGAGGCATCGAACACTCTTTGCGGTGTGCTCACCGCCCAGCATTTCAAACACTGCATCCACACCTTCTCCGTGAGTCAGGTCGTTGACGGCTTCTTCGTAATCGCGCTGCTTGTAATTGATCCCATGCTGCAGCCCCAGGGTTTTTACTCGCGCCAGTTTTTCTTCCGAGGAAGAAGTTCCGTACATCTCGATACCCAGGAGCTTTCCAATCTGCACCGCGGCAGTGCCCACTCCGCCGGCCACGGCATGAATGAGAACTCTTGGCGTGGTCTTGCCCGCAACCGGTTCCAGCAGACCTGCCTTCCAGTAGGCAAAGTAAGCAGTGAAATAGTTGACCGGGAACGCGGCTCCTTCCTCCGCGCTCCACTCTTTGGGGACCGGCCACAGCAGCTGGGGTGACGCGGCCACGCGTTCCGCAAACGCCGCCCACTGCGTGTAGCCCATGACGCGCTGCCCATCGCGAATCCGAGTTCCGCAGAATTCACGCCCTGCCACCAGCGGCGGTTTTGGGGTTCCCGGATAGCCGCCTTGCGCTGACATGATGTCGGCAAAGTTGACGCCGCCAGCTTCCACCAGGACCAACTCCTGCCCGGAAGCGGGCACCGGGTCCGGGACCGATCGTACTTCCAGCACCTCGGGGTCGCCCAGGCGGCTAATAACAAGAGCCTTCATGAGCAGCAGTGTAACAGCGCACCGGCGGCAATTTACGACGGCCACATTTTGGCGGCAGGTATATACTTTGCGTAACAAAAGTTGGGGTTCCCCGTTCCGGACAGTATTCGGAAGGGGAGATCGGAGCGCTTTTCATATTCAATTCATAGGCTCCGCTTAACAGATCACTGGGACCGATTTTTAAGAGGCACCGGGTAACCAGTGCGGGACGCGCATGTGCGGAGGGGTTCGCGCGCGAGTTCCGGGGAGGTCCTTCGGTGGACTTGGTTGTGGTGCGTTTTTTATTGGTTCTCATAATTACTGTTATTTGCTACCTGACTGACCCGTTCGACCTGCCTGCCAAGCTTGACGCCGGAGTGGGCGCGTTTATTGGTCTCGGCATCGTCCTGTTCGAATGGAGGCTGCGTCGGGTCAGCCTGAAGCGCCTGATTGGCGCTGCTGTGGGCAGCGTCCTCGGCATCTTCGGCGCCTACCTGTTTTCCCTGGTCATTCGCAGCAGCATTGCCGCCGGGCCCACGCAGAGCTTCCTGCAAATCCTGGTGATGCTGCTGATGGCCTATGTCGGCCTGGTCGTCGGGGCCAACAAGGGTGACCTGCTGAATCTTGCGGCCCTGGGCGGCGTCTTCGGCGGCGAAAAGCAGGGCAAAAAGAGCTACAAGATCCTCGACACAAGCGTCATCATCGACGGCCGCATCGCCGACATTGCCGAGACCGGATTCCTCGACGGTACCATCGTGACCCCGCAGTTCGTGCTCCGCGAATTGCAACTGGTAGCCGACTCCGCCGACTCGCTGAAGCGGAACCGCGGCCGCCGCGGTCTCGACATTCTGCAACGCCTGCAAAAGGTGGCGACACTCCAGATTCAGATTGTCGAAGATGACTTCCCGGCAGTTCGCGAAGTGGATCTGAAGCTGATCGAACTGGCCAAACTGTACGAAGGCAAAATCATCACTAACGACTTCAATCTGAACAAGGTTGCGCAGCTTCAGGGTGTGGCGGTCCTGAACATCAATGAACTGGCCAATTCCCTGAAGCCGATTGTGCTGCCCGGCGAAACCATGAGGGTCTTCATCCTGAAGGAAGGCAAGGAATACAACCAGGGTGTGGCCTATCTCGACGACGGAACCATGGTGGTGGTGGACAACGCAAGGAAGATGATCGGCAAGACTATTGATATCTCGGTCACATCGGTGCTGCAAACCACCGCCGGCAAAATGATTTTCGGAAAATGGGATGAGCGCACCGGCAACCGCAACGATTCGCGCGCGGCAGTGAACGGGGTGCCGGTTGTGCCTTCGGTGTCAGCTGTGCCCGCGGCACCAATCGCGGATGCCAAAAAACCGCAGCCGATGATGGTGGAACGACCGGCAGAGTAGCGACGCAGTCGCAGGACATCCGTACAGTATTTCACGGACAATGGGGGCTGTCCTCGCGGCCTCAACCGATCTCGTAATAGTCCTCGACTTCCGCATCGACGGACACAACGCACCTACCGAGCGTTTCCGGTTTCCGAATTGGCTGGTGCCACGGTTCGTCCACGATTTTTGCACTAGCGATATCGGAAATACGATATCCGCTTGCTCCGGAGAGCGCTTCCTTTGACCAACCCATCCGCGAACTGCTGTTCGGCACGGGCAATCGGGGCACCTATCGCTTCCTTTTCGTCGCGATCGACAGATCAGTCTACGTTGTGCACGTTAGGCACGGATCGATGCCGCTATCCCCGCTTGACGAATGAAGCCTGCGCTGCTGGCTTTCGCGGGCGATGGCGCCCGTGCCAGATAGCACACCAGCATTACAACGGTATATTGCCATGCTTCTTCAGCGGGTTCTTATCTCGCTTGGTCTCCAGCATGGCCAGCGCCTGAATCAGCTTCCTGCGCGTCTCCCGCGGCTGGATCACGGCGTCCACATAGCCCCGCTCCGCGGCCACGTAGGGATTGGCAAACCTCTCCCGAAACTCTTCGATCTTTTCCTGGCGCAGCTCTTCGCGCTTGGGTGCGCGGTCGAGTTCCCGCTTGTAGACAATGTCCACCGCGCCCTCCGGCCCCATCACCGCGATTTCCGCAGTCGGCCAGGCATAATTCACGTCGGTGCGGATATGCTTTGACGCCATCACGCAATACGCACCGCCATAGGCCTTGCGCGTAATCACTGTGATCTTCGGCACCGTGGCTTCGGCGAAGGCAAACAGCAGCTTGGCTCCGTGCTTGATGATTCCGCCGTACTCTTGCGTGATGCCGGGCAAGAATCCGGGTACATCTTCGAATGTAATCAGAGGAATGTTGAAGCAGTCGCAGAAGCGCACGAACCGCGCGCCTTTGGTCGAAGCATTAATGTCAAGCGTACCGGCCAGAAAAGCCGGCTGGTTTGCCACTATCCCAACCGAGCGCCCGTTCATCCGGGCAAAACCTACCACGATGTTCTTGGCGTAGTGCTCCTGCACTTCGAAAAAATAGCCGTCATCGGCGACGGCGTGGATCACATCTTTGATGTCGTAGGGCAGGTTCGACTCATTCGGCACAATCTGGTCGAGGACGGTATCGGCGCGGTCAGTGGGATCACTGCACGCTCGTCGCGGCGGATCATCCAGATTGTTGGACGGAAGAAAGCTGAGCAACTCACGCACCATGGAAAGACACTCCGCATCATCGTGCGCCATGAAGTGCGCCACGCCGGAAGTCTCGTTGTGGGTGTGAGCGCCGCCGAGCTGCTCTTTTGTGACCTCTTCATGCGTGACCGTCTTGATCACGTCCGGTCCGGTGATGAACATGTAGGAGGTCTTGTCCACCATCAGGATGAAATCGGTGATGGCTGGCGAATACACCGCGCCGCCCGCGCACGGCCCCATGATGGCTGAAATCTGCGGCACCACTCCGCTGTACAACGTGTTGCGCAGAAATATGTCGGCGTATCCCGCCAGCGACACCACGCCTTCCTGAATGCGGGCTCCGCCGGAATCGTTCAAGCCAATCAGGGGCGCGCCCATCTTGGCGGCCAGGTCCATGATCTTGACGATTTTGGCGGCGTTGGTTTCAGAAAGCGATCCGCCGAAAACCGTGAAGTCCTGGGCGAAGACGAACACCAGCCGTCCTTCGACGCGTCCGTAACCGGTGATGAAGCCGTCGCCGTAGAATCTCTGCTCGGCCATGCCGAAATCGTTCGAGCGGTGCGTGACCAACCGGTCGGTTTCCTCGAACGTGCCCTCGTCGAGCAGAAACTCGACCCGCTCGCGGGCCGACATCTTGCCTTCCTTATGCTGCCGTTCGCGGCGCTGCTCTCCACCGCCCTCCGCAGCCAGGCGGTCGCGCTTCTTCAATTCTTCGAGTTTCTGTTCCAGGTTCATTCCAGACCTCGGACGTCGGGCGTCAGACCTCGGCCCTCGGCCCTCCGGTACTACTCCATGCTGGATCCAATGGGCTGGTACCGATATTTCTTGCCGTCCCAAAAAGTGGCAGAGGTCATCCGATCGCCGCCTGTTTCTTCGGCATAAATGGCCATCACGGTTTTCTTTTTTACGGACAGCTTTTTCACCGCAATCTGTTTGAAGGGCAGGTTAATAATCACGAACTTCGCCTTCGGCGCCGCCGCTCGCCAGGCCTCGGGGCCGGCGCCATGGATGACCAGTAGCACAAGTCCTCGGGTGGCGGGATCCTCCGAAGCGAACTGGGTGGTGATCTTGGTGTTCCCGTACCCGTAAAACGCGTTGTAGGGATCGATCACTGTGAAATTGTCTTCCGCCTGGTCCGCCAGCGGGTTGGTGCAATGGCCGGCTACGATTAGATCCTCAATGCCATCGCCGTCAAGGTCCGCCTTGAGTTGCGGTGGTCCCGGCATGAGCTTGCAGGTCGATCCAAACTGCTTCTGGATGAAATCGTCGTCCACCGCGGAGGTGGAGGGCGGCGGGGTCTGCTGGGCCAGCGCGATAGACGTGAGGGCCAAACCCAAAATGAGAAATCTGGAAATACGCAGAGACTGCATGAAGCTACTTTAGTCCCGTTCGGTGCAAGAGAATAGAGGCAGAAGAGGTGACCCAGGAGAATCACCACAGACCACGGAGGGGCAGATCACAGACCTGCCCCTGCGTGGTCTGTGCCGTTCTTGAAATGTTCCCACCCTTGCGGCGGCAATTCCCGCTTCACCCCCTTGTTGTTCCGAAGCAAAACCTTCCCTCCGCCCGTGATCAGGCCAATCTCCCGGATAGCCACGCCCGCAATCCGAGACGGGATTCTTTTCCTCGGGGACACCGCAAACAGCAACTCGTAGTCTTCCCCACCGTGCAGAGCGAACCGGAGATCAACCCTTCGCGCCGGCTTCCCTGCGGTCGCGATCGGAATGGCTTCGGTTTCGAGCTCGGCCCCGACGCCGCTCTCCTCGCAAATGTGACTGAGATCGGTGGAGAGTCCATCGCTGATGTCGATCATTGCCGAGGCCAATCCCTTTTCGCGCAAGAATCGGCCGATCGCGATGCGCGCGCTGGGATGGAAGTGGCTGCAAAAATCCGACGGTCGAAGCTTCTTTCCGTTGGAAAGCAAGTCAACCGCCGCCGCCGAAGCGCCGAGCTCACCGGTCACGTAAATCCGGTCACCCGGACGGGCACCCGAGCGCAGCACCGCCTTGCCCTTCGGCACCGAGCCCAGCACGACGATATCGGCCAGGATGTCGCCGGGAGACTCGGCTGTGTCGCCTCCGGCCAGGCTCACCTTGAACTCCCTCGCCAGCCTCAGCAACCCGCGAAGGAAACCATCCACCCAGCTTTGCGGCAAGCTCCGCGGTACCGCGAGTGAAAGGAACAATGCGAGCGGCTCCCCTCCCATGGCTGCGATGTCGCTGAGCCCGCGCGTAAGGCAGCGATGCCCCACGCTCTCCGGCGGGTGCCATGCCCGTTTGAAGTGGACATTCTCCAGACTGAAGTCGGTCGTGACCAGGGCTTCATGCCCGCGAGGAAGGGGAACCACCGCACAGTCGTCCCCCATGCCGATTCCGCCACGGAACCTAACGCCACGGCGTTTGGCCCGGAGGCGAATGCGGCGGATCAGTGCTTTCTCAAGCAGAGGCACGGCGCCATCAATATACAAGGTTAAATGTGGGCGCGAGCGCCCGCGCTCGTGCGGGGGCCAATCAATCACAGTTTCAGCCTGCACAGGTACACATTACCCTCCCTCCTAAAGTCACCACCGAGTAACAGGTCCCTTCGGGCAGTCCTGGATACCCGGCGTTGGTAAGCCTGCCGACGTTGACACGGGGGAACCTACTTTGTTACCGTTGCCAAGCTGTTACAGACGCACGTAGCCGAACTAAGTGCCACATCCTGTAGGGATTGCAGGCACAAGGGTTTCGGCATCCAAGTTCCGGTAGGGGTCGGGCAGATAAAGACAGCTTTGGTCCCAGGATGGGAAGCTGGCCCGGATTCAGGATGGCGTTAGGGCTCTCGTAACCGCGAGCCGCCCTTTGGGCCAATCCTGATTACTATGCGGAAGGAACAAAATTGCAAAAACGCTTCTACATTCTTTTTGTGGCACGCGGTAACGACGGTCAGATTCGCAAGATCCCGATCCCCGTTCACTACCTGTACGTGTTTTTGGTAGGGGCGTCGATCGTGGGCCTAAGTCTGACCGGCATTGCCAGTTCGTACCTGCGCATGCTGCTGAAGGTGTCGCATTATAACGAGCTTCGCACCGAGCGCGAAGACCTGCGTAACCGTTACTCGCGGCTGGAACAGGTAGCCAAGGAGCGCGACATTCAGGTCGCCTCGCTGGGTTCGCTGGCCGGAGAAGTTTCTTCGCTTTACGGCCTGAAGGCTGATCCCAACCTGGTGACGGCTTCTTCGGAGAACGTTGCCGGCTCTCAAGTCGTCTCATCCCTGGACCAGCTCGGCGCGCTCAAGACTTCCGCGCTGAGCGGCGCGACCATGACCGGCCTTTCTCTGGGGCTCACACGTAACGTGACCACGGCGGACTGGCTGAGGGCAAATTCCGCGCCTAATCTCTGGCCGGTGGAAGGCCCGGTGACCGGCTCCTTTGGCGAGCGCATCGATCCGTTTAACGGAGAAGGCGCTTTCCACAGCGGTATCGATATCGGATCGACGGATGGGCAACCTGTCGTAGCGCCCGCCGACGGCATGGTTACTTTCGCTGATTTTCTGGGCGGATACGGACGGGCCGTCATGATTGACCACGGCCACGGCATCACCACGCGCTATGGCCACCTGGCAAACTTTGCCGTCATGCCCGGCCAGCACGTACATCGCGGAGATACCATCGGATTCGTCGGTGAGAGCGGGCGTAGTACTGGTCCCCACCTTCACTACGAAGTTCGGATCAACGACACCCCGGTAAATCCCCACAAGTATCTTCGCCTGACGGTCGCGAACGTAGGCGGATTCTCAGCCGGAAGCTAGGTCCCCTCTAGACTCGGAATGTAGGCGCTCGCGCCTACATTCGCCCTGGGCGTTGTTGCGGCCGTAAGCTTTTTTCATCCAAAAGGATTTTCATCCGCGCTGCGGCCATAAATTGCCGGAACAGGAACCTCCAGCATTCTGAGGTAGACCGACAGTTGACCACGGTGGTGGTACCAGTGGTTCAACATGATCGACCTCAGCACTACAATCCGCGGCTTGCTGAAGACCTGTTTCCCTTGCGCCATTAGACGCCAGCTCGCCTGCGCCGCCTGGTCGCTCATGCCTCCGACATAGTCTTCCGCCGCCTGGACGCTTTGTTCGAGTGTGGCGTGAATCTCTTCGACGTTCCTGGGCGGTGGCGGATTGAAATTGGCTTGAGAGACGTCAAATTCGTCCAATTGCAAAAGCTTCGTCAGGCCCCCTGGAATGCTCGCAACGTGAAGCGCCAACTGCCCGAGCGACATCGATTTCGGGTGCGGCTTCCACGATAGCTTGTCTGCCGGAACTCTTTCGAGAATCCGCTTGGTGATGGCGGCCTCTTCGCGGATCTCATCCAGCGTCGGTTCAAGTGTTTTCGTCATCGCTGTTTCTCCGTTGTTCGTCTGAAAACTGTTCGACTAAAAATATCTAGTCAGTGTCGAGCAGGCCTTCAGGCCTGCATCGACCCGCTAGCGCGCTCTGGGCTGTAGTCCCTGAGATGCCTCAGCGACTGAAGCCGCACCGAAACACGCCTTACAATGCAGCCCTAAAGCGCTGCTCCACCCAAGATCCAGACTGATCCACTATCACTTACCCTCGCTTCTTTTCGGCCACGGCGATATTCGATAGGGGAAGAGGTCCGTCGCCATACCGGTCGTGGTGGCGAACCCACGCCATCGAAAACGTCAAGCCGTCTTCGTCGCGCCCCTTCGGCGTAAGGTCCAGGAAGTTGTACGCGCCCAGCAGAATATCGAGTCCGCGAGCATAGCTGGAATACGTATGGAAAAGTTCGCCGGCCTCGTTCTTGTAGAAAACGCTCGCGCCCGGGCCCTCCTCACTGGGAAAGTCCGTCATCTCGTAGTTGTAATAGACTTTGCCCTTGGCCTTCTCCTCCTTGGAAAACGAAACGTGATAGTCAAAATTGAAGTCGGTCCCGGACGACGACACCCACTTGAACTTCCATCCCATGCGTTTCTTGAACGCTTCGATCTCGGGCAGGGTGGCCCGCGAGATCACCGCGAAGGTCGTGTCGCGCTGCGCCAGGTGCACTGCCGCGCCGTCGAAGGTATCGGCCAGGAACGAGCAGCTCGGGCAACCCTCTTTCCATCCCGGCCCAAACATGAAGTGATAGACGATCAGCTGGCTTCTTCCGTCGAAGAGGTTCGCCAGTGTTTCCTTCCCCTTCGGGCCCTCGAACTCGTAACGCTTCTCTACCTTCTCCCGTGGCAGTGCGCGACGCTGCCGACTCAGCTCATCGCGCAACCGGGTGAACTCCTTCTCCTTCTTTAGGAACTCCTTCCGGGCGGCAAGCCATTCAGCTTGTGGCACGACCTTCGAGAGTTCTGTCTTGCTCGTTGCCGTAGTCATTGCCATTTCTCCTTTGCGTTGTATTGTCCAAACCGTTCGTCGTCGCACCTTTTTTGTGTGAAATATCTTCCCGACCAGAGCGGTAAGGCCGCCGGTCGTAATCACGCCACCCGCCATCAATGCTGCGCTCGCCATACATGCCGGACACATGAGTTCCTTCTTCTCAGCCGACGTTTCCGCTAGTGCGGTCGACCGGTCTCAACCCGTGCTTGCACACGACTGAGGATATGCGTCCAGCCTTTCGCCATTCCCTCCTTGTCGTTATCCGGAATAAGTCCGAGCGCCGCGTGATGAAACTTGATCAGGGTGACTCCGTTTTCTTCAGTCAGCCGGTATTGCACATTCGACACCGCCGGATAGGACATGAACAACGGCCCCGTGATTTCGA
>Ga0210399_10004679_pt1 | contig 10625 bp, 11 predicted proteins | sample IncBWC14MmetaG_FD_150865 | JGI IMG/M metagenome (GOLD analysis project Ga0210399, IMG submission 150865) | Forest soil microbial communities from Barre Woods Harvard Forest LTER site, Petersham, Massachusetts, United States - Inc-BW-C-14-M | ecosystem: Environmental > Terrestrial > Soil >...
AGAAAGCAGCGCACGAAAACGCAAACATTATCTTCGGCGCGGTGATGGACGATAACATGAAGGACGCGGTGAAGATCACCGTAATCGCTGCGGGATTCAAGGAAGCCGGGAAGAAGCAGGCGCCCTCGAAACAGACCGTCCTGCCGAGAACATGGAAGGCCGGGCGGGAAAATCCGCAACAGCACGAACTGCCACAAGCGCCGCCTAGCGTGGTGCATCAAGTGGCCCAGAACGTCCACGAAGTTTCGCCCGAAGTGCCGAAAGACGATCTAGATGTGCCGACATTCCTCCGCCGGCAAGCACAGAAGGCTTGAGCCGGAATACAGTTCGACGTTTCGCAGGGCACGCAACGGCGTGCCCTTTTTTCTCGCGCTACGTTTGAAGTTTCGCGACACAGTCTCGCACCGCGGCTTCGAAAGTCGCGACGTCGGTGCTGGCGTAAGGAATCACTCCGCCCAAGCCAGTATGCATTTCTTGCGCGCCTGTGACACGGGCCACTTCTGCGATATTCCCCGGATGCAGGCCACCGCCGGGGAGAATCGTGATGCGATTCCCAGCAAGCTGGATTAAAGATCGAAGAACTGACGCGCCAGTTTGGGCGTCGGCAGCGCCTCCGCAAGTCAGGACGCGCTGCGCGCCAGTAACGACGACGTCCTCTAATGCAGCGACATCTTTTGCGGCATCGAACGCCCGGTGAAACGTCACTTGCATCGGCGAGGCGAGTGCGACGAGTTCGGCAGTCCGTTGACTGTCAATCGATCCATCCGCCAGCAACAGGCCGAGAACGACACCCTGCACCGTTTCATCACCGATTGCATCGATATCTTCCTTCATCTCCGCAAATTCGCTTGAGTTGTAGACGAAAATTCCTGCGCGGGGTCTTACCAGCACGTGGATAGGAATGTTCACTGCCGCCCGTATCTGGCGAATTAACTCCAGGCTGGGAGTCAGTCCGCCCACGTCCAGATTCGCGCACAATTCCAGGCGATCTGCTCCGGCGCGTTCCGCGGCCATTGCACGCGCTAAAGAATCCACCGCAATTTCCAGCAGCAAACCCGTGGGCATAGATCCAATCATTGATGCGGCGTGGCAGGAGGAAGCTGCATCCGCCGCAACGCATTGCACCATCTTACGGGAGGGCTAGTCTCGCTTCCCCGAAAAATGAAAAATGTGGCGCAGTATCCCCCCGGGTCACACCTTGTGATAGGCTGCTCGCGGAGTCAGCGGGTCTCATCCCACCATCAAACCTTCGGAGACGATTGAGATAAGGAGGCCGAGCATGAAGACACCCAGACACATTCTCCTAGCAAGCCTCATCGTGATGGGAATTGCCATCGGCGGCTGCGAGAAGCCGTACCACCAACCCGAGGAGCGCTACGTTCTCGTCACCGCCAATGTGAACCTGCCGTACTGGCAGGAGGCGCAAGCCGGGCTGACGGATATCGGCAAGACCGCGGGGGTGAAAGTAGAGATGGTCGGACCGGCCACGCTTTCGCCGAGCGAAGAGCTAAGCGAGTTTCAAAGGGTGGTGACGCAAAATCCTGCCGGCATCATGGTTTCGGCCAGCGACCCGGCCTTGTTCAAGGAATCCATCAACAAAGCGGTGCTGCAGGGAATCCCGGTAATCTGCATGGATTCGGACTCCCCCGAATCCCGCCGGGTGCTGTTCATCGGGACGGATAATTTCCGCGCCGGGCAAAAAAGCGCGAAGCGGATGGTGGACCTGCTCGCCGGGCAAGGACGAATCGTTCTGATCGGCCTGCCGGGCCAGTTCAATACAGAGGAGCGCGTCCGCGGTGTGAACGACGTGCTGAAGAGCTATCCGGGAATCAAAATTGTGGCAACCATCGATGACCACGGTGATCCGCGGGCCGCGTATGACGGCATTTCCGACCTGCTCCAGAAGAAGAAGGAGAAGATCGACGGAATTATTTGTCTTGAAGCTTCGGGCGGACCGGGTGCGGCCGATGTGCTGCACTTGCTGGACATGACCGGGAAGATCAAGATAGTGGCGTTCGATAAAGATCCGCAGACACTGGACGCGATGGAGCGAGGGTGGATCACCGCCTCGGTGGTGCAGAAACCCTACGTTATGGCGTTTTATGGAGTGAGACTCCTGGACGATCTGCATCACAACGTCGTTCACGAATTCAAGGACTGGGCAACCGCGCCGACAGCTCCGCTGCCGACGTTTGTAGATACCGGAACGGCCGTCATCGACTCCACAAACCTTGCGACATTTCGAAAAGCCCTGGCGGAGCACCCCAAGCCAGTTATCTGAAAAGCGATCCCATGTTTCTGATCGTTGAAGAAGCCGGTCTGACGGACTAGTCCGGCAGAGCGCGCCTGCCTGCGAATGGAATCGAAACTTTGTGATTTGTCGTGGAGAACGTCATTCAACGGCAATTCCGAGGCAAGGCCGTCGTACAGGAGCCGCTTGGTAGCGCTCACTCGCGTTGCGGCAGCACCGCGTAGCGCGCAATCACGAAGCCCATCGCGCCGCCAAAGAACACGTCGGCGGGGAAATGGTCACTGCGGGTAATGCGAGAGAACGAGATCGCGCCGGCCAGTCCGTAAGCGACGAACGGCACCCAGCGGTGTGAACGGTACCTGCGGGCGATTACTGTCGCCACCGCCATCGCGCCCAAGGCATGGAGGGAGTAGAACCCACCCGAGTGAAATGGATTGTGAGTTCCGTTGAAGAAGCTGTCGGCGTAAGGGCCATTGCCGCTGTAGCTGACAGGTTCCCTCCGGCCGGTGATGGCCTTGAAGGGAATATCCACAAGGAAGCCGTCCGCAAAGGCTTCGCCCGCAAGGAGCGCCGTCTCCTGCGCGTAAGAATCCTTGCGAATCCATCCAATGCCATACATGGCCGCGGGGACCGCCGCGATGAATGCGCCTGTGTTGGTGCTGCTGAAGACACGATTGAAACCGCTGAAGCTGGTGGTGTTTCGAAACGGCGGGGTGGAGTAGGGATCCGAAGCGACAAACCCCGCCGTCACGCCGACAATGCCGATGGTCGGCCAAATGTGCTTGCCCTTGGCTACTTTCGTGGGGAACAGCCAGATGTCTTTCTGATCGGCCAGAATATTCCCCGGCAATTGCCGGAGCGACACGCTGCGGCCAATGTCTGAGCAGCACGTGGAAGTCCCAGGGTGCGGATTGGTCGAGGGTGTTTCCGGTGAGTCGGGTTTTTCCTGTGCTACCAGAGGCAGGGAACTGAACAGACTAGTCGCAATAGCAAGTAAAACGAAGCGGCCGAACCTCGCGGGAGAATCCATTCCAAGATTTTAGATCATGGGGAAGCGAAGATGTATCTCAAACTGAACAGACTATGCCAGCCCGTAGGAAGCGAAAAGCACGATGGCCGTGATGCCCAGTCCGGAGCCCAGAACCGCGCCGGCCAGCACGTCGCTCAGGAAATGCATCCCGAGCACCACACGGGAGACTGCGATGCTCGCGGCAAGAAAGTACAATGCTCCTTCGAGGCCCGGATAGAAATAGCTGATCACCAGCGCGATCGAGAACGCGGTCATCGTATGCCCAGAAGGAAAAGAAAACCGGTCCGGTGGAAGCACCCGCGACCAGCAATGCGGCTCTAGGTCGCAAGGTCGCTGACGATGGCTGATTCTCTTCAGTCCCTTGAAGACCAGAACTCCGGCAAGTGCTGCGGAGCCCGCGGCGCAAACGGCGGCATATCGATTCGGCCCGCCCGCGAGCAAGAGAATAAAACCCAGGCTGTACCACAACCACCCGTCCCCGATGCGCGTGGCCGCAATCATCCAGTAGCGAATCCATCGCGGCGCCTTCCAACGATTTACGCGCCGCATCACGCGATAATCGCGGTTTTGGATGTAACCCCAGACGGTTTTCGCCACGGTCATGGCCCCACCTCAACTCGCCCAGTTCGCCTCGAAACCCGAATCGACGTCCCACAGCAGGCGCGGCCCCTTTGCCTTGCCGTCCAACTTCTCCGCCCAACGTCTGCAGAAACGGATTTCGTTCAGCCAGTGAAACCCGGTGATTGCGGGAATGAAAACGGTCAGCGGCAGAAGCACAGCCGCCGCGGGCCTTTCTTTCAGAACGCAGCCAATAAAATTGAAAATGTCCATTGTCAGCTTCGCGTAACCGCCGTGCTCGCCGTGAACAATGCCGCGCCCGGTTCGCAAGCCCGCAAAATATTCTTCCGCCGTGCGCGCACCTGGCACTTCCGTGTAGGTCCGGGCAACGCCCGACAACGTGTGGGAATCGCTGCCCGCCACGCCAGCCTTGCCGAGATCCGCGGCAAGTCGCCGTGCCTTTTCGTTCGCGTTTTTCCACATCTGGCCATTCCGTATTTCAAACGCCGGCACGTAGGAGGCGAACCAGTCGAAATCCTCGATGTCGCGGCGGCCCGTCAGGCTTGAAAGCACATGATTCAGAGTGAAGAAAAGTTTGCGTTCGGTCAGGTACATCACCAGCGCTATAAAATCGTTGCGCCGGCGCGAAATTTCCGCGTGATCTTTCTCGCTGATTCCGTACACTCCCAGGTGGATTTGCGTTCCCGTGGGCATGCGCACGGTCACTTCTTCGCTCAGGAAGAAGTCCGGGTATCTGCGGAGCGATTCCGCGGCATCAATCGAATCGTGATCGGTCAGGGTGACAATGGACATGCCGAGGCGCTTGCAGCGCTCATAAACCTCCGCGGGTTGGTTATAGGACTCCTTGGCAATCCGGGTCAAGCCCGGCGTGTCGCACATCCCCGAAGCGATTGAGTGTACGTGAAGGTCGCAACGCATGTTACGAGAATAGAAGCGGGATATGAACAGCACATGAAACGAGAGCAAATTGAATATGAAATCTGGGGTGGAACTGATTGAACACAAACGGCTTGAAACGTTTTCCACATGGCCTGTAGCGTGCCCTGTCTGCGTTTACAGAACATTCATGAAACTGTGGAACAATGCCCCACAATGAAGAAAATTCAGGTGCTCTTCCATGACGCCGGTGGCGGCCACCGCAACGCTGCCGTCGCCCTGCAGACCGTAATTTCCCAACAAGATCGGGGCTGGCAGGTGGAACTGGAGCAGTTTCAAGAACTCACCGATCACCTCGATGTGCTGCGAAAGCTGACCGGGATTCGCATTCAGGAACAATACAACACGCTGCTGCGCAACGGCTGGACGCTGGGCGCCACGCAGTTGCTGCGGGTATTGCAGGCGACGATCCGGCTGTTCCACCGGCCGCTGGTGAAATTATTGTCGGACTATTTCCGGAAAAGTGATGCAGACCTGCTTGTCTCCGTGATTCCCCACTTCAATCAGGAAATTGCGGAAGCGTGGAAGCTGGTGAAGCCAGAAAAGCGGTTCGTCACGTTGATCACCGACATCGCGGATTTTCCGCCGCATTTCTGGATTGAAGCAGCGGAAAACCAGTACGTGATTTGCGGTTCAGAGAAAGCGGCGCAGCAGGCGCGGGCAATCGGGAAGGATGGCGCGCGCATCTTCCAGACATCCGGGATGATTTTGCGCCCGGATTTTTATTTGCCCGACAACTCAGATCCGCTGGCGATTCGCAAAGAGTTGGGACTCCAGACTGAATTGCCGACCGGCATGCTGCTCTTCGGGGGGTTTGGTTCGAAAGTGATGCTCGAAATCGTCGAGCAGCTGGACGAGGCGAGATTGCCGCTGCAGCTGATTGTGATTTGCGGCCGCAACGAAAAGCTGGCGGAGACATTCCGCGGACGCAAATGGAAGCTACCGCTCCACATCGTGGGATTCACGAAGGAAGTGCACCGCCTGATGCGCGCCGCGGATTTTCTGGTCGGCAAGCCGGGGCCGGGAAGCGTGGCCGAAGCGATGATGCGCAGGCTTCCCGTGATCCTTGAATGCAATGCCTGGACACTGCCGCAGGAACGCTACAACACCGAGTGGGTCAAGGAAAAGCGAGTGGGTATTGTGCTGCGGAATTTCCGTGAAATCGTTGCCGGCGTGAAACAACTTTTGGAACCGGCCACGCTGGAGGAGTTCCGACGCAATGTTGCGGGAATCGAAAACCGCGCTATTTTTGAAGTTCCGGAAATTTTTGCGAAGTTGCTTGGCGAAGCCGGCCGCGAGAACTAATTGCTGGCGCGTTCAGCGCGCGGCTTGTGTGGATAGTGCGGACCGGCTCCCGGAGCATCCACCGGAGGCTGCACACGTGGTTTGGAGCAGCTGACGGCCCACCAGCGCGAAGCATACTTCGGCAATTCACACATCTTGGCGCAGCCAGCAGAAGTTTTTGAGTGCGCGCAACCGCAGTAGCAGCCTCCCAAGTTCACCTTGCCGAGTTGGCCGCGGGTGTCGGCCGAGGTGGAGAAGGCCAGAGCTCCCGCGAAGAGAGCCAGATCAAGGGTGGCCCAGATGGCAAGGCGTCGCAGGCGGCGAAGCAGAGGTGACGTCATACCAGGAGAGTGTCCGCCCGAATCGAGAAAAAACCGATAGCGCAGGGTCACTAAGAGTTTTGTTACCCGGGTCATGGTACGAGGTCTGGTTGTGGGGAGAGGCAGGTAACACTAGGAGAGACCGCGTACGAGTCCCGATTTGAATCTGGAGGCCAATTTTGGTTCAAGGTTGGTTCTAGAAGGAGCAGCTAACCGTAAATGTTTGAGCAGTTTATGGCCTTTCTCGCCGCGGCAAAGATTGCTTCTCTATCACCTGTATCCGCATCTTTCTAAATCTGTTCCGGTAGTCCACCGATTCGACCCGAGATTGTGAAAGAAGACATCGCGTGGAGCATCGATTTCCATCGAGCCATCTCCAGCAACGAGAGGATGGCTGGCTGGCTGATTTCCGCCAGAAGCGCCGGATCGCGGAATTCAGTAAGTCCTGCGACCGTAGCGGCGGATTTGTTGCGGTCGGTCCATTCACACGCGCGACCGTCCGAAATGCTGCAGGTCAATCGCGTCTCCTTCGTGCGAACCGAGGGCTTGACGGACCTGTGCTTCAGAAATGGTGTGGAGACCGAAAAAGTCGATGACACCGAGTGCCGGATAGACTGGCGGAATCAGGAATGCAAACGAAAGCAGCAGGCTCGCGCGCAGAAATGCCATCGCGATGCGACTACCGGGGCAAAGCGGCTTTTTCCACCGGGAGTGGATCCGCGGTTTCGGCTGAGGCCACTTTCTGCACGATGGGAATTCCCGCCAGGCCCAGAACGTGGGCCACCTGTGTCTCGCGCAGGCGCGAAGCGTCGTATTCGAAGGTCAGGCGGTTTTGTTTTTCATCCACCCGGAAACGGCGTAGGCCGTACGTGTTGGCGAATTCGCCGAGGCGCTGGAGCTGTTCATGGCTTAGAGGCGACTGGAGTTCGTAAGCGATTTCAAGAAGTGTCATGCGGGAATTATACCAGTGGCGGCGGAGAATGGAGCAGGGACTAAAGGAGCCTACAGCCGACAGTCAGACATCCTTCAGAAAGGCATCAATCAGCTGGCATCCCTCGCTCGCGGCTCTGCGGGTTTGGGATTCACTTTTTCTGCCACGCCGGAAACCGGCCTCTTGACCTGAAATAACCCCAGGGGGTATAAATACCCCTGAGGGGTATAATGCGATGGAAAAGCGGGCGCGCAAGGCGGCGGGAGTGGACACGGAATTGAAGGCGGCGAATCTGAACCGTCTGAAACGGATCGAAGGGCAGGTCCGCGGCCTGCAGAAGATGGTCGAAAACGACCGCTATTGTGCGGACATCTTGGTGCAGGTCGCCTCGGTGCAGGAAGCGCTGCGGGGCGTCGGCCGGAATCTGATGAAGAATCACCTGCAGCACTGCGCGACGAAGGCCATCAGCAGCGGCAAGCCCAAAGAAACGGCGGCCATGTACGACGAGCTGCTGGAACTGGTATACAAGCACCTTCGCTAGCCGGGAAACTGAAACGAGAAAGAAGGGAAGTCCGATGGAGCGCGATCCTGTTTGCGGCATGAATGTTGGTCCTGAAATGGCCAAAGCGAAGGTAGAGCACGGCGGAAAGACCCACTATTTTTGCAGCCTGGGCTGCGCGATGCGATTTGAGCAGGCGCCGGGTCAATTTCTCGCTGCGGTTCCGCCTGGTGCTCCTTCGCCCGGAATTCAAATCGCAACGGCCGCGAAACCCTCCATGGTTTCGCTCCCGGTACCTTCAGCGACCCCGAAAGTCAAAGATCCAGTCTGCGGGATGATGGTGGACCCGCAGAAATCCGCGGGAAAGGCCGAGCACGCCGGGAAAACTTACTTTTTTTGCTCACCGCGCTGCGCGGAGCGATTCCAAAAAGATCCTGAGAAATATCTGGCCGCGCCTGGAACAGCCGAGATGGAGCATCCCCACGCGGCACGCCCCCAGGCAAGCGCCCAAAACATTCGATACACCTGCCCGATGCACCCGGAGATCGTGCAGATGGGTCCCGGGAATTGCCCGATTTGCGGCATGGCTTTGGAGCCGATGGATATTCTAGTCGACGAGCAGGCTGACCCCGAGTACGACTCGATGCGCAGACGGCTTTGGGTCGGGGTCGCATTGTCGCTGCCGCTATTGGTGCTTTCAATGGCTGGCGACACGCTTGGTATTCACTTTGCCTCAGGCCTGAAGAATGGGATTGAGCTTGTACTGGCTTCGCCCGTGGTGCTTTGGGGTGGTTGGCCCTTCTTCGAACGTTTTTGGGCCTCGCTGGTGAATCGCAGTCCCAACATGTTCACCCTGATCGGGCTGGGCACGGGCGCGGCGTATCTCTACAGCCTGGCAGCGACGCTCTTCCCTCAATTCTTTCCAGCTTCGTTTCGCGACATCCAGGGTGAGGTATCCGTTTATTTCGAAGCCGCGGCGGTGATCACAACGCTGGTGCTCGTCGGCCAGGTACTCGAACTGCGCGCGCGGCAGCGCACCAGCGGGGCAATCCGTGAATTGTTGCATCTCGCGCCGCAGACAGCTCATGTGGTTGCGAACGGCAACGATCGCGATGTTCCGCTCGAGCACGTGAAACCAGGCGATTTGTTACGCGTTCGTCCGGGCGAACGCGTGCCGGTGGATGGCACTGTGCGTGAAGGTGCAAGCGCGGTGGACGAGTCCATGGTGACGGGCGAGCCGCTGCCTGTGGAAAAGCAGCCGGGCGACGACGTCACGGGTGGCACGCTCAATTCCAGCGGCAGCTTCGTGATGGTGGCCGAGCGCGTTGGCAGCGAAACATTACTCGCGCGAATCGTCAAGCTGGTCAGTGAAGCCCAACGCAGCCGTGCGCCCATGCAGCGCCTGGCTGACAAAGTGGCGGGCTATTTCGTTCCGGGGGTGGTGGCGGCGGCGATTTTGGCATTCCTCGGCTGGGCGTTGTTCGGCCCAGAGCCGCGTTTCGCCCACGCTCTTTTGGCCGCAGTCTCAGTTCTCATCATTGCGTGCCCGTGCGCACTCGGATTGGCCACGCCCATGTCCATCATGGTGGCAGTCGGCCGCGGTGCGTCCGCCGGAGTCCTTGTCCGCAACGCCGAAGCGCTCGAAACACTGGCGCGCGTCGACACTCTCGTCCTAGACAAGACCGGCACGCTGACGGAAGGCAAGCCACAACTGGGAACGATTGTCGCCATCGAAGATAGCGGCCTGTCCGAAGAAGGCTTGCTGCAGCTAGCGGCAAGTGTGGAGCGATCGAGCGAACACCCGTTGGCGCGCGCCACAGTCGAGGCCGCAAATGAAAAGCGCATCGAGCTGACAGAGCCTTCTGAGTTTCGCGCGAGTCCAGGCGGTGGAGTCGAAGCTCGCCTGCACGGCGCCCAAGTGCTGATTGGCTCCCCCAAATTTTTGCTTGAGCATGGCGCAATCGCTTCCGCTGATCCCGGCGGCAAGCCTGTCTACACGGCCATTGGGGCCGACAGTACCGCTTCCACGTCTATGGTGTGCGTCGCCGTCAACGGAAAACTGATTGGGATCTTGGTGTTCACGGATCGAATCAAGGAAACAACTCCGGAGGCGATCAAGGCTCTCCAAGCCGAGGGCCTGCGCCTCGTAATGCTCACCGGTGACCGGCGCGAGTCGGCTACGGTGATCGCGAAACAGCTGGGACTGGCCGAAATAGAAGCCGAGGTCCGGCCGGAGCAAAAAGCCGCCGTGATCGAGCGGCTAAAGAAAGAAGGCCGCATCGTGGCCATGGCCGGCGATGGCATTAACGATGCGCCGGCGCTCGCCGCCGCCGACGTCGGCCTTGCCATGGGCACCGGCACGGACATCGCCATGGAAAACGCGGGAATCACTCTGGTGAAGGGCGACCTCCGGGGTATCGTGCGTGCCCGCCGGCTGTCGCGCGCCACGGTCAGCAACATTAAACAGAACCTGGCCTTCGCCTTCATCTATAACCTGCTCGGCATCCCCATTGCGGCGGGAGTTTTCTTTCCCTTCTTCCACTGGCTGCTGAGCCCCATGATCGCCAGCGCGGCGATGAGCTTTAGCTCGGTTTCCGTCATTACCAACGCCCTGCGGCTGCGGGGCACAAAACTCTAGCCTCAAGGCCAACCTGCGCCTGACCGACAGCCACCTTCACTCGTCTATAACCTCAAGAGCGGGAACATTTTGAGCGGAACTGCGTATCCATAAGCAGCAGCCCGCATGAATTCTGTCCTGGGGGTCGGTTATGTCCAGCAATGGCAATGGTTTAACC
>Ga0210399_10004682_pt1 | contig 10621 bp, 8 predicted proteins | sample IncBWC14MmetaG_FD_150865 | JGI IMG/M metagenome (GOLD analysis project Ga0210399, IMG submission 150865) | Forest soil microbial communities from Barre Woods Harvard Forest LTER site, Petersham, Massachusetts, United States - Inc-BW-C-14-M | ecosystem: Environmental > Terrestrial > Soil >...
ACGAGCTGCGTGCCGCCGGCGAGGGCTTCGTCAACCTCGACACGGGTGAGCCGCTCCCCGAGGACGCCCCGTTGGTGACCGCCAACGCGTATCTGCCGGCCCGCCCGATCGCCGACGCGCTGGCCGCGGGGGCGCAGGTGGTAGTGACCGGCCGGGTGACCGACGCCGCGCTCGTCGTCGGACCGGCGCTCCATGCCTTCGGCTGGGCCGACGGTGACCACGACGCCATCGCCGGGGCCGTGGTGGCGGGGCACGTCATCGAGTGCGGTGCGCAGTGCTGCGGCGGGAACTACGCGTTCTTCGAGGAGGTGCCGAACCGCGAGCGGATCGGCTTCCCCATTGCCGAGGTGCACCGGGACGGCTCGTCCGTGATCACGAAGCACCCGGGCACCGGCGGCGCGGTGACCGTTGGCACGGTGACGGCGCAGCTCCTCTACGAGATCGGGAGCCCGCGCTACCTCAGCCCTGACGCGGTCGCGCGCTTCGACACCATCGAGCTGTCCCAAGAGGGTGCCGACCGGGTGCGCGTCGCGGGCGTGCACGGCGAGCGGCCGCCCCGAACGCTGAAGGTCACGGCCAACCTCGATGCCGGGTGGCGCAATTCCATGACGCTCGCCCTCACCGGCGCGCAGGTGGTTGAGAAGGCGCGCTTCGCTGCCGACGCCGTATGGGCGGGGATCCCCGGTGGTCGTGGCGCGTTTGCGGAGACTGCCGAAGACCTCTCGGGTGACCTGACCGGAGGCGGTATGGCGTACCTCCGCCTGGCCGTGCGGGGGGACGACGAACGGGCCGTTGGTCGCGCCTTCTCGGGCGCCGTCGTCGAGACCAGCCTGTCGAGCTACCCCGGGACATTTTTTACCTCTGCACCCGGCGCTGCGCAGGGCGTGGCCCGGTACTGGCCCACCACGGTCGCCGCGTCGGCGGTCACGCCGCACATCGAGTGCGATGGTGCCGAGGTCGATCCGACGCCGATTTCGTCGACGGGCACCTCCCCGGCCGAGCCCCCGCCTCCGCCCGTTGAGTCCGACACCGACACCGACGGCGACGCCGGCGTCCCGGCCGGCAGCGGCGAGTGCATCCGGGTCCCACTCGGGGTGTTCCTCGGAGCCCGTTCCGGGGACAAAGGGGGTGACGCCAACGTCGGCGTGTGGACGGACGAGGACGACGTGGCCAAGTGGCTGCAGTCGGAATTCACGACGGAGGCCTTCCGGGCGCTTCTCCCCGAGCTCGTTGCGTTCGAGGTGGACCGGCACCCCCTGCCGAACCTGCGGGCCGTGAACTTCGTGGTGCACGGCATCCTCGGGTGGGGCGTGGCGTCGAACCTGCGGCTCGACACGCAGGCCAAGGGCCTTGCAGAGCTCCTGCGCTCGCGCGCGATCGAGGTGCCGGTCGCGCTCGTTGCATCGGGCAGGCCGGCGCAACGACTCGCCTCCCGCCTGGACGACCCGCGGCATCCCGCCTGAGCGAGACTGCGGGCCGGCTGCAGTTCATCTGGCAGGATGACCGGCGTGGAGCTGGCCCGCCTGGTCGGACTTATCGCGGGCATCGCCATCGTGCTCGTCACGATGTGGAATGTCTTCACCGCGCTTGTGTTGCCCCGGGTTACCTCGTCGCGCATCCCGCGTGGCGTCACCCAGGTGGTCGCCAGCGCGGCGCGCCACGTCTCACCCCGCATGCCCACTTACCTCTTGCGCGACCGCATCCTGTCGTTCGTGGGGCCCGCGTCCATGGTCCTCCTGTTCGGGCTGTGGCTCTGCCTCTTGATGCTCGGTTTCGGGCTCATCATCTGGTGGAACGCCGGCGATGACTTCGCCTCGGCCATCGGGGTTGCCGGATCGTCCATCTTCACCCTCGGCATCGCCTCGGCCAGGGGTGCCGGCCCTCACACCCTCGAGATACTGACCGCCGGGGTCGGGCTCCTCGTGATCGCGCTCGAGATCGCCTACCTGCCCGCGCTCTACAACGCGTTCGCTGCCCGTGAGACGGAGGTCACCCTGCTCGAGGCCCGAGGGGGAGCGCCGGGGTGGGGACCCGAGATCCTGGCCCGGCACTACTGGCTCGACAACATCAACGATCTCCCGCCGCTTTATCTCGACTGGGAGCGCTGGGCGGCCGCGGTGTCGGAGAGTCACGCCAACTACCCGTCGTTGCTCTGGTTCCGATCGCCCGTCCCGCGGCGCCATTGGCTGGTTGGGCTGGTGGCGATGATGGACTCCGCGGCGTTGTACCACGCCGTGAGCCCGGACCAGACGCCGCAGCAGGCCCGGCTGTGCCTGTCGATGGGCATTCGTTGCCTGCGTTCCATCGCACGCGCACTGAAGATCCCCTTCGACGATGATCCGTTGCCCACTGCCGGCACCCGATTGACCCGAGCCGAGTTCGACGAGGGATTCAGCCGACTCGAGGAGGTGCACTTCCCGATGGAACGCGACGCGGACGAGGCCTGGCGTAACTTCCAGGGATGGCGGGTCAACTACGAAAGCATCGTGGACAGGCTCACCCAGCTGGTCCTTCCTCCGCCGGCGCCGTGGTTCGTCGCCCAACCTGCGCTCGGCGAAGTCACGTTTCCGGTCGTGACGAACCGCACTCCTGACGCGCCCGAGGGAACGCTGAACTTCGGCAAGAGTCAGTTCGGAAAGAGCAGCACCTTCAATACACCGTCGCGCCGGGAGTCGAACAGGTCATAGGCCTCGGCCACCTGGCTGAGCTGCATCCGGTGGGTGAAGGTGTCGACGAGCTGCAGACGGCCCGCTTGTACGAGTGGCACGAGCGAGGGCCAGGTGCCCGGGACCGGCGCGAAGATCGTGCGCACCGTCAGGCTCTTCAGGAAGACGAGGCCCATCGGAAAGGGCAGCGCCAGTGACAGGTTCACTCCGACGATCGACACCGTGCCACCGCTCGCCGCGCACGAGACCGCGTCGAGCACGGTGGCGTCGGCGCCGACGGCCTCGATGACCGAATCAGCGCCGCGGCCAGCGGTGGCCTCCATGACCTGCGCCGAGCCGGGCACGGACGTGGCGTCGATGGGCTCGGCCCCGAGCCGTTCCGCTCGAGCCAGCCGCTCGGGCACCTGGTCCACGGCCAGAATGCGCGCGGGGCCGAACAACGCGGCGCACTGGAGCGCCATGATGCCGACCGGCCCGAGGCCGATCACGGCGACCGTTGCACCGGGCCGGATCGAGGCCCGCAACGCGCCGAGATAGCCCGTCGGCAAGATGTCGGTGAGCAGCACCGCTTCCTCGTCCGCGACATTCTCGGGAATTCGCAGTGCGAACAGGTCGGCGAACGGCACCGCCATGGCCTCGGCCTGCCCACCGGGAAGATCGGGCATCGTGCCGAACGCTGCTGCCTTGTCATTCAGGCAGACGTTTGGTTGTCCGGCCAGGCAGGGTCCGCACGTCCCGCAGCCGATGACCCCCGACACGAGCACGCGGTCGCCGGGCGTGAAGTTGCGCACATGCGGGCCAACCTCGGCCACCGTCCCGATCGCCTCGTGCCCCAATTGGATGCCGATGCCGGTGGGTGCGTCGTGAAAGAGGTGGAGGTCCGATCCACAGATCGCGGTGCGTTCGACCGTCACGATGATGCCCTCGGGCCCAGGAAGCACCGGGTCGGGCACCGTCTGGAGGCTGACGTCACGTGGTCCGTTCAGGACGGTGGCTCGCATAAGACGGCACGCTACCGCGCGGGATTAGGATGTTCTGGGCCAAATTGGCCGTGCGACTTGCGCACCAGGCGAACATGTCCACGCACTCCACTCCTTCCACCATCGAGCTGCCCGATCTCGCGGACGAGGACATCGACACCTTCTTCGCGTTCGAGGACCTCTGGGCCGTCATCGTGTGGAACGACGACGTGACGACGTTCCAGACCGTGATCCAGGCGTTCGTCGAGATCTTCGGCCACACGGTCGAGCGGGCCGACCAACTGGCCTGGAAGATCCACCGCACCGGCAAGGCGGTGGCCGCCGTGCGGCCCAAGGACGAGGCGGAAGCTGCGGTCCACGCGCTGCACCTGCGCAAGATTCAGGCGACGATGGCCCGGGCCTGACGGGGCCCACCCGAGCAGCCCGCGACGGCTCTTACCCCGAGGCCAGCCTCGCCTCCAGCCGTGCCTTCACCGCGGGCCACTCCTCCGCCACGATCGAGAATCGCGCCGACGTGCGCACCGTGTCGTCGGCACCGGGCCGGTCGGCCCGCATGATCCCGTCGAGTTGGCCCCCGATGCGCTCGATCGCCGCCCACGAGCGCTTGTTGCGCACGTCGGTCTGCAGGGCGACCCGGTGCACTTCCCACACCTCGAAGGCGTGCGTCATCATCAACAACTTGGCCTCGGTGTTGACAGGTGTGCGCTGGGAGGAGGCGGCGAGGAAGGTGAACCCTATGTCGACGACATCGGGCACGCCGGTCCGCTGGAGGTGCGCCTCTGGCGGGAATTGCCAGTACGCCACTTCGCAAAAGCGCGTGGAACCGACGATCCGGTCAGGTTCGCCCGGTCCCTGGCCGCGCCGCACCGTCGCGAAGGCCACATGGGCCCCACTGGCGACCTTCGCCATGGCATCTTGCACGTACGAAACCATGTGCTCTGTTCCGTCAGGCACGTACGCCCATTGGTAGTTGCTCCGGTCCTCTGACGCCGCCTCGACCAGTCCGGGTACGTGCGCTTCGGACAGCGGCTCGAGGCGCACGTGCGTGCCCTCGAGCGTGAAGGGCTCAAGCATGCACGGCGGGCACTGCGGCGTCCTCGGTTGGCGCGCCACCTTCGGCGCCCGGTGCCGGCGCACCAGGGCTCCCGGGAATGACGAAGTCACGCTGGCGGACGAGCACCAGCCCGGCGACCGCACCGACGAACGCCACCACCGCACCGATGATCATTAGGTGGTTGAGCGTGGTGGAGAAGCCTTGGTGGTATGCGTCCAAGAGCGCGTTGCGCGATCCGGCGACGGGGATCCGCTGGGCCACCTGGTGCACGCCGCCCTCCGAGAGCGCCCCTCGCAGCTGCGATCCGGCACTGTGCAGGACGGCGACGCCGTCGGCCGTCTTGTTCAGTGCAGCGGTCGTGTGGGCGATGATCTGGCTCTGAAAGACGGCGCCCAGGACGGCGATCCCCGTCGCGATCCCGACCTGTCGGAACGTGTTGTTGGCGCCCGAGGCCATGCCACTGCGCTGGGGCTGCACAACTGAGATGGCGCCGCTGGCCAACACGGGGTTGACCGTGCCGATGCCGACACCGCAGAGGATGAACCCGCGGAGCAGGACCGTCCAGGCCGACGTGGGGGTGGTATTCGACATCCACAGCAGCCCGCCCGCGATGAGCAGCATGCCGACCGCGAACAGGTAGCGCGATTGCACCCGCACGGTCAGGCGGCCCGCGAACGGCGCGACCGCGAAGGCCAGCAGCGTCAGCGGGAGGAACTTGATGCCCGCCGGCAGAGGCCCGAAACCGAGGTCGTCCTGGATGTAGAGCGTCAGGTACAAGAACATGGCGAAGATCGAGGCCGCGATGGTGAAGGCGACAATGGAGACGCCCACGAAGGCGGGGATCTTGAACAGCCCGAGGTCGAGCATCGGCTCGCGGGTGAACATCTCGTTCACGAAGAACGCGACCATCAAGACCGCCGAGGCCACCAGGAGCGCCACAATGCTCGTGCTGCCCCAGCCCAGGTCGTTGCCGCGCACGAGGGCAAAGACCAGGGTGAAGAGGCTGCCCGAGAACGTGACGAACCCGATCCAGTCGACGTGGTGCGCCTGGTCGTCCTTGGAACGGGCGACCTGCGTGAAAGTGACGACGATGGCGAGCACGCCGATCGGCACGTTGACGAAGAAGATCCAGCGCCACCCCCAGGCGCTGGTGATGGCGCCACCGAGGAGCGGGCCGATCGCGACGGCTCCCCCGACGACCGCGCCGTATATACCGAACGCCGTGCCGCGGTCGCGCCCGACGAACGCGCCTGCGATCAGCGCGAGTGACGTCGCAAACATGATGGCGCCACCGATGCCCTGGACGGCGCGGCACAGGTTGAGCATCAGCGGCGACGTCGACAGCCCGCACAGCAGAGACGCCAGCGAGAAGATGCCGAGGCCTGCGGCGAAGACATTGCGCCGTCCGTAGATGTCACCGACCACGCCGGCGGTCAACAAGAACGCGGCCAGGGTAAGCGAGTACGCGTCGATGACCCACTGCAGGTCCGAGAAGCTCGAGTTGAGCGAGCGCTGGATGTCCGGCAACGCGACGTTCACAACGGTGATGTCGAGCAGGAGCATGAACACGCCAGTACAGACAGCGATCAGCGTCCACCATTTGCGATCGAGAGCGGCCATTCGCGGAGTGTACCGAGCCAATGTTCGTGCTTGTACCATGTGTCGTGATCGTCGGCTCCAATCTCACGATCGAAATCGGCGACCGCACCCTCCTGACCGACGCGTCCTTCGTGGTGGGGGAGGGTGAGAAGGTCGGCCTGGTCGGCCGCAACGGGACCGGCAAGTCGTCTTTCATCTCGGTGCTGGTAGGCGAGTCCGGCCCCCAGCTCCGCCACCGGGGCAACGTGCGGCTGCTCGGCTCCTACGGCTACCTGCCCCAGGCCCCTGTGCCCGGAGGGCTGGGGCTCGAGCCCACGGGGTTCTCCCACATCCTTTCGGCCCGCGGGCTCGACGTCCTCGACGACGCCCTTGGCTCGGCGCGCAAGGCGCTCGCCGACGAGCCGAGCGAGGCGCACATCGAGCTGTTCACCGACCTCCAGGACAAGTTCCAGACGAGCGGCGGCTACGAGGCCGAGGCGGTCATGGCGCGTCTCGCCGATGGGCTCGGACTGCGCCAAGAGCTGCTCTTCGAGGACGTCGACGAACTTTCGGGCGGGCAGCGCCGCCGAGTCGATCTCGTGCGCGTCTTGTTCCAAGAGCCCGAGCTGATGATCCTCGACGAGCCGACGAACCACCTGGACCGCTCGGCCAAGCGCTGGCTGCTCGACGAGCTGGCCCGCTTCGCCGGTGCGCTGCTTGTCGTGAGTCACGACCTCAAGCTGCTCGACCACTCCATCACCAAGGTGCTGCACATCTCCAACGAGCGCCTGACGGAGTGGAAGGGGAATTACTCCAAGTTCCAGGCCCAGCACGAAGCCGATCTGTCCCAACGCGAGCGCGTTTCCGAACTGGAGCAACGCGAGATCAAACGACTGAGCTCACTGGCCGACTCCATGCGGGCCAGCACGGAGAAGCGGGCGCGCAAGGCAAAACAGCTCGACAGGCGCGTCGAACGGATCGAGGCGACAAGGACCAAAGTCGACAAGCGTGAGCGGGCGAGCAAGTTCAAGCTGCCCGTTCCGCCGCGCTCGGGGGCCGTCCCGCTCGAGGTGTCCAAGCTCGGTGTGCGCTACGGGAACAACGAGGTGCTCAGCAATGTCAACTTCCACGCCGGACGCGGCGACCACATCGTGGTGATCGGGCGTAACGGCGCGGGCAAGTCGTCACTGCTGCGTTGCCTGGCCGCGGTGCAGGACCCGTCGAACGGCGTCGTGGAGCTCGGGGCCAACGTCGTGCTGGGCTACTTCGCGCAGGAGCACGAGCAGATCGACCCGACCCTCACCGCGCTGGACAATGTGAGCGACGCGGTGCTTGCCCAGGAGAAGGACCGGCGTGCCCTGCTCGGCTCGTTCGGCCTGCCCTCGAAGGCGGCGGACCAGATGCCGGCGACGCTGTCGGGTGGCGAGCGCGCCAAGCTGGGCCTGGCCATGCTGTCGGCGGGCGAGGCCAACGTCCTCCTGCTCGACGAGCCGACCAACAACCTCGACCCGTCATCGATCACCGCGGTGGGAACGATGCTGGGCGCATGGCCGGGCACCATCATCGCCGTGAGCCACGAACGGGGCTTCGTCGAGGCGTTGCGCCCGACTTATTGTCTGCGTCTACCCGAAGAGCGCTACACCCACTGGCGCGAGGAGTACCTCGACGACGTCGAGATGCGCTAGAGCGAGTCCAGGTGGAGATGCGCGAGGAGCGCGTCCACGAGCGGGGCCGTGAGGACTACGACCTCCAAATTTGCGTCGGCCACAGCACGCCCTCGGAGAAGGCAACCGCCTTGGAACCCGACGGCGTCGTCGGGTTGGCGAAGTTCTGCACGCTGGGGTTGGCGACGACACACCAGGTATCGCGGGCCAGCCACAAGTAGGGGACGTCCTGGGCCAGTAACTGGTTGACCTTCTGGTACGACTTGATCCGAGTCGCCTTGTTGCCGCTCTGTCGACCCGTCTCCAACGCCGTCTGGATCTTGGGGTCGGCGTTGTGCGCCATGTTGATGGACAACCCCTGGCCGACGGTCGTCGTGCTGAACCACACGTAGTTCTCGTCAGGGTCGATCGCTCCGAACTGGCGCCACAGCGTCGCCTGATACTTGCCAGCCAGGGCGTCGTTGATGATCGTGGCCTGGGCGATGACGTTGATGTTGCACTTCATCCCCGCCGTGTTGAAGGCCTGCTGGAGGAACTGGGCCGCCGCCAACGTCTGCGGATCGCTGGTCGAGTTGAGGTTGAAGGTGGGCGGCTGGCCCGTCTGCTGGGTGATCTTCTTGACCAGGGACGCCGCCCCGGAGGGGTTGTACTTCGGGTAGGCGGTCGGGGTGTAGTAGGGGCTGCCGGGGATGAAGAGGCCGTGTGACGGCTGGTCGATCCCCCTTGTGATGACCCTGGAGTACTGAGCCTGGTTGACGCACATGGCCATGGCCTTGCGCAGGTCGGGGTTGGTGAGGGGATCGGCCATGACGTTGAGCTGGACGCACTGCATGGTCGGCTGGCCCACGATCTGGCCGCTGTTGTCGTAGTACGAATACGTCTTGTTGCCGCGAAACTGCAGCAGGTCCTGCGGAGCGTTCGAGTGCAGCATGTCGATCGTGCCCGTCTGCAGCGCCTGGGCACGGGACGAGTGGTTGATGATCGGCTTGTACGTGATGGAGTCCAGATACGGGTAGCCCTTGCGCCAGTAGTGCGGGTTCCGTGTGGCGGTCAGGTGGCTGTTCGGCACCCATTCCTGGAACACGAAGGGTCCAGTGCCGATCGGGTTCGACGTGCCGCCGTTGGGTTTGCTGAGCATGGAGGGCGCAGCGACGTACGCCGTCTGGCCTTCGGCCAGGTAGTAGGGAAACGGTGCCCAGGGGCTCTTCATGGTGATGGTCACTGCCAGCGGACCTGTCACCGAGGCGCTTTGGAAGTTCGCGAAAGCCGGACCGGTCAACACCGAGGTCGCCACGTTCTCAATGTTCTTGTACAGCGCGTTGGCGTCGAGTGGGGTCCCGTCGTGGAAGACGATGCCCGGCCGCAGCGTGATGGTGAAGGACGTGTAGTCCGCGTTCGACGTGATCGACTGGGCGAGATACGGCTCGACCTGACCCTGTGCGTTCACGATGGCGATCGGGTCGAAGACGGTGCGCCCGTAGAGGAAGCCACCCTCGTCCCAGCGCGCGGTCCCGGGGTCGAACCCGGTGTCCTCGGTGTCGATGCCGAAGGTCACCGAACCACCCTGCTTCGGCTTGCCCGTTGCGATCCCGTTTCGACCCGGGCCATTCGTCGATGAGGCGCCCGCGACACCCTCGCCGCCGAGCATCGCAGCCCCGGCACCCAGTGCCAGCCCGCCTGCCAGGAACGACCGCCGGTCAAACGACTTCGACATCGCAACCCCCCAAAGGTCTTGGTCCCATTCACGAGCGCATGCCGTACGCCGTGCGTCGGCAGGTTACAACTCTGTGACCGATTCTGGGTGGCGGCCTCGCCTATGGCAGCCTGGGACCCCCGACCCGCCCCCCGAGCCTGAGGAGAACTTCCAGTGACGATCGCAGTCGGCGACCGGATCCCCGATGTGAAGGTGTTCACGTTCAGCGACAAGGGCCCCGAGGCAACCACCTCGTCCGAGGTCCTGGGCCAGGGCAAGGTGGTCCTCTTCGGCGTGCCCGGAGCCTTCACGCCGACCTGCTCGGACCACCATCTCCCCGGGTTCGTGCTGCGGGCCGACGAGCTGCGAGCAAAGGGCGCCGAGAAGGTCGTGTGTATCTCCGTGAACGACCCTTTCGTCATGGGTGCGTGGGGCGAGGAGCAGAACGTCGGCGACAGCGTCGTGATGCTGGCGGACGGCAACGGCGAGCTGACCGAGGCGATGGGGCTCACCATGGACGGTTCGGGCTTCGGCCTCGGGAAGCGCTCGCAGCGTTTCGCAGCGATCCTCGACAACGGGGTCGTCTCGTGGCTCGCCGTGGAGCCCGGCCCTGGCCTGAAGGTGAGTTCGGCCGAAGAGGTGCTTGCCGCCCTCTGAACGGCTGCGCAGGAAACCGCGCCCGCGCGCGCTATCGCGCACAACGAGACGACAACTGCGTAGTCCAAAGGGCCCAAATTGACGCGCTCTGGTCCAAAAGGACCTCGATACGTTGCGCGTTCTTCCTTACTCTGACGCTGCACGCTGTGGAACAACGAGGCGGTGCAGCGAACCGAGGGGGACCGGGGGATGTTGTTCGAGAGGATGCGCGGCAAGCGGGCCATCGCGCTCTTCGCCGGCTCCTCCGCAGCCGCGGTGACGGCGACTCTGTTGGTAGCACCGGTTCTTTCGCCTGGCCCGGCCTCGGCCTCCTGGTTCCAGCTCCACGC
>Ga0210399_10004683_pt1 | contig 10620 bp, 8 predicted proteins | sample IncBWC14MmetaG_FD_150865 | JGI IMG/M metagenome (GOLD analysis project Ga0210399, IMG submission 150865) | Forest soil microbial communities from Barre Woods Harvard Forest LTER site, Petersham, Massachusetts, United States - Inc-BW-C-14-M | ecosystem: Environmental > Terrestrial > Soil >...
AAAGATAAAAAACAATACCGGATCGCGGTCATTCCCGGCGACGGCATCGGCAAGGAAGTCATGCCGGAAGGGCTGCGCGTGATCGAGACGGCGGCCAAAAAGCACGGCGTTGCCGTGCATTTCGATCATTTCGATTTCGCTTCTTACGACTATTACGAAAAGCACGGCGAGATGATGCCGGACGACTGGAAGGATAGAATCGGCAAGCACGACGCGATCTATTTCGGCGCCGTCGGCTGGCCCGCAAAAATTCCAGATCACATTTCGTTGTGGGGCTCGCTCATAAAGTTCCGCCGCGAGTTCGACCAATACGTCAATCTGCGCCCGGTGCGGCTGATGCCGGGCGTGCCGTCGCCGCTCGCGGGCCGCAAGCCCGGCGACATCGATTTCTGGGTAGTGCGCGAAAACACGGAAGGAGAATATTCCTCCGTCGGCGGGCGGATGTTCCCGGATACGAGCCGCGAATTCGTCACCCAGCAGACCGTCATGACCCGGATCGGCGTCGATCGCATTTTGAAGTTTGCGTTCGATCTGGCGCGGTCGCGGCCCAAGAAGCATCTGACCTCGGCGACCAAATCGAACGGCATTTCCATCACCATGCCGTACTGGGACGAGCGGGTCGAGGCGATGGCGAAAAACTATCCGAAGGTGAAGTGGGACAAGTACCACATCGACATCCTGACCGCGAATTTCGTGCTGCATCCAGACTGGTTCGACGTCGTGGTCGGCTCGAACCTGTTCGGCGACATCCTCTCCGATCTGGGCCCGGCCTGCACCGGCACCATCGGGATTGCGCCATCCGGCAATATCAATCCGGAAGGCGATTTCCCTAGCGTGTTCGAGCCGGTGCACGGCTCGGCGCCCGACATCGCGGGGCAGGGCATTGCCAACCCGATCGGGATGATCTGGTCGGGGGCGATGATGCTCGAACATCTCGGGGAGAAGGAGGCGGCGGCCTCGATCATCGCGGCCATCGAGCGCACGCTCGGCGAACGCACGCTGCGCACCCGCGATCTCGGCGGCAATGCCGACACGACTACTTGCGGCAAGGCGGTGGCGGAGATGGTGGAGTGAGATCTTCCGCTCTCCCCTTGTGGGAGAGGGTGCCCTCGCGAAGCGAGGGCGGGTGAGGGGTCTCTCTCCGCGGAGACAAACCCCTCATCCGGCGCGGACTTCGTCCACGCCACCTTCTCCCACAAGGGGAGAGGGGATTTTCCCAATATTGATTTTTCTTATCTCATTTCAATGCCTTGTCTAGCTAACAAGTTTGATAGTTGCGCTAGGCTTCACATAGGTAGCAAAATCAGAACTCTATGTTTGCTCGACTATGGGTACAGCCTTCGCCGACGAGGTGATCGAGTAACTTAAGCAACCGCAAGCCAAATGAAATACAGCCGTGATCTCCCACGCCCTCGGTAGCCGAGCCGCGTCGGCCTTTGCTTCTAGCTGTCCGCTCCTTCGTTCGCTCGGCCCGGGACTGCCCCGGCGTTCTGCGTATCGCACTCTTGGGTTCGCTGACTACGACCAAATTGATCCCAAAAGACGTAGATGTACTCGTAACGATAGATGGCGCCGTAGCGCTAGTTGAACTGCGCGCGCCGGGCGGCGGCTCCAGGGGGTTGCTCAAACCGTCAACCTTGGTGCCGACATTTTTCTTGCCAACGAAGATGGGTGCTACGTCGGTCGCATCTGCCATTATCGCAAGTGCTTTCCACGCGTGGCATGTATCGCCCAAAATTGCGGACGTCGCGAGCACCTCAACGACGATCTTCAAGTCGTCTCACTCTCGAAAGGGCTGATTGCCGCGCCGCCAATCACCCTTTGGCCTAACGTGGTCCGACGAGTCATTGTGCCGCCCGATGTGGAGGCACTCCTGCTGACCGACTTGGAACGAGCAGAATAATAGCATCGAGTTGTTTTGGTTGACGACAGCTCTAAGCTAATTTGCTCTTTTAATTTCCCTACTTTGTTGCCGCGCTCCAGCCGTTCATGGCACCGGCACTTTTCAGACATGGCGTTCGTGCTTGGTGATGTCCGTTGTTGGGGGCAGAGCGGAAAAACATTTGCTCGCATTGAGCTTTTCCGCTTTTGAACCCGGAGCGGAAATCAGTCTTTGCATTTGGGATGGGTTGTCGCGGCTCGGGTAGCCGTCTGCTCTCCAGTCAACACCATCGCCGTCTTTCCCGGGGTCATACTCTATGAGCGTGCTATAGTTTATTGACGGTGCGGACACTTTCTCAACGGGTCTAATGCGACGGCTCAAGTTCATGATGCTCTTGGGCGGCGCAGCTAGTGCTTGGTCGCCCGCAGCGCGAACGAAATAGTGTACCTACTCGTAGACGGCAGGTGGGACTTGCGATCAGATGTCTTGGCAAAGGTTGGGCGCGCAAGTGTAGTCTCGATGGCTGCGCTCCTTGGTCTGTGGCTCGCGCCGATGACTTTTGGATCGGCGCGCGCGGAAACCCCTGAGGGTAGCTCGGGTGGCGTGATCGGCCTTGGCAGCCGCGGCTGGTCCGCTGCCGAACCGAACCGCGCAACGCCGGCGAATGAGCTCGAATTCAGCGCTCGGGCGGGGCTTGCATCCGACTACATTTATCGTGGGACGACGCTGTCCGATCACGAGCCCGCAGCCGGGGCTGCGTTCGAAACAAGGTTTGGTCAGCTGTATACCGGCGCCACAGTGGCCAGCGTCAAGCTGCCTACCCAACCAGCCGCTGAGTTCACTATGGCCGGCGGTTTCCGTCCCAAGATCGCAAATATCGATTTCGATGTCGGCGTGACCTATTTCGCTTATCCCGGGGAAAAGCTTCCTGGCGAGACCGGTGGCATCAATTATTGGGAGGCGGTCATCCGCGGCGATACAAAAATCGGCGAGTCGATCCGTGTTGCCAGCGGGTATGCCTATTCTCCGAATGTCTCGAACACCGGCGCCTGGAGCCAATACGTGGCGGCAGGGGTTGGCTTCGACGTGCCGAGTCGTCTGCTCCCGCAGGACCTCAGCGTATCGTTTACAACCGCTGCCGGCTATTCCTGGTTCGGTAATCAGGCTTCTGAGCTCGGCGGCTTCCCGTTACCTGCCTATCTCAATTGGCAGGCAGGCGTGACCTTCACCCACAAGGTCTTCAACCTCGATCTGCGCTACTACGGCACCAATCTGTCGAAGGAGAGCTGCTTCGTCTTTACCGGAGATCCCAACGCGCGGCCGGGTGGCCGCGTTGATCCCATTACCAACCCGGCTGGCTTGATCTCAAATTGGTGCAGTGCAACGATTGTTGCCAAGGCCTGGTTCGCATTCAATTAGCCAGCCCGCACAATCCTCCGGCAATGCTCCCACGCGGCGTGAATCAAATTCTCGCTCGCCTCCGGCGTACGGAAGGCCGAATGCGCCGACAGCGTCACGTTCGCTAGCTTCGTCAGCGGATGATCCTTTGGCAGCGGCTCGATGTTGAAGACGTCGAGCCCGGCATGCCGGATATGGCCTGACTTCAGTGCGTCGATCATCGCGGCTTCGTCCACAATCGCGCCGCGCGCGGTGTTGACGAGGATGACGCCCGGCCGCATCGCCGCGATGCGTTTTGTTGAGAGGAAGCCACGGGTCTCGTCGTTCAGCAAAAGATGCAGCGAGACAATGTGGCTCTGTGCCAGCAGCGTATCAATATCGACGAAGTCCACGCCAACGAAACTCTTCGGTGTCCGGTTCCAGGCGATCACGCGCATGCCGCTGCCGAGCGCGATGCGCGCCACTTCGGCGGCGATGCCGCCAAAGCCGATCAAGCCCAATGTCTTGCCGGTGAGCTGCATGCCGTCCTCGCGCAGCCATTGGCCTGCGCGCATCTCCCGATCCATTTGCGCCAGCACGCGCGCCGACGCCCACATCAAGGCGATCGCGGACTCCGCGACTGCCGTGTCGCCATAACCCTTGATCAGATGCACGGAGATGCCGAGCTCTGCGAGTTCCTCGGGGTTCATGTAGCTGCGCGCGCCGGTCCCTAAGAACACCACGTGCTTCAGCCCTGCGCATTGGCGCGCGATATCGGTCGGCAATGCCGTGTGATCGACGATCGCGATTCCCGCGTCGTCGAGCACCTTTGGCAATTGACCGGAGGCGATGTCGGGGTCGCGATGGATGCGCACCTTGGGATCGCCGGGCTTTTCCAGCCGCTCGAAGATCACGGCGAGCGATTCATTGGCGTCGACAAAAACTCCGCGCAAGGCGAGCCTCCCTTATTGTCCTTATGGTCATTTTGTCAGGACGCGACGCCGGCGAGCGCCAGCACGGTGTGCATCAGCACGTTGGCGCCCGCCGCGCAATCGGCTTGGGTTGCGTCTTCCAGCTCGTTGTGACTGACGCCGTCCTTGCAAGGGACAAACACCATCGCCGCGGGAATGCGTGTGTTCAGGTTGCAGGCGTCGTGACCGGCGCCCGAGGTAATGCGCCGATTGGAGTAGCCGAGCGCCTTGGCGGCGTTCTCCACTGCGTCGACCAGTTTTGGGTCGAAATGGGTCGGCGGCTTGCGCCAGACCAGATCGAGCGTGACCTCGACCTTGCGCCGGGCCGCGATCTCGGCGGCAGCCGTGCGCAGATCCTTGTCGAGCGCGTCCATGATAGCGGCGTCGGCGCTGCGGCAATCGACGGTAAAGGCGATCTCGCCGGGGATGACGTTGCGCGAGGGTTTTGCGATCACGGCTTCCCCAACGGTGCCAACCGCCTTTGGGCCATGCTTCCTTGCGATGCTCTCCATTGCGAGCACGATTTCCGAGAGCGTCGCGAGCGCGTCGCGGCGCAGCGGCATCGGCGTGGTGCCGGCATGGCTTTCGAAGCCGGTGATCTTGCCGTCGTACCACAACACGCCCTGGCCGGAATCGACCACGCCGATGGTCTTGCCTTCGGCTTCAAGAATCGGGCCCTGCTCGATATGAAGTTCAACGAAGCTCGAGAATTTCTGGGTGCCGACCGGGCTCGCGCCGCGATAGCCGATGCTGTCGAGCGCCTCGCCAACCGTGACGCCGTCGGCATCCTTGCGCGACAAAATATCGTCGGTGGTGAAGTCGCCGACATAGGCGGCCGAGGCCATCATCGCCGGCGCAAAGCGCGAGCCTTCTTCGTTGGTCCAGTTGCAGATGCAGATCGGGCTCTCCGTCTCGATCCCGGCATCGTTGAGGGTACGCACCACTTCCAGCGCCGCCAGCGTGCCAAGGACGCCGTCGTACTTGCCCCCCGTGGGCTGGGTATCGAGATGCGAGCCGAGCCCCACCGGCGGCGTCGACATGTCGCGTCCCTTGCGAAGTGCAAACATCGCGCCGAGCGCATCGACATGGACGTCGAGGCCGGCAGATTCGCAGGCCTTTTTGAACCAGTCGCGCACCTGCTTGTCCTCAGGCCCGAGCGTCAGCCGACGCACCCCGCCTTTCGGCGTGGCGCCGAACTTGGCGGTTTCGTGGATGGTGTCCCACAGGCGGGCGGAATCGATCTGCAGATTGGATGCGATTTTGGTCATTCAGCTATTTCCGGAAAAGCCTGGGTGTGTCGTGCGCGGTCGCATGGTAGAATTTTGCGACACCACCTGTCGAGGCTTGGAGTTCAAGGCTTGGAGCTTGGAGCAATTTCGATGAATGTCGGTCTGTCGAAAAAAGAACAGGGCGGCCAGCGGGAGATCCTTCCGAGCCTGCAGGCGCGTCTCGATTGCCGCGCGGGGATGGCGACAACCACAGCCGGCGTCGCATGCGGCTTTGTCCAGGGCAATCTGGCGATCCTGCCGGAGAAGCTTGCGGCTTCGTTCCACCGTTTCTGCCAGCTCAACCCAAAACCGTGCCCGATCATTGGCATGTCCGACGTCGGCAACCCGCGCATTCCCGCGCTCGGGCTTGACCTCGATATCCGCACCGACCTGCCGCGCTACCGGGTCTGGCGCGACGGCGAGGTGGCCGAGGAGCCGACCGACATCATGGCGTATTGGCGCGACGATCTGGTCGCCTTCGTGATCGGCTGCTCGTATTCGTTCGAGGAGGCGCTGATGGCGGACGGCCTGCCGATCCGCCACGTCGAGCGCAAGCTGCGAGTGCCGATGTACCGCACCAATATTGCGTGCCACCCGTCCGGGCCGTTCGCAGGTCCCATGGTGGTGTCGATGCGGCCGTTCAGACCGGCCGATGCCATCCGCGCGGTGCAGATCACTTCGCGCTTTCCCTCCGTGCATGGCGCGCCGGTGCATCTCGGCCACCCGCATTCGATCGGGATTGCGGATATCGGAAAGCCCGACTACGGCGATGCGGTGCCGGTCGAAGCGGACGAGATCCCGGTGTTCTGGGCGTGCGGCGTGACGCCGCAGGCGGTGATCGCGGCGGCAAAACTCCCGTTCGCGATCACGCACGCGCCCGGAATGATGCTGGTGACTGATTTGCAGAACAGGCAGCTCGCGGTGCTTTAGGCCGTCATTGCGAGGAGCGATAGCGACGAAGCAATCCACACTTCCTTTTTGGCCCCATGGATTGCTTCGCGGAGCCTGTCATCGGGCGCGCATTCGCGCGACCCGTTGGCTCGCAATGACGGCGGAGGCTCTTAATCGTGCCCGTGCTCCGGCAGCGTCAGTCCGAACGTCTTGGCGAGGTCGACGACCTGATCCGGCGTCAGATACCGCGGGTTGAGCCCGCGCAAGAGCAGATAGAGTTTTGCCGTCTCCTCAAGCTCCTCGATCGCGAACACGGCGGCCTCCAGCGTATCGCCCGAAACCACCGGGCCGTGATTGGCGAGCAGCACCGATGAATATTTGCCGGCGAGCCCTTTGATGGCGTCGGCGACCGCGGGATCGCCGGGCCGATAATAGGGCACCAGCGCGGTCGCCCCGCACTTCATTACATAATAGGCCGTCATCGCCGGCAAGGCGGCGCGCGGATCGATCTCCGGCAGCATCGACAGCGCCACTGAATGCGTCGAATGCAGATGCACCACGGCGCGCGCGGCGTCGCGGGTCTGATAAAGCGCGGTGTGCAGCGGCACCTCCTTGGTAGGCGCATCGCCGGAGAGGAGCCGGCCGTCGGCTGCAAGCCGCGACACCCGCGCCGGGTCGAGAAAGCCGAGCGATGCGTTGGTCGGGGTCACGAGCCAGCCGCCGTCATCGAGCCGCGCGCTGATATTGCCGGAAGAACCTGGCGTCAGCCCGCGCTCGAACAGCGAGCGGCCGAGCCGGCAGATTTCCTCGCGGAGTTTTGTTTCGCCCATCGCGACATACCTGGCGACATACCCGTTTTTAGCCTTCTCTCACGCTTTGGCAGCGCGGCCAAGCCGTGATACCCAGTGGCAAAGCCGCTGTTAAATTCGGCTGTGAGGAAACCCGAGGTAACGCCTTATGCCTGAATCAAAATCCGTCAAACCGCGCATCGCCGTGATCGGGCTCGGCTCGATGGGTTTTGGCATGGCGATTTCGCTCAAGCGCGCCGGCTTTGCGGTCACCGGCTGCGACGTCTCGGCCGATCTGGTCGCGCGTTTTGTCGCCGATGGCGGCAAGGGCGCTCACACGCCGGCGGAGGCAGCTCACCAGGCCGAGATTGTCATCTGCGTGGTCCTCAATGCCGCCCAGACCGACACCGTTCTGTTCGGCAAGGAAGGCGTCGTCGAGACGCTGGCCAAGGATGCCGTGTTCGTCTCGTCGGCGACCATGGACCCGGATGTCGCTCGAAGGCTCGCCAAGCAACTGGAGGCCACGGGGCGGCATTATCTCGACGCGCCGATCTCGGGCGGGGCGCAGCGCGCAGCGCAAGGCGAACTCACGATTCTGGCGTCCGGCAGCCCGGCAGCGTTTTCCAAGGCGCGGCCTGCGCTCGATGCGATGGCGGCAAAGCTCTACGAGCTCGGGGATGCGCCGGGGCAGGGCGCGGCCTTCAAGATGATCAACCAGCTCTTGGCGGGCGTGCACATCGCCGCTGCATCCGAAGCAATCACCTTCGCCGCCAAACAAGGGCTCGACCTCCAAAAGGTCTATGAGGTGATCACGGCCTCCGCCGGCAATTCCTGGATGTTCGAGAACCGCATGCCGCACGTGATCGCCGGCGATTACAAGCCTCGCAGCGCGGTGGAGATTTTCGTCAAGGACCTCGGCATCGTCCAGGACATGGCGCGCAATGCGAGGTTCCCGGCGCCGCTGGCGTCCGCGGCGCTGCAGATGTTTCTGATGGCGTCGGCTTCCGGCATGGGCCGCGACGACGATGCCTCGGTGGCGCGGCTGTACGCCCGTATCAGCGGCGCCCAACTGCCCGGTGAAGTGAAGTAGAACCATCAAGAGGTAAATCGATGCCCCGCTTCGCCGCCAATCTCTCGATGATGTTCAACGAGGTGCCGTTCCTCGAACGTTTTGAGGCGGCGGCGAAAGCGGGCTTCACCGCGGTCGAATTCCTGTTTCCCTATGACCATCCGGCGGAGGCCGTCGGCGAGCGGCTGCGCAAGAATGGCCTGACGCAGGCGCTGTTCAACCTGCCGCCGGGCAACTGGAATGCCGGCGAGAAGGGCTTTGCCGCGCTGCCCGAGCGCTTCGCCGATCTGCAGGAGAGCCTGCGCACCGCGCTGCCTTACGCGCAGGCAACCGGCGTCAAGCGGCTGCATCTGATGGCCGGCATCGCCGACCGCGGCGACCCCAAGGCGGTGGCGGCGTTCCGTAAATCGGTGGCATGGGCCGCCGAGTTTCTTAGTCCCCATGGCCTCGACGTCGTGATCGAGCCGATCAATCCGCGCAATGTACCCGGCTATTTCCTCAACGATTTTTCCTTCGCGCGCGACCTGATCCTTGAACTAAAAATCCCCAACCTGAAGCTGCAGTTCGATATCTATCACTGCCAGATCATCCATGGCGACGTCACCATGCGGCTGCGCGAGATGATGCCGATCACAGGCCACATCCAGATCGCCAGCATCCCCTCGCGCAACGAGCCCGACGGCGAGGAGCTGAATTACCCTTATCTGTTCGCCGAGCTCGACCGGCTCGGCTATCGCGGCTTTGTCGGCTGCGAATATGTCCCGCGCGGCAACACGGTTGATGGCCTTGCCTGGTTCAGGCCCTATGCCGGGGTACGGCCGTGACGCTGGCGCTGGGCTGTATCGCCGACGATTACACCGGCGCCTCCGATCTTGCCAACACGCTGACCCGGTGCGGGCTGCGCACGGTGCAGACCATTGGCGCGCCCGCAAGCGATCTCGCGCTGCCCGAAGTCGACGCCGTGGTGGTATCGCTGAAGAGCCGGTCGATCGAGGCAGGCCTCGCGGTGTCGCGCTCGCGCGCGGCCGAGAAATGGCTGCGCGGACGCGGCGCCTCTCACGTGCTGTTCAAGATCTGCTCGACCTTCGATTCCACCGATGCCGGTAACATCGGCCCGGTGATGGACGCGTTGCGCGCCGACTGCGGCGAGAGGATCGTGCTGGTGACGCCGGCCTTTCCGCAAGTTGGCCGCACCGTCTATATGGGCAATCTGTTCGTGGGTTCGGTGCCGCTGAACGAAAGCCCCTTGAAAGATCATCCGCTCAATCCGATGCATGATTCCAACCTGGTGCGGGTCTTGGCGCGCCAGAGCAAGACCAGGATCGGGCTGGTCGACCTCGCGGTGCTTTCGCGCGGCGTCGATGCCGTGCGGGCACGGCTCGCCGAGTTCGCGAGCCAGGGCGTTGGCGCTGCCATCGTCGATGCGGTGTTCGATTCTGATCTGGAGACCATCGGCAACGTCGCGCTGGATCATCATCTGTCGGTGGGCGCCTCCGGCATCGGTCTTGGGCTGGCGCGAGCGCTGGTCGCCTCCCGCAAGGTCAGGCCGAACCCATCGGCCGCGATGTCGGATGCACCGGTTGGCGGATCTGCAGCGTGCCTTGCCGGCAGTTGTTCGCAGGCAACCCTTGGCCAGATCGCGAATGCCGAAAAGACCATGGCGGTACTGCGTCTCGATTCTGAGCGCGTCGTGGCGGGCAAGGAAGAAGGTCGGCGCGCGCTGGCCTGGGCCAACGAGCGGCTCGAACAAGGCCCCGTGCTGATCGCCTCGAGTTCAACGCCAGACCAGGTCGCGGCCCTTCAGGCGCGCCATGGCCGCGAAGCCGCCGGCCACGCTATCGAGCAGACGATGGCCGACATCGCCGAAGGGCTGGTGCGATCGGGCGTCCGGCGGCTTGTTGTCGCCGGCGGCGAAACGTCGGGCGCGGTGGTGGATCGCCTGGGAATCCCCGGGTTCCTGGTGGGTGCGGAGATTGCTCCGGGCGTGCCGGTGCTGAGAGCGGTCGGCGCGAACGAAGGCGACATGCTGCTGGCCTTGAAATCTGGCAATTTCGGCGGTCCCGCGTTCTTCTCCGATGCCCTCAAGCTGATGCGCTGAACGCCGCGGCGGAGATGCCGTCACGCGCGGATAGCAGGGAATTGAAGGCTCGCAAGGACCCGGAAATTGGCTATTTTGCCACCGTTCGGGTAAATCGGCGCCAGCGAGCCGGCCTACGGAGCGGCCGGTCCCATCCTTCCGCGGGATTGCCTGATTTATGGTTGCACTGGTCCGCATTGCACTCAGCCGGCCCTATACGTTTGTCGTCCTTGCGCTGCTGCTTCTGATCATCGGACCGCTGGCCGCGCTACGGACGCCAACCGACATCTTCCCGGA
>Ga0210399_10004685_pt1 | contig 10617 bp, 8 predicted proteins | sample IncBWC14MmetaG_FD_150865 | JGI IMG/M metagenome (GOLD analysis project Ga0210399, IMG submission 150865) | Forest soil microbial communities from Barre Woods Harvard Forest LTER site, Petersham, Massachusetts, United States - Inc-BW-C-14-M | ecosystem: Environmental > Terrestrial > Soil >...
GACACTCCCATCAGCACGATGACCATGCTTCCTTCTCTATCGGCGACCCGCGGACGGAAACCCTGGATGGGAGCGGCGTCCGATTGACAATGTTTCCGGCTTGATGGACCATTCGTCTCCGTAGTGCAGGTTGTCCACAGTCCCGATAGCTATATTGGGACCGCGGTTTTTCGTGCGGGATTGAAGAACGGCATCTTTACGATCCGTGCGGCGACCTTTTGCCGGATGGCTTCGATGGTGATCTCGATTTGAAGGCGGGTGCCGGGTTTGGAGTGCGAAGTTTCGATGCTGGCAAGCGCGATCATTTTTTTCAGCACTGGCGACCACGTGGTCGAGGTGGCTTTCCCGACCTGTTTTTCGCCGCAGTACACGGGGACGGCGGTGCGAGAGGCCTGGCTGGGCGCGGCGGGTGTGAGGCCGAATGTTTCGTAGCGCTCTTCGACTTCTGTCCAATCGATTTCAAGTCCGACGAACTGTCGCTGGACTCCTTGTTTCTGGTCCTGCTGCAAAGCCGCTTTGCCAATAAAGTTCTCTTTGTGGAGATGCACCATCTTGGCGAAACCAAGCTCGTAGGGTGAATATTTCTGCGATGCGATCAGGGCCTTCTTGCTGCTGGAGTAATCCACGTCGATCAGCAGCAATCCCGCTTCGACGCGCGCTACGTCGAGCGCCAGCATGCCGGCGGCGTGAATGTCGAAACGTTTGCCGGTTTCGATTACCGCGTCCCAGACTTTCACGGCATCGTTCCATGGCACCCAGATTTCGTAGCCCAGGTCGCCGGTGTATCCGGTACGCGAGATGTCGACGGGAACGCCACCGATTTTGCCGTGGGTCACGCGGAAGTATTTCAGGTTAGCGATGTCGGCCTCGGCCACAGCCTTCAGCAGATTGCCTGAAGTTGGTCCCTGCAAAGCGAGGGCTGCAACTTTCTCCGAGATGTCTTCGATCTGGACGTCGATGTTGGTGCCGTTCTGGCGAAACCAGCGCAGGCTGGGATCGGCGGCGGTCCAGCGATATTTGTTTTCTTCGAGACGGGTGATGGTGCCGTCGTCGATGACCTTGCCCTGCTCGTCGCACCAACAGCAATAAATCACCTGGCCCACGGAGACCTTGCGGATGTCGCGGGTGATCACGCGGTTCACCAGTTTGGTTGCGTCCTTGCCAGTGATCAGATATTTGTACAGGGGCGAGATGTCGATCAGGGCGGCGGCATTGCGGATGGCGTTGTACTCGTGCTCGTGATGCACTTCGTAAACGCTGACCGTGTAATAGCCCGACCACTCGCGGTAGTTGAGGCTGTGGCAGAGCGGAAAAGTTCTTTCGTGAAACGCGGTTCCTACGGGCACAGCGGCTCCTCGAATGATTTTTGTTCCTCGTGCCTCCTCGTCGTCCATCGGCAAGAGCATCAACCGACAAGAACGCTAAGGTACACAAAGGAACCAAGAACATCTGACGCTGGATTATATGCAGCGGCGACGGTCCGCAGCAAACCGACCGGGCTTCCCGTGTGACTCGCAGTCAAGCATTCGAACGCAACTTGCAGACAAAAGCAGCGCTCCCCCGGTAGAATGTGAAGTCCTTTTCCTGGCGTTCAATTCAGGAACCCTGAACAAAAGTAGCGCCGGCATTTTGCCCGGCGTCCCGAGGGATTCTTGGCCTCGTTTGTGCGGGCGCAGGATTACTTCGAGAGATTTATGGCAGCTTCAGATACGAAATACGATGTGATTGTGATTGGCGGAGGCCACAACGGCCTGGTCAACGCCGCGTATCTGGCGCGCGCGGGCAAGAAGGTTCTCGTGCTGGAACGCCGCTACGTGCTGGGTGGAGCGGCCTGCACCGAGGAGATTTTTCCCGGCTTCAAGTTCTCGGTGTGTTCTTACGTGGTCTCGTTGCTGCGGCCGGAGATCATTCGCGACCTCGATCTGCCGCGTCATGGATTAGAAATCCTGCCGCTCGACGGTACGTTTACGCCAATGCCGAATGGCGACCACTTGTGGCGGGTGAACGACCATGGGAAGACGCATCGCGAGATTGCGCGTCATTCCAAACTTGACGCCGAAGCCTATGACGAGTTTGGCAAGGCGATGCAGGCGATGTGCCGTTTCGTGAAGCCGATTCTGAACATGGTACCGCCTGATCCGGCCACGTTGAATCCGAAGGAACTGATGAAATTGCTTTTCCTGGGCAGGCGTTTTCAAGGCCTCACCAGCGAAGACAAATATAACCAGGTGCAGTTGATGACCATGAGCGCCATCGATTTTCTGGACCAGTGGTTCGAGACCGACGTTCTGAAAGCGACGATGTCGGCTTCCGGGATCATCGGCACATTTCTCGGCGTGCGCTCGCCGGGAACCGCGTACGTGTTGCTGCACCATTACATGGGAGAAATCGACGGTGCGTTCCGGTCCTGGGGATTTGCCCGCGGCGGCACGGGCGCGATTTCCAATGCGATCGCGGATGCGGCGCGCGAGGCTGGAGTTGAGATCCGCACTCAGGCTGCGATTGCACAGATCATCGTGAAACACGGCAAAGCGAAGGGCGTGGTGCTGGCGAGCGGAGACGAGATCTATGCCGACATTATTTCTTCGAGTGTCGATCCGCGACTTACGTTTGTGAAGATGATCGAAAAAGGAAATTTGCCGGATGACTTTCTCGAAGAGATTAATCGTTACAAATTCCGCGGTTCTTCCGGGAAGGTGAATCTGGCGCTCGATGCGCTGCCGAATTTCAAGGCGATGCCCGGGCCGGGCGCTCATTTGCGAGGAGCGATTTCGATTTCGCCCAGCGTCGAATACATGGAGCGGGCTTACGACGATGCCAAGTACGGCAATTTTTCGCGCCGTCCGTATATTGACATGGTGATTCCCACGCTGACCGATACCTCCATCGCGCCGCCGGGGAAGCACATTCTCTCCTGCTTCGTGCAGTACGCGCCATACAAGTTGCGGCCGGGGCTCAACTGGGACGATCAGAAAGAGGCTTTTGGAAACAACGTGATCAACACCATTGCCGAGTACGCGCCCAACATCAAGGACATCATTTTGTACAAGCAGGTGGTGACACCGCTCGATCTGGAACGCGAATGGGGACTGACGGAAGGCAACATTTTTCAGGGCGAGCTTTCGCTCGAGCAACTTTTTTTTCTGCGGCCGGTGCCGGGATACGCGCAGTTTCGTACCCCGATCAAGAATCTCTACATGTGCGGATCGGCCACGCACCCGGGTGGCGGAATTATGGGTGGGCCAGGGCGGCTGGCAGCGCTGGAAATCCTCAAAGACTTCAAGGGAGCGGCCTAATGCTTCTTCAGGAAGATCATGCCTGACGCGCGCTATGTCGTCATCATTGGCGGAGGACACAACGGGCTGGTCAGCGCTTTTTATCTCGCCAAAGCCGGATACAAACCACTGGTGTTGGAGCGGCGCGCACAGCCGGGCGGGGCTGCGATCACGGAAGAATTCTATCCCGGCTTCCGCTGCTCCATCCTGGCGCACGCGGCGGGGCCGCTTCGCCCCGACATCGTCCGTGACATGCAACTGGAGAAGCACGGGCTCAGACTGATCAGGCCGGATGTAGGTGTGGTCGCGCTGTCGCCGGATGGGCGCGCTCTGATTCTGTACAACGACGCGAGGAAATCCACGCAGGAAATCGCCAAGTTTTCCCAGAAAGACGCCGCCAAATATCCGGAATTTCAGGTGTCGCTAGCGAAGGTGGGGAGCGTGATTGGCAAGGCGCTGTCGCTGGCGCCGCCTAACATCGACCATCCGAACCGGGGCGATCTGTGGGGCATTCTCCAGACCGGCCGGTCGATTCGGAACCTGGGCAGGAAGGACATGTACCGGCTGCTGCGGTGGGGGCCGATGGCGGTCGCCGATCTGGTCGCCGAATACTTCGAGACTGAATTGCTTCGCGCGACTGTCGCGGCTCGCGGGATCTTTGGAACGTTCCTCGGTCCGTGGTCGGCAGGCACGAGCCTGGTACTTCTGATTCGTGGCGCCGGGGATGCGCATCCCGCGGGCTCGGCCTACTTCGCGCAAGGGGGGATGGGGTCGATAGCCGAGGCCATGGCTTCGGCGGCGACGCAGGCGGGCGCTGAGATTCGCAGCGGCGCGGAGGTCATTGAGGTTCGGGTGAAGGACGGTGCGGCGGTCAGCGTGGTGCTTTCGACCGGCGAGGAGATCAGCGCGAGAGCGATTATCTCGAATGCCGATCCCAAGCGAACACTGTTGAAATTGGTCGATCCCATTCACCTCACGCCCGATTTCGTGATGAAGCTGCAGCACTACCGCATGCCGGGCACGGTGGCGAAGGTCAATCTTGCGCTTTCCGGTCTTCCCGAGTTCACGGCGTTGAAAGGGGCGAGCGACGCCAGCGCTTTGACTGGACGCATCCACATTGGGCCGGAGATCGACTACCTGGAGCGTGCCTTTGACGAATCGAAGTACGGCAACTTTTCCAAGCAGCCGTATCTGGAAATTGCGATCCCGTCGATCACGGATCCATCGCTGGCGCCCGCAGGCAAACACGTGATGTCGATTTATATGCAATACGCGCCGTTTAAACTGAAGGGCAGCGATTGGGACAGCCAGCGCGTCGCGTTGGGCGATACCGTGGTTCGAACGCTGGCGCAGTACGCTCCGAAATTGCCGGAATTGATTCTCACGCACCAGATCATCACGCCGCAGGATCTGGAAGACACTTACGGACTCACGGGAGGCCACATTTTCCATGGTGAACTGGCGCTTGACCAGTTTTTTACCATGCGGCCGCTGCTGGACTGGGCACGGTATCGCACGCCGATACAGAACCTGTATTTATGCGGCTCGGGGACGCATCCGGGAGCAGGGTTGACTGGGGGATCGGGGGCCAATGCGGCTCGTGAGATATTGAAGGAGTTGAAGAAGTAGTCCTCGCCTGGCTAAGCTCGGGGCAAATGCGTTTCTTTGTGTACCTTCGTGTCCGTTTTGAATGATGCCTTCGAAGCTTTAACCACAAAGGACACAAAGGTACACAAAGGAAACCAGGTCTAACCGGCGGCGTTACGTATGAAGAACTCCGCAGTACTGCTAATCTCCTGTCCTGACCGCAAGGGCGTCGTCGCGACCATCTCCGATTTTGTCTTCCGCCACAACGGCAACATTCTGCACGCTGACGAGCATGCGGACGAAGAATCGAACCTGTTCCTGATGCGCGTGGAATTTGATCCGGCAGTGTTTGATATCGACCTGGCGGAGTTCTCCCGGCATTTCACTCCGATCGCCGAACAATTCGAGATGCACTGGCGTCTGGCTCGGTCGAACTGTCGGCCCAAGATGATTATTCTGGTGTCAAAGTACGACCACTGCCTGGTGGATTTGCTTTATCGCCACAAGAGCGGCGAGTTGGCGTGCGACATCCCGCTGATTATTTCGAATCACGCGGACAATCAGCCGACGGCGGATTTCTACGAGATCCCGTACATTACGGTTCCAGTTCCGAAAGACAGCAAGCGCCAGGCCGAGGAGAAAATCCTGGGCCTTCTGCAGCAGCACAATCCTGATTTCATGGTGCTGGCGCGCTACATGCAGATTCTCTCCAACGAATTCGTGAGCCGATATCCGCAGCGCATCATAAACATCCATCACTCTTTTCTGCCCGCGTTCGTGGGGGCGAAACCTTATCATCAGGCGTTCACCCGAGGGGTGAAACTGATCGGCGCGACCAGTCACTACGTCACCGAGGTGCTGGACGATGGTCCCATCATCGAGCAGGACGTGGTGCGCATTTCGCATCGCGATTCCCTCGACGACCTGCTGCAGAAAGGCCGCGATCTGGAAAAAGTCGTGCTGTCGCGAGCCGTGCGCTGGCACATCGACAACCGGGTTCTGCTTTACGGGAACAAGACGGTGGTTTTCGACTGACTATTCATAACGCAACGCCACCATGGGATCGACTCGAGCGGCGCGCCAAGCGGGGATGTAACTGGCGAGCAGGCTGATCCCGCCTAAGAGCACCGAAACCGCGGCAAAGGTGAGAGGATCCACGGGCTTGACCTGAAACAAGAAGCCGGAAAGAAACCGCGTCAGGCCGAGCGCCCCTGCAATTCCGATGAGCAATCCAAGGCCAGTGATGACGAAGCCCCTTCCGAGAATCATTCGCGAGACGTCGCTGTGGCTGGCGCCCAGGGCAATCCGGATTCCGATTTCACGGGTGCGCTGAGCGACCGTGTATGCCATTACTCCGTAGATACCAACCAGGGTCAAAACAAGCGCGAGTGCAGCAAACAAGGTAAGCAACAGCGCATCGAAGCGGGATTGCCCCAGCGATGCGCCGACGTACTCGTCCATGGTGCGAATGTCGAACATGGGCAATTCTTTGTCCATGGAAGCAATCGAATTGCGCACCGCAGCAGCTACGTAATCGTCCATAGTGCGAACGTCGTAGACGGGCACTCCCCGATCCATGGTAGCAATCGAACTCTGTACTGAACTGGTCAGAGTGCTCGGATCCCTGACCGTGCGTACGCAGAGAGTGATATCGCCGACCATGGCTTGCCGGTAGGTGAAGTAGAACTCTGGCCGGAAATCCCCACTCAAACTGTGATCCTTCACACCGCCGACGACCCCTATAATCTCGCGCATCAAGGGATCACCGTGGATGGCAAAGCCCGGTTTGATGCGCTTTCCGATCGGGTCTTCGTTGGGAAAGTAACGCCGGGCAAACTCTTGATTGATGATGACGACGGGCGGACTCTTTTCATTGTCCCTGGCATCAAAAGGCCGGCCGTGGAGCAGGGGGATTGCCATAGTTTGAAAGTAGGATGGACTAATGGCGCGAAATCCAGCCGAAGGCTCCTCCGCCTCAGGCACGGGACGTCCTTCGATGCCGAATGTGACATTAATATCGCTGGTGGTCAGAGGCAGGGGAAAAATGCCTCCGGCGGCAACCACCCCGGGCAATCCCTGCACTCGTTCCAGCAAATCGAGATAGAAAGCTATCTGCTGCTGCTCGGAATATCTCGATTCCGGCAGATCCACTTTCATGGTCAAAACGTTGCGAGGATCGAACCCGGGATTGACGTGCAACAAGCTGTAAAAGCTGCGGAGCAGCAATCCAGCTCCTACCAGCAGAACCATGCCGATCGCGGTTTCCGCCACTACCAGGGCAGCCCGCATGCGATGCTGACCGCCCGCGCTGGTATCCTGACCGCGGTCCTTCAGAGACTCTGACAGATTCATGGTGGAGCCATGCAGCGCGGGCGCCAGTCCGAAAATGAGTCCGGTGAACACTGCGACCACGAAAGTAAAAACGAGTACATGCCAATCCAATCCGACCTGCGCCAGCCGAGGAACATTTTCCGGACCAAGCCGGAGCAGGGTACGGACTCCGAGCGCGGAGAACGTAAGCCCCAGCAAGCCTCCCACGACGGCCAGCAACACGCTCTCGGTAAGCAGTTGGCGCATGACACGCCCTCGACCCGCTCCCAGCGCAGCCCGGATCGCAATCTCCCTGGTTCTCTTGGTGGCGCGTGCCAGCATCAAGTTGGCGATATTGGCGCACGCGATCAGCAGGACACATCCGACTGCGGCCAGCAGCATCAACAAGCCGGGACGAGTGTCCCCGACGAGGTGCTCCATTTCCGGCACCAGGTAGGTAGCAAAACGTTTCCCGTTGTCGTTCGGATACTGCTTGGCGAGTGCCTCCGCAATCAGGTTCATTTCCGCTCGGGCCTGATTCACGCCGACTCCTGGTTTCAGGCGCGCAATTACGTCGAGCATATGCTGGCCTCTCGCAGCTGTGGCTGGTCGTTCGCCCGCCTCGGCTTGCGCATCTTCCCCAAGGCTAGTCCACAGTTGCTGGGGTGAGGATTGAATCGGAAAACGGAAGCCGGCGGGGGTGACTCCTACGACGGTGTAGGGTTGGGCTTCGAGAATTATGTTTTTCCCGAGAATCTCAGGATCGGCGGCGTACTTGGATTGCCAAAGTTCATGGCTGAGCACGGCGAACCGTCCCTTTTCCTCGTCCCGACGGAATCCGCGGCCCAAGCTCGGAGAAACTCCGAGGACAGAGAAAAAGTCTGCGGTAACAATCTGGGCGTCAATGTGGAGTGGAGTTCCGGCTCCCGTGAGTGTAAAACCAACATGTCGAAAGGCGGCCATATTTTCGAAAACGTGGTTTTGGGCGCGCCAGTCAAAAAAATCAGGATAAGAAGTGCTCGCCACGACCCCGCCAGACACGTCCCCACGCATGTCCTTTTCGTTCATCGAAACCAGCTGATCTGGCTTGGGGAAAGGCAGAGGACGCAGCAAGACGCTATTCACGATGCTGAAGATGGCGGTATTCGCCCCGATCCCCAAGGCGAGAGTCAGAACTGCGACCGCGGTGAACCCCGGCGATTTCCACAGAATGCGGAAACCATAGCGAAGATCCTGCAGCAGCGTTTGCATTGGTTCGCCTCCCCAGGCGAGGGGTCATTCGTCGGTTGGGCAGGCAATTCTGCTGCCAAGAGGCCCGCGATAAGCTTTTGAAAAACAAGACGCTAACTCATGTGAGGCGAGCCTGGGTGTTCGCTTGTGGGAATTGGCCGTCCGACAACGCACATTGGTCCGCTCCTTCCGATCGGATAGCTTTGAGGACTGTGGCGATGCTTCTTTCCTTCTGGGGATTCCGCCACATTTTCTGAACCGCATTCGACCTCAGCGGCGGTCTTTAGGAATGGTTCATCGAGGGGGCGGTTCGCCGGGCCGAGAACGATCGAGGCGTGTCGCGCTTGACGAATTCCGATCCAATAAATTGACTCTTGCGTCCCGACCCATCCTTTGTGGTATATATGTGTGCCGCATTCATCACAGCCATCGGCCTCGGGGCGAGGAGAAAAAGTCACCGTGGATCTCTTTCATCGCAAGTCACAGGGTAAGGTTATGGACACGCCGACGGGGCGCGACTGCCAGTTCTGCTACCGGGCTGATCCGGATTTCGCTAAACGCGACCCCATGGATCGGTTAGTACTATCGAAGTTGGATGACACCGCCGCCGCTCATCTCACCGAGGACGGGTACGTAAAACACCGCATCGCCGAATTGATGAAGAAGCGCGCCCTCGGTTATTTCGACGCAGGTCTTGCGAAATCGGCTTAGGGTCATTCTTCTTGCTTGGTTCAAGAGATTGAAAACACAGCGGTTAGGATGTCACAAAGAACCGTGATCCCTGTGCAAGACCATGGCAGGCTTATCGGATACAATGTGATTACCGTGAACATTAATACTTTGATCCCCAGCCAGAATACGATCGAACTCCACGAAGTGTGCGATCAGCTCCAGAGGATGGGCTACGCGCAATCTAAGCGGATACGCATTTACGGTCAGGAATTTGAGGCCGTGTCCAACCCATTCCCGAATGCGGATGGAATTGCCATCCGGGCGTTTTCAAAACGGGAAACGCAGGCGCGGACGTTGCAGCTTCCTTTGCCGGTTGTGCAAATGGTAACCAGACAAAAACACAAGAAGATCGCCTAGCAGTTTCTCAGGCGATAGTCTCAGATCCACTTCGCGGTGCATATCTCTGCATCGCCATATCCACGATTTCACCGATCAGTTGCGTGTAGGACCGGCCAGAGGCCTTGGCGGCCATGGCAAATTCCTGCTTGCTTGAAAGCCACGGATTCGGGTTGGCTTCGATCACGTACACCTCGCCTTTCGGCGTGAGGCGCATGTCTATGCGGCCGTAGTCGCGCAACTTCACAGCGTGGTAAGCGGCCAGCGCGGTCTCTTGCAGCCGGGTAACCGTTTCTTGGTCGAGATCAGTAGCCAGGTGTGATTTGGTCAACTTGTGGGCCCGCGTATCCTTTTCGAACTTCACGTCGTAGCTGGCGATCTTGGGAGTTCCTTTTGGCAGACGTGAAAGGTCGAGCTCGACCAGCGGCAGGGTCTGGGCATGCTCATAGCTACCCAGGATGGCGGCGTAGATCTCGCGGCCCTCGATGTACTCCTCAATCAAGGCCGGTGAGTCGAACTGGTTCTGAATGTATTCCATCCGCTCCATGAGTTCCTTCACGGTGTTCACCACCGCGTCGGCGCTGATGCCGATGGAACCGTCCTCCGAGACTGGCTTCACGATCAGTGGGAACGAGATGTCGTGCGCGTGCTCGATCCGTCCGCGATACGAGGTTGCAAAGAATGGCGTCTTGATGCCGTGGAACTCGAACATCTTTTTGGCAGTGCCCTTATCTTGTGCGAGGAAATGCGCATGGGGCCCGCCGCCGGTGTACGGCATATCGAGCAGGTCCATGTAGGCCGCGACATTCATCTCCTTGGTGTCGTCTCCGGCAAAAGACTCGGTCAGATTGAATACCAGATCGGCATCGCACTTCGCCAGGGAGGTCAGACACTGCGGCCGACCGTCGAGCACTTGATAGAAAGGTTGATGGCCGAGCTTTTCGAGGGCTTCGAAGATCTCCTCGCGATCCTCCTTTTCGGTTCGCGTCTTGCGTTTTGGCTTGGGCTTTGGCTTGCGTGCAGAGGTCTTTTCCTCCACGACGACCTCGGTCGGCGGCGCCTCGTCTTCCCACACGTCATAGAGCACGGCAACTTTCAGCTTAGCGCTGGTCATTGCGGCCTCCACCTCTAACAAAATCATAGTTCT
>Ga0210399_10004687_pt1 | contig 10614 bp, 6 predicted proteins | sample IncBWC14MmetaG_FD_150865 | JGI IMG/M metagenome (GOLD analysis project Ga0210399, IMG submission 150865) | Forest soil microbial communities from Barre Woods Harvard Forest LTER site, Petersham, Massachusetts, United States - Inc-BW-C-14-M | ecosystem: Environmental > Terrestrial > Soil >...
GTTCCACTGTGCTGATTCCATATCATCAATGGACACAAAGGTAGGTTCGCCGCCCATGGTCAGACGTACATCAGCTTTTTCCAGGTCTTCATCAATTTTGTATCCCAACGCTTCAATGGCGGCCCACTGCTCGTTGCTGTACGGTTTTGTCACCCGCGGGTCTTCGTGGATGCGACGGACAGTATTATGAAATTCAAACCGCACTTCGCAAGGATCCGTCGAGCCGACGACCGGTGCAGCGCTGATATAATTGGGGGTGCATGCAAGTGGGATATGCCCCTCCCCGGCAAACAGCCCAGAGGTGGGGTCAAGCCCTATCCATCCTGCACCCGGGATATATACTTCTGTCCAGGCATGTAGATCTGTGAAATCATTCTCCGGGCCGGAAGGACCATCGAGGGATTTAACATCTGCTGTCAGCTGTACAAGATAGCCTGAGACAAATCGTGCAGCTAGTCCAAGGTGGCGGAGAATCTGTACCAGCAGCCATGCTGAATCACGGCAGGACCCCAATGACTTTTCTAAAGATTCTTCGCAGGTCTGCACACCCGGCTCCATGCGTATGCTATAGGCAATATCCTTATTCAACTTATGGTTCAGGTAGACCAAAAAATCGTTGATGTTGATCTTTTCTTTTCTCTCCACCCCGGTAAGCCAATGCATCAGCCGTGGACCATTTTCTTTTATCTCCAAATAAGGTATGAGCTCATTAGAAAGCAAATCGCTGTACCGGAAAGGAAATTTCTCTGCATATTCTTCCACAAAAAAATCAAAGGGGTTTATGACGACCATATTGGCGATCACTTCCACTTCCACACAAAGCTCGGTTGTCTTTTCAGAGAACACGACACGGGCCTGCCAGTTGCCAAATGGGTCCTGCTGCCAGTTAATGAAATGGTCTTTGGGAGTGATGCTGAGCGAATAGGCTTCAATGGGCGTGCGGGAATGCACAGCTGGCCTCAGTCGGAACAGATGGGGCGACAAAGAAACCGGTCTGTCATAATGGTAGGTGGTCTTGTGATTGATAGCTACGCGTATTGCCATAAGAAATGATGTAATCTATTAAGTGTTGTGGCACGCAATCGGTGGTTATAAAAGTAAATCTATTTTGAATGATTATTTGCGGCAGGGGTGATATTATTTAGCCTGATCCCTGAAGCTATAGTTGTCAGTCATTTTTTTCGACTGTTAGGTTTGGGCGAATGAAAGGAGGATATATTTATTCTCAATTAACTGATACTCGGATACAGCAACAACATTATATTTGATTATTAAACCAAAACCCTTAAAATGTTCGGCATTAAGTTCATCAAGTTCGATTCAATGACCTATGTCATTAAGTTTAAAAACGGGCAGGTCGCTAAAGAAGGTCGAGGCTTGTCGTTCTTTTATTATGCTCCATCCACATCTATTTCTGCCGTTCCCATAGGCAGCAATAATCTGCCATTCATCTTTAGCGAGACAACAAAAGACTACCAAACCGTTTCAATTCAGGGCCAAATTACTTATAAAATTGGCAATCCCCGACAATTAGCAGACGTACTGGATTTTACTGTTAATGGGAATGGAGTTTATAAAAAGGATGACACGGAAAAACTTAATCAGACAATTGTAAATGAGTCTCAAACTGCAACCTCTTCCTTTATTCATCAATTGGGATTGAAAGAAGCAATCCGTTCAGCAAAAACTATTGAAACAAAAATTACTGAGGGGCTTATAAACTCTCAGGCGATAAAATTGCTTGGCATCGAAATTTTAAGCATAAACATTCTGGCTATTAAAGCAACACCTGAAATGGCAAGGGCTTTAGAAACAGAAACAAGAGAAAAGCTTCAACAGGAAGCTGACCAAGCAATTTATGAGCGCAGGAATTTTGCAGTGGAACAGGAAAGAAAAATTAAGGAGAGTGAGTTGAATACAGAAATTGCAGTGGAAGAAAAGAATAAACAGATTTCCGAAAAACAAGGTGAAAGCCAGATTCAAAAGGCCGAGAATGACAGGAAGCTCAGAGAGATGAAGGTGCAGGCTGATATTTCGATTGAAAACGAAAGGAAACTGTTGATTGAACAAAAAACAGCGAACGAAAGAAAAGAGGCCGAGACACAGGGCTATGTCTTAGAAACAACATTAAAACCTTACAAAGAACTTGACTGGAAAATACTGACCGCATTAAACAATAATGCTGATCCAAGACTTAATATTTCGCTTGCTTTTAGAGAGCTTGCTGCCAATGCGGAAAAAATAGGGACTTTAAACATTAGCCCTGAATTGCTGGAAACACTTCTGAATGATAAGAAAGACAAAAAATGAGCATTGAATACGCAATCATTGTCAAGAACAAAACTAGGCTTGAAACATTGATTGAAAGGTTCAATACCAAAGCACAGGCAAAGTTTTATATTGAACGATCAGGCGGTGATTTCGATGATTATGAGGAGGAGCATGAAGTATTTCATAGCTCCCTTTCGCTTGTGCAGCGCAACCTTTCAAGGGTGATTAAGAATAAAATTGTTGAGCGTAGTTTTTTGCCTTCTTTCATTTTTAATGATAACCATGTTGTAGTAACTGTTGGTCAAGATGGCCTCGTAGCAAATGCTGCTAAATATGTAAAACAAATACCTATAGTTGCTATAAATCCTGACCCGGCAAGATTTGACGGGGTGCTACTGCCTTTTAAAGCAGACAATTTTATCTCAGCAATTGAAAGGGTGATTTCAGGCAACTATAATTCCAAACGTGCATCTTTTGCAGAAGCGCAACTCAATGACGGGCAAAGGTTGCTCGCTTTTAATGATTTGTTTATCGGGGCTTCTTCTCACATTTCAGCGAGATACAAAATCACCTTTAATGATAAGACAGAAGAACATTCATCTTCTGGCATTATCGTTTCTACTCAGGCAGGCTCAACCGGCTGGCTGAGTTCCGTTTTCAATATGAGTTTTGGTATTCACAAATACATCGAAAAAGATAATTCTAAAAAGAAGTATGCAAAACTTAAGGACAACCAATTGATGTTTGCAATAAGAGAACCTTTTGCCAGCAAAAAATCTCAGACAGATATAGCTGCTGGACTTTTAGCCGCTCAAACCAAACTTGTGGTTGAATCATTTATGACAAATTATGGACTCATTTTCTCTGATGGGATTGAAGCAGATTTTATTAGATTTAATTCTGGAGCTATTGCAAAAATTGGTATAGCAAAAGAGAAAGCAAATCTCGTTTTGGCGGGATAATAAAATAGAGGTAGTAGTAAGGACAACAGTTGTTCCCTCATCCCAGCATGTTTTCCAGTTGCAGATAATAATGAAACTTACCGATCGAACGGCTTTGTCTAAAGTCTTTTTTAATTTAGGCAATGTCAGTACCATTCCTCACAGTACTTAGGGGCCCTCGAAAATCAGAAATAATAATCTTAATTTTTCTAAGTTTAAAGACTAAATTGTTTTATTTTTTAGGACTTAATACTGTGGCCCTGCTATTTGGGGATCATTTGAACAACTAAAACAATTTGCTGCAATGCGACTGATAGAAAAAACGTCTCTTATCATTATTATAATTACGCTTTCAACAAAAGTATTTTCGCAGTCATTGCCTGATTCAACTATAAAAAAAATTGACAACTTATTTACAAAATGGAACACGGATTCGAGCCCTGGTTGCACGATCGGCATTGTGATGAACGATACACTTATTTATTCCAAGGGTTATGGAATGGCCAACCTTGAATATGCCATACCCAACAGACCGGAAACGATTTTTCATATGGCATCTGTTTCCAAACAATTCACGTCTTGGTCCATCATTTTACTGGCAAGGCAGGGTAAATTGCGACTTGATGATGACATTCACAAATACCTTTCCTGGTTTCCAGACCTGAAAGAAAAGATTACCATCCGCAACCTGCTGAACCATACCAGTGGCATCAGAGACCAATGGCAACTGCTTGCAATATCAGGCACCAGACTGGATGATGTCATTACCCAAGACCATATTATAAAAATCCTATCCCGGCAGCAGGCGCTTAATTTTAAGCCGGGCGAAAAATACAGTTATTCAAACAGCGGGTTTACGATGCTGGCAGAGATAGTAAAAAAAGTAAGCGGCCAAACGCTGCGGAAATTTACAGACTCTGCAATCTTTAGGCCACTAGGAATGTACAGTACCCATTTTCACGATGATTATACAGAGATTGTAAAGAACCGTTCTTATTCTTATGACGCTACAGACAGCAACCATTTTACGAACAGTATTTTGAGTTATTCTAATGCCGGGGCAACGAGTCTTTTTACAAATATTAATGATATGAGCAAATGGGTGATGAATTTTTATGAACACAAAATTGGAGATCAGGCAGATGTTGATACGCTAACAAAGAAAGGCAAACTGAACAGCGGTAAAGAATTGTCTTACGCTTGCGGTATTGCAGTGGATACTTACAAGGGAAGGAGACAATACTCTCACGGTGGTGCTGACGCTGGGTACAGGACTTACGTTAGTGTTTTCCCCGATATTAAGATGGGCTTTATCGTTTTCAGCAATCTTGGAGATTTCAATACGGGAGCAAAAGCCCATGCAATGGCTGATCTATTTATTAAAGATGGTACTGCGAAAAAAAATGAAGATAATAAAAAAAAGAGCGACAGCTCAATGGCCATATTAAAGGACACTTTAGCAATGAAGAAATTCCAGGGCTATTATATCTGTGATGAGGGCTTGCCGTTCAGTTTTGACATCAATAAGGGGAAATTATACTATCACATCTATGATGAAAGCAATTTTTTGATTCAAGGATCCAAAGACAGTTTCTCTATTTCAAACGCACCGGACGTAAAATTTGTGTTTGGCATAAAAGCAAAAGATACCTTTGTTGATGTATTCACGCCCTCTGAGTTTTATCACCTCAAAAAGTATATAAAAGATACCACGCAAACGGATGAGCTACTAAGTGCCTATACTGGCACTTATTATTGCCCTGAACTGGATTGTAAATATGGCATCGTTTTGAATGATCATCATCTGATGCTGACAAATGCAAAATACAACGATGCAAAGTTGACTTTGATAAATGGGGATCATCTTGTAAACGATAACTGGTGGATCAATCATATGATGATAACAAGGGACAGCAAAAACCAAATTACCGGGTTCGAAGTAAACTCAGGCAGGATCATGCATTTGAGATTTAATAAAATGCAGTAATGCAGATTACCTAAACTTCAGGCGCCTTCTGACAATCTCGGCAAGGGCCATTAATTCGAATAATTAGTAGTATTAATGAAAATGAAGTTTATCGAAATCATGGCCGCAGAGTGCACTGGATGAGAATTTGGGAGCTTATTTTTAAATTCAGGTTACCGCCAATTATTACATGTTTTTACGGGTTCAGCAATCAGATAGCCGTATCCGTTAACTGTATTAACAATAAAAGCCAACCAGGTATTTGGCCCCCGCCTTTGGGCTTTTGATAAGCGGTAGGAAATGGGCATTTTGGGGCGCAGCAGAGTTGGCGAGCCATATACAGCCAAGGGGTCTAAAAATTTTAATGCATTTGCAGGAAAAAAATAAATCGGCCTGATTATACATAATTTTAGTTTGCGCTATAACGGGAAAAATGCATCATTTGAATTGCAATGCTCGGGTAATATGCTTATTTGTGATTGCTGCGATCTCCGGCGGAAGCTCCGTATATCCGCAAAATAACCCCTTTGTTTTCCGTCACATAACTGTAGAAGATGGCCTCGCCGGCAATGATGTGAGGAGCATCATACAGGATAGCAAGGGCTTCATGTGGTTTGCAACGGATAATGGCCTCCAAAAATATGATGGCTATAACTTTACCACCTACCACCATATAGCAATCGACAGCCAAAGCATCTCTTCGGACAACCTTAATTGCCTGATGCAGGATAAACAAAAAAATATATGGTCAATTTCTTTTCTTTCCGGGTTTAACAGGCTCGACCCAATCACCAATAAATCCGTTCTGATAAGCGACATCAAAAGGGGAAGTCTCAAAGAACTGTTCCTTCCCACTACAACATGTTTGGATACCAAAGGGAATGTATGGCTGGTTGCCGCCAATAATATTGCCTGCTATGAGTCTGCAACTGGCCAAATGACCTTCCTTAAACCAATCATCCCGAAAAGCTTTCAACCCTATTTCGAAAACGCGCAATATGATGCAGATAAAAATCAGCTGTGGATCGCAGACGCGAATTACGGCATTTGCATGTATGATTTAAACAAAAAATCCTTCTACAGCCGGGATAATAATCCGGATCACATTCCATTGCTAAGCGTGAAATGCAAACCTATTATCATCTACCTGGATAAGGAAAAAAATCTCTGGATACACAATTTTAGTGGATACCTGCTTAAATACAATCTCATCTCAAACACCAGTGAATCCTTTAACTTATACGAAACCTCCAATGGCATAATTAATTTAAGGAACCCTCCGGTATCGACCGAGAACAAGGCTGTGTCCATAACAACCATCAAAGAAGATTCTCATGGGCATATCTGGGTAGCTGCAGGTACGGCCGGATTGCTCCGGTATATACCCCAAAAAGATTCATTTGAAGTAACCTCTGCTGCGTCACCATTTGCAAATGGGCTGCATTTAAATTCGATCATCCATTGCATCGATGAGGATACAGAAGGCAATATCTGGATTGGGACGGACAAGGGCATCAATGTCTTTAATCCTTACAGGCAACAATTTCATTTTTTTGAAAATGACCCGGCCAAGAGATTCTCACAAAGTGCAGTCGAAACGATGGATTTTATCCAGACAAAAACGGGCGATTTATGGGTCGGTACCTGGGGTGGCGGCATAACAGTATTTGATGCAGATTTGAAAATGCAAAGAAATATGATGCATCAAAATGGAAATGTAGTCTCTCTTGCTGAGCCTGGCAGCCGGGTCTGGTCCCTTCTCGCAAATGAGCAAGGCAATATTTTAGCAGGCTGTCAGCATGGGTTTTTGTCGGTAGTGGATCCTTTGACCAAATCCATTGTCAATTTCCATCCTGAAGGTTTGCGCAATCTCACAATTGAAAATATGAGAAGCGATGACCGGGAAAATATCTGGATGGCTTTGTACGCAGGTATCGGCAAATGGGACACAAAGAAGGACAGTTTTTCCAGTTTCATGAAATTCGTTCCTTACGGTGGTGTAGACTCGGCAACGGCCTCCGACGTATTGCCCGACCATCGGGGTAATATCTGGGTAGGGACTTTGGGGTTGGGGCTCCAGAAATTCGATGTGTCCCGAAACAGGTTTACTGAAATATTTGTGCCGGAAAAAGCTGGCTTGCATAACATATCCAGCGCGCTTATCAATTGCATGGTCCCGATAAATGATAGTTTGATTGCGATCGGGTCGGGTTCAGGGATTGATATATTCAATACCAGCTCAAAGCAATTCTCCTCTATTGGTACGCTGGATGGCCTGCCATCCAACAATGTTTTAGCCCTTTATTTCATCCCACCGTACGACTTATGGGCAACTGCCGGGAATATGATTTGCAAAATCAATTTGGAAAACAAACATATCATTCGTTTTGGCCCTCAGGATGGGATCAGGAGCCTCGATTTTAGCTCCTGCCATCATTTCTACAGAATGACCGATGGAAGACTGCTGGCTGGTTACGCAGGAGGGTTTCTATTCTTTCATCCTGATAGTGTTAATGCAGGGGAGCCACCTGCAAATGTATCTTTTACGGGCTTGCAAATATTTGACCACCACATTGCAATTGATTCTTTACTGCAGCAAAATGACACCATTTCTCTTTCTTACAAGCAAAATTTCATAACAATACAATATGCATCACTCAGCTATTGGGAAGCCAACCGCACTAACTACTTTTATAAACTGGAAGGAATAGATAAGGCATGGGTAAATGCCCATGACCAGCGTTTCGCGACCTATACAAACCTTCAGGGATCTACATACATTTTCCGTGTAAAGTGCGAGAACAGCGATGGCGTCCCTTGCAAGGAAATCACCTCATTGATCTTGATAATTCGGCCGCCTTTTTGGCAAACGTGGTGGTTCAAAATGAGTATCGCTTTGATTTTTGGCCTGGTATTGTATGTCTTGTACAGATACCGGATTGACCAAATACTGAAGTTGCAGCACGTGAGAAATGAAATATCCAAAGATCTACATGATGATGTAGGATCCACATTGAGCAGCATTACCATCTTAAGTCAGGTAGCTAAGGATAAGATGGAAGAAGGCCTGCATGAGCAATCTTCATCCATCATGTCAAAGATCAACAATTATGCTCAAGAAATGGTGGAGAAAATGGGAGACATCGTTTGGGCTGTTAACGCAGTAAATGACAATGCCCTTGACATCATCCAGCGATTGAAAAATGCATTTATGCAAACCACTACATCAAAAGGAATATTATTGCAATTCTTTCCTGATCCTTCTTTTGAAAAACTGATCTTGCCAATTCAGGTGAGAAAGAACATGTACCTCATCTGCAAGGAAGCCATAAATAATGCCATAAAATACGCCGGATGCAGCCAGATCTCCGTGAGCTTTATATTGACTGGCTCGCAGGCGGAGCTGCGGATCGCAGACAACGGGAAAGGTTTTGATCAAAGGAAACTCGCTTATGGCAACGGGCTTACAAACATGCGCGCAAGAGCTACTGAAATAAAAGGCAAATTAATAATTGATTCTGCAATAGCAGGAACAACCGTTGTTCTATGTATGCATGTACCGAGAAATCGGTAATCTAAAATCTGATACTTCGGATTACCTTCATTTCAGTTATGCCTATTAAACTGGCCATATACGAAGACAATAATAAGTTTATTGATGCATTGTGCATTTTAATTGATGGACTCAAGGAACTGGAGCTGACCGGCATTTATGCGGAGACTGGGAGTATTTTGCAGCAATTAGCAGAGACTATGCCTGATATCGTGTTGATGGATATTAAAATCAGGCCGCTCAATGGTATAGAATCAACTAAGCTTATCCTCAAGCATTATCCTTCAGTAAAAATCCTGATTCAAACTGTATTTGAAGATGACAATTATGTTTTTGCCGCCATATGTGCAGGCGCCTCGGGTTACATTTTAAAAAGGCATTTGCAGCAATCTCTACTTTCATGCTTGCAGGAGATTTATCATGGAGGCACGCCCATGTCGCCCAATATCGCCCAAAAAATACTTACACTTTTCCGGCAGCATTTTCCGGCAGCGACTATGCCCGAAGATTATCGCTTGAGTAAAAGAGAAAAAGAAATTCTCAAGCATCTGGTAGAAGGCCTGAGCTACAAAATGATTGCGGACAAATGCGAGATCAGCATCGAGACCGTGAAAACGCATTTCAAAAGGATATATGAAAAGCTTCATGTTGCAAGCATGACAGAGGCTGTGGCTAAAGCCATTCATGAAAAACTCACCTGACACTCCCCACCATTAAATCAACCTAACCGTCTGTCCCGATTTCTCGGTATTGCTGCAATTCATTTTACACAATATTTTTACTCCCGTCAAATATTCATTTCCAAAAAACGGGTTGATTCGTCTGCATTCCCAATATCCTTCGCTAGATAGCCGCAGACATAAGCCCTATTAATTTCATTTACTAAATTATCTGTTATGGGAAAGCGCTCTTCTCACGCATTGCTACTCATCATTGTCTTGCCAATTTGCGTCCTCATCTTGCAGGCCTGCTATAATAAAAATAATGCAGGCATGCTGGTGTCCGTTATTTCAGTAAGCCCCAACCATGGGATGACCGGCACCCTGGTAACCATAACCGGCACTGGTTTCATCTCAGATACCAGTCAGGAAACGGTAGCAATGGGATTTATCAAAGCGCCAATCATAGCAGTCAATAGCACGCAAATTGTTGTTAGTGTTCCTTTAAACAAAGACTCCGCAAAGCTTGATTCAGTGCCTATTTTGGTTAGTGTGCAGGCCGCGGTGGTTGGCGCTGGCGAATTTACCTATGACAACTTGAACGTGGGCGCAAATGATGTTACCACCTTTGCAGGCAGTGGCGCCTCCGGCAGCGCTGACGGCACGGGCACGGCTGCATCCTTTAATTATCCCGAGAATGGCGCATTTGATAAGAACGGCAATTTATTCGTTGCTGATTATGGCAACAATGAAATCCGAGAGGTCTCTCCAAGTGGTGTAGTCACAACTTTTGCAGGCAGCACAACAGCAGGTTACCAAGATGGGTTAGGAAAGCATGCGCTTTTTCACTCACCTTCTGGCCTCTGCTTTGACACTCAAGGAAACCTATACGTATCTGATGAATTGAATAACCGGATCAGAAAAATTGACCAATCGGGCAATGTTACTACCGTCGCAGGCAATGGCAACGTTGGCTATTATTATGCATCAACATCAGCGCTGAGTACACCCCTGGACCGGCCCATTGGTATAGCATATGATTCTATCAGTGGAATGCTCATCGTTGCAGACAGCCGTAACAATGTGATCCGGGCCATCCATCTTTCTGACATGACCATTGCTACGCTTGCTGGACCCAATGACGGACCAAACCACTCTGGCTCAAAAGATGAAACAAGTGGCGATGCAACATTAACTGGGGCAACGTTTAACAGCCAACGAGGG
>Ga0210399_10004689_pt1 | contig 10612 bp, 11 predicted proteins | sample IncBWC14MmetaG_FD_150865 | JGI IMG/M metagenome (GOLD analysis project Ga0210399, IMG submission 150865) | Forest soil microbial communities from Barre Woods Harvard Forest LTER site, Petersham, Massachusetts, United States - Inc-BW-C-14-M | ecosystem: Environmental > Terrestrial > Soil >...
CCAGCGGCAGAAACAGCAAATGGTCCTTTATGGTCCCGCGCTGAAAATGGAGTCGCTGTAAGTAGTTGAAATTATGGAGCGGCCTATCGGAATCGAACCGACACCTGAACCTTGGCAAGGTTCCGTACTACCACTATACTAAGGCCGCTTAATGACCTTCTTTTTATAGCACGACCGCAGCGTAGCCACAAGCCGTCACCAACACACGCGGGCCCAAATCCAAACACTGTATAAGCAGGAATTTTCAGGAAACCTGCGTTATGCGGGCGGACTTTACCACGGGCGAGCGACGTTGGCGCTCCGCAAAGCGGGTAGCCTTATCCTTGTCAGTGTAGACGCGACCGAACTTTTCCCCGTCAGCATAAAAGACACTGACGAGGTAATGGTGATGTTTGCGGCGACGATCTTTGCCGAAAGAAGTCTTGCCCTGAATCCCCGTTTTATTCATCTCAGCTTTTGTCACCTTGGCCACCCTATTGAAGTACCGTACTATCGCAGAGTAGCAAGCGCCGCACAAGTACCAGAGAAGATAGTATCACGCACTTCATTACAGCGGGACTGCGTTTGAACGGAAATGGGAACTTCGCCTGGAAGCGAGCAGAAGACGTCGGCTGAGAGCCCTTTCGCACCGTGCCCGGTGCTCAAAAAGCAAGTAGCAGCGCCCGTTTCTTGTTACGAGCAGCTCACAACTTTTTGTCTTCACGGAACATCCAATCGAAGTGCCTTTGTTAATGGGATGTTGCCAGCTGTCGGAGAGGGGACCAGCAGTCCAATTTGTCAGCAAATTTGTTGCAGGTGGTGAAACATTTTGCGAGTTTCAACGTCTTTACCTATGAGGAGAAGATAAGCTGAATGTGGCGGAGAAAGATCATGATGATAACGGTTCCGAAACAACCGCCCCTCGTGGAAGATCTGCGAAACCATTCGCAGGAACAGATCGGTGAACTGCGGCAGCTTCTCGCTGTGGGTGCGCCTTCGCGGCCAGATCCGCGGCGGCCTGGGTTTTTTGAAGTAGAAGGACTTGTGAATACGTACTACGTGTTTAAGTATCCGACAGGCAAAAAAGTGCTGCTGATCGGCGTCTGGGATCGCGAAAAAGACCCAGTAGCTTCTATCGTGGCGTGTTCCTGTCCGGCGGCATAAATCCCTTTTCACTATAATCCTGAGAAAGAGCAACCGAGAAAAGCGTCCCGGGGAAGTCCGGGGCGCTTTTTTAGTCTTCCTCCAACTCTAGCGCGACGGAGTTGATGCAATAGCGCATACCTGTTGGCTGCGGCCCATCGTCAAAGACGTGCCCCAAGTGGGCCTCGCACCGGCTGCACTTCACCTCCGTTCGTCGCATCCCGTGGCTGGTATCGTTCTCGGCCTCGACCGCCGCTTCGCTGGCCGGAGCATAGAAACTGGGCCATCCCGAGCCTGAGTGGTACTTTGTTTCAGAACGAAACAGAGGCTGGCCGCAGCAGACGCACTTATAGGTGCCGGCTGTCTCGGTATCCTCGTACTCGCCCGTAAAGGCCGGTTCCGTCCCTTTCTGTCTGGTGACAAAGTATTGATTCTGCGTGAGTTGTTTCTTCCATGCCTGCTCATCCTTACGAATCTTCTCTTCCATGGCCCTCGCTCCTGTGGGGTGCATCTCGCGGCCTGTTAGATTCGGCGCATTGCTTTGACGTTTCAACCAATGACCCCGAATAGTGGTAATTGGATGAGCCTGTTCGCGCAGACCCCATGCAGTAAGTCCCCAGCAAGAGTACGCGTTTAAACGGCTAAGCCGCCGGGCGGAAGTCGTCCGGCCGATCCGCGTGCGACCGTCTGACCAGCGGGACGAACACTGCGAAGACCTCCTCGTCTGCGTGAACGCCTCCACGGAAGGCTTCAATTTTACGTCGCGCCGAAAATCGTACTACAAAGGTATGCGAGTTTTCGTCATCTTTCCTTTCAGCTCGCCCACGATCCGACGAATTGCGAGTACGTGGCCGAGGTCGTGCGCGTCGAGGATTTCCCCGGCGCAAAATTAGGCGTCGCCGTGAACCCAGAGATGTCCATGAATTACAGCGTACAAGGTCCGGCATGTGACTTGGCGGTCGGCGGACTTCCTTGCCTTCCGGGAATTCTGAATCAATGGATTTCGGAGAGGTCGATTCTAACGTCGAAACGCGGAATCACTCCTGTTTAAGGCGGACTTCACTCCCAGCGGCGCTACTTTGACGGAGAATATGTGAATCTCATTTTTGTCGGGGCGGACCTGGCCCTTCACCGAGACCTGCTGTCCTTCATGCCCTGCCAGGACATTAGCATTACTCACAGTCCAGATATCGTTTTCTTCGCTCACCAGCGTTTTTCCATCGAGGCTGATCTGCCCAGAAATGGTGACCGCTTTCGGAGCGGCTCTTAAGGAACTCGATCCGCCCGGCTTCGCCTCGGCTGCCTTCGAAGAGTGTTGCCCGAGGACGGTGGCGGGCTTGAGCAAAGTCACTGCGAGAAGGACGAAAATCCACTTTTTCATCGCAAGCCCCCTGGCGTCAAGACGGACGCCGCATTTCTAGCCATCTTAGGCCGCCGCACTAGAGGGTCAAACGGGAAATTCAGATGCAAAGAATTTGAAATACTGCTAGGTCCTTTACCGCCCCGCGCTGGTCACTGCTTAACGCTTCCCTAGAGCCACATTCCCTGCAACGAGCAGACTATTCGCACTATTTGCTGCAGTTTTGCTCCAACCGTTGACATTGGGAGGTGTTTCCTTTACTTTCTTATTTCGCAATGGGCGGCACACACACATCCCGGGCGCATCATCATCACGGTCACACGCCGCGCCCCCTGAGGTGTGCATAGCGTTTCGCTAAAAAAGCACTCTTCAGCCCGCTGGCGCAACAAGCCCCAGCGGGATTTTTGTTTTGGGGACCATTTTTCAGGAGACGACACCATGGAGATCGATTTTCAGAAAAGCGGCGGGTTGGTGCCCGCTATCATTCAGGACGAGCGCACCGGCGACGTGTTGATGCTCGGCTTCATGAATCCAGAATCGCTGGTGCAGACGAAACGCACCGGGGAGGTGGTGTTCTTCAGCCGCTCGCGAAACAAGCTCTGGAAGAAAGGCGAATCCAGCGGCCACGTTCTGCGGGTTCGTGAGATAAGGGTGGATTGTGACGCCGACGCGCTGCTTGTGCGCGTCGAAGCGGTTGGACCGGGCGTCTGCCACGAAGGTTACTGGAGTTGCTTTTTTCGAAAGTTAGGGCCGGACGGAAGCGCCGCGATCATCGCCGAGCGCACCTTCACTCCAGAAAAAGTCTACGGGCAGGAGAAAGCTCGATGAGCCGGCTGAAGCTGGGAATCCCCAAGGGCAGCCTGCAGGACGCTACGATCGAACTTTTTTCGCGCGCCGGCTGGAAGATCACGGTGAGCTCGCGAAGTTACGTCCCCGCGATTGACGACGACGAAATCGACTGTCTGCTGGTGCGCGCGCAGGAGATGGCGCGTTACGTCCAGTCCGGCGCGCTGGATGCAGGGATCACCGGTCACGACTGGGTGGTGGAAACCGGCGCGGCGGTAGATGAATTGTCGGAACTAATCTATGCAAAGCAGCGGCTGGCACGCGTCCGCTGGGTTCTGGCGGTGCCGGAAGACTCCGCGATTCGGGAACCGCGCCACTTGGAAGGAAAAGTGATCGCGACTGAGGTCGTGCACATCACCGAAAACTATCTCGCCAGGCATGGGGTAAGTGCCCGCGTAGAGTTTTCCTGGGGCGCCACGGAAGTCAAAGTGCCGCAATTGGCGGACGCGATTGTGGAAGTGACGGAGACGGGCTCGTCGCTACGCGCGAATCGCTTGCGCATCGTCGACACCGTGTTGGAATCTGCGACGGTGTTTATCATGAACCGCGCCGCCACGGCCGATTCCTGGAAGCGCGAAAAAGCGGAAAACCTAATCCTGATGCTGCAGGGCGCTATCGCTGCGGCAAGCAAAGTGGGGCTGCTCCTTAACGTCCATCGCGATGACCTGCTGGCGGTTCTAGGAGTTCTCCCGGCGCTCAAGAAGCCTACCATTTCCGCTCTAAGTGACCCTGATTGGGTCGCTATTAACACGATCGTCGAGGAAGCTGTTGTTCGGCAGATCTTGCCAAAGCTAAAAGCCGCTAAAGCCCAAGGGATCGTCGAATATCCCTTGAACAAGATTGTGCTCTAATGCGCATCCTTAAGCTCACGCCTCGAATCGAAAAGTGGCTGCTTGCCCGCCGTGCCCGCCAAGATGCCAAGGCCCAGACCATTGCCGCCAGAATTGTCGCCGACGTCCGCAAGCGCGGCAATGCCGCGCTCTTTGTCTGGACGCAAAAACTCGACCACATAAATCTCGCGCGCGAAGGCGTATGGATTTCCAAGAAGGAAATTCGTTCCGCGGAACGGCACGTGAGTTCAGGGTTCCTGAAGGCGATTAAAAGAGCGGCGACAAATGTCCGGAGGGTCGCCGAGAAACAGCTCCCTCACCCGTGGTCCTTCGAATCGGAGCCGGGAGTTAGAATCAGCCAGCGCGTTTCTGCGATTGAATCGATCGGCTGCTATATTCCCGGCGGACATTTTTCTCTTGTCTCAACGCTCGTCATGACCGCCGTTCCGGCCCAAGTCGCGGGCGTTTCACGCGTTGTCGCCGTGTGCCCCGGGCCGAATCCCGAATTGCTCGCAACCGCGGGCGTGCTGGGCATTACGGAGATCGCCCGTGTCGGTGGTGCACAAGCGATTGCAGCCCTCGCCTACGGCACAGAATCGATTCCACGGGTAGAAAAAATATTCGGACCTGGCAACAAATATGTCACCGCCGCCAAACAAATTGTGAGCAGCGATTGCGCGATCGATCTGCCCGCCGGGCCAACCGAAGCAATTGTCCTGGCCGACGAAGGCAATGCGCGGTGGATTGCCGCCGATCTGCTGGCCCAAGCCGAACATGCCAAAGATGCCGCCAGTTTCTTCGTCACCACGTCGCGCTCCTTGGCCCGTGAAGTGCAGCGCGAAATCACATGGCAACTCGGCGAATTGCCATTCGGTATGGCGCGCGTCTCCACTGAACTTGCCGGCGCCATTCTCGTTGCCGATTCCCTCGACCAGGCTTGCGAATTCGTCAATCGCTTTGCCCCCGAGCATCTCAGCCTGCCAGAGAACGCGGAGAAATTGTTACCGAAAATCAATTCGGCCGGGACTGTCTTTCTGGGACCGTGGGGAGCGCAGCCACTGGGCGACTACGCAACCGGCAGCAACCACGTTCTCCCGACGGGCGGCTGGGCACGCAACCGCGGGGGCCTTTCGGCCGCCGACTTTGTGAAATGCATCAGCGTGCAGACCATCTCGCGCCACGGCTTTCTCCGGCTCGCGGGTTCGGTGGAAACTCTGGCAGAATCCGAGGGCTTGATGGCACATCGCAATGCCGTGAGGGTCCGTCGATGAAAGTTAAGTTGCCAGTGCGCAAGGCGATTCTCAATCGGCGCACCTATGAGTCGCCCGCTGAAGGGCGGTCCGGTAAATTGCGCCTCGACTTCAACGAAAACACTACGGGCTGCTCACCGGCGGTGCGGCGCGCCCTCGCCAAGCTCACCACCAAGCAACTGGCGATGTATCCCGAATATCAGGCCCCCACGCGGCGAATTGCGCACCATCTCGGTGTCCGCCCGGAAGAATTGCTGCTCACCAACGGCGGTGACGATGCCCTGCGCGTTTTCTTCGATACCTTCGTCGAACCCAGCACCAGCATCCTGATTTGCGAGCCCACCTTTCCGATGTACCGCTATTACGCGGAGATTTACGCCGCCCGCATTTCCGCGCTGCGCTACGGCAGCGAGATGGAATTCCCGCTGAAGGGTGTGATAGCCGCGTTGCGGAAAAAGCCACGCGTTCTCTTCATCGCTAATCCTAACAATCCGACGGGAACTCTGATTCATGAGGAAGAGTTGCGGAGGATCTTAAAAGCCGCCACGCACACAGCGGTCGTGATGGATGAAGCTTACGCGGAATTCTCCGGGTTCTCCGTCGTGCGATGGATCAAGAAGAATCCGCAGTTGTTCGTAGCAAGAACATTTTCGAAGGTCGCCGGGCTCGCAGCCTTGCGCCTCGGCGCCGTGATCGCCTGCCAAGAGTCCCTCGCCCTCGTGCGCCGCGCCATGCCACCCTTCCCTGTCAATCTCGCCGCTCTGGTAGCAACGGAAGCTGCCGTTGCCGATCGGACAACGTCAGAAAGATACGTGAATGGGGTGAAAAGCCGGCGCGCGTGGTTCGCGGCAGAATTGGAAACACTTGGCGTGAAAGCGTATCCCAGCGCCGGAAATTTCCTTCTCGCGAATTTTGGGCCAAGCGGGCCGGCGCTCTTTCAGAAACTGGAGAAGCAAGGAATTCTCCTCCGCGAGCGCAGCAAGGATATCGGGCCCGGGTTCGTGCGCATCACCATTGGAACGCAATCCGAAATGTCGCGATTGCTAAAGACAATTCGCGGGGAATGGAAAACGACGACCTGAAATCCGGCGTCACGGAAAAACTAATGCCACGCACAGCCACGATTCACCGCAAGACCAAAGAAACGGACATTCGCTTAAGGCTGAATCTGGATGGGCGAGGAAAGGGGCGCATCGCCACGGGAATCCGTTTCTTCGATCACATGCTCGACTTGGTTGCGCGGCATGGCGCGTTTGACCTCGCGATAGACGCCCGCGGCGATCTCGACGTGGATCAGCATCACACCGTCGAAGACGTCGGCATCACGCTTGGCGAAGCGGTGCAGAAAGCCCTCGGCTCCAAGCGCGGCATTTTGCGCGCGGGCTATTTCCTGATACCCATGGACGAAACGCTCGCCGCCGCCGCCGTAGATCTTGGTGGAAGACCGCACTGCGTCGTGAAGGCGAACATCGCAGCCAAACGCGTCGGCGATTTCCAGGTGGAACTGATGGAAGACTTTTTCCAGGGCTTCGCGCAGGCGGCTAAGGCCAACGTTCATCTGCGCTCTCTCTACGGGCGCTCTTCTCATCATCAAGTCGAAGCCCTCTTCAAAGCATTCGCTCGCGCGCTGCGTTTCGGCGTTTCTCGCGACAAACGCCTCCGCCAAGTCTTGCCCAGCACCAAGGGGCTTCTATGAGAGTGACTATCCTAGACTATGGCGCGGGCAACGTGCCTTCCGTCGAACGCGCCTTTCAACGCCTTGGCACTGAATCGCAACGCGCCGATTCACCGGACGGCATTTCCAAAGCGGATGCCCTGCTCCTCCCCGGCGTCGGGCATTATGCCGCTCTCGTTCGCGCCCTCGACGAAAGAAAACTCCGCGCACCTTTGGTCGACGCCATTCACCGTGGTGTACCTTTTCTGGGCATTTGCCTTGGCCTGCAGGTGTTGTTCAGGTCCAGCGAAGAAGCCGGGCAACTGCAAGGCCTGAATGTACTCCCCGGAATGGTCAGCGCGCTGCCGTCGCACGTGAAGCTCCCGCACATGGGCTGGAACCAACTTGAGAAAAAGCGTGAGTCTTCCCTTCTCGCGGGCATCGACACCAAAGCGTATTTTTATTTTGCGCACTCCTATGCCGCGCTCGATTCGAATGGCCCAACAACCGCGACCTGCTCCCACGGCGCGGAATTCACCGCCGTAATCGAGCATCGAAATATTTACGCCGTGCAGTTCCATCCGGAAAAAAGCGGAGACTCTGGTGCGCGCGTCCTTCAGAATTTTCTGAGGCTCGCGGCATGAGCCTCGCGCACCGCATCATTCCATGCCTCGACACCGACGGCGAACGCGTCGTCAAGGGCGTCAACTTCGTCGGCCTCCGCGATGCCGGCGATCCCGTCGCGCTCGCGGCCCGCTACAACTCTGAAGGCGCCGATGAATTGGTCGTACTCGACATTGCTGCTTCCCGCGATCGACGCCCGACCTTCCTCGAAACTATCCGCCGCGTCGCCGCGGAATTGGCCATCCCCCTCACTGCTGGAGGTGGCATTCGAACACTCGAAGACGGCCGGGCTGTGGTGCGCGCGGGCGCGGACAAAGTCACCGTGAACACTGCCGCGGTGGAACGGCCCGAGCTCATTTCCGAATTATCGCGGGAATTTGGGGCGCAAGCCGTCGTCCTGGCAATCGACGCCAAGCGTGCCGTCGATCATTGGGACGTCATGGTTCGCGGCGGCCGGGAATCCGCCTCGTGGGATGCCGTCGAGTGGGCTCGGGTGGGAGTCGCGGCGGGCGCTGGTGAAGTTCTGCTCACCTCCATGGATCGCGACGGCACGCAGAGTGGTTTCGACGTAGCGCTGACGGCGGCAATTTCGAGAGCTGTAACCGTCCCGGTGATTGCCTCCGGCGGCGCGAAGTCACCTCAGCATTTTGCCGATATCTTTCAGCAGGGCGCCGCGGATGCTGCGCTGGCCGCATCCATCTTTCACGATGCCGTGCAGTCCATTCGGACACTTAAGGAATATCTGGCCTCGCGCGGCGTCGAGGTGCGCTTGCCGTGTTGATTCCATGCATCGATCTGCAGGAAGGGCAGGCGGTTCAGCTCATCCATGGCCGCAAGCGCGAACTCGCCGTCACTGATGTCTTCGGCTTACTCAAGAAATTCAAGAAATATCCCTGGTTGCACGTCGTCGACTTGGACGCCGCCATGGGAAGAGGCCAGAACGACGAACTCGTGCGCGCTCTCTGCAAAGCCGCGCGAAAAAAGCTCGGCATGAAAGTGCGCGTGGGCGGCGGCATTCGAACGGTTTCTCGCGCCAAACAAATTGCCGCTTGGGGCGCGAGCCAGATCATCGTTGGAAGCGCCACCTTCCACAGCGGGAAAGTAAATAGCAGATTTCTTCGCCGCCTTACAGAAAAGGTCCGCCGAAAACAAATCATCATCGCTCTCGACACCGCCCACGGACAGATCACTATTAACGGCTGGCGCAAGCGCATCGCGCTTCAAGCCGAAAAAGTGATGGCACAGCTTGAACCTTTTTGCGCGGGGTTTTTGTGTACCGATGTGGATCGCGAGGGCACCATGACCGGCGCAAACCTCGCATGGTTTCGCAAGTTGCGCGGTGCTACATCCCATCCGATCATCGCCGCGGGCGGAATCAAAACGCGTCGCGAGATTGCCGCACTGGAAAAGTTGGGGATGGATGCCGCCGTGGGCATGGCCATGTACAAGAACCGGCTCCGTTAATTCGGTAAACTGACGTCAGATCTTGATTGAGTTTTTCAAACCGTGGCAAACCATCATAAATACGCGTCAGTGATGTACTGCTGTACCATCCGCTGCGTGTTGAAGAATGATCCGTTGATGGCGATGGCGTGCTGCATGACTTCTAGGAATTTCCCGCGATCGTTGTAATACATGGGAAGAATCACGCCTTCCAGCTTGTTATAGAGCGATTCGGCTTCGGCCGTGTTGTCGGCGGGAGTGTTGCCGGCTGCGGTACGCCGCGATTCGCCGATGCACCACCCAGTGACGCCCTCGATGTGGCCTTCCACCCACCAGCCGTCGAGAATGCTCAAGCTCGGCACTCCATTCAGCGCGGCCTTCATGCCACTGGTGCCGGAAGCCTCGAGAGGAAATTGCGGCGTATTCAGCCAAAGGTCCACGCCGGAAGTGATCTTCCCACCAAGCTCGAGATTGTAATCGTCGAGAAAAACCACCGGCACTGTTTTCCGCAGCGCTTTCTTCGCATGAAAAATCCGCCGAATAATGTCTTTCCCGCCCCCATCATTCGGATGTGCCTTGCCGGCATAAATAATCTGGAAGGGCCCGGAGTTCTTGGCAATTTGCCGGAGCCGATCGAGATCGGAGAGAATCAGGTCGGCACGCTTGTATCCCGTTGCACGGCGTGCGAAACCGATTGTGAAAACCTCGGGATCAAACTTGAGGCCGGTCTTCTCGCGAACTGTTTCGAGCAAATCGTGCTTGGCGATCAGATGCGCCGACCAGACTTCCTCCGCTGGCAAGCCCAGCGCACTCCGCAAGCTGTAGTTGTCCTCGCGCCACGAAGGAATGTAGCGGTCAAAGAGTTGTTGAAACGGGGGTGATGTCCACGTCCCCGCGTGCACTCCATTGGTGATCGCCTCGATGTCCGCTCCCGGAAACATCTGGCGCGAAGTCTCCCCGTGCTGCTTGGCGACCCCGTTCACGTAAGTGCTCAGCCCCAACGCCAGCTGCGTCATGTTCAGCGAGGCGCCCTGTTGCGCAGCCTCCTGCAAGCCAGGAAAACTTTGCTCCACCTGCAGCGCACGCTTCATCAAATCTGCGGCCAAGGTATCTTTCAAGTCCAGAAAATCCGTCTTCCCGGGAAACACCCGCGTGAGGAACTCCATGGGAAAGCGATCATGCCCGGCAGGAACCGGGGTATGAGTGGTGAACACACACTTGTTGCGGACTTTTTCGATGTCCTCGCCGCGGATGGAACTTCGCCCGGCCTTCTGCGCCTCCGCCCCAAGCAACTCCAGGGTCAGCAGCGCTGCGTGTCCCTCATTCATGTGGTAGCGCGTGAGTTCGTCGTAACCCATCGCGCGGAGGATACGCACGCCGCCAATCCCCAAAAGCACTTCCTGCCTCAACCGGTAATAGGAATCTCCGCCATAAAGTGTCCCGGTAAGCGCGCGGTCGGCTTCCGAGTTCGACGGCAAATCGG
>Ga0210399_10004690_pt1 | contig 10611 bp, 9 predicted proteins | sample IncBWC14MmetaG_FD_150865 | JGI IMG/M metagenome (GOLD analysis project Ga0210399, IMG submission 150865) | Forest soil microbial communities from Barre Woods Harvard Forest LTER site, Petersham, Massachusetts, United States - Inc-BW-C-14-M | ecosystem: Environmental > Terrestrial > Soil >...
GCTGATCAATAGCGGGCTGGCGAGCGGGAAGCGCTTCGGCTTTTTGTTTACTCTTACCGGATGCAGTGGGACGCCGGCGACGAGTTTTCATCTCACGGCCGCGCCGAATGGAAACAGCTTTGGGCGGAAAGCGTTTTGTGCGGACCAGTCGGCGGTGATTCGGTCTTCGAGCGATGGGAATCCGGCGACGTGTGTGGCCAGTGGGGCGCCGGTGCAGTAGGACTCGGCCGCTTTCGGTAAAAATGTCAGTCCAGGGTGCCCCACCCTTGTCTCGGTGTTTGCGACAGGGTGGGGATTTTGATTGTTGAGGAAGAAAAATGTCTCGGGTTTGAAGGTGATCACTGAAAATCAAAGTCCCCACCCCTTCGACTTCGCTCAGGGCAGGCTCTGTCCCTGCAAAAGACGCAGGGACAAGGGTGGGGCACCCGCTCTCAGCCTTTTTTCTGGCGAATGGCGGCTCGGAGTTCGGCCACGATTTCCTGTGACGCTTTGATGGCGGCGGCGTGCTGGTTCACGTTGAAAGAGATTGCGCCGACGCGGGCGTGGCCGCCTCCGCCGTAGCGCTCGCAGATTCGGGCCAGGTTCACTTCGGGTTCCTGCGGGGCCCAGGGATTCGATCCCACCGAGACCTTTACGCGAAAACTGCTTTTGCTGAGTCCAACGCTATATACCGACTCGGGATGCAGGTAGTAGGGAATGAATTTGTTGTAGCCTTCGAGGTCGTGGTCGGTGACGTCGAAAAAAATCGTGGCGTCCTTGCACTCGGTGCGCTGTTGGAGAATGCCGATGGAGAGTTCGTGACGCCTGAGCAGTGGCGGAAGCAGCGGCGCTACAAATTTCTCTTCGAGAATTTCCGCCAAGGACTTGGTGGCCAGCAGCGGAATCAGGTTGGGAACGAAACCGTGGTCGGGGGCGGATTCGATGACCATGGTCAGTTTCATGGCGGGAGCTTCCATCTCGACGGCGGTCTTGGCGTCGGGGTAAAGGGCGCCGTCGATAATGTCGGTCCAATGGACGAGATCCGCCATGGACGAGGGATCGAAGCCGAAGCGCTGCTGCGCGATCATGGCGATGAAGCTGGTGCAGGACTTGAAATCGGGATCGTAGAACTTGCGGTTGCTCTGGTCCTGCTCGAAGTGCTCGGCGTCGGCGGACGAGAGGAAGGCGCTCTCGTGATGGTCAAACCACCAGGTAATTTTGGGCGAGCTGGAGTATTTGAAGTCGACGATGGCGTTCTCGTCGCCGTCGAATTGATTTTCGTCGAACAAAGCCCCGGCACGGTGGACCAGTCCGGTGAAAACGAATTCGGCGTCGCCGCGAATGCGTTCGCGGTAGAAGCGGGAAAATAACGCGGCGGAGGAGGCTCCGTCAAAGCATTTGTCGTGATAAAAGACCCGTACTCGCAATGAATTCCCCAATCGCCCAGCAGATTCCCGCGAGCCAGGCCACGCAGACGGCGTGGAATGGCGACGCGGGTAAAAGCTAATAGGATTGACAGCTTACAGGAAGAAAGTCAAGGGCGGGAGTTTGCGTGGGGAATGCCGGCAGAGAAAAAATCATAAACCACGAAGGACACGAAGTATCACGAAGGGTTTGATTTGCTGCTGCTTCCTTCGTGTGACTTCGTGTCCTTCGTGGTGATGGTCTTTCGATTTCTACATCGCGTTGGCTTGCTGTTCCGCGAGGTCGCCGAGCATGGGGAGCTTGAACATCTGATTCTGATTTGCTTTTATCACCAGGACAATCCAGATGATAAAGCCTCCGAGCATAATAAACGGCCAGACGAGGAACGTAAGCCAACCGAAAAAAGGAATGTGCACAACAATCTGGAGGACAATCCAGAGCGCAATCCAAGCCAGGTTGAAAAATACGGACTGCCAGGCGTGAAAACGGACGAACCGATTCTTATTGAAGGGTTCCATCACAAGGAACACGATCGCTGGAATGATGGTGAAATAGGCCAGCATTCCGGCCACGTTGTCCGTCATGCCTCCGGTGCTCGCGGTCGCCTGCGGTATCGGGGGGGCGGTGGCGGCCTGGCCCGCACAGGCCGCGCAAGTGGTGGTGCCGTCCGCGATCTGCGCGCCGCACATGTTGCAAAAGGCCATTGGAGTGTCCTCCTCAGTCGTTTGGCGGGAAGCGTGCGGCTCTACAGGCTGCGCGAGACCGCTGCCAAGCGACGCTGCGGCAAGGTACCAAAAAGGCTCAGGGAAAGCAATCGACAATTTCTCGGTTAGATCGGCCTGGGAGATTGCTGAAAAGTATTTTTGTACGGCTGAGCGTCCCTCGGCGGCTAAACAGTATGCTGAAAAACTCGGGTTGTCGGAGAAAAAAGACGACGAGGGCTGAAGCCCAGATTAATTTTCAACGGCTTACGCGGCCCTAAAGGGCCGCTCTTCCACGGTGACACCGAGCCTGCTAGGGTTCGCCGACCTGCTGGGCGGCGAAATCGCCGAGCAGCGGGAGTTTGAACATCTCTCCCTGAAACGCCTTGACCACCAGAACCAGCCAGATGACGACAATGGCGAGCGCGACCACCATGGAGACCAGCAAGACCAAAAGCGGTCCGAGGACTGGGATGATGAACAGCACAACACTGGCGAGTTTGAGCGCGATGGCGAACAGAATTCCCGCGCCGAGAAGCAGGAGGCATTGGATGGAATGGAAGCGCACAAAGCGATTTTTGTTATACGGGGCGAGAACGAGGAACAAGATCGCTGGGATGAATGTGCAATAGGCGAGGGCACCCGCGATGTTTTCGGGAAAAGGGCCGACCGTGCCCTGGGCGCGGGTTTCGGTGTGCATGGATCGTCCGCAGCTGGGGCAGAAGGCGGCCGTGTCGGGCATTTGGGCAGCGCAATGCGGGCACGAGATCAGCGTGACGTTGGACGGATCCACTGTGGGGCACGATATCAAAACGCCGGGTGGGCGGCAAATGGGGGCCTCAGTTGCAGATGCTCAGTTGCACAGGTTCACTTGCAGATTGACGCCGAGCCGCACGGATAGTATGTTTCGTGCAATTTCTGCGCCGCCGGAAGAAACGCGGCGCACAACGGGAGGCTGAATGGCATCATTCTGCGAAGGGTGCGGGAACAGCGTGACGGCGGACGATAAATTCTGCCGGGCCTGTGGGCGAGTGGTTTCCGACGGTTCTGCGGTAATGCCCGGAGCCAGCACGGCGCCAGCGCCGGTTGCAAATCCGGAGACGAGCGGAAAGGCGATTGCCAGTTTGATCTGCGGTCTGCTTTTCTTTATCCCCTTGCTCTTTATCGGAGCGATTGTTCTTGGCCACATGGCTCTCTCGGAGATTCGCAAGAGTGCCGGACGGCTGAAAGGCGAGGGCATCGCCATGGCGGGACTCGTGCTTGGGTACATCTGGATTGCGGGAATTCCCATCATTCTGATCATCGCGGCGATTGCGATTCCGAACCTGCTGCGGGCAAAGATGGCGGCCAACGAATCCTCCGCCGTAGCGGCGGTGCGGACGTTAAACACGGCGGAGGAGGCCTATGCTCAAGACCATCCCCAGGCTGGGTACACTTGCTCCTTGGCTGATCTGAATCGGCTCATCGATAGCACTTTGGCGGGCGGGCGGAAGTATGGATACGTTTTCGAGTTGAAGGATTGCGCGGCCGGGGCAGAGGGAGCGGCCATTGCGAAATACCGGGTGGTCGCGTATCCGATGACCGTGAACCAAACCGGAGTGCGGGCGTTTTGCTCCGACGAATCCGACGTCATCAAGGTGGATTCCAGCGGCTCGGCGCAGGGCTGTTTGGAGAACGGCAGCGTGCTGTAGCGAGCTTATGCGATGACTCTGCCCAGCTGCGGACAATCTTGTAGAGAGGAGTGGCATAGATGAGTTCGTTCTGCCTGGGCTGCGGGAACAGTATGGCGGCGGGGGAACGATTCTGCGGAATTTGTGGGAGAGATTCTCTGGCGGGGTCGGCGCCGGCGGTCGATCCGGCGGTGGCATTTGGGCTTCCGCCGGAAACCAGCGGCAAGGCGATCTTCAGCCTGATCTGCGGGATCCTTTTCTTCATCCCTCTTCCGCCGTTCTTTATCGTCGCGGTCATCTTCGGACATTTATCGCTTTCGGAAATCCGCAGGAGCGCGGGCAGGCTGGCGGGAAGAGGATTCGCGATCGCGGGACTGGTCCTGGGCTACCTGGGAGTGGCGGCCATGATTGCACTGATTGTTTTCGTAGTTTCGTATCGCAAGTCCTGGGACAGGTCGGTTGCTGAGACAGCGATCGCAAGCAATGAAAATTCCACAGTGTCAGCGGTGCGCGCTTTGAATACGGCGGAGATCGCCTATGCGCAGGCTCACCGGGAGTCGGGTTACACGTGTTCCCTTTCCGAGCTGTCGGGCGCATGGGGAATCAGCAGGGATCTGGCTCGTGGCAGGAAGAACGGATACGTGTTTGAGTTGCAAGGCTGCGCGGCAGCAAAGACGGACGGACCGATTGTGAAGTACCAGGTGGTGGCGTACCCGGAGAATTCAAAGAAGACGGGGACGCCAGCATTTTGCTCGAATGAATCAGACATGATCCGAGTGGCGCGCAGCGGTTCTCCAGAAGACTGTCTGCGGAGCGGCGTCGATTTGTCGGCGACGGAGATCGATCACCCGCACAATTAGTGTCGTGTAGCTCTCCGAATTCGTTCAGAGGGGGCGCGGCGTGTGGTTCTTTTTGCGGCAGTCTTCGCAGACCCCATAAATCTGAAAAGTGTGCCGGGTGGTGAGGTAGTGATATTTGCGGCCGATTTCCTGCTCGAGCTGGCCGACCTCCTGGGAAAAGAATTCGACCGAACTGCCACAGTCGGTGCAGACCATGTGGTGATGGCTGCGACGGTTGTACTGGTGCTCGTAGCGGGCGATGCCGTCGTGGAAGGCAACTTCGCTGGCCAGGCCGCATTCGGCGAGCAGCTTGAGAGTGCGGTAGACGGTGGTGTAGCCGATGCGGGCGTCTTTTTTCTGTACAAGGCGGTGAAGCTCATCGGTGGAAAGATGGTCGCGGGTTTCGAGAAATGTACGCAGAATGGCGTCGCGCTGGGCGGTCTGCTTCAGGCCAACGCCTTTGAGATGGCGGTGCAGTATGTCCTGGGCTTCGCGGACCATCTGGCGGGAGATGGTGGGCTGATCATCGATGCGTTTTTGCAGCATGGGGAGTGGAACTGAAGTGTCAGGATATCATCCGGCATCTTGAAAATGAAATTCATTTTCAGCTGCGAGCGGGCCTGGGGAGCGCGGAATACAATCTCTGCAATAGAATCCTGAACTAGAATCAAAGATTCCTCATGAGCACGCAGGCAGAGATCAGCCCACCCAAGTCGCGCCGGACGTTCCCTTCCAGCATTTCCCGCATTCTGCTGTGGCTGCTGCTGGCCGTGGTGGTGCTGCTGGCGGGCGTGGTGGGGTATGCCTACTACGTCGCGCACTCGGCTCTGCCGCAGCTCGATGGGCGGTTGCAGATCAGCGGGCTGGAAGGGCCGGTCACGGTGACGCGCGACAGTCATGGCGTACCGGCGATCGAGGCGGCCAGTTTTACGGATCTTTTTTTCGCGCAAGGATTTGTCACGGCCCAGGACCGGCTATGGCAGATGGACGTGATGCGCCGCTACGGCAGCGGAGAGTTGTCCGAGATTTTTGGCGAGGACACGCTGAAGGTCGACCGGGAGCAGCGGATTCTGGGCCTGCGCGCGGCGGCGAAGAAGGCGATTGAGATGGCCAGCCCGCGCGATCGGAGTTTCCTGGAAGCCTACACTCGCGGGGTGAACGCCTACATCGGGACGCGGGGGGGCCGGCTGCCGATTGAGTTCCGCATGCTGCGCTATGCGCCAAAGCCGTGGTCCATGGAGGACTCGGTAGTCATCGCTTACGTGCTGGTCAAGGATCTGAATTATCACTATTTTTTCGACGCGCTCAGCCGCGAAAAGATTCTGGCCAAGCTGGGGCCGGAGTTGACCGCGGACTTGTATGTGAACCGTTCCTGGCACGACCGTCCGCCGACGGTGATGCGCGAGGATCTGACGGAGCCGGATAACTCTGGCGGATCGGATGATGAGGACGACGATGATTCTCCGGACAACTCGGTGACGCAGAGAAGAGTTCCATTGATTGCGCCGGTTGCTGCGCCGGTCGAGGATTTGCCGGTGAATGGGTCGAACGACTGGGTTGTTTCCGGGGCGCACACGGTGACGGGCAAGCCGCTGCTCTCGAATGACATGCACCTCAACCACCAGATGCCGAACCTGTGGTATGAGGTACACCTGCACTGCGGCACTTTCGACGTTGCGGGCGTGACGTTGCCGGGGATGCTGTATGTGATCGTCGGGCACAACCAGCGCATCGCATGGGGATTCACCAATATCGGCCCAACTGTGACCGACGTTTACATCGAAAACTTCAACGCGCAGGGCGCGTATCAGACGCCGACGGGATGGGTGCAGCCGGAACATCGCGCCGAGGTCATTCACGTAAAGGGCAAGCCGGATGTGAACGTGGATGTCAAACTCACGCGTCACGGGCCGGTGATCACGGAACTGGTTGCGGGTGAAACGCGGCCGCTGGCATTGCGCTGGACGTTGTATGACGGATTGCACATCCCATTGTTCGATGTCGATTCGGCACAGAACTGGGAAGAGTTCCGGCGAGCATTTTCGCAGTTGGACGCGCCGGGGCAAAACGTGGTGTATGCCGACATCGATGGAAATATTGGATATCAGGCGACGGGCAAGGTTCCGATCCGCGCGGCGGGGGACGGCAGCCTTCCGGTGAGCGGAGCAGACAACGCGCACGAGTGGACTTCGTATATTCCGTTTGAGAAGTTGCCCAGCGTTTACAATCCGCCGTCGGGAATTATTGCCACGGCGAACGGAAGAATCACGCCAGACGGTTATCCGAATTCGATTAACATGGAGTGGGAAGCTCCGTGGCGCACGGCACGGATTTACCAGGTGCTGGAATCGGGACGGCAATTCTCGGCGGTGGACATGCTGGCGCTGCAAACCGACATTGAATCGGAAGCAGTCCTATTTGCCGCGGAGCGCCTGGTTTACGCGGTGGATCATGCCGCGAAGCCGTCCGCGCGCGCCAAGCAGGCCGCCGACCTGATGCGCAGTTGGGATGGGCGCATGCTGGCCACCTCGGCAGCACCTACGATCGCAGAAAATGCGATCGGCGAATTGCGCCGTCTGCTGCTTGAACCAAAATTGGGAGCGGCTCCCCCGGAATCTCGCAAGGATGCCGACTCCGAACTCTTTAAAGAAACTCAGAAGAACGCCGTCAACTGGACGACCTATTCCTGGCTGCAGAGGTCGGTGTGGATGGAGAACATCCTGCTCCATCGGCCCAAGCGGTGGCTGCCCGATCAATATCCGAATTATGACGAACTGCTGACGGCCGCGGTCGAAGCTGCAGTCAACCATCCGCAGGCGCCGAAGGATCTGGCGTCGTGGCGCTGGGGAGCCTTCAATGCGGTCGAGATTCAGCATCCGATCCTGGGAAAGATTCCGTTGATCCGGCGATGGTCGGGGCCGGGAGTGCGGGAGCAGTCGGGCAGCGGATATACGGTGAAGGCAGTGACGCGCCATCACGGGCCGTCGGAGCGCTTCACGGCGAATCTGGCCGACCTGGATCAGTCGACGCTGAACACAGTGACCGGACAAGGTGGAAACTTCCTGAGCCCGTACTATATGGACCAGTGGAAGGCGTGGTATGACGGAACCACGTTCCCCTTGCCCTTCAGCGCGAAGGCAGTAGACGCTGCCAAGGCGCACCGGCTGGTGCTGGAGCCGATCAGGTAGGCTCTGAGATTCCCCTCAGCGGCTAAACAGTTTTGCTGAAAACTCGGTTCAGCCGCCCGAGGGCTAAAGCCCAGATTAATTTTCAACAGCTTACGCGGCCCTGAAGGGCCGCTCTTCCACAGTAGCACCGACAAAACCGAGTTTTTCAGCAAACTGTAAGCCGGCATTGCTTCGATTCGACTTGCGGCGCGGCTTGAAGCTGCGCGCTTTCAAGGCAAGACAGAATCGTGAGTTTTTCCGCAGCTTCTTAGAGTCGAGCGGCGACCCGGCTGGCAAGATCCTTGAGCTGTTTCTCGACTACAGCGGCATCGACAGGAGCAAGGTTGAGATAAAAACGAACTTTTCCACTGCGTACGTGGAGCGCGTGGGACTCATCAAAATACGCCTCGTCTCCCAGGCCCGTGACTGGCGTTTGCCGGCCATAAAATTTGCTCAACCTGGCAAACAGATCCTTGGAATCAGCAGGCGAGGGATCGACGTAGGCTCGGAACCAGAGCTTGCTGCCTTTCGCCAGATAATTACAATCCGTTCCCGTCGCGGTGTTGGCGAAGGGGCGGGGAGCGACGGTCTTTTGTGGAGAATCGTAGGTTCGTCCTAGCGTCTTGCTCACTTCGGCTACCGGCAGCAGCGAGCAGAGGTCGGAGGGCGGTTCGGCGGCACGGGCCGGTTGAATCGCGCAGAGGGCAACGAGCAGAGTGGCGGCGACCGAAGATAGTTCGGTTAAACGAGGCATGCGGCACTCCTGTCCTGTCCTGGCCTGTAGCCGGCAAAGATTATATAGCAGCGGAGCTTGACGGAAATTTAGTTACGCGCGGATGGTGCGGGCGCGAGACGCCCCTTCGGCAAGCTCAGGGCAGGCCCTCGCGACAGCCAGCGGGATGCCGGCGCCACGCTTAGAAGAAATCGATTGCCTTGACGTCGCCGACGTAACCGACGATTTCGACGGTCCCCTGGGGGAGGAAATCGGGGTTGAACAGCAAGGTATCGGTGAGGGTGTCGTATACGCGGAGATTGCCGCCCTCGGCAACGTACTCGACGGGGCGGGTCGTAAAACCCTGCAGGCCGTTCACATTGCCGTTGTCCGGGGGGATGACCACAGAATTGTCGGAAGTGTGGTAGATGGCGAGACAGCCGCGGACTTCCCCGCTCGGATTACTCACGTTGCCGATGTTGGTGCAGTCGTGCGAGCCGATGAAGAGCTGGCCCAGAACGTTCAAATCCATCCGGTCATGGAAGCCGTCGGGGATGGCGATTTCGGTGCCGGGATTGTTGAAGTAGGGGTCGGTCATGGAACTCACGTCGACAATATCGAGTGTCCCGCAGTAGGTCGCTTCGGTCTTGGCGGCGCCGGTAATCGAGGCACAGAGGGGTCCGGTGGGAGTGCCGTTTCCGGCAACATAAAGTTGGGTCCCGTTCAGAAGAGCCATGGTGGCGCCATTCACGTTCACTGGCGCGCCCACGGCGAAGGTCGACAAGTCCAGGGTCTGCACGCTGGCCTGGGCGCCACCGCACTCCGCGCCACAGTTCAAAATGTAGGCGGTATTTCCGTTGATGACGGCGTAGACGGGACGGTCGAAGCCGGGGACGATGGTGCACACCGCGTTCGGTGGATTGGTGATGCAACTCGTGTCCACGGGAGGAACCGCAAGGCCGGGGGTAAGCACGGTCACCGAGTCGGAGTCGTTGCTGAAGACCAGGAGTTGGCTGCCGCCGTCATTGGCGATCACGGTTTGAGCATTGGTGACGGCTATGGTGGTGAGCACACCGCTGGAGAAATTCATCTGATCGACGGCACCGAGGACAGAAAATCCGGTGACCGTGGCGGTCGGAACTGCGGCAAATCCGATCCCGTTGGATCCTGGAAACACCATGCTCGCGGTGGGGCCGGGAAGGCGGATATTACCGATTGAAGTTTCCTTGGTGGTGTCGGTTGCGTAGACGGTATTCGAACTGGCATCGAACGACGCCGCAATGTTCAGAGAGGGCGTCACCGCCATCAGGCCCGGTGAGTTTCCAGCACTGATCCTACCCGCCCGGGCGGGAAAGTCGGTAAAACCATTCACGATAATCAGGCTACCAAAGTTGGTGGTCGATGTGGTCCCCTGGGAAGCGAGAACACGGTTGGTCAGGCCGCTGGGCGGCCCTCCCCCCGGCTTGGTGTATCCACCACAGCAAACAAAGCTCAGGCAGGCTGATGCTCCAAGCAACAGAACGAGGATGCGTCTCTTCAAACGACAGGCTCCTAACGACATGAAAAAGGGAGATTTAATTGCGAAATGGTGGATTATAACAGACCCAGAACCCGGCCTCACGCGGGGCTCGCTGAAATTGCGTTGAGATGCTCTTGCTCTTCCTGACACCTCCTGCGCGGCGCCGTGGAGATGCACGAAATGGTCTTCATCCTGTATTCTCAGAAAACATATGGCGGCTGACTTTCTTGCCCGGATCAAGCAATCCCCCGTGTTGTGCGACGGCGCCATGGGGACGCTGCTCTACGCCAAAGGCATCTTCATTAACCGATCTTACGATGAACTGAATCTCTCCCAGCCCGACCTGATTCGTGGGATTCATCACGAATACCTGCAGGCTGGGGCCGAAATTATTGAAACCAATACTTTCGGTGGCAACTCTTTCCGCTTGGGACGGCACAGTTTGGCGGATAAGGTCCGCGACGTCAATCGGGCCGGCGCGCGCCTGGCCCGGGAAGCCGCCAAAAGCTTCGATGTATGGGTGGCGGGATCGGTTGGCCCGCTGGGCACCAGAATCGAACCCCTGGGCAAGACTTCTTTCCAGGAGGCGCGTGACGCGT
>Ga0210399_10004692_pt1 | contig 10607 bp, 10 predicted proteins | sample IncBWC14MmetaG_FD_150865 | JGI IMG/M metagenome (GOLD analysis project Ga0210399, IMG submission 150865) | Forest soil microbial communities from Barre Woods Harvard Forest LTER site, Petersham, Massachusetts, United States - Inc-BW-C-14-M | ecosystem: Environmental > Terrestrial > Soil >...
GCTGCGCGAGGTGAGGGCGGCGAAGGCGCCTCGTGGTTGCCGAACTGCCTCGGCGGTGGTCACTGACGCGCCTTCCTGTCGCTGGCTTCCCTCCACATTCTCGGCCCGGCCAATTAATATTGAAAGATAATTACCCACCTAACAGTTATTGTGAATTCTTATGTCCGGTTACGATCCCCAGCTCCTGGCGACCTTTCTCGCCGTCGAGCAGACCGGTAGCTTCACCCGGGCGGCGGCCCGGCTCGGCATCCAGCAGCCGACCGTCAGCCAGCACATACGTCGCCTGGAGGAGCAGGTCGGCCGAACGCTCGTGCTGCGGGACACCCACTCCGTATCGCTGACCGCCGACGGCGAGGCGATGACCGGATTCGCGCGCAACATCCTCGCCGCCAGCGAGCAAGCGGCCGCCTACTTCCGCGGATCCCGGCCGCGCGGGCGGCTCCGCATCGGCATCTCGGACGACCTCGCCCTCACCCGCTTGCCTCAGATCCTGCGCGACTTCCGCCGGGACAACCCGCTCGTCGACTTCGACCTGACGGTCGACCAGAGCGGGCTGCTGCACCGGCGCCTGGAGGACGACAAGCTCGACGTGTTCATCGGTAAGCGCCCGAGCGGCGAGGAGCGCGGTCAGCTAGTCAAGCGGGATCGTCTCGTCTGGGTCGGCACGCCCTCGACGAGACTCGACCTGACCAGGCCGCTGCCGCTCGTCGTTTACCCGGCGCCGAGCATCTCGCGAACCGAGATACGCCGGGCCCTGCGCCGGGCCCGGCTGCCGTTCCGCAGCGCCTGCGTCTGCCGCGGTGTCAACGGCCTCATCGCGGCCGTGGCCGCGGGCGTCGGAATTTCGGCCCTGGCGGCCAGCCTGGTACCGGCCCAGCTCGCTACTCTCGGCCCGGGACACCGGCTGCCCGAGCTCGGCACGATCGACTTGGTCCTGCGGACTAACCCGCGAACTGACCAGCGCCCGGCGGTGCGCGCCCTGATCGCGACCGTGCTAGCCAGCGGGTCGCGAACGCTGACCGCCTACCGCGATGAGACCGCCGCGGACCCTGCGGCCTACCCGCGACCGTAACGAGCGGTACCGCGCGTTTCCCCTTTCCCGGACGGGCGCTGCCAGCGCCCCCAGGCTAACCGCCCAGCCCTGGCTCCGTCACTGGCAGCCGCTGGCTCCGGTCTCCCTTTCCCGTTCCGCCCTGAGCCCTGGCCACCGCTCCAGCCGGTCATGATGCTGTGTGCAGTACCCGTCGTCACGGGTGGCCTTCCGGGAGCAGTACCGCGCGTTGCGCCCGCGGGCGTCGTCGGAGATCCACTCGCCGCACTGCCGGGGGTCACGGGTCAGCTCAGCGGCTTCCCGCTTAGCCTGCCTGAAGAACTCCGCCCGAGCGCGAACCGGTTCCAGGTACGCGTAGAGCCTGGCCGAATCCAGCAGCCGCGCGCGGTTCTCGGTGTTCAGCTCGCGGAACAAGGCGAGCAGGTCGTTCTCGTCGCCGGTCATCCCGGCCGCCCTTCTTCGCCTGTTATCAGGCGTCGTGACTACGAAGCCGTCACGCTGGCGTTTGGCCTCAGTCTACGTGCCGTCCGCCGCCGCTCTGAGCTGTCCGGAAGCAGGCGGGCGGCGCACGCCGGTCAGCTGGCCGGGGTGATGATCCCGTATTCGCGGATCTTCCGGTAGATCGTCGCCCGGGAGATGCCCAGTGATCCGGCTCCCTTGGATTTGTTGCCGTGGTGGTCCAGCAGGGTCTGAACGATGGCATCGCGTTCTATTGACTCCAGCGGGCTGAGCAGCCGGCGGCTCACGCTCCAGCATTCGGGCGGAAGGTCACCCGGATGGATGGTGCCGGTGCGCCGGTGCCGGGCAACCCGCCTGAGGACCTGCCAGAGCTGCTCGGTGTTGCCTGGCCAGTTCGACCGCAGCAGCAGATGCATCGCCTCGGGCGAGCAGGCCGGCGGGTCGTCGGGGCTCAGCCTGGCTAGGAACAATGGCACGAGCTCATGCAGGTCCTCGATGTGGTGGCGGAGCGGGGGAAGCTCTGCGGCGCCGGGGAAGAACTTCAGCAGCCCGGCCAGGTCGCCGGCGGCCGGGCCCTGGCTGAGTGTGACCGCAACCCATAGCACTTGCTGCCTGCCCGCGGCCAGCGCTTGCTCCAGCGCTATCGACAGCGCCTGAAGCCGCAGGGTGCTGAGCCGGTCGACGTGCCGGATGACCAGGCTCCCCTCGCCCTCAAGCAGCTCGCCGAGCGCCCGCGCCATCCAGTCGTGATCACCGGCGTCGGCGGCGTCTAGCACGTGGAACGCGCCGGCTGGGCTGCGACGCCGGCAGACCGCCCGCAACAGCGCCAGCTTGCCGGCTCCGGGCTCGCCCTCCAGCGAGAGCCACTCGCCGGAGGCGCGGGCCGCGTCCACCTGACGGCACCCGCGCAGCCACAGCGGACCGGAGCCCACCAGCGCGGGCCCGAACCTCTGCGCCTGCGAGCCTGCCCCCGTATTCACCGCTGCCCGGCTGGCCGGCTCGATCAGCTTCACATGCACCACGCCGCCAGCCAGCCGCCGCCTGCCCTGCCCGCGCATGGGCCGGCAGTGCATCCGCGCCCTGGCCCCGGTCGGCAGCTCGACATCCACCACCACCGGGCGGTCGCCGGCCAGCGCCTGGGCCGCATGGCCGAGGAGCGCGGCCTGGTCGCCGGGGTCGAGCGTGACCCGCGCCTGGTCGTTCATCAGCACCATGTCATGGGTCAGCGCAAACACGAATCCGCCGGTGTACCGGCAGGCCCGCAGAAACTCCCGCAGCAGCTGGAGTTCCTCCGCGCTGCTGTCGTTGAGCAGGCCCTGTGTGACCTGGTCGGCAGTGCTCTGGGCGAGCGCGATCAGCAGCCGCCCGGCGTCCTTGCGCCAGCAGGTCAGGTTCACGGCGCCGACGGCCTGGCCCGAGATCGGGTGGCGGATCGGCACCGCTGCGCAGGCGAGGTCCTCAAGGTGCTCGGCGTAGTGCTCGTGCCCGAACACGTGCGCCGCCTGCCCGCTCTCCAGCGCGGTGCCGATCCCGTTGGTGCCGACGAACTTCTCGGCGTAGCTGAAGCCCGGCGTGAGCTGAACGCGGTCCAGGTGCCGCTCAAGATCGCGGTCGGCGGTCAGCCTGGACAGCGCCACCCCATGCGGATCGGTGAGGATCACGCTGACCAGCTCGCCCCGAAGATTCTCGCGCAGGTTCTGCAGCACCGGCAGGGCGGTGCGGGTCAGCGGGGTATCGAGGTCGGGATCGCCTACGTAGGAAAGGTCAATGCGGTCCGCCGCGACATGGCACTCCCGGGAGCGCCGCCAAGACGCCAGGATCGTGTCACGCACCTGGCCCGGCTCGACGGGCTCCGCCGCCAGGAACCGTTCCCTGGCCCGGGCCAGCCGGCTGTCACCGGTCACCTCCGGCCGCGAATGCGCTCCGCGCGATATGCCTGCGGCGAAGCCTTTCATCGTGTCACCGGTTCCGCATCCGCAGCCGCCAGGCCAGGGATCTGGCCCGGCGACTTGCAACGGGCACCGGCAGCCTCACCGGACGCGCGGCACTGCGAGCGCCATGACCACGGCGATGGCGACGGCCAGGCCTGCGGCGTGCGCTCCTACGGTAGCCCCGGGTAGTTAGCCGCCGTTGACGGCTGAGTTCCGGTACCTGCCTTGCACGCTACGCTCGCATCCGGTGACCGGCAACCTTTTTCTAGAATTTTGTAACATATCAATCTCGACAGGTTACCAGATTCCGGAAAATATTTGCCAGTTTCTTTATGCGGATATAGCCTGGCGTCAGGACCCCACGTACAAGGAAGACACCGTGACGCACTCCGCGGCTGATGAACCCAGCCTCAGTGTTACCTCCCGGACCAACCGCGGCGGCTACGTCATCGCCACGCTCAGCGGGGACCTCGGCGTCGAGTCAGCTCCCGCCCTGCGCGAGCACATCCTCGGTCTGCTCCGCGCCGCCAGCCACCTGATCATCGACCTGTCCGCGGTAGAGCATGCGGACGCCAACGGCCTGGCGGCCCTGGTGGGCAGCGGGCGCCGTGCCCGGCTGCTCGGCGGATCCCTGCGCCTGGCCGCACCATCACCCGAGGTCGCCCGGGTCCTGTCAGCCTTCGGCATGAACCGGCACCTCGATATCTTTCCCACGATCCGGGCCGCGATCACCGGCCAGCCCAGGCTGCCCGGACCGATCTTCCCGGCGGGCTCGTACGAGCAGCGGCCGGCCCGTCCGTCGACGGTGACGACCGGGCGGCAGGCCAGCGGCCGCGTCGGCAGCCGGGACGTGTGGAGCCGTCCAGGAGAGGACCTCGTCCCTCGGGCCAGGGTCTCAGGCTGGTCTTAAATCAGGCGGCGGTCTCAGGCTGCGGCGTGGGACCGGAAGGTTAGCTGGTACGCGTGCGGGGTCACCTGTTGATCCGGCCGATCAGCCGGTAGCGTTCTTAGCAGCCCACGTACAGGAACACGCTCTGATGCTCGTGCTTCAGCAGTCCGCCCGCAAGATGGGCGTCCAGGCCCCGGACACCTCATGAGCCTGGTGATCACCATAGCGCTGCTTGGTCTTCTGGCCAGCGTGTCCCCGAGCACGATCGTCGTGTTCATCTTGTTGCTCGCCACGGCCAGGGCACGCGTCAACGCGGCCGCCTTCTTGATCGGGTGGAGCGTCTCGCTCATCATCGTGTTCGCCGTGAGCTATGCGGTCGGGGGAGTCCGCGCCACCCAAAAAGGGAGCGGCAGCACCCTGGTGGACGTCATCGAGATCCTGCTCGGCGTCGCCCTCGCCTTTCTTGCTGCGCGGCAATGGAGACGCCGGGATCGGCCCAGGACCAGCTCAGGGGCCACCAAGAAGTTCACTGCCCGCCTGAAGGACCTCCATCCGTGGGAAGCAGCCACCGTCGGGGTCCTCGAGCAGCCGTGGACCCTCACCGCCGCCGCCGCCGTGGTCCTGGTCCGTCACCATTCGGCGTTCCTCGTCGTGGTGTTCGCCTTCGTGGCATTCGCCCTGCTCTCGACGGCCACGATCGGCCTGATCTTCTTGTACTTCGCCCGGCGTCCCGGGCAGGCCGAAGCGCACTTGTCCGACCTGAGGGATCGTCTGGTACGGGCCGGCCCTGCGATCTTTGCGATCGTGTCCGTTGCCGTCGGCGTCTTCCTCATCATCGACGGCGTTACCGGCATCGCGGGCAGCTGAGACGCCGGTACTGACGGCGATCGACCGCACACCGAAGATCATGAGCGCCGCGCGGAGCCGTCGGCCTGGCCGCTTCAGCTCCCGCACCAGGGACTGCAGCGCCATACAGGTCGTCGGCCGGTCTGTCACCTTGACGGCCGTCCAGTAGTCCCTCGCCTGTACCTCAGTAGGGACTACTGAGGACTGGTCGCCTGGGCTGTGGCCGACTGGATTCATGAATGCGGCACGGCAACTGGGCGCGTCCGATTAGGAGGCGGCCGGGTTCACCGGACGGCTGCCGCTGCCAGGCGCGGCAGGGCAAAAATCGGCCCCTCGGCTGGACCGAAAGTAAAGGAACGAAGGCAGATGACAGGACGAGTAGAAGGCAAAGTCGCCTTCATCACCGGAGCGGCGCGCGGCCAGGGCCGCAGCCACGCGGTACGGCTGGCGCAGGAGGGCGCGGACATCATCGCGGTCGATCTCTGTGACCAAGTCGATTCGGTGCCGTACCAGATGGCGACGCCGGAGGATCTGGCTGACACGGTCAAGCAAGTCGAGGCGCTGGACCGGAGGATCGTGGCCACGAAGGCGGACGTGCGGGACTACGGCGCGCTGAAAAAGGCGCTCGACGACGGCGTCGCCCAGCTCGGCCGGCTGGACATCGTGTCGGCCAACGCCGGCATCGCCAGTTTCGGCCGGGCCGATGAGCTGCCCGAGCAGACCTGGCAGGACATGATCGACACCAACCTGACTGGCGTGTGGCACGCCGCCAAGGCCGCGATCCCCCACCTGATCGCGGGCGGGCGCGGCGGCTCGATCGTGCTGACCAGTTCGGCCGCCGGGCTGAAGGCGTACGCCAATGCGGCGCACTACGTCTCGGCGAAGCACGGCGTGGTCGGCTTGATGCGGACGCTAGCGCTCGAGCTGGCCCCGCACATGATCCGGGTGAACAGTCTTCACCCGACCCAGGTAGACACCGACATGGTGATGAACGAGTTCACGTTCAAGCTGTTCAGCCCGGACACGGAGAATCCGACGATCGAGGATTTCCGGCCCGCCTCGCAGGCCATGAACGCGCTGCCCATCCCGTGGGTCGAGCCGGTCGACATCAGCAATGCACTGTTGTTCCTGGCCTCGGACGAGGCTCGCTACATCACCGGCGTCACGCTGCCGGTCGACGCCGGGACCGTGATCAAGTAGCACGCAGTAGCCGCCGCAGACGAGACAGAACGAGCACAGAACGAACAAGGAAACAGAGGAACGGAAATGACTGGACGGGTAGAGGGCAAGGTCGCCTTCGTCACCGGGGCGGCGCGCGGGCAGGGCCGTAGCCACGCGCTGCGGCTGGCGCAGGAGGGCGCGGACATCATCGCGGTCGATCTGGCCGGCCAGGTCGCTTCGGTGCCGTATCCGATGGCGACGCCGGAGGATCTGGACCAGACGGTCAAGGAGGTCGAGGCGCTGGACCGGCGGATCGTGGCCACCCAGGCCGACGTCCGGGACTATGGTGCGCTGAAGGCCGCGCTGGACGACGGGGTGGCCCAGCTGGGTCGGCTGGACATCGTGTCGGCCAACGCCGGGATTTTCAGTTTCGGCCGGGCCGAGGAGCTGCCGGAGCAGACCTGGCAGGACATGATCGACACCAACCTGACCGGCGTGTGGCACGCGGCCAAGGCGGCGATCCCGCACCTGCGGGCCGGCGGCCGCGGCGGTTCGATCATCCTGACGAGTTCCACCGCCGGGCTGCATGGATACGAGAACATGGCGCATTACGTGTCGGCCAAGCACGGCGTGGTCGGCCTCATGCGCACACTGGCGCTCGAGTTGGCGCCGGACATGATCCGGGTCAACTCGGTGCACCCCACCAGCGTCGATACGGACATGATCCAGAACGCCGCGACCTACGCGCTGTTCGCGCCCGACCTGGACGAGAAGGACCGCACGAAGGAGCGGCTGGCGGAGCGGTTCCAGGCGATCAACGCGCTCCCGATCCCTTGGGTCGAGCCGGCCGACATTTCCAACGCCGTGCTATGGCTGGCCTCGGACGAAGCCCGCTACGTCACCGGCGTGACCCTGCCAGTTGATGCCGGCTTCATGGCTAAATAGCCGCCACCCCGCCCATCACGTAGCACCACTAGCTCACGAGGAGGCAAAAGATGCCCGGGAGAGTAGAAGGAAAGGTCGCGTTCATCACCGGGGCGGCGCGCGGGCAGGGCCGCAGCCACGCGGTGCGGCTGGCGCAGGAGGGCGCGGACATCATCGCGGTCGATCTGGCCGGCCAGGTTGCTTCGGTGCCGTATCCGATGGCGACGCCGGAGGATCTGGACCAGACGGTCAAGGAGGTCGAGGCCCTGGACCGGCGGATCGTCGCACGGCAGGCCGATGTGCGAGACTACGCCGCGCTGAAATCTGCCCTCGACGAGGGCGTCGCGCAACTGGGTCGGCTCGACATCGTGTGCTCCAACGCCGGGATCGCCTCGTTCGGGCCGGCCGACGAGCTGGGCGAGACCACCTGGCAGGACATGATCGACATCAACCTGACCGGGATGTGGCACACCTGCAAGGCGGCGATTCCGCACCTGGTCGAGGGCGGCCGCGGCGGGTCGATCGTGATCACCAGCTCTGACGCGGGGCTGAAGGGATTCCCGAACCTGGCGCATTACGTGTCGGCCAAGCACGGGGTCGTCGGCCTGATGCGGACGCTCGCGCTGGAACTGGCGCCGCACATGATCCGGGTCAACTCGCTGCACCCGACCTCGGTCAACACCGACATGATCCAGAACGCCCCGACCTACGAGCTGTTCGCGCCTGACCTGGCGGAGAAGGACCGGACGAAGGAGCGGCTGACGGAGCGGTTCCAGACGCTGAACGCGCTGCCGATCCCGTGGGTCGAGCCGGTGGACATCTCCAATGCGGTGCTGTTCCTCGCCTCAGACGAGGCCCGGTACATTACCGGGGTGCCCTTGCCCGTCGACGCGGGCTTCATGGTCAAGTGAACCGCGACCCCGACGTCAGCGGTAACGGCAGCCGGACGGCGTACGCAGGCCTGGCGCAGCTCAGCCGGGCCCGTGCCCGAATCGCGGCCAGGGTGGTGGGGCGCGAGCGCGAGCTCGAGCTGATCCTGGCCGCGGTGGCCGCGGGCCGGGACATGCTGATCGAGGGGCCGCCGGGTACGTCGAAGAGCACGCTGCTGCGCGCGATCACCGCGGAATGGGGCGTGCCGCTGGTGTTCGTCGAGGGCAACGCCGACCTTACCCCGGCCAGGCTGATCGGCCATCACAATCCGGCCCGGGTGCTGCGCGAGGACTACAGCGCGGACAACTTTGTGGACGGCCCGCTGCTCGAGGCCATGCGGGAAGGCGGGTTCCTGTACATCGAGGAGCTCAACCGGGCCCCGGAGGACACGCTGAACACGATGTTGACCGCGATGGCCGAGCGCGAGGTCGCGGTGCCCCGGGTCGGCCGGGTCGCCGCGCGGCCGACCTTCCGGGTGATCGCGACGATGAACCCGTTCGACAACGTCGGTACCACCCGGCTGTCGACGTCCATCCTCGACCGGTTCGGACGGCTGGCGGTGACCTACCAAGATGAGGAGTCCGAGCGGGGAATCGTCGCGCTGCGCGCCCCGCTGCCGCCGGATGAGGTTTCGGTCGAGCTCCACGACACCCTGGTGGCCGACGCGGTGGCGGTGACCCGGGCCACCCGCGACCACCCGGACGTGCGCCAGGGCAGCAGCGTGCGCGGCGCGATCGACCTAACCCTGATAGCCGGGGAGTTGCTAGCGCTGCGGGGCATCCGCGGTTCCGGCGGCAACGACCGGCTGCGCACCGACGACCCGGCCCGCCAGGCCTACGCGGATACCGTCTTCGACGCCATGGTGGTGGCCCTGTCCGGGCGCATCCAGCTCGACGAGACCGTAGACACCACGCCCGAGGCGGTGCTGCGCCAGATCTGGGAGGACCACTTCATCCTCACGCCGGCCGCGGCGGCACCGGGTTGAAGAGCCGTGGCAGCCGAGGCACCGGTCGCCCGGCGCACCGGCCGGTCCTCCCGGCCCGCGGGCCTGGCGCCGTTGCAGCGTCGGCCGAAGGAGCTGGACGCCGAGCCGGTGCTGTTCGATGCGAGCGCGGGCGGCGCGGGTGGCCTCGTGCTTAGCGGCGGGAACCGGCGCCACGGCCGTCCGACCGGGAGCGGGCCGGGCAGTGGCGCGCCCGGTATCACCAGCGAGCCGGCGCAGTTGCTGGACGCGACCCCGGCCGGCGGCGAGCCGGACCTGGAGACGATCCGGCGGGCCCGGCAGATCGCGGCTCGGCTGGCCGTTTCCCGCCCGCGCCGGGACGTTCTGGCGCGCCGCGGCGCCGGGGACCTGGCCAGTGTCCGCTACCGGGACGGCTCGGACGACATTGACCTGGACGCCACCCTCGACAGTCTCGTCGAGCATCCGGTGCCTGAGGACGACGACATCATCGTCCGGGAGCGGGTACGCACTCGCAGATCTGTGGTGCTCGCCGTCGACGTGTCCGGCTCGATGCGCGGCGAGCGGGTACGCACCGCGGCGGCCACCGTCGGTGCCCTAGCCGCTGAGCTGGAACGCGACGACCTGGGGGTCATCGCGTTCTGGTCCGACGCCGCCGTGCTCGAGCGGCTCGGCCAGCACATCCCGGCCGGGCGGCTGCTCGACGCGCTGCTGCGCATCCCCGCCCGCGGGCTCACCAACATCTCGTTCCCGCTGCAGGTCGCCCGGCAGCAGCTGGCCCGGATCCCGGCGCGCGACGCGCGCGTGCTGTTGCTGTCCGACTGTGTGCACAACGCCGGCCCGGATCCCCGGCTGGCCGCCACCGGACTGGCCCGCCTTGATGTCCTGCTCGATGCTTCGGGTGAGCACGACGAAGAACTCGCGCGCGACCTGGCCCGGCTCGGGCGCGGCCGGCTGGCCCGCGTGCGCGGCTACCGCGACGTTGCCCCGGCCGTCTCCGGGCTGTTCGTCAGGTGACCGGCATGCGCGCTGACCCGGAGGGCCGCCGCGGCCCGATGCCTTGTACCGACAGGGCCGATGAGCCTTAGGTACCGAGAGGGAGAAGGTTGACAGATGGGCAATGCATGGTTCGAGACAGTGGCCGAGGCGCAGCGACGGGCGAAGAAGCGGCTGCCGGCGTCGGTGTACGGGGCGCTGGTCGCAGGTTCGGAGAAGGGCCTGACGGTCAGGGACAACATCAGCGCGTTCAGCGAGCTTGGCTTCGCACCGCATGTGGCCGGGTTGACGGCGAAGCATGACCTGTCAACGACGGTAATGGGGCAGCCGGTATCGCTGCCGGTGATCATCTCGCCGACCGGCGTGCAGGCGGTGCATCCCGATGGGGAGGTGGCGGTGGCCCGGGCCGCGGCAGCGCGGGGAACGGTGATGGGACTGAGCTCGTTCGCTAGCAAGCCG
>Ga0210399_10004694_pt1 | contig 10605 bp, 7 predicted proteins | sample IncBWC14MmetaG_FD_150865 | JGI IMG/M metagenome (GOLD analysis project Ga0210399, IMG submission 150865) | Forest soil microbial communities from Barre Woods Harvard Forest LTER site, Petersham, Massachusetts, United States - Inc-BW-C-14-M | ecosystem: Environmental > Terrestrial > Soil >...
TGAGCGGTGGTTAGCGGAAGAATAGCGGTGGAATAAACACCGACGGCTTGCAGCTTTTTCATGAAATGGGGATAGCGCGCGTCTTTGGAAGTGTCCTGAGTGAGGAAGAGTTCCTGATTTTCGAAAACCCAGCCGGAAGGAGAGTTGGCGACGGGCATCTCTTCGGGACCTTCCTGCGGGAGCGGATCGCGGGTTTCCAGAATGTGGAGACGCATCACGCCACGGGCAGGATCGTGAAGAATCAGGCCAAGAAAATCGAAGTGCAGGACACTGCGAAGGCGATTGGAAAGTTCGTGGAAGAGGAGCTTGAGGTCGCGCTGCTGGGCGATCGTTTCGCTGACCTCGAGCAGGGCCTCGAACTGGCGCCCGGGTTGCGCCAGGGGCGAAGAAGAGGCGAGTTCGGGAGCTGTGTCGGAGAGCTTCGCCATGAACCGAGAATAGCATCGGGTTCGGCGGGCTCACAACCGAAGGCAGGGTGTGCGGGAAGTGGGCGGTTTTCGTATACTTTCGAAGCTGTCGGCGAGGGAATCCCTCTGTGCGGTGGGAGATGGTGAAGCGAACGTGAAGAAAAGCAAGAGGAGGGCCTGCGTTCTCTCCGTGTTTTGTTTCCTGGCGGGAGTGTTTGCCGTTTCCGGGTGTAGATCAGGGCCTTCGACAGAAAGCGGGCAACGTGGAGAGCCGCCCAAGGTCGGGATAGAGCTTCGTAATGGGGATGCTGGCTACGATCTGGGGCGCGATGAACAGCGCGGCGGGCATACACTGGCGCGGCACGTGGGGCGCACCGACGATGAGTTGCGAGAGAGGCTGGCGCGCGAAAGGAATATTTCGGCTGCTTCCACATGGACCGATCGCGCAACGGCGGAAGCTGTGGTTGGGCAGTGTCTCGAAGCGGAACGTAGCCGCGTGGACAGCTGGATTCGACGTGGATATCCACGCCCCAATCTGGCGTTGCACTATAATGCCGGGCTCGTGATCGGCCGCAGCCTGCGGCGCGGCGATTCGCGCACAGCGGATTGTTCGAGCGCAATGATTGTGTTGCGCGCGGATGGGCCGGAGAGTTTCTACGTGTTGACCACCTACCCGGAGGCTCGCGAATGACAGCGGACGCGAAGAAGTCGAATCATTTTGACCCGGAGGATTATCCGGCACTGATGGAATTTCTGCCGGCGTATTTGCATGAAGACTTTGGCGTCGAGTATGGCTCCCCCGCGCGGGCATTTGCCGCGATGGTTTCCGACGCGACCGGCGACCAGATTCGGAACGTGAAAGAAGAATGGGCGGCGCTGCGGCAGGCCTTTGCTGGGCGGAGTTTGCCCGAGATGCAGAGCGGGCTGGCGCGATTGGGAGCAGCGTGGCAGCCGCAATCCGAGCAGGAGTTACAGGCGGTGGACGAAATTCTCCAGCAGGCTGAGGCGTGATATTCTTACAAGGTTGTAGGCCCGTAGCTCAGTTGGTTAGAGCGCTACCTTGACACTTCAAAACGGAACCTCTACTACTGGAACACCCAGTTTCTTCCTCTACCTCTCGACGAGCAGCTTCCGTGAAGGACTCACCAGGCTTTAATTTACCTTTCGGCAAGACCCAATCTCCGTAGCGCTTCCGATGAACAATCATTACTTCATCGCCCGACGAGGCTTCACGATAAAGGACGCCACCCGCGGCCTGAATGATGGGGCTATCCGACGAGGGAAGGGTTGTTGGCTTCACGGCGTTATACGTCCCACTGGATTTCTCCTTAAGAACATTTGGTTCGGCCGATCTTTCCTGATTGCAAGCGGTGGAAGAGTTGACTCGAGCGGCTGGTACCCGCTCGGAAGAGTTGCTAAGACAGATTCGTAAGTGTTTGAGCGAGCGCGACTTGTTCGCGTGGCGGAATATTCCCGCTGAGATAGTCGCTGAGCTGGAAGGTATGCTGTTTGGTCAGCACCAGCATGGTCACTAGTGCTACTGCCGGCTCGGCCGCAAAACCAAGATCAATGGCTTTCGAAGCTTCCACAAATAGCATCGAGTTCAGCGTTCGCAACGATTCGTTGCCGTAGACGGAAAGGCTCTTGTTGAACGTTTCGCTCAAGTGGGCGCCATAGTCAGCGAAGAGCGCGATCGCTTGCGTGGGTGCCGTGGCGGCAGTGGACAACATGCTTTGTATGTCTTTGAGAGTCTTGGCTGCTCCATTCACCATCTCCGCTTCGGTGAAGAGCAGAGAGTGCAGAAAAATGTCGCCGGTGGAATTCGTGGCGAGGTTTAGGAACGAGTTGGCCTGGTCGGCCGTAAAGAAGGATGCCGCGCCGCCCTTACCGGCGTTGAGAAGGCGCTCGCGAGCGGTAGCGAGAGCAGTCGCTAACGAGCGTGACGTGTGAGCATCGAACGCGACCGCCTTCCGCAGACTACCGTCCTGAAAATCCCAGAAGATGTCCGTATCGGTGTTGAACCGCTGGATTTCGCCGTCTTGAAAGTCGATCGAAGTGGAGACCGGGAGCGCGGACCAGACGAGAAGCGCCGCTGCGCTCGCATTTGGCTGCAAGTTGTCTAGGTTCTCGAAAAAGAAAGACGGAATGAGCGCCTTCAACCTGGCCTGAAGAGCCCGAGACATCAACATGGAAGCGTTCTTCACTCCGCTCGTATTGCGCGGTTGGAACCAGGCTTCGAGCACGGTAGCGGGCAAAGCAGTCTGGAGGTTGAGGGCAATGTCTCCAAAATCGTTGTTGCGGTTGCCGGTAAGTTTGCTGATGGTCTGATCCAATGCCAAGTAGAACCTGTCCAGCGAAGCGCCGTCCGTGAATACGGTTCCCAACATCGCTTGAAGGAAGGCTCTGGTCCGAAATTCCAACTCCACGAGCGATGCGCTCGATTTGACTTGCCGTGACTGGTAGGCAACCGCCTGATCCGTATCAGGCGCCATCTGAATCTGACCGTTGACAACTTTCAACTTTCCGAGCAGGGAAAGCTGGCTCATGAAGCGATTCTTCGAGGTGACGGTGTCGGTCGCGGACAATTGATAGGCCAGCACGCGGCCAGAGTCATGTTCCACGGTCAGCGCAGCCAGACTGTCGTTGACATGCTGTACGTCGGAGTCGAAGAAAGGCATGTGCAGTTGGACGTCCGTGTTGCGCTTGATTTCGTGAGTAAGCGACGCTGCATTCAACGTAACTCCGGCTGTCGTGTTGACAAGCAAGTTGTCGAGCTGGCTCTTGCCGACGACCTCCTGGAGCAGCAGGCTGGCGGTGGGTAGGCTCAAGTCAAAGTTGACGTCGAGCAGCGCTGTCTTCGTGGTGTTGCGCTGGTAGCTGGCCGCAATGTCCAGGCTGTAGCGGTTGTTGAGTGCCTTGACCGCATTGGCGTAGAAATCAGAAGCCTTCTGGATGACCAGGTTGATTGCGGTCTGAATTTCCTTGAGCGCGGCGAGATCGAGCGCCTTGTCGAGAAAATCGCCAAGCCGCTTCACGAGCCAGCCATCGAGAGTATCGAAATCGTTTTGAGTGAATACCGCACGAACTTTGTTCAGGTCCAGTTTTTCATTGATGAAGTCCTGGATCTTCTTGATCACCCCGCCCTGGAGAATGTCGAGGGTCTTCGCGGCGATCGGCTGTACGCGATCTAGTTGCATGGTCAGCGCCAGTAAACCCTGGTCGGCGATGGATTCAAGGAACTGGCCCTGCGGCGTGTCGCCGAAGGCCGTCTGGCTGATGGCTTGGTCGAGCGTCTGTCGGCGTGTGTCGGGATTAGGATCGGCCAGCGCAGCCAAGAAGGTCTGGAAATCGTTTACGGCTACCGGGCCGGCCTGGCCGAGAATGCGCCAGAGGAGAGCCGAAGCGCGATCGGGCAGGGCGTCCCACTTCTGGAACTCATCGAGCACGATCTGCCGGGCTTTGTTGAATTCGGCGCGGGCATCGATTCCCGTCGCTCGCGTGAGGAGGGTCAAACCTTCGTCGTTGAGCAGTCGCGCAGCGGTCTCGCCAAGATCCTTTGTGGGATCCGTCCATTGCTCGATGAGATGCAGGTCCTTCAGGACTTGCAATCCGTGAACGCCAAAAATGGATTTCACGAAGTCGTCTAGATTGGGTGGCAAGTCGTCTTTGGCCGTGACGCCCACCGTAAGATTCAAGCCGAAGGCAAAGCCCTGATCCGATTGCTTGAAAAGGCGTAGCCGAACGGTTGAAGCGTCCGTCTCGCGGCCCAGCACCACGACATACCGTCCACTCGCGCTGAATCCCAAGCTGACTTTCAACCCGGCGTCAATCTTTGCCCCAAGTTCACGCGTTATCCCGAGCAGATGTGCCTGGCGGACAAAGTTGAAGTCGTAGCCGAGCTGCGCGGCAAGTTGCAAGGCGATCGAACCATCGGCCTGGGCCAGGATCCACGTGCCGGGCCTAAGATCCTCTGCGGCCGTGACGTGACGGGGCAAGCGCCAGCTGCTGATCGTATCGCCGAGAGCGGTGGCAGCACCTGTGCCCGCCGCGATCCGATGCAACACGGCATAGACAGCATCGCCAGTTGCCTGTGCTCCGAAGGACACGGTGCCGAGCAATCCGATGGGGTGTGACCCGGAGAACGAACCGGAAGCGCTGTAACCCAAGAGCATGAGAAGGTAGCGGCTGCCGGCTATGTTCGGTATGGCGAGATCAAGATTCGGAGGTGCGTCCAATTGCAACGAGCCGATGGCATCTGCGGGTTGATCGTATACGCCAACACCGGTTTTGAAGGAAGCGGAGAAATCGAATCCGACCGTACCCTGGCCCGCATTGAAGCTAACCTGGCCCCCACCCGAGGCTTCGAGCACGACGCTGCCGAGTTCAATCCTGCCGTTGGGGCGGGCGGGAAAGACCGAATCACCAACAATGGCTTGCAACACGTCGGCGTCGGTGGTCAAGGTGACCGAAACTTTTTCGACGCTGCCTGGCCCCAGGATGCCGCTGGGTAGCTGAAAGTCTCTCGGGAAAATACTCGTCGATGGTGTTGCCATGGATCGCTCCTGCTTCTTGGAAAACTGAGAGAATGTGAGTCGCTGGTAGTCGCTATGGACTTGAATTGATTTGCCGTGATTCAAATTCAACTTAGGCGTGTTGTAGTTCTCGTGGTACTCCCCATAGGCGCGCGAGTCCGACTTCGTCACCATTGAACTTATCCCTGTCACAGAGACCCGCTCCGGGGACGTCGTGAGGGTTTGGCCCGGCGGCTCCGTCCGTGTATTGCCACATTGTCCAAATGCTCCAGTTCGGGGGAACCACCGCGGTCGGTCCATATTGGGCAAGCCAAAACCAGCAATTCACAAGGACAGGGTCCGACTCCGTCCCAAGGAGTTGTTTGATGTAGTGTCCGGAATAAAGGCCGGGCCATCTTCCCGTAACGTCATGTATGTGCGTGACGAAGCCTCGCGCTTCTTCCAGGCTCATGCTAGGACCTTGTGGATTGCCTTCCAAGTCCAGGACCATCAGAGTTTGATTATCCGGACGGACGACATCCAGGAAATGTTGCGCCTGGTCAACGCCGTCACTGCCAGTCCCGAAATGATAGGCGCCCCACCATAGATTTACATTAAGAGCCGCGGTGCTGTGCGGCTGGTAGGTAGGATCCACATACTTCACGCCTTGCGTTGCTTTATGGATGATTCCGAGAATGTTTCCGGCGGTCTTCATTTGCGAGAAGTCGAGATTCTGGTTGTGGTGAGATAAATCAACAACCTTATTCACCTCGGGCATGGGGGTCTCCTTATTAGCCCTTTTGCATTCAGACCCACAATCGCGGGCAGCTGGGGTGGTATTGGGAACACCTGCCTTAAACTATCGGAAGCGTCTTCTGTCAATAGTGACGGCCGGTGCCGAAACGTTTCACGCTCTCGCGTCACATGCGCGTAAACCTGGGGATTGTGAATCGCCGGGCCGCTGCGATAGAGGAAGTCTGAAAAGTTGCCGCCACCGCTGCCGGTCAATGGGCTGCCGTCGAGGGCGACGCGTTTTTTTGTCTCTTGGCGGGAACGACTCCATGCCGAGACGGTTTGGCTTCCTGGCGAGGCTGGGTCCGTCCACCAACTTGGCCAGCTTTCATGTCTCATTCTCCTAGTCTTCGATGTCCTTTTGTTGTGAGTCGCTTACTTGTTAATGACGTCGGGGCCAGAAGCGTTTCAGTTGAACGGAGGCGTATTTCCGATAAAGAGCCGCGTCGTGGGCGGCAGGTGCCAGAACAGACCACGCGCCTCACGCGGCTCATCGGAGGCGTTGTAAGATTTCCGTAACCGCAGCAAAACTGAGATACTGGGCCTAATGCGGAAGAAACTCACCAGGGATGACCTACACGTTATAAAAAGCTTCTTTAATAATTGCCGAAGGAGACCTTCGGAGCAGATGCTCTAACTCAAACGCCCTTCTGCCAGGGCCACTTGAGCGGCTTTGCGACCGCATCTCATATTCATCAGAGCGCGGTCGCGACGGAAGTTCATCGTGGCGGTTATTAGGTTGCCAAGCGACTGGCAAGGTGAGATGACAACAGCATTGATTGCCCTCGATTCTGGCCAGAATTGCGGATCTCGAAGAGGAACGACCACTGGCGGATCGTTTTTCACTGTAATTTGGGAGGGGATATCCCACGGCGTCTTTGTTAGATGATTCGGTACGTCGTGTAAAAACATTTGTTTGTGGGCAATCTAGAGTTTAGAGTTCGAGCCCAACAAAATCAGGGCTTTAGAGGTGCCATTTCAAGTGGGTTTTTGGGCAAGGAGAGAACGGCTCGCTGCGCAGTCCCCTTCGATATTCCTAAGGAAAGGCAAATCTCAGCCCAAGAGCGCCCTTCCTTACGAAGATTGCCAATTTTGTGTTATCCACCTGGACTCGAGGCCTGCCAAGACGCTTTCCTTGTGATTTTGCGAGGACCAACCCAGATTTGACGCGATCACGAATCAATTCACGTTCAAACTCAGCGATGGATGCAAAGATTCCGAACACCAGCCTTCCGTTTGGTGTAGAGGTATCAACCCCCTCATGCAAACTAACAAAATCAATTCCGAGAGCCCGGAACTGCACTGGCATTCCGTCGTTGTGAAGGTAGAATAGCTACGCGGCCTACTCCTACCTGAAATATGACGAGACTTACGGTTCTATACGACGGTGCCTGCAGCCTTTGCCGCGTCAGTGTTGCGCGAGTGCGACCGTTCGATACGCGTGATCGCATTGAGTTTTTGGACCGACACGATCCCTCGGTGCAAGAACGATTCCCGCAAATCGACCGGGAAGCGGCCATGCGTTGGATGCAGGCAGTCGACGAGCAGGGCCGCAGGTGGAGTGGCGCCGATGCCTGGGCGCGCATCGGGCTCCTACTTCCTGGATGGAATCTGGTCGCGTGGGTTCTTCTGGTTCCCGGCGTTCGTTGGCTGGCGGCAAGAATTTACTTCTGGATAGCCCGCAACCGCTATCGCTGGAACCGCTCGCTGTGCTCGGATGGTTCGTGTTCTGTGCACATTCCGGAAGCGCCCTACTCCAAGAGATAAGTCACGCGCTATCATCTGTCCCGATGAATCCCTGGACGCCGAGTTTTGTCATCTGGTTCGCCGGCGCTCGCCCGGGGGGGCCGCCTGGTTACCTATTGCCACGCTGGCTCTTTCTTCGCGCGCTGGCGGTCATCTATTCTTCGGCGTTTTACTCTCTGGCGTTTCAGATTCGCGGGCTCCTCGGGCCCAACGGTTTGCTGCCCGCAAATTTGTATCTAGAGCAGGTGGCGCAGTTTGTGGGCGTGTCGCGCTACTGGTATGCTCCCACGCTTTTGTGGCTGAACAGCAGCGACCGTGCGCTGATGGCTCTGTGCTGGGCAGGCATGATCGCTTCGTTGTTGTTATTCTTCAATCTTTGGCCACGCGGCATGCTGGTAGTTTGCTTCGTATTGTTTCTTTCCTTCGTGTCCGCCGCGCAGGAGTTTTCCGGCTATCAATCGGACGGGATGCTGCTCTCAGCAGGATTTATCAGCTTCTTTTTTGCGCCGCGCGGATGGCGTCCCATCTGGGGCGAGCGGGAGCCTCCCTCGCGCGCCAGTTTGTTCCTGCTTCAGTTCCTGTGGTTCAGCATCTACTTCGATTCCGGCGTCGGCAAGTATTTTGGCGGAGATCCGACCTGGCGCGACCTGACAGCCATGGATCAGTACTATCAAAATGGTCCGCTGCCTACGTGGATTGGCTGGTATGTACAACAACTTCCGCACTGGTTTCATGCCGTCACCGCGGCGATTACGCTCCTCGTGGAAGTGGTGTTGGTGTGGATGCTTTTTCTCCCTCGGCGCTTCCGCATTGTATGTTTCTGTGTCGTCACCGCTCTCCAGATCGGCATCATCCTGACTGCTAACTACGCGTTTTTGAATTATCTGGTTCTTGCGCTTGGCATGTTGCTTCTCGACGACCTTCTGCTCATCAAGTTTCTGCCCCCGCGCTGGGCTAAAGCAGTGCGAGAACAACTCACGCAAACTCCACCGGCACGAGAACAAGGCGCTGTGGCACTTGACCTCTCTTCGAGCTCACCCAATGCGCCCGGCGTGGAGGAGGACGACCTGGAAATTCGATCGCTCACACAAACCGCAGGTGGCAGCAGCATTTGGTCCCGCCGGTTACGCGACTTCTTATCCGCGGGTGCACTCTGGTTGAGGGCTTTTTCTCTCGCTTGGCTTCTCTACGCTAGTCTCTATCTTGTCGTCGAACAGGCCTTCCGCGGTGTCCCGCTGCTGCCATGGCGGCCCGTTAGCCTATTTGAGCCGTTCCGCATCGCGAATTCCTACGGGCTATTTGGGCGCATGACCTGGAAGCGGTACGAAATCGAATTCCAGGGTTCGAACGACGGCACGAACTGGATCGCCTACCCGTTTTGCAACAAGCCGCAGAGTCCCGGTGAAGCACCGCGCATTTATGCTCCGTACCAGCCGCGCTTCGATTGGAACATGTGGTTCGCCTCGCTGGGTAATTGGCACGAAAACCAGTGGGTACTGCGAGTCGAAGAGCGGCTACTTTCGAACGAACCGACCGTTCTTGGTCTGTTCGCTACCAATCCTTTTCCCGGTCGTCCGCCAAAACAGGTGCGCGCGGTCTTGTGGCAGTATTGGTTCACCGATCGCGCGACCAAACGAGCAACGGGAATGTGGTGGCGGCGCGAGTTTCAGGGGTTGTTCGCACCTGCTCTCGAACGCGGTCCCGACGACAAATTTCTGGTGACTGAGTGGCCTAGTACCCTTCCGACTCCGCCGTGAGCCGACCGCTGGGCCGCCACTATTGGACGCGGTTTCTATTCGAGAATAGAACCAGACTTCCATTTGCTGGTGCAGCTCGTCTGGCTGCCCAGAAGATTGAGTTTGTGTTTTCCTGCCAGTCTCGAAACTTATCAACGGGAGCAGCAGGTGCTCACGGCCCCCTGCGCCCAGTCGGTTTAACGGCAAGACCTGGCAGGCCTCGCGCTGAAAAAACTTTATTTTCCCCGTGCGGTCTCAGGCAGCCGTACGAGTCTCCTGGTCGATCACCAAGAAATGGCATTGCCCGCGATCCACGGCCATCAAGTAGGCCACCAGTTTTCTGGCCACCGCCAGCGTGGCGCGATTGGCATTGCCTTTTTGCTTTTCCCGGTCATAGAGCAGTGCCAGCGTTGGGCTGTAGCGTGGGGCCATCTTGGCCGCTTCGATCAGCGTGGTCTGCAGATGTTTGTTGCGTTGCTTCGGCACTACCCCAGAGGAACCAAATATCAAGGCTCGCTTGAGGGATATAATTTTTGCGATGGCTCGCAAACAAAGTATCACTGAAAACAAGGGTAATCGCCTCGTACTGAAAGACGTTGTGCGGGTCGATTGCTTTGAACCTGTGTGGGTTTCCTGTACTAGATGCTCCGAACTTGCCTTCATGACTCCCCGATGGACTGAGAGCAGAGGTGAATGCACGTGCATTAGTTGTGGCGCTATTTATCATCTTTCGCTTGGCCAAAAATACTCCACGCGTTATTTGGAACTGCCACTCTGGCTCAAAGCAAATTTTAGGGGCCACACCTTCTGGGCAGTCAACGGGGACCATCTCAACCATTTGGAGCGCGTCATCGAGGCAGAACTAAGAGAGCGCCCCATGATTCAACAGGCCAAAGTGCGCGAAAGATTCAGGACGAATCAAAACATGCCGTTCAATTTGCCTGCATGGCTTCTATCTGCCAAGAATCGCCCTGACTTACTGAGGTTGATTCATCGTCTACGTAAGACCATTCCGCAGTCGGCAAAAAACTAAGACCCCTATTTGAAACGATTGTCTTAGACATGGCGAACCCGGCAAATCTGAGAGATGTGACATATGAGCGGTACGAGTTCCACACCGATGAGAATACGGTTCACACCGGGACTCTGCTGACATTTGTCTACGACATCCCGTATTTTGCCGCCTGTGGAGTGTTTCCTCCACTTCACATCGCAAATCAGATTTTCTCAAGAGGCACCGCTGGTGGCGGGATGAGCCAGGGGACAGAGTGGGAGCCTTTCACTCTCTCGGGGGGTGGGCACGCTGCCTTGGTTGAAGCTGTCAAACAGACACCGGTTTCAGAAATCAAGCCCTATGCTCGATGTGCTTTTTTGCCAATGAAGTTCGACAACGCATTTGACGATATTGCGGAG
>Ga0210399_10004696_pt1 | contig 10603 bp, 8 predicted proteins | sample IncBWC14MmetaG_FD_150865 | JGI IMG/M metagenome (GOLD analysis project Ga0210399, IMG submission 150865) | Forest soil microbial communities from Barre Woods Harvard Forest LTER site, Petersham, Massachusetts, United States - Inc-BW-C-14-M | ecosystem: Environmental > Terrestrial > Soil >...
ACAAATCGTTTTTCTTCACATCGGCAACAAAACTCTTGCCGTCTTTATCAATGGCCGTGATCCGCGCGCTCCCGTAGAGCACGATCGCCCATTCGTCCGCCGTATGCCAGTGCAGTTCACGAACACCCCCGGCTGTGAGTCTCATGTTTACGCCGGCCAGAGTCTTCGAGACGGCTAGTTCCCGAACGGTCACCTCGCGTGACCATCCTCCTTCGTAAGTCCGCTTGTTCGCAAACGAGAACGGGTATTTGAACGTTTGAACCAGGCTTTTGGAATCGGTCGCGGGTGGCCACTGGGAATCCGGATTTTGGGCATCCAGCGGCGCATTCTTCGGGCCCGGATCGTTCTTACTTCGGTCCTGTTTGGAATTTCCCTGCTCTTGGCCTGTTACTGCACCTCCAGTGAGGATGCCGGCAGCCGCAAGAGCCGCCGAACCTACGCCGATAAATCCCCTGCGTGTAAGTACCTCTTTCTCTGTCTTTTGCTCAGTTTTTTCCTCTGTGCTTTCGCTCATGCGAGCTACCTTTCTGAATCGAGTCGGTTTCCGTCACAACACTCGAAATCAGACCTGGCGTTCGATGATTCGATGAAGTGAACGCAGGGTTGGATGCAACTCAAAAGGCCGCGAAGATGGAAGCCACGACTGAAGGATCCATCCCGAGTGCGGAGCGCTCACCAAGCGAGGAATAAATTCACTTTGAACTGGGTACCCGTGGCGGGATTAACTCACCGGTGATCTTCATTTTCCAGCGGTGATTCAAAAAAAGCAGGGCCCCGATAGGAAAACTACCAGCGATTGTCCAAGGCCCATATAAAGGCCGAGCAGCCGTGGCGCACGGTATTTGAATAGCGACAGGAGTGAACGCCCACTCGCCGGTTACCCAGTTGACGCTCAATCTTCCCACCCCAACCAGCACGATCAGCAGCCACAGCCATTTCATTCTTCCGAGTTCCGTTCGGGCGCACAAAAGGAAAACATAAAAAGTGAACAGAATCGAGGAAATGGCCGCCGCCAGGATCAGGTATTGAACCGCGCTCTTACCGAGAAGGCTGAATCGATTGAGATTTTCCAGCGAGTCTGCTGTCTGAGTTACCTTAATACCTAGAAGAGAGGAATCTTCCCCCTTCTTCTTCGTCACTACCTTCGCCAACAACCATCGATCGCGCAGCTGATATTCAAGGGTGATCTCCGAGGTGGAGTACTCCTTGTTGTGGTAAAGGCGCACGCCCACGACTTTGCTCGACTCCGGCCCTTCAGCCGGGAACATCCCGGACAATTGGACTAGTTTTTCCCGATCATCCGATTGCGCCGCGCTGGCGTCCAATTGTCGCTGAATCTCATCAATTTCGCCGCGCCGAAGCATTTCGACATACTTTCTGGCAATGGTTTCATCTTGTGGGGGGACCAACTTCTTCATGAAAAGAGAGTCGTCGCAACCCGAGAGAAATACGCAGAATGCGAAACCGACGAGACACTGAAGACGCATCCACCTGTCTCCTTACCAACCTGCCTGCCGCCTAAGTGGATTCAGTTTAAGCATGCCCAATCTTTCGGGCAACGGCCAATCGCTGCCAGGAACTCGATTGATGAGTTCTGAGCAGTGGGTACCGGGGGAATCAAGGATTCGATGTCTGGGCTATTGCGTGCGGGAAACCCACGAACAAGGGCGAATGCGCCAGCTTCGCAGTACAACTGCCCCCACCACTGTGAGAAACTAATCAGTGGAACATCGCGATTTTACTTTTGCCAGAGAAACGAGTTATGACCACACCCGGTTTGAACGTGCGCGCTACACCCGCTTTGGATATCGCCTGGGTCCGCTCCCAGTTTCCCTCCCTGAAAACGCAGGTCAACGGCCAGACCGCCGCGTTTCTTGATGGCCCCGCCGGCACCCAGGTGCCCACGCAAGTCATCCACGCGATCCAGAGTTACCTGCTTACGTCGAACGCCAACACTGGCGGCGCGTTTCTCACCAGCCACCGCACCGAAGAAATCATCGCCCACGCGCGCGCCGCCATGGCCGACCTTTTCCTCTGTGAAAAAGACGAAGTGGTCTTCGGCCAGAACATGACCACCATCACCTATGCGATCTCCCGCGCCATCGCTCGCGACCTGAATCCCGGCGACGAAATCCTGCTGACCACGCTCGATCACGACGCCAATTATTCCCCCTGGAAAGCGCTCGAGGAAAAAGGCGTGGTCATTCGTCAGGTGGACATTCGCGAAGCCGATTGCACGCTCGACCTCGACGATCTGAAAAGTAAGCTGAACGAGAAGACACGCCTCGTCGCCGTGGGCTACGCCTCCAATTCCGTCGGCACCATCAATCCGGTCGCCGAAATCACGCGGCTCACCCACGCCGCGGGAGCGATGATTTATATAGATGCGGTCCACTACGCCCCGCACGGTCTGATCGACGTCAAAGCCCTCGACTGCGATTTCCTCGTCTGCTCGCCCTACAAATTCTTCGGTCCCCACATGGGTGCGCTCTACTGCAAGCGCCAGCACTTGCAGTCCTTCCGTCCCTACAAGGTGCGGCCGTGCACCGATCAGATTCCCGATCGCTGGGAAAGCGGCACCCAGATTCACGAATTGATCGCCGGTATCGGCGCAGCCGTGGAATATCTCGCCGAACTCGGCCGCCGCTGTGACTCCAGCGCGCAAACCCGCCGCGAAGCGCTCGCCGCGGCCTATCACTCAACGGTCGCCCATGAAACGGGAATCATCTGGCGTCTCATTGAAGGGTTGAAAACCATCCCCGGCGTCCGCATTTACGGCATCACCGATCCGCAGCGCTCCGCCGAACGCTGCTCCACGCTTTCCCTGCGCATCGGCGATCACCATCCCACCGCCATCGCCACTTTCCTGGGCGAGCGCGGCATCTTCACCTGGGACGGCAACTATTACGCCCTCAATCTCAGCGAACGCCTCGGCGTCGAATCGCAAGGCGGCATGTTACGCATTGGCCTGGTCCACTACAACACCGCCGAAGAAGTCGACCGCCTCCTCGCCGCCCTGCGCGAATTTGCCGCGAAATAATTTTCGATGCCCTCGCCGACGATTTGAGAGAAACGCCTTTTACGGCCCCAACAAACGAAATGACGCACCGAAAAATTCGATAAGGAAACGTAAACCCCCTCATGACAAAACGACCGAAACCTCTCGTACTCACCGTCCTCGACGGCTGGGGCTTCCGCGCCGAAACGAAAGGCAACGCAGTCGCCCTCGCGCGTAAACCCACGTACGACGAACTGCTCCGCAAATTTCCCAACACGCTGATCCAGACCTCCGGCCCCGCCGTCGGCCTGCCCGAAGGCCAGATGGGCAACAGCGAAGTCGGCCATCTCAACATCGGCGCCGGCCGCATCGTGCACATGGACATCACCCGCATCGATCTCCTCATCGCCAACAAGCAGCTCCACCAGGTCCCGCTCTTTCAGCAAGCCATGGAGCGCGGCCGCCAGCGCCAATTGCATTTCATGGGTCTGCTCAGCGATGGCGGTGTGCATTCGCACATCAACCATCTTTTCGCCCTCCTCGAAATGGCCAAGCAATGGAAGGTTGAAAAGGTCTTCATCCACTGCTTCATGGATGGCCGCGACACCCCGCCCAACAGCGGCCGCGACTACGTCCGCCAACTCCAGCATAAAATGCGTGAATTGGGCGTCGGTGAAATCGCCACTCTCGTCGGCCGCTATTACGCGATGGATCGCGACAACCGCTGGGAGCGCATCGAACTCGCCTATCGCGCCCTGGTCCATGGCGAAGCGGAAACGAAATCCAACGACCCCGTCGCCGCGCTGCAGCAGAGCTACGAACAGGGCGTCACCGACGAATTCGTCAAGCCCATCGTAATCACCCGCGGCACCGGCCCAGCCGCGCCGCCCGTGGGCCTGATTCGCGACGATGACGCGGTCATCTTCTACAATTTTCGCGCCGACCGCGCCCGCCAGATCACCTACGCTCTCGAAGCCCCCGACTTCGACAAATTCGCCGACCCCAAACGCCCCAAAAATCTCTTCTTCGTAGGCATGACCAAGTACGACAAAAACTGGCCCTGGCTCAAGTGCGTCATCACGCCAGAAAAACTCGAGCAAATCCTCGCCCAGGTCTTCCAGGAGCTGCAGTACAAGAATCTCCGCTGCGCCGAAACCGAAAAATACGCGCACGTTACCTATTTCTTCAACGGCGGCGTCGAAAAGCCATTCACCGGCGAAGAGCGCATCCTCGTGCCCTCCCCGAAAGTCGCCACCTACGATCTAAAGCCCGAAATGTCCGCCGAAGGAATAACCGACACCGTCGTGAAAGCCATAGAAAAAGGCGAATTCGACGCCATCATCATGAATTACGCCAACGCCGACATGGTCGGCCACTCCGGCAAACTCGAAGCCGCCATCAAAGCCGTCGAAGCCGTGGATGCGGGCCTCGGCCGTCTCTATCAAGCGCTCAAGCCGCGCGGCGGCGCGTGGATCATCACCGCCGATCACGGCAACGCCGAAACCATGGTTGATCCTACGACCGGCGGCCCGCACACCTACCACACCACAAATCCCGTCCCGTTCATCTGCGTCACCGAAAACGATGCGCTCCAACTCGCTCCCGGCGGTGCCCTCCGCGATATCGCCCCCACCATGCTCGGCATCCTCGGCGAGCCCGCCCCCACCGACATGACCGGCCGCGACCTCCGCCTCAAGCCAAGAACCTAAATGAACCGCACCACACCAGAAAACACCAAGCTCACGATCTGCGTCTGGCACCCCTTCACTGAATGGCGTCCTCCGTCCTCCCTCGCCGCCGCCATTCGCAAGCGCTGGCCCACAATACGCGTAGTGCATCTTCCGGACTACGATCGCCTTCCACAGGAACTTCCTGACACGGACATCTTCATCGGCTACTCCCTGCGCGCGAATCAACTCGCCGACGCCAAAAAATTAAAATGGATTCATTCGACTGCGGCCGGCGTTGCTCAGCTCATGTACCCGGAATTGCGCGATTCCGGCATCGTTGTCACCAACCCAAGCGGTATCTTTTCCGTGCCGATGGCCGAACACGCCCTGGGCCTGCTCATCGCCATGGCGCGCAATTTCCCGGATTCCGTTCGCTATCAGGATCAATCGCGGTGGGCGCAGCAGGAACTTTGGGATCAACCGCAACATCTCACCGAATTGAATGGTCAGGTTTTGCTGATCGTGGGCTACGGCTCCATAGGCCACGAACTAGCCCGCCGCGCGAAGGCGTTCGACATGCGCGTCTGGGGCGTCTCGCGCACCGGCAAAGGTGACGCGTCGCTCGCCGAAAAAATCTTCCCGATCAGCCAGCTTCACGAAGTCTTGCCGCAGGCGGACTTCGTTGTCGTCAGTGCGCCGGAAACCCGCGAGACCCTGCACCTGATCGGCGCACCCGAACTCGCCCTCATGAAACCCACGGCCCGCCTCATCAATGTCGCGAGAGGCTCCCTGCTCGATCAATCCGCGTTGCTCGCCGCTCTCCAGCAGAAAAAAATCGCCGGCGCCGCGCTCGACGTCACCGACCCCGAACCTCTCCCCGCCACCGACCCGCTCTGGAAAGCCCCCAACCTGCTGATCACCCCGCACACCAGCGCCATCAGCGACCGCCTCTGGTCGCGCCAAACCTCTTTGCTCCTGGATTTACTGGAACGCTGGTTCGACGGCCGCGACCTCTTCAATCAAGTCGGTCTCCACCGCGGCTATTAGCGAACGCGCGCCTTGTTTTGAGTGCGGGAGCGAAGCTCCCGCTTTTACGGTGGAGGCCGTTTCTCCCCAATTAGCCTTAGCTATAAGTCGTAAGTATCAAAAGCGGCGGCTCCGCCTCCGCACTCAAAAAAATCCAGCGCTCAACGGGTGGCCTAGTCTCCCACCCCGCCCTTCACCGACTGATAGCCTTCCCGCGTATACACCACAATCTTCTGCTTCTTTCCCTTTTGGTCCGTAACCACCAGCGGCCCGCCATCCGGCGCCACCAGTTCCACCTTGATCTTCCGGAACTTCCCATCCTGGTTCTGATTCGAAGGTGTATACGAAATGCTGTACTGGTGCCTCAAAAACGCCGCCACTTCCCGCATGATTCCGGGAAGCTCGCCGTCAAATTGCGGAAACCACGCGAATCCCCCGGTCATTTGCGAAAATGTCTTCAACTGGTTTTCCGCCTGCAGAAAATCCATCCGGTTCATCGTGCCCAGAGACCGGTGCAATTCCAGATAATTGCTCAGCGGCTTGTCTAGCCCCACTGAAAAAATGGTGGTGTCCGTTCCGCGAAGCTGCTTCATCGTCTGATCCAGCGTGTGTTTCGAAAAAGTGTCTATCCCGGAGGCCAGCACCAGGATCGATTTTTTCCCCTTCACATCCTTCAATCTTTCGTTCGTGTCCAGAATCGCGTCGAACAGGTTCGATTCGCTGAATCCCGGGAAATACAAATGATAAATGGCGGACTCCACTTCGCCCTTGTTCTGCGTGAAGTCCACTTCCGTCCGCGGCCGCATGTCAAAAGTGACCAGCGCCACCCAATCCTTCTGGTTCAGGTTGGGAAACAGCGCCCCGGCCCAATACTTCGCTTGATAACCGAACCATCCATAAAACCGCGCGCTGAATTCCATCAGCACCACCATCGTGATCGGCGCATCCGTCGGCCCAAAGTTGGTGATGGTCTGTGGCTGCCCGTCTTCCAACACCCGGAAATTTTCCTTCTTCAGTCCCGGGATAATGTCGCCATTCTGTGTCGCCGCCACCACGTCCAGTGTCACCACCGGCACTTCTACAGAAATCGTCACTCCGCCTTGCTGCGGTTTTTGCTGTTGCGGCGCTGCGGGTTTTTGCGTGGGCGCCGGATTTTCCTGTGCGGGCGAGGTCGGTTGCGGCCCCGCGGGAGCCTGCGCCCAAATCGCCGCGCTTCCCCCGGCCAGCATTCCAGCCAGCACTACCGCCCGCGCCATCGCTTGCCAATAAAAGGCTTTCATCCGTTTTTCCCCTAAGTTCCCCGGCATTCGCTTAGATGCCGAAATTCCGCCCCGTGTCGTATGCCGGTGGGACGTATCCCGTGTGAAATGTGTAACGCCGGCCGCGGCCAATTCCGGCCCTTCGGATACTGCATGTTAATATGGAATTTACTTGTGGTAAAACGCATTCAAATCTGGGGGGTGTTTAGGTGCTGCGCAAGCACATTTCTCTTTCGATCCTAAGCCTGTTGTTCTTGTCCGGATTCCTTAGCCGCAATTTGAACGCGCAAATCTCGCAGAAGCCTCCCGCACTGGGCATTCCGCAAACCCCTCCTCTTGTCGGAGACACTTCCGCGCTCGCTCGTGAAGCCCAGGACTGGCTCGTCGAACTCATCAAGATCAATACCACCAATCCGCCGGGCAACGAGCAAGCCGCGGCCAAATACATCGCCGGCGTTCTCGCCAAGGAAGGTATCACTGCCGAACTTCTTGACCTTGCGCCCGGCCGCAGCGCTGTCGTCGCCCGCCTGCGTAGCAGCGCCGTCGCCGATCCCTCGAAAGCGCTTCTCCTTGTCGCCCACATGGATGTTGTCGGCGTGGACCGCAGCAAGTGGTCCGTGGATCCCTTCGGAGGCGTCATCAAGGATAGCTACATTTGGGGCCGCGGTTCTCTCGACGACAAAAGCATGCTCGCCGCGAATCTCGCCGCGTTCATCGCCCTCAAGCGCGGCAACGTGCACATCAATCGCGACGTCATTTTTCTCGGCACCGCCGACGAGGAGCAGTTCGGTGACGCCAGCATGAAAATGATCATCGCCAAGCATTGGGACAAAATCGCCGCCGGCTACGCCTTGAACGAAGGCGGCAAGGTCGTCCTTGGCAAAGACGGCAAGGTGCAATACGTTGCTCTGCAAGCCAGCGAAAAAGTTTCCGTCAATGTCACTCTCACCGTCACCGGCAAGGGCGGTCACGCGTCCATGCCGACCAAGGACAATCCCGTCGTCCATCTAGCTGCCGCCGTCGAAAAAATCGGCAACTACAACACGCCCGTGCACCTTACCTCCATCGTCCGCCGCTATTTCGAGGCCCTGGCGCCCCTCGAAGACGAAGAAACCAGCAAGTGGATGCGTGTCATTGACACTTCCGACCGCGGCGAGCATGCCCAGCGCTTCCTCGCCGAAGCCAATCCCATGTGGAATTCCATGATGCGCGACACCATCGCGCCCACCATCATGCAAGCCGGTTTCCGCGGCAACGTGATTCCCTCGGAGGCGCGCGCCGTTCTCAACATCCGCCTCCTTCCGGGCGACACCATCGACGTCCTCGTCAACGATTTGAAAAAGCTCGTCAACGATCCGCAAGTCCATTTCGAGATTGCGCCTGAAGGCGGCCTCGCGGCGCCCAACTCCTCTCTTGAAAACGATTTCTTCAACCTGGTCACCAGGGTCTGCGCCCAGGAATTTGGCGGCGCACCGGTGATCCCGTTCATGTCCACGGGCGCAACCGACTCAGCTCAACTTCGCTTGCATAGCGTCCAGGCCTATGGCCTCCGCCCGTTCCCGATCCACGAAGCCGATGACGCCCGCGTCCACGGCGACGAAGAGCGCCTGCCGCTTGCCTCGTTCCCCAAAGGGGTGGACCTGATGGTCCGCATCGTTGCCGAGTTTTCCGTCAACAAGTAACCACACGGCTGTTTTACAATTGGAATCTACTCAACGATGAACTCACGTCACTCCAAGATTGTCTGCACCCTCGGCCCGGCCACCAATTCGCCGCGCATGATCCGCCGTCTGCTCGAAGCCGGCATGGATGTGGCCCGGCTCAATTTCTCCCACGGCACGCATGAAACCCACGCACAGAGCATTGCCATGGTGCATGCCGCGGCCACCGAACTGGGCAAGACCGTCGGCATTCTCGCCGACCTGCAAGGCCCCAAAATCCGCACTGGCGCGCTGGCCGGCGGCGGCACCGTCACGCTGCGCTCCGGCCAGCAGTTCATTATCACCACCGCTAAAATCCTGGGCGATTCCACGCGTGTCAACACCACCTTTCGCCCGCTGCCCCGCGAGGTCAAGTCCGGCGATCGCATCCTTCTTTCCGACGGCCTCATCGAACTCCGCGTCGAAAAAGTCCGCGGCCAGGAAGTCATTTGCCGCGTCGTAAACGGCGGATCGCTCGGCGAGCACAAGGGCATTAATCTACCCGGCGTGAAGTTGCACGTTCCCGCTTTAACTCCAAAAGACCGAATCGACCTGCGTTTCGCGTTGGATCACAACGTCGACTTCATTGCCGCCAGCTTCGTCCGTCGCCCCGAAGACGTCTTGCTCGCAAAGGCCCTCATCCGCCGCGCCAAAAAAGACACGCCGGTCATCTCCAAACTCGAAAAGCCCGAAGCCATCGAAAATCTGGAAGGTATCTTGCGCGTCTCGGATGGCGTGATGGTCGCGCGCGGCGACCTCGGCGTGGAAATGAATCCCGAAACCGTTCCGGTCGTTCAGAAAAACATCATCGCCCGCGCCCGCGAATTCCGCCGCCCCGTCATCACCGCCACGCAGATGCTCGAATCCATGACCCAGAATCCGCGCCCCACGCGCGCCGAAGCCTCGGATGTGGCCAACGCGATTTTCGACGGATCCGACGCCGTGATGCTCTCCGCCGAGACCGCGTCCGGAAAATATCCCATCGAAGCCGTTTCCATGATGGCCCGCATCATTCAGGAAGCCGAAGCCAGCATTCAGGAATATCCGCGGCCCACCACTGCGCAGGAACAGCTCAAGGTCGCCGAAACTGTTGCAGAACTTGTTTGCCACGCTTCCCGCGAATTGCACATGAAGCTCATCGCTGTGTTCACCCACAGCGGTTTCACCGCGCGCCTCGTATCTCGTTATCGCCCGCTGGTTCCGATCGTCGCATTTTCTCCCGAAGCGGCAACCCGCCGCCGCATGTCGCTTTTCTGGGGAGTCACTTCCCGCCACATCTCTGACATCAAGAAGATCGACGGCCTCGCCGACCTCGCCGAAAAGCGCCTACTTGAGGAGCGCCTCGTCAAAAAAGGCGACGTCATCGGCATCGTCGCGGGCACACCCATGGGCATCCGCGGCACCACCAACTTCATGAAATTTCACGTTATCGGGGGGCTGTAGAAGTTAGTTGATGAATCGTCTTGGGGCCCCACGCTTGGGTTTTCTTTGCTTTTGTAGGGGTGGGGCTCGCCCCGCCCTCTTGGGTCACTCTTGCCTTTGTAGCGGCCGCCGTCCGCGGCGGGCGCCTTTCTCTCAACCATGACACGCCGCGACGCCACGCAGCTCTCAACACTCGAATTAAAAAATGATTTCCAGCGCGAGAGTAGAAGCCTAGTTCACCCAACTATCCGGCCGCGAAGGCGGCTCATCCTTCGTCTTCTTCATGTACACCTGAAATCTCTTCCGGTTTCGCTGATACTTCCAGTCCGCCATCTCATTCCGCACGCGGTATAAAAACGACCCACGCCGCAAATAAATCCACCCGATCAGCATCCCGCCCAGGTGACAAAAATGACTCACGCCGTCGCCGCCGGATCCCAGCGTCCCGAAGAATTCCACCGCCCCCATCACCGCCACGAACGGCCGCATGGGAATCGTCAGCGGCAGGGGAAACTGCCAGGTCCGCCG
>Ga0210399_10004698_pt1 | contig 10603 bp, 13 predicted proteins | sample IncBWC14MmetaG_FD_150865 | JGI IMG/M metagenome (GOLD analysis project Ga0210399, IMG submission 150865) | Forest soil microbial communities from Barre Woods Harvard Forest LTER site, Petersham, Massachusetts, United States - Inc-BW-C-14-M | ecosystem: Environmental > Terrestrial > Soil >...
CAGCCACTCATGCTCAGCACCGGAATGTTCATTTACGCCCAGGTGCAGGCGGTCGAGAGCAGCGTCGGCAAGTCGCTGTGCCCGCGCCGCCTCGCGCGCAAGCTGCGTGCGCTCCGGCGTTCCTTCCGCTGATCGTCCCTTCACCCCAAGCCCAAAGGAGACCTGCCATGATCCACTCTTCCATCTTGCTGCGCCGCGCCCTGCTCGCCGACGCCATTTTCAGCGGCGTCAGCGCGCTGGCGATGACGCTGGATGCGAACCTGTTCGCGCCCCTGCTCCAGCTTCCCGAGGCACTGTTGCGCGAGACCGGGCTGTTCCTGATCGCCTATACGGCGCTGGTCGGCTGGCTCAGCACGCGGCCCGCCGTCCCGAAGGCGCTCGTCATGCTGGTCGTGGCAGGCAATGCGGCGTGGACGCTGGCAAGTTTTGCGCTGCTGCTGTCCGGCGCAGTGAGCCCCAATGTGTTCGGTGAGATCGTCGTGGTCGCCCAGGCCATCGCCACCGGCATCTTCGCCGAGCTGCAATATATCGGGATGCGCCGCAGCGCGGGCGTGGTCGCGGCGTGAGTCGCCAACCGTCATTGCGAGGCGCGCAGCCTCGCAATGACGGTGCAGAAATTAAGCGAGTATGCGCGGCGCGGCAGTCTTGGCGTCACCGGTATTGGGCGTGCCGGTCGGCTCGATCAGGAGGATATGGACCTCCTCCTTCGCCACCGGGCGATGCTCCACGCCCCTCGGCACCACGTAGATCTGCCCCGGCGCAAGCGAGATCGTCCGATCGCGCAGCTCGATCTCGAGATTGCCCTTCAGGACCAGGAAGAAATCATCCGTATCATCATGCTTGTGCCAGATGAATTCGCCCTTGAGCTTGGCCACCATGACGTCGCAATCATTGTACTGAGCGACCGTCCGGGGCGAGAAGTATTCGGCGAAGGTCGTCAATTTCTTCGACAGATCGATGGCTTCGCTCATGACAAGCTCCCTGCCCGATGCGTCACGCCGACGCTGTCGTGACCGTTCAAAAGCCTGCCGTTGGCGCGCTTGGCCGACCCGTTCAGCTTCCGCGCAGCTCCAGCGCCGTTGCCAGGCTTCTTCCCAGCACTTTGCTTGGCAAGCCTCTCGGCCTGGCGGCGGGCCTTGCGCTCCGCCTTTTCCTTCAGCTTGAGCCGCTCGGCCCGCGCCTCGGCCCGCTTCTTCTTGCGCTTGCGCTCGCAGGCAGCGCATTTGCAGCCGATCGGCTTCAGATAGGCTTTGAAATAGTCGGTGCCGTAGTCGTAATTGATCTCCTCGCCCGGCTCGATGTTCTTGATCGCGCGGATGAACACCTTGCGCTTGCGGGGCTTGACGTCGGACTCCGCGTTGGGCCTGCAGGCGTGATTGATGTAGCGGGCGACGTTTTCACGGATCGAGCCGTCGATGGTCCAACGGTTGTTCAATTCGAACAGATATTTGTTCTCGACCGCGTCATCCTTCTTTTTCCGGGAATCCAGGATCGGCCCGAAATAGCGGACGATCTTGGCGCCCTTCTTGATCGGCTTGGTGGCGAACAGACCGAGGCCGGTCTTGGAACGTCCGACGCGATAGGGTTTGTTCGGTGAAATGGCAGGCATGATCGAGCGAAACTGAACGACGCATCAAGAGGGGCCGCGAGCGCCGCCCTTCATAGGACGATTCCGCGCGGCTGTCAGGTGATTCAAACGTTTTCCGCCGATGTTCCCCAGTTGTCGGTGTCGAAAAAACGACCAAGTTTTGGGCCAAAGCGCCGTCAAACGAGCATGAGGTTCCGATGTCAGATATCCGTATGAAGCTTGCCGTCGCGCTCCTTGCCGCGGCATTCGGCTCACAGGCCAATGCCCAGGGCGTGTTCGGCAGTTCCTACAGCTCGACCAGGGCTGTGAATTGCTGGGGCACCAAGGGTGAGAAGACCGTCGACGACAACACCACGCGGGTCTGCCGCGGCAAGGTGGACCTCGTGGTTCTCGTCAACGAGGGCAACCTGCGCGAGACCATCTCGGTCGGGCGCGACAAGGCTGCGGCGGGGAACGAGCCCGCGGCACAGGCCTGGTTTGGTCCCTCCAGTTCGGCGCTCCGTACCGTCGAATGGCGGATGGCGGGCAGCGAGCCTTTTGCGATCATTCAGCGCTGGCGGCTCGCCGACAAGGGCGAGACCGACAAGGACGGCCAGCCAGCCGCCAAGCCGATGCTGGTCGTGACGCGGTTGCCGCCAGGACCCGTCTGTCATGTCGCCTATGTCGACGTGGCGGCCAATCCGAATGCCGATGAGCTCGCCCGCAAGGCGGCCGACGAACTCGCCCGCAATTTCAAATGCGGCACGGACCAGGTGAAGGTGATCGGCACCAGCGGCCGCGCGGTCGAACTGGCGCTGCAGCACTTATGAACATCACCTCGACGCGCTGGGCCTGAGTCGGTCTATCCGCGGCCTCGCTGCACCTCTCCCGCTCGCGGGGGAAGGTCGCCGCGCGCGAGCGCGGCAGGCGGGGACGGATACGTACGGCATCTTGAGTTCATGCCCCCACCCCAGCCCTCCCCGCAAGCGGCGAGGGAGCGCGCCTCAGTCGCGGCAACAGCGGAGCCTGGTCTCAGCATCCATCAGCTGCCCTGCCCGCGCGTGATGGTCACCTTCAGCATCGCGTCCAGCAGCATGTCTGCGGTGGTGCCCGCCGGCGACCGCCCCAGAATGTCGGCGAGCCGGCCGTCGAGCAGCAGCGTGGTGAAGCCGTGGACCAGAGACCAGGCGCGGGCGATCGCCGCGGCCTGCTCCAGGGTCAATGCATGGTCAAAGATCTGCTCGTGGCGGCTGGCGCCAATCGCGCCCGCAAGCCCGGCGAAGGACGCTTCCGCCGCCTCATGCAATGCAGGACGTGAATAATCGAGCCGCTCGGTGCGGAACATCAGCCCGTACATGCCGGGATTGGCCGCCGCGTAGGCGACATAGGCCTTCGCCCGCCCCATGGCCTTGTCGACCTGCGTCGTTCCGGCGACCGCGGCGGCCGCCATCGCGGCGTTGAAACGGCGAAAACCGATCGCCGCAAGCTCGCTGACGAGGCCGGTGAGATCGCCGAAATGATGGGTCGGCGCCGCATGCGAGACGCCCGCCTCCCGCGCCACGGCGCGCAAGGTCAGGCCCGCAAGCCCGTCCCGCTCCAGAACCCGCTCGGCGGCCTGCAAAAGCGCGTCACGCAGCGCGCCATGGTGATACGGCGTTTGCGGCCGGGACCGCGTCACGCGCGCCGCGCGCGAGCTCTGCGGCCGCCCCGATTTGCCGCGGGCTGTCCTGACGATCTTGCTCATAGCCGTCTCTATAGACGCTAATTTTTACACTGTAAAGATTTCGCTTGACCGAACGCGCCTGCTGCGATAGCTAATCTTTACGACGTAAAGATAGTGCGCAGGAATCAAGGGAGGATCCAGGTCCATGCTGCAGGAACGTCCAACCCGCGCCGGGCGGGCCAACATCGCGCCGATCCCGTTCGAAGCCGACGCGCCGCATCTGACGATCACGGGCGAATTGCCGCGCGAGCTCAACGGCACGCTCTATCGCAACGGCCCCAATCCGCAGTTCTCGTCCCCCGGCGCGCACTGGTTCGTCGGCGACGGCATGCTGCACGCATTCCATCTCGAAAACGGCGGCGCCAGCTATCGCAACCGCTGGGTCCGCACCCCGAAATGGCTCGCCGAGCACGATGCCGGCCGCGCCTTGTTCGGCGGCTTCGGCCGCAAGCTTGCCGATGCGCCGGCCTCGGTCACCGACGGCGGCGTCGCCAACACCAACATCGTCTATCATGGCGGCCGGCTGCTGGCGCTGGAAGAAGGCCATCTGCCGACCGAAATCGAGCCAGGCACCCTGGCGACGCGCGGCTACCACGACTATGGCGGCCGGATCAAGGCGCCCTTCACCGCGCATCCGAAGATCGATCCCAAGACCGGCGAGATGGTGTTCTTCGGCTACAATGCTTCGGGGCCGCTCACGCCCACCCTCTCCTGCGGATCGGTCAGCGCGACCGGCAAGGTGACGCGGCTCGAGCGCTTCGAGACGCCCTATGCCAGCATGGTGCACGACTTCATCGTCACCGAAAATCACCTGCTGTTTCCAATCCTCCCCGTCACCGGCAGCCTGTCGCGCGCGATGGCCGGCCAGCCACCCTATGCCTGGGAGCCCGACAAGGGCGCCTATGTCGGGGTGATGAAGCGCAATGGTTCGGCCAAGGACATCATTTGGTTCCGCGGCGAGAACTGCTACGTCTTCCACGTCATGAACGCCTGGGAGGACGGCAGCCGCATCGTCGCCGACGTCATGCAGTTCGAGGAGGCACCGCTGTTTCCTCATCCTGACGGCCGGCCGACCGATCCTGAAAAGTCGCGCGCGCGGCTCTGCCGCTGGGTGTTCGATCTCGCCGGGAATACCGATCGCTTCAGCCAGACCTATATGGACGACCTCACCGGCGAATTCCCGCGCGTCGACGACCGCCACGCGGGCTTGAAGAGCGGCCATGGCTGGTACGCCTGCGCAAACCCCGACGCGCCGGTGTCGGAATGGCTGTCCGGCATCGCGCATGTTGATGGCAGCGGCGCGCGCCGCGGGCGATATCTCCTGCCCGTTGGCGACACGATTTCAGAGGCGGTGTTCGTGGCACGTGGCGACGATGCCGCCGAGGGCTGTGGCTGGCTGCTCGCGGTGGTCTGGCGCGCCCGCGACAATTGCAGCGACCTCGCCGTCTTCAACGCGACCGACGTCGTGGCCGGCCCAATCGCACTGGTGCATCTCGGCCATCGCGTGCCCGACGGCTTCCATGGCAACTGGGTGGGGGCTGCCTGAACCCGCCGATTATTGGCATTGGCGGCGACGCTACTGCGCCACAACACGACTCTATCACCTCATCCTGAGGAGCGCGCTCTTGCGCGCGTCTCGAAGGATGAGGCCCGGAAATTAGCATCGAGGCCTCATGGTTCGAGACGCGCGGCTTTGCCGCGCTCCTCACCATGAGGGTTTACCGACGCAGCAAGGTTATAGAGAGCCGTCACTAATGGAGGCGCTGCTATGCACTTGCCCACGATCACTGCCTGCTATCTCGCCGTGCTCGCGCTGCTTTATGTCGTGCTGTCGCTTCAGGTGATAAGGCTGCGGCGGGCGAATCGCGCTGCCTTCGGCGACAGCGGTAATTTCGCGCTTCGCAGCGCGATCCGCGCACATGCGCATTTTGCCGAATACGTGCCGATCACGGCGTTGATGATCGCGATGCTGGAGATGGCCGGCGCCTCCGCGCTGCGGGTGCACCTACTGATGGGCGCGCTCGTGGTGGCGCGCCTGCTCCACCCGCTCGGCATGTATGCCGCGCCCAACACCTTGTGGTTTCGCATCGGCCGGATCGGCGGCGTGACGATCACGATCGGCCTGCTGATCACCTGCGCGCTCTCAACCCTGTCGCGGCTCGCGATCGGCGGTTCATGAACCCGCCATCGCCTTGAAATAACTCGTATTTGCAAACCATGATCAACTCATTTTTACGATGGAAAGATTAATCTTGACACCGTCAAGTCCTACCGCTAGTGATCTTGACAACGTAAAGATTAGCGTGACCCAAACATGGCGGTATTATTGATACTTGCGCCCTTCGGCGCCTTCACGCTGCTGATGCTCGTGAGCTCCGCCGCCGTCAGCCTGTTCGTTGCGGCCGCGATCTGTCTTTTCGTGATCGCTCTGGACGCAGCCCGCGGACGCTCCATCAAAATCCTCGGCGCGGGATCGACGATCGTGTTCGCCGGGATTGGCAGCTATCTCGTTTTCATCGATCCGAGCTTGAGCGGTTCGGCGGTCAAGATCGCGGTCGATGGTGGGGTCCTGCTGATCACGCTGGGCTCGATGCTGTTGCGCCATCCCTTCACGCTGCAATATGCGCTGGAAGGAGTCCCCTCCGAGACGGCCGCCATTCCGGGCTTCCTGCGTGCCAATTACGTCATCACCGGCGCCTGGGCGCTCGCGACCATCCTGATGATGGCCGGCAATCTGGTGATGATCTACGTGCCGGGGCTGCCGTTCTGGACCGGTCTTGCGGTCGCGTTCGCAGCCCGCAACAGCGCGCTCTATTTCACCCGGTGGTACCCGGATTATCGCAAGGCGAAAGACGCGTTGGCCCAGGCCGGCGCCCTCGCCGAAACGCACTAGGCATCAATCATCATCATTAACGGCAGCATCGATCAGGGAGCCACGGATGCGCGACGTCTTCGTCCGGCTAGGAACCGATTTTCTTTCCACCATCGTATTCCTGGTCATCTATCTTGCGACCGACAGCGTCGCGCTGGCTACGTCGGTCGCGATCGCAGGCGCCATCGGCCAGGTGACCTATTCCCGCATCAAGGGCGACCCGCTCGACGTCATGACCTGGGCCAGTCTCGCGCTGGTCATCATGCTCGGCGGCGCCGCGCTCTTGACCCATGATCCGCGCTTCGTGCTGGCCAAGCCCGCCATCATTCATTTCGCGCTCGGCGCGATCATGCTCAAGCGCGGCTGGATGCTCCGCTATGTGCCGCCAATCGCCGCGGAAACCATCCCGGACTATGTCACCGCGGCCGGCTTTGCCTGGGCCGCGCTGATGTTCGGCCTCGGCGCGGGCACCATCGCGATGGCCGTGACCGGCGACCTCAAGCTGTGGTCGATCTACGTCTCGGTGGTCACGGTCGGCGCCAAGATTCTGGCATTCGTAGTGCAATATGTTATGTTTCGTACCCTCATCAGAAGTCGTGTCCGCGCGGCCCGCGCCTGATCGCCGCACTCACCTCCCCACTCAGGATCGGTGTCCTTGCGGGGCAAGATGGGCTATATGCCGCGCGATCCGCAACCAATTCCAGAACCGGGCCCGGTTTTGCGAAGTCTAAGAGAATGAGGAGAGACGAGATGGCCGTGGACGGCGACTGGAACCTGACCATGACGACCCCGATGGGCGACCGTGACGCGACGCTGAATCTGAGGAGCGCCAGTGGGGTGCTGACGGGAACGCAAGGTGCCGACGGCAACTCGGCCGAGATCTTCGACGGCGCGGTCAACGGCAACGACGTGTCCTGGAAGGTCTCGATCACCGTCCCGATGCCGCTGACGCTGGAATTCACCGGCAAGGTGGCCGGCGACAGCATGTCCGGCGAAATGGGTATCGGCCCGATGGGCAGTTTTCCGTTCACGGGCAAGCGGGCCTAAAAACTCGTCGTCCCGGCCGGGCAGACCGGGACGACGCAATATTGAAGCACACATCATCGAACCAAAAGGGACGGCCCGGATCGAGCCCGGACCGCCAGTCTGCTCCCTCGGGAGGGATCGCTTACTTCAGGAGCTGGGCGACGTTGTCCTTGGTGACGAGGTCGAGGCCGGTATAGATCACCTCGGGCACCTTCTCGCCCTTCTTGATCGCGAGCAGCGTGTCCATCGACTTCTCGCCCATCTCGAACGGCCGCTGGCCGGTCAACGCGGTCGAATAGCCGTCGCGCAGCAGTTCGAGCTGCATCTTCAGCGTATCGGCCACGACGAGCGTGAACTTGCCGGCGTCGATGTCTTTTTTGTTCTTGTTGACGAAGGCCTTGAAGCCCTCGGGAGCGAACATCGGCCAGCCGCCGACCGGCACGATCGCCGCCAGATCCGGCGTGGCGGTGCGCAGGTCAGTCATTTGCTGAATGGCAAGTGTGGAATCGTCGTTGCAGAAGGTCGGTGAGCCGTTGACCTCGACCCACTTCGAGCCCTTCAGCGCTTCGCGCACGCCATCGACACGTTCGGCGAGATTTTTGGCGCCCGGCCCGCCGGAGACCATCGCGTACTTGCCGCCTTCGGGCCGAAGCTGCAGCAGCTGCTTGCCGAGCGCGAGACCGAAGTCTTTGTTGTTGGTGCCGATATAGGCGATGCGCTTGGAGCCCGGCGCGTCCGCATCGAAGGTGATGACGGGAATGCCGGCCGCGGTCGCGGCTTCGATCGACTTGGTCATCGAGGCGACGTCAGCGACCGAGATCGCCAGCCCGTCGACCTTCTGGGTGATGAAGTCCTGGATGATCTGCGCCTCGGTCGCCGGCTCGTGCTCAATCGGTCCCTTGTAGATGCATTCGACATTGCCAAGCTCCTTGGCCCGCTTCAGACAGCCGTCGCGCGCCACGTCGAAGAACGGATTGTTCATCGCCTTGGGCACCACGGCGAATTTGTAGTTCTCGGCCAGGGCTGGACCCGCCATCATTGCGACGGCGGCAGCTGCAAGTAGAAATTTCTTCATGTGTCTCCTCCTCCAGTTTCATGCCTATCCTTGAAAATCAGTCTGGTCCGGAGGCGGATAGACGACGACGCCTGTTGGCGCCCTCCGGACCAGTAATCTTTAAGAGAGTCGCGAACGTATCCGGTCGACCAGCACGGCCGCGATGATGATCACGCCCACAAGAGTCTGCTGCCAGTAGGAATTGACCTGCGCGAGCACGAGGCCGTTGCGGATCACCTCGAGCAGCACGCAGCCGACGATGGCGCCGAGCGGACCGCCGATCCCGCCCGCAAGATTGGCGCCGCCGATCACGGCCGCGGCGATCACGTTGAGCTCATAGGAGGTCGCCATGTTGGCCGGCGCCGACCCGAGCCAGCCGGAGATGATGATCCCCTGCAGGCCCGCGGCCAGCGCGCAGATCACGTAGACCTCGATCTTGACCCTGACCACCGAGATGCCGGTCTGTTCGGCGGCCTTCTCATTGCCACCAAGCGCGAAGACATGGCGGCCGAAGGTCGAGTGGTGCAGCACGACCGCCATGACCAATGCGAGGATCATGAGATAGATGAAGGGCGCCGGCAGCCCGTAGACGTCGCCCGAGGTCAGCGCGTAGAAATATTCAGCGTCCGGCCCGCCCGGAAAACTGCCGCGGCCATTGGAGATGACATAGGCGAGCCCACGCACGATCGAGAGCATGCCGAGCGTGGTCACGAACGAGGACAGCCCGAGCACTGCGACGCAGAAGCCGTTGATGAGGCCCACGATCAGCGCCGCCGCAAGCCCGGCGAGGACGGAGATGACGAGGATCAGCCCGGGCACGTTGGCGAGCACGGTCTTGCCGTCGGCGGCCAGATGCACGAACCAGGATGCACCGAGCTGACCCGGCGTCGACAGCTCGATCATGACCATCGAGGTGACCATCGCGGAAAAGCACATCATCGAGCCGACCGAGAGGTCGATTCCACCGGTGATGATCACGAAGGTGATGCCGAGCGTGGCGATGGCGATGAACGAAAAATTCTTCGCCATGTTCTGAATATTGCCTTCGGTCAAGAAGTAAGGCGAGGCGAACTGCATCACCACGATCAGCAGGATCAGCGCGATGGTGACATAGCCGGTTTGCGTGGCGAAGATGCCGCGGCGCCACCATTTGGCCCGGCCGACATTGGTGAAGGTCATCGGGGATTCCATGGGCACGGACATCACGCCGCCTCCTTCGCACCGGTGATCAGCGCCGTGACTTCCTCGGGGCTGGTATCGCGGATCGGCTTGTCGGCCCGCTTCTCGCCCCGGCGCATCACGATGACGCGGTCGGAGACCGCAAAGACGTCGGGCATGCGGTGCGAGATCAGCATCACGGCAATGCCCTGCTCCTTGAGCCGATGGATCAGGCTCAGCACCTGCTCGACCTGGCGGACCGAGATCGCCGCCGTCGGCTCGTCCATCATCACGAGCCTGGCGTTCGACAGTCGCGTTCTGGCGATTGCGACCGCCTGGCGCTGGCCACCCGACATCTGCTTCACCAGATTGTCCGGCAGCGTCTCGGAACGCAGCTCGCCGAACAGTTCGAGCGAGCGGTTCGCCATGGCCTTGTGGTCGAGCAGCGAGAACGGGCCGATTTTGCGCGTGAGCTCGCGGCCGAGGAAGACATTGGCCGCGGCGGTGAGATTGTCGGCGAGTGCAAGATCCTGGTACACGACCTCGATCCCGACTGCGCGCGCATCGACCGGGCGATGAAAATGCACCGCGCTGCCTCCGAACACCATGTCGCCATGGGTCGGCGGGAAGTTGCCGGCGATGATCTTCACCAGCGTCGACTTGCCGGCGCCGTTGTCGCCCATCAGGCCGACCACCTCGCCGGGATAGACCTTCATGTCGACGTCATGCAGGGCGCGGATCGCGCCAAATTCCTTGCCGATCCCCTTCAACTCCAGGAGCGGTTCGTTGAGCGGTCGTTCGACCGCCGCCGCCGTTACCATGCCATTCCTCCCATTCATTTGACGCCATGTTCCGGCATAATGGCACGATCAGACGTAGCGGTTGACCAGGGACTCCAAATATTCCTGCCGTCCCGAGCGCGGCTGCGGATCGAGGCCGGAGCGCACCGCACGGTCGCCGAGCTCGGCGAGCGAGCGCTGGCCCGCGAGAATCGCGCGCCCCTCCGGGCCGTCCCATCCGGCATAGCGCTCGACGAGCGCATCGGTAAGCACGCCTGAATCCAGCATCACCGAGGCCGCGAGGAACGCGCGGGCGCAGGCGTCCATCGAACCGACATGGGCATGGATCAGGTCGTCGGGATCGATCGACTGGCGCCGGATTTTTGCGTCGAAGTTCAGCCCGCCGGTCGCAAAGCCGCCGCCT
>Ga0210399_10004700_pt1 | contig 10601 bp, 9 predicted proteins | sample IncBWC14MmetaG_FD_150865 | JGI IMG/M metagenome (GOLD analysis project Ga0210399, IMG submission 150865) | Forest soil microbial communities from Barre Woods Harvard Forest LTER site, Petersham, Massachusetts, United States - Inc-BW-C-14-M | ecosystem: Environmental > Terrestrial > Soil >...
TCAAGCTACCCAGAATGGGTGGCAGGAATGGCAGCCGCCGGGCTCATGCCCGACCTTACGCCGAGTCGTTACGACGAAGAGGTAGCACAATGTTACCAAGCGGCCTTGAGGTCCCCGAAGGTGGCCAAGAGGAGCACCTGGAACGGGGGAAGCGACTGCCCTTCCCCGTTTTATAGTCTTGTCCCTGCCCTCAGTCCTCAGACTGTGGAACAGATTTTTGAGACAACTCACCAGAGGGTTACTCGGAAAATTCATTGTTCTGATCCGTTGTTCTGAGTGAAATCCGCAGGACATGGACCGACAGCTGGGTTACCGCAAGGGCGTGCTCACCACACGCCCCTGCGGGCCTTCTGCCCCATCCCATCTATAGTGATTGGCACGCAACGCGGAAGCGAAGTTGATGGGCGCATGGCGCTGCGCGGGGTGAAAATAACACCGAGTTGTTGCTCTGCTGCTGACCCCAAGGGTATGCTGTGCAACACGGAGAATGTTGCGCGGAAGTCCTTTGACTTGAATTGGTCGGGGCGAGAGGATTTGAACCTCCGACCCCCTGGTCCCGAACCAGGTGCTCTACCAGGCTGAGCCACGCCCCGACTAGGTCGAACTGAAGCGATGATCGGAACCGCGCGAGCCGAAGACTTTCGGGCCCAAGCGTCTGCTTCCTTCAGAAGTATAGCATTCCAGGATGGGTGGCTCGCCCAGCATAAACCGTTCTGGCCCGCGAGACCTGCGTGTCACGCTGCGCCGTCCTCTGCTGAAAGCGCGTCTGGATTTTCCTATAGAATGAATACTTCGCTTACAAAATAGTCATCCATGATCGCGCTTACCGCCACAACCTTGTTTACTCCGCTGCAGCGGATCGAGCAGCCGCTGTTGCTGGTGGAAGACAGCTCTATCGTGGAAGTGACGTCGCGGGCTCGGCGCGAGATCCCGAAGAATTACCGCGTAGTGGATTTTGGCGACGGCATACTGGCGCCCGGCTTTATTGACATCCACATTCACGGCGGCGGCGGGCACGATGTGATGGAAGCCGGGGACGACGCTCTGCCGCCGGTAGAGCGGCTTCTGGCGGCGCATGGCGTCAGCAGCTATTTTCCCACGACGGTTACGGCGCCGTTGGATGCGACTCTTTCCGCTTTGGCGCGGCTGGCGGACGCAATTGAAGCGGCGGAACGAAGTCAGGGAGCCGCCGATCCTGCGACCGGCGACCTGCGGGCGCGGCCTTTGGGAATTCATCTTGAAGGTCCATTCATCAGCCACGCGCGGCGGGGTGTTCATCCTCCGGAAAATCTTCTGGCTCCGTCTGTGGCCGCGTTTGATCGCTTCTGGCAAGCGGCGCGGGGACACATTCGCGTGTTGACTATCGCGCCTGAACTACCCGGGGCCCTCGAGGTCATCACGGAGGCGGCTACACGCGGAGTTTGTGTGAGCCTGGGACACTCCGACGCTGAGCTGAATGGGGCCCGCGCCGGTTTCGCTGCGGGCGCGCGTCATGCCACCCACACGTTTAACGCCATGCGGCCGCTGGACCATCGCGATCCCGGAATTCTTGGCGAAGTATTGACCGATTCGCGGCTTTCCGCCGACATCATCGCGGACGGGATTCACCTGGACCCCGTAATCGTACAGTTATTTCTGAAAGCCAAGGGAGCGGACGGCGCCGTCCTGATCACCGACGCCACCGCCGCCACCGGCATGCCCGATGGCCGTTATCGCCTGGGATCTCTTGAGGTGGACGTGAAAGATGGCAGATGTCTGGCTGCAGGAAAATTGGCGGGGAGTGTGCTGACCATGGATCGCGCAGTGCGCAACGTTATGGAGTTTGCGCAATGGGATCTGCAGCAGGCGGTGCGGCTCGCGACTATGAATCCGGCGCGGGTGACGGGAATGAAGAGCGGTGGCTCGCTCGAGGCAGGTGCACCTGCCGACCTTGTGGTCTTGGGTCCGAGCGGCGAGGTAAGACAGACGGTAGTTCGGGGCGCGGGAATTTAGTGGCGCAACTGGGTCTTGGCAGGGGCTTCGAAAGGTAACGCCGCCGTCTCGGCGGCGCTACGCGTCGGACATATTTCTCAGGAGAATCAAATGGCTGACAAGGGGGGATTCCCCCACTACATGCTGAAGGAAATCCTCGAGCAGCCGCAGGGGTTGCGGGATACGATCGTGCCCCGCGTGTCGCTCGAAGAAGCGGTGGTGCGGCTCGACGATGTCCGCATCAGCACGGAAGAGCTGCGGTCCCTGCGCCGGATCAACATTGTGGCTTCAGGCACGAGCCGGCACGCGGGCATGGCCGGACAGTACATGATTCAGGACCTGGTCAACATTCCCGTGGACGTGGACTACGCCAGCGAGTTCGAGTATCGCAATCCTCTGATCGGTCCCGGCGAACTCACCATTGTTATTACGCAGTCCGGTGAAACTGCTGACACCACAGCTGCCCAGCGCGAAGCCAAAGCCAAAGGCTCACGCACCATTGCCATCTCGAACGTGGTCGATTCGACTATCGCGCGCGAGGCGGATGGCGTGCTCTACACCCATGCCGGACCGGAGATCAGCATTGCTTCCACCAAGGCCTTCACCGCGCAGATGGCGGTGCTGTACCTCTTTGCGCTTTACCTGGGGCAGGTGCGCGGCAAGTTTGCCAAGGAGCAGCGGCGGCAGTACATCCGCGAACTGCTCGACTTGCCGGGCAAGATGGAAGGGCTACTGAAGTCCGCGCCCCTGGTCTGTGAGCAACTGGCGGAAAAGTATTACAAGGTACAGGACTTTCTTTTCATGGGCCGCGCGATTCACTATCCCGTGGCCATGGACGGCGCGCTCAAACTCAAAGAAGTTTCCTATATCCACGCCGAGGGCTATCCCACGGGCGAAACCAAACACGGTCCGAATGCGATGATCGACGAGAACCTGCCGGTGGTGATCATCGCGACCTGCGACCGTGAGGATTCAGGATCGATGCTTCGCTATGAGAAGAACCTGGCCAACATCCGGGGATTCAAGCAGCAGTCGGCACGAGTAATCGCCATTGCATCCGAAGGCGACGAAGAACTTCCCCGCCTGGCCGATCACACCATTTTCGTTCCGCATGCGCCTGAACTACTGCTGCCACTTCTGGAGATTGTGCCCCTGCAGTTGTTCGCGTATTACATGACGGTGAAAAAAGGGCTGGATGTGGATCGGCCGCGAAATCTGGTGAAATCAGTAACACTGGAGTAGCTTGTCGGGCGTCGCTGTCGCTAGAAGCATGACCATTTCTGGATTCGTGGGTGCTGGAGCGTGTACGCTGATCTCGTGTACTTTGGCGGAGTAGCCGGGACACGACCCTTGCGATGGTTCGCGTAACATCCCCACGTCAGAAGTAGCGCCTACTGATTGTTATGGTGCCTGGGTTTTCGGCTGAGGTCTGAGATCCAATGTGTAGAGATTGGGGTTGGTCTGACGACCGACGACTGACGACTACCTAGTTCGGTTTCCTGTGTTTGCTGTCGGAAAGATAGCGCAGCAGCGCTGTGTCTGACGCGTTCTTGAATTTTTCCACAAATGACGCTTCCGGACTGAGCGTCGCATCCGCGGAAACCTTCTGGCGTATGCTCTGGCGCAGCCTCTCGCCCGACTCGGATTCGTTGGTCATCACTTGCATATAGAACCAGAGGAAGTGGCGCATCTGGTCGAGAGACGACTTCAGCATCTGCAGCGCGTCCATCTCCGGCAGCTGGCTGAGGGCTTCCATGAGTTCCGGGTCGCTGGGCGCTTCCATGGCGGCACAGTTGAGTTGGCGTTGAATCGCGCGCAGGTCTTCAGTCACGCGCAGGATCCGCACGTGGATTTCGTCGAGGTAATCTTCTTTTCCCATGGGCCCCGGCTTGCTCGAGATAACGACAGGCTCACCATCTCATTCGAGACTCATAGCGAGAAGATGTCCCATGTGCATGCGCTTTCGTAATTCATGCGGTTACTTTGGTCTCGGGTAATTCTCGAACGACAAAATCGGCCATCCGGAGCGCCGCCTCTCACCGCGCTGGCGTGGAGAGAGCAAGTCGAGGGACCTGCTTTCTGCCGGAGCTCAGTGTGAGCCGTCGGTGCGAGGGCTGTGATGACGCTGGCAAAAACAGGTCTTTCGACTCCGAGAAGGAACTCGCTTGCGAGTTCCTTCCCTCCGCTCAAGATGACAATGCTGAATTGGCTTTTCCTCTTCCATTTGGAAAAGAGGGTGGCGGAGAGCGATGACTACGAAATTCTCTGCATGGCGCGGATTTCAGGTACCTCCACGATACGAACTCCCCTGGCAGGAGTTTCAAGGGCGTGGACCAGCGCCCGAACCATCTGTTCCAACGTGACCAGTCCCAGGCGTGTGGCGCCCTCGCGAGTTGAGGGTAACAATTCCATCAGCTTATACATGGGTAACAAGAGGTATGGCCATCGGTGTCCTGGACCGAGGACGTACCAGGGACGCAGAATCGTGGCATTCATTCCGCTTTGGCCGATCATGGCTTCGCATTGCGATCTGACTTCGATGTAGGTCTTCATGACGGGCGCGGGATGGGCCACGCTGACGTAAACAAAATGCTGCACGCCAGCGTTTTGGGCCGCCTCGATTGCGCTGCGGCCGGAGGCCAGATCAACATTACGGAACTCCGCCGCCTTCGACGGGTTGGGATGTGAGACGCCAACCAGTTGTACGAAGGTGTCGGCCGGGTTGATCTTTGGGGCATAGGATTTGCCATCGAGGGCGTCGCCGAGAATTGCCTGGCAACCTGCCGGAAGCTTCCGCTCCGAGCCCGGCCGGACCAGTGCCTGCACCTCGTGGCCGCGTTCCAGCAACTGAGTGATCAGCGGACGACCAACGTATCCCGTGCCGCCCGTGACGAAGACGCGATGGGGTTGCGCAGTCATGAAGTTTCTCGCCCTGAAGTAATACGCGGATCAACGTCCGACGGATTGTCCCCGAACCGCCCTGGCGAAGGCAAGCGCGCGACTGCATCTGTTACACTGTCGCGTTCTGCAGCCTCCGGAATTAAAAGACTGCGGAGCTTCCCCAGGGCCCCCTAAGCTGCATAGAAGCGAAGCGCTATGAAAGACACGCTGGGAGTCTTACTAGCTGGCGGCGCGGGAGAGCGGCTCTATCCGCTCACGCGCGATCGCGCCAAGCCCGCCGTCACTTTTGGCGGAATCTATCGCATCATCGACGTCACTCTTTCCAACTGTGTCAACTCCGATTTGCGGCGCGTCTATATCCTCACCCAATACAAGGCATTGTCGCTGAACCGGCACGTCCGTGAAGGCTGGAACATCATGGGCAGCGAGATGGGAGAATTCATCGAAGTGCTGCCGCCGATGAAGCGGGTCAGCGATCAGTGGTACCAGGGCACGGCCGACGCGGTGTATCAGAATATTTACTCGATCGGCTCGGAGCAGCCCCGGCACGTGCTGATCCTCTCCGGCGATCACATTTACAAGATGAATTACGGATTGATGCTGGAGCGGCACAACGACTCGGGCGCGGACGTGACCCTGGCGACGATCCAGATCGATCCCGGCGAGGTGGCCCGCTTCGGAGTGGTGGACGTCGACCGCGACCACCGGGTGCTGGGTTTCGAGGAGAAGCCCAAAACCACCAAGCTGCGCTCGCCGTCGAATCCCGACAAAGTTTGCGCTTCGATGGGCATTTATCTGTTCAATACCGATGTGCTCATTCCAGTGCTTTTGAAAGATGCGGAAGACCCCTCCTCAAGCCATGATTTCGGCAAGGACATTCTGCCCAAGATGGCGGACGAATACCGGGTCTACACCTACGACTTCGTCGATGAAAACAAGAAGGAAGCCTTGTACTGGCGCGATGTGGGGACTCTCGAAGCCTACTACGAGGCCAACATGGACATCGTGGCGGTGTCGCCGGTGTTCAACCTGTACGACTCGGACTGGCCGATCCGCACCCACCAGCGCCAGTACCCGCCGGCCAAGTTCGTTTTCGCGGAAGCCGGACGTACCGGCACCGCGGTCGATTCCATTGTCTCGGCCGGGTGCATCGTTTCCGGCAGCATGGTGAAGGGCAGCGTGGTCTCGCCCGATGTGCGGGTGAATTCCTACAGCGAAGTAGAGAGCAGCATTCTTTTCTCTCATGTCAATGTGGGGCGGCATTGCCGCATCCGAAAGGCCATCATCGATCGCGACGTGCACATTCCGGAAGGTACCACCATCGGATATGACACGGAAGCCGACCGCCAGCGCTACTTCGTGACCGAAAGCGGAATCACCGTAGTGACTCGCGACTATTCCCTGTTCGAGAATCCGGTTACGGTGGATTACTTCACCAGTGAATAGGTCGAAAGGGTCACCGCCGGCTACGTAGGCCCGGACGCCACGTCCGGGTGGACGAGCGCAGCTCGTCTTACTCTTGCACTTGGCTTACTGGCGAGGCTGGAGGCTGCCTGGCAGATGCTCGCGGTCATCGTGTCTGCGGTTGCTCATTGCTGCTGTCCCGAGCTCTCGACCGGTGCTACGGTTCTCTCTCTGCTTCTTAGAAACCCGGTTTCTAGTTTGCCGTTGTCAGTTCTCAGCTTAGATTCGCCTTTTGTTCGTCTCGCATTTGCGTCCCCTGCTACAATGCCTTGCCTTATAGAAGTGCAGAACTTTTGGGGCCACAAAAACGTATCTCTATTGTGGTGTTAAGGCCCGGGGTGTGCTCGGGTGACAGACCAGGAGTTCCGGGGAGTGCGGGTTGGAAGACGCCCAGGTCGTAGCCATGCTGGTCCGTCGCTGCGTTGCCGGCGACGTAGTAGCCTGGGAGGAGATTGTGCAGCGCTACAACCGGCGAATCTACAACATCTGCTATCGCTTCGCCGGGTCGGGCGACGATGCTCAGGACCTCACCCAGGAGGTCTTCATCAAGATGTTTCGCACCCTGAATTCTTACGATGTCGAACGGGGAGCGTTCATGACGTGGGTCACGACCATCACCCGCAACCTGCTGGTGGACCATTTCCGCAAGAGCAAGCAGGACAGGGCGACGGAGTCGCTGGATACGACGCCTTCGGAACACGAAGACGCCATGCCGCTGAGCGAGAAGATCGAAGACAAGGCTCCGGCCGCGGACATGAGTGTGCAGAGCCGCGAAACGCGGGAGCTGGTGCACAACGCCTTGCAGAAACTTTCGCCCGAACTGCGCGAAGCGGTCATCCTGCGCGACTTGCAGGACATGGATTACAAAGACATTGCCACGGTACTCAAGGTTCCGGAGGGCACGGTGAAATCAAGGATAAACCGCGGGCGTGCGGAACTTGCACGCCTGCTACAACGTACATATAGGCAGGTGATGTGATGGCAGGCGAAACCAAAAACGGCATGCAGTGCGCGGAGTTTGACGCGCTGCTGAGTGAAGCCCTCGACGCCACTCTGACCGGGCCAAAGCTGGAAAGCTTTCAGGCCCACGCCCGGGTGTGTGGGGTGTGCGGCCCGCTGTTCGCGGAAGCCGACGGAGGGAAGCGCTGGCTGAAGTCGCTGGCCGAGGTGGAGCCGCCCTCCAACCTGATCCACAACATCCTGCTGGCTACGACTGGATACGAGAGTGAGCGCGTCCCTGCCCGGGCCCAGGGGAAAGCTTCATGGACAGATGCAATCACCGGGTGGCTGCGACCGGTGTTCGCTCCGGTGCTTTCGATGAGTCGCCAGCCCCGCTTCGCAATGTCATTCGGAATGGCGTTCTTCTCTTTGTCAATATCGCTCAGCCTGGTGGGCGTCAAAGTGAGCGACATGCGGCACGTGGACCTGCGGCCCAGCGCGATCAAGCGCACTTACTTCGAGACCACCGGCCGGGTGGTCAAGTATTACGAAAATATTCGCTTCGTGTATGAAATCGAGTCGCGGGTGCGGGAATTCAAACGAGTCACTGCGCCGCCGGAACCGAGCCCGAAGGAGCAGAACAACAATAAAGAAAAGAAAGACAACAATACCAGTGGACAACCTGAACCAAGACAGGAACGCAACTACAGCCAGGGGGAGAACCAGCCCGTGCTGGCCTCCATCCCGAATGTTCCGCCTGTAGGGACCGTGACCACTTACAGGAGGATTTCATGAACTGTGCCAACCATCCAGATATTGAGAAGGTGGCATTTTGCCGCACCTGCGGAAAACCGCTGTGTGCCAACTGCACCCGTGCAGTGCACGGAGTGATTTATTGCGAGAACTGCCTGGCAGCGCGCCTGGAAGGGGTGCAGCCGAACGTGGCACCGCCGGCCGCCGGTTTCGTTCCGGCCAGCCCCATGGGGACTCCGGTGGCAGGCGCGGGACCGAATCCTGCTCTGGCGGGTGTACTGGCCGGATTCTTTCCCTTTGGCGTGGGCGCGGTCTACACCGGCCAATATGCCAAAGGCCTGGCCCACCTGGTGATCTTCACTCTGCTAGTCCTGGGGGCGAGCAGCGGAAGCGAGGCCATGGCCACGGTCTGCGGACTGGGCATCGCAGGTTTCTACTTCTACCAAATTATCGATTCCGTGCGCAGTGCCCGTGCCCTGCAGATGGGACAGGCACCGCCCGACCCGTTTGGATTGGGAACAACTTTCAGCGGCGGCGAGCGGGTGGACGTAAGCAAAGTCCCACTGGGAGCGATGATTCTCATCGGCCTGGGCGTACTTTTTCTGCTGCATACGCTCGACATCTGGGATTTCAGCGCCCACCGCATCTGGCCCCTTGTACTCATAGGCATCGGCGGCTGGCTGCTGGTGCGCCGATTGGGTCTGTTGGGCGAGGTCCCACCAGGGTTTGACCGCATCCGCAGTTGCAAGCGCGGATTGATGGGACCAGCGATCCTGCTGACTCTGGGATTTCAGTTCCTGCTCGACAGCATGGGCGTCATCCGGTTCGGCCGCACTCTGCCCCTGCTGCTGGTGGTCATCGGATTGGTCAAAATTTTCCAGAGTACAGCGGGCCCCGGCCCGTTCGCGGGACCACCGCCATCAAATGCGGGTGGAACGCCATCGTCCGGATTTGGATCCGGCGAAGTGCAGCCACCTTACCCGGAAGTGAAGCCGGAGGTGAAAAATGGCTAGCCCCGTGCAAGCCCCGCCCCCAATGCAGCCCATTCAGCCACGAAGACAACGGCGTTCCGTAGCCGGTCCGGTAGTCCTGATCCTTCTGGGAGTCGTGCTCCTGCTCACTACCATGCGCGTGCTGCACCCAGAACCGCTTCTGCGTTGGTTCGGAACCTACTGGCCCGCCCTGATCATTCTCTGGGGAGTGATCAAGCTGGTCGAGTATCAGCAAGCCCAGAGAGAAGGCACGCGCCCCGCGGGGATTGGAGGCGGGGGAGTCGTGCTGCTGATTTTCCTGATTATTTTTGGCTTGTCGGCAACTCAGGCTTCGCGCTTCAACTGGGACGAGATCCGCGACCACATCAATCTGGGCGACGACGATCTGGCACTGTTTGGACACAACTACAGTTACGACGATCAACTCCAGCAGGACTTTCCGCCGGGCGGCAGCTTGCGCATCACCAATGATCGGGGCGCGGTGAACCTGACGGTCTCGGACGACAACCGGATTCACGTAGCCGCGCACAAGCGGATCAATGCAGACAGCCAGCAGGAAGCCGACAAGTTCAATCCCGCCACCAAGCCGCAAATCAATGCCAGCAGCAATGTCATCACTTTGAATGCCCATACGCAGGGCGCCGGCGAGCGCTCGGTAACAACCGATATGGATGTCAGCGTCCCGCGCAAAGTGCCGGTCGTAATCTCGACACGGCACGGTGATGTCAGCGTGCTGGGCCGCGACGGAGACGTTGAAATTGCCAGCCAGCACGGCGATGTCGCTGCCTCCGACGTCAACGGCAAGGTAAGTCTCAATCTGTCCGGCGGCTCGGCGCGGGTTTCGAATATTTCGGGCGATGTTTCAGTCCAGGGACGCGCGGACGATATTTCACTGGCAGACGTTAAGGGCGCGGCGCACCTGAATGGCGAGTTCGACTCGATCAAACTGGGGAAAGTTACCGGCGTAGTCGGCTTTAAGTCCGCCCGTACCGACATGGAGTTTTCCCGCCTGAACGGCGACCTCGACATGGATTCCGGCGATCTGCGGGCCAACGACCTGATCGGCCCGTTTCGCCTGCTGACGCGTTCGAAGGATGTCCGGCTGAACGGAGTTGACGGGGACGTCCGGCTGGAGAACGAGAACGGGGCAGTCGAAATTCACATGAGCAAGCTGGGCAACATGCAACTGAGCAACCGCAACAGCGATGTCCAGATTTACATTCCTGATAAGGCTGGTTTCCAGCTGGATGCTCACTCTCGCGGCGGCGAAATCGAATCGGACTTCAGTGCTCTGAAGATCGACAACGGCAACGACCAGGCGAGCGCCAGCGGCACGGTCGGCACAGGTGGTCCGCACCTGGTAATCACCAATGAACACGGCGGAATCGAACTCCGCAAGGGATCGGCGATAGCTGAAGTGCCGGTGCCACCCAAGCCGCCCCGGGCACCCGCCGCGCCCAAAGTGCCGGTGCCCACGGAAAATTAGAATCCGCCCTACTCAGTGTGGGGCGGGACACTATTGTCCGCCGCCTTTTGACTTAGACTCTACTTTTTCAATCGGAACGGCTTCGATCGAGGCCA
>Ga0210399_10004705_pt1 | contig 10595 bp, 9 predicted proteins | sample IncBWC14MmetaG_FD_150865 | JGI IMG/M metagenome (GOLD analysis project Ga0210399, IMG submission 150865) | Forest soil microbial communities from Barre Woods Harvard Forest LTER site, Petersham, Massachusetts, United States - Inc-BW-C-14-M | ecosystem: Environmental > Terrestrial > Soil >...
TTTTCGCACTCACACTACTCACGGAGGCACGGCAAACCGGCACCATGGCGTTCGTTGCTAAGAAAATCTTCCTCACCAAAGGCGTCGGTAAACATCGTGAAAGGCTTTCGAGCTTTGAGCTCGCCCTGCGAAATGCGGGCATTGCGGCTTGCAACATCGTCCGCGTCTCCTCGATTTTTCCTCCCAACTGCAAATTGATTTCCCGCAGCGAAGGCTTGAAGCATATCAAGCCCGGGCAAGTAGCGTTCACGGTCATCAGCGAAAATTCCACCAAGGAAGCGCACCGCCTCATTGCCGCCAGCATCGGCTTGGCTTTGCCGAGCGACAAATCCATGTATGGGTATCTCTCCGAGCATCATTCCTTCGGCGAGACCGAAGAAGTCGCCGGCGAATATGCCGAAGAACTCGCCGCGGAAATGCTCGCGACCACCTTAAATGTGGAATTCGACCCGGATTTGTCCTTCGATGAGAAAAAAGAAGTCTACCGCATCTCCAACAAAATCGTCCGCACCATGAACGTCACGCAATCGGCTGTCGGCGACAAGCGCGGCCTGTGGACCACCGTCCTCGGCGCCGCCATCCTCATCGGCGAAGACGATTAGGGCGCGCGAGGCGCGGCCTGACGTAATGCCACTCGATGGAAGGTCGCGCTATCCCCAACGACTGCAAGTTAATCTGGCGGCGGGCTTTCACTCAGTGAAGTACCCGATACGCTCCAGCACGGCCCTGACGATAAGCGGCAGCGCCACGGTCGCATCGTCGAAGACTTCCGCAAAGCGTCCGCCCTCTTCCGGCGGAACGAACTTCCCCCAGGAAACCGCTTCCGTGTACGTGCTGCCACTCAAGCCGCCCCAATGCACCGGTTCCGGGCAGATGCGCACGCCGTAGTTGTACCGCTTCAGCGGCAGCTTCTTGTACCCGCGCCTCGCCAGCAGTTCCGCGTACACGCCGAATTGTTGCGACCAATTGCGGGGGACTCCTCCGCCGATCGTCAGAATCCCCATGCGCCTGGTGGCCAACATGGTGTCGGCAAACTTCTCGAAATCAAGGAAAGGATCAAACCGTAGCAGCGGGCGCTTATCCCGCAAGCGGGCAATCTTGTGAAGCGCAAAGTCAATGCCTAGTTCCGAATCGCTGAAGGCAGGAACAAAAATAGGAACGTTGCGCTCGAAAGCGGACTTCAGAATTCCCCGTCCTTGCGCCGTCTGGTGCAGGTGTTCGCCGATCTTCCGATGAATCTTCCAACTGCACGCGATGTCTTCCGCGTCCCACTCATCGAGCACGTGGTCCATCACTTCTTCGACATGATCGAGATTCGTTTCCGGCTCCAGCGAGTCGTACACTCGGTTGTAACCGGCGTGGAAGAGTTCCCGGTCGTCCATCTTGGGGTTATAACGGAAATGAGAATAACCCGTGGCTTCCACCAGTCCATGAGCCATGAGCGCGCCGGTCGAGACGATGGCCTTGACGATGCCGGATTCAATCAAATCGCAAAAAACCAGCCCCATCTTGCCGACCGTCAATGCGCCCGAGAGCGTCATAACCACAAAGCAATCCTTGTCGCGGGCCATTTGCTCAAAAACGTCGGCGGCATCGCCGATCTGCCGCCCCGTGAACGCCGTGTCCCCCATGGCGCGCACCAGTTCATCGACCGTTCGGCATTTGGATAAGTCCAGCGGAAACATCGGCCGGAGCTTATCTTTCACTGGATCGTGGAGCACCCTCCCGGTCACAGTCTTCTCTCGCTGCTTCGCCATCGCTTCTCCTCGAGTCAGAATCAAACCTGCATTGTTGCGCATTTCTTTTCTGAAAATCTTGTGAACCTGCTTAGTCGTTGTCCCGCATGACGCGACTCCGGCGATAAGGGCCAGCGCTAATCCCAACGATCCCGCTGGAGACAAAACGTCAGCATCAACCAGATCCACAACCAGCGGTTACCAGGCCACCGCCGGAGGCCCAAACAGCCAGCGACAATGGCGATAGGCAATGCGGCCCACCCTAACGGATTCCAGGTTGTGTAGCTTACAAGGACGGATAGCCCGACCGCCTTGTTGGGCCGCCGATTGCGTAAGACGGCCAGGTATAGAAACGCCAGAGTGCCGGACGCAAAAAGCCATAGGCCAAGAAACGAGCCTTCGAGAATCCATACGGCTGGGCTCCTTATTAAACCCGATGGTGCTTGAACGTCTTGCAGATCGATATTACAGATGCTGCGCAAAAGATACTACAAAACGGACCTAAATATTTTCTTTCCTGCTCATGTTAAACTGAATTTCATGGCCAGCAAATTTACCATCGGACTCGTGCAGATGAAATGCACGGTAAACGCGGAAGAAAATCTGACTCACGCGATCGAGAAAATCCGCGAAGCCGCCGCCCGTGGCGCGCAAATCATTTCATTGCACGAACTTTTTCATGGTGAATATTTCTGCCGCACGGAAAACGCCGACCTTTTCAATCTGTCGGAAGCGGTGCCCGGGCCGACCACCGAAAAACTCGCGCAAATCGCCAAAGAGAGGAAAGTCGCTCTGGTTGTTTCGCTGTTCGAGCGACGCGCTCCAGGCGTTTATCACAATTCTTGCGCCGTGCTCGACGCCGATGGATCGTTCCTCGGCAAATACCGCAAGATGCACATTCCCGATGATCCGCTGTACTACGAAAAGTTTTATTTCACTCCCGGCGATCTGGGTTTTCCCAATTTCGACACCAAGTACGCCCGCATCGGCGTGCAAATATGCTGGGACCAGTGGTATCCGGAAGGATCGCGCGTCACCGCTCTTGGCGGCGCCAACGTCATTTTCTATCCCACCAGTATCGGCTGGCACCCCCACGAAAAAGCGCAATGGGGGGCCGCGCAGCTCGACGCCTGGAAAACGATTCAGCGCGGCCACGCCATCGCCAACGGCGTCTACGCTGCGGTGGTGAATCGGGTTGGCTTCGAAGGCAAGCCGGAAAAAGGCGACCCGGGACTGGAGTTCTGGGGAAATTCTTTCCTTGCCGATCCCTTCGGGCAAGTCATTTCCGAAGCCTCCAACGACAAGGAAGAGATCCTCGTCGTCGAATGCGATCCCGCAAAGAGCGAGGAGACCCGCCGCAACTGGCCCTTCCTACGCGACCGCCGCATCGACGCCTATCAACCGATCCTGAGCCGCTGGCTGGACAAAGTTTAGGCTTCACTAGTTCAATAGAATGTTCGTTCTCTTCTCCGTGATCTCTGGGTCCACTGCGATCTCTGTGTTAAATTCTCATTCCCGATGACCACATCGCCCCAATTCAAGACCCCGCAAACACTCGGCTTCCGCATGCCCGCCGAATGGGAGCCTCACGAAGCCACCTGGCTCGGCTGGCCGCACGAACTGACCGACTGGCCCGGAAAATTTGCCCCCATCCCTTGGGCGTTTGCCGAAATCGTCCGCCATTTGTCGCAAGTCGAGCGCGTGTATCTGCTCGTTGAGAATCAAGAATCGGAATCCCGCGTTCGAACCATCCTCAAAAAATCGGGTGCCAATCTCGATGCCGTGGATTTCTTCCGCGTACCGACCGATCGCGGCTGGATGCGCGACTCTGGCCCCCTCTGCGTTCGAAACCAAGCCGGCGAAGTCGCCTACAACCACTTCGCGTTCAACGGCTGGGCAAAATATTCGAATCACAAGAAAGACGCCGCCGTCGTAGCCAAAGCAAGCCAAAAGTTGAAGCGCCGAATTTGGCAACCAGTTCACAAAAGACGCCAGGTTGTTTTGGAAGGCGGCAGCATCGACGTCAACGGCCGCGGAACATTGCTCACCACCGAGGAGTGCCTGCTGAGCAAAGTGCAAGAGAGAAATCCCGGATTCACCAAAGAGGATTACGCGCAAGTCTTCTACCAATATTTTGGTGTCACCAATGTTCTCTGGCTGAAGAATGGAATCGCCGGCGACGATACGCACGGGCACGTAGACGACCTCACTCGTTTTGTGAACCCTTCAACGGTCGTGACCATCGTGGAGGAAGATCCGAAGGACGTGAACTTTGCGCCGCTGCAAGAAAATCTTGTTTTGCTGCAAACGATGAAGGATCAGGATGGCCGGCCCTTTCGCGTCGAAACATTGCCACTGCCCGCTCCAGTCTTTTTCGACGGGCAACGTCTGCCTGCAAGTTATGCGAATTTTTACATCGCCAACAAAATTGTGATCGTGCCAGTTTTCAATGACGCGAACGACCGCGTCGCCCTAAACACTCTTGCGAGCCTGTTCCCCGACCGAGAAGTGGTTGGAATTGCGTGCCGCGACCTCGTCCTCGGCCTTGGCACGCTGCACTGCATGACCCAGCAGCAGCCCGGTGCAGCGCTACCCTAGGGGGGCACTCTCTCGAGCCCACGCGGCGTTGTCGGGAGACCACCGTCACGACGACTTATTACCGTGGTCTCGCTTAATCTGCAGCTAAGCACGTTGATTGCCTTGCGCGCCGGTTCAGCTAGAATGACTGTGCCTTTGAGGAGGATTCATGCTCGTCGCACAAGCGATTACGCAACGGTCAGCTCAAGTTTGGCTCCAAACGCACGGTATCGTTTCATGGCTGCTGCTTGGCCTGGTTGCCGGGTGGCTCGCTGGGAAACTGGCGCGAGGCCGCGGTTTCGGCTGCGTGACGGATATTATTCTGGGACTGATCGGGTCCTACCTGGGGGGCTGGATCTTTGTGAAACTGGGAATTTTCGGCGGCGGTTTTCTCTACTCGCTAGCGGCCGCCACCCTGGGAGCGGTTATTCTCGTGGCCATCGCGCATGCTTTTAGCCCCTCGGACAGATGAACGAACTGATTCGCGCCGATAATTCTTCACGAGTCACCAGTCACGAGTCACCAGTCGCGTCCCTATGATAGGATTCTCGTTTGCGTCCCGGAGCTGACGCTTCATTGAGCAAGTCTTCGCAATCCCTCACAGCTATTCCTCTGGGCGGTCTCGGCGAATTCGGCATGAACATGATGGCGCTGCGACTCGGTGACGACATTATCGTCATCGACGCGGGCATGATGTTTCCGGAATCGGAATTACTCGGCGTCGATCTGGTCATTCCGGACATTACTTATCTGAAGCAGCATCGCGCGCAGGTTCGCGCGATCGTGCTAACGCACGGGCATGAAGATCACATCGGGGCGCTGCCGTATATTTTGAAAGATTTGAATGTTCCGGTGTACGGGACGCGCTTCACGCTGGCGCTGGTCAAGAAGCGTCTGGATGAAGCGGGGCTGCTGGATTCGACAACGCTGCGCGAAGTGATTCCTGGCAGACTGGTGGAGATTGGGCCGTTCGAAGTGGAGTTCATCGCCGTAACGCACAGCACGGTGGACTGTGTGGCGCTTGCGATTCGCACCCCGCTCGGCGTGGTGATCCACACCGGCGATTTCAAGATCGATCAGACGCCTGTGGGGGGCGCGCCGTTTGATTTACACGCGTTCGCGAGATACGGAAGTGAGGGGGTGCTGGCGCTGTTCAGCGATTCGACGAACGTGGAGCGCCCCGGCTTTACGCCGTCAGAGCGTGCTGTCGTCCCGCGAATTGAAGAATTGTGCCGTTCGGCGCCGCGGCGGGTGATTTTGTCGTGCTTTGCGTCGTCCATTCATCGCATTCAGCAGATTATTGATATTGCTGCACGCGTGAACCGCAAAGTGGCGTTCGTCGGGCGCAGCATGGTGGACAACGTGGAGATTGCGCACTCGCTGGAATTGCTGCGCATTCCGGATGGCATGGTGGTGCGGCCGCAGGACATTCGCGGATTCGATCCGAAGCGCATTGTTATTCTGGCGAGCGGGAGCCAGGCGGAGCCGATGTCGTCGCTTTCGCGGATCGCGGTCGACAATCACCGGTTTGTTTCCGTGGATGAAAACGACAGCGTGATTCTTTCCGCGCGCATTATTCCAGGAAACGAGAAGTCCATTTTTCGAATGCTGGATCACATGTTCCGGAGACGCGCGCTGGTGTATTACGACAATTCGGCGGGGACCATCCACGTTTCGGGGCACGCTAGCCAGGAAGAACAAAAACTTTTGCTGCAACTGGTGAAGCCGAAATATTTTATTCCGGTGCACGGGGAGTACCGGCATCTGTTCCGGCACGCGGCGTTGGCGCATCAGTTGGGGTGCGTCTCGAACGAGATTTTACTCCTTGAGGACGGACGGCCGATTGAATTCACGGAGGACGGGGCGCACCGGCGTGACCCGGTGACGGCAGGGCGTGTTTGCGTGGATTCGGGTTCGCTGGAAGAGATTGAAGAAGTGGTGATTCGGGACCGCAAGCATCTTTCCGAAGACGGGATCGTGGTGCCGATCATCGCGATCGACAAGCACACCGGAAAAATGGAATCGCATCCGGAAATCGTGACCCGCGGACTGATGAGCGACAACGGGCAGGAATTGATTGCCGGCGCACGGCTGGTGATTATGAAAACGGTCGAGGAATCGAACGCAGAGGAAAAATCCGACTGGGGCGTCATCAAGGAAAAAATTCGCGTGGACCTGAAACGCTACATCAACAAGCAAACTTCCAAGCGGCCACTGATACTTCCGGTGATTCTCGAAGTCTAGCGGGCTGGGTGCCGATGACCGAACCTCATTCTAGTCCTGCGCCGAGCGTCGGTTCGGCGGCATTTATTTTCATTCTCATCATGGTGGCGTTTGATTTTCTGGCCTTTGGAATTATTGCACCCGTTCTACCGGATCTCATTCGCAGCTATGAAGGTGGCGATTTCGTCCGGGCCTCCAGCATCGGCGGTTATTTCGGCCTCGCCTGGGCGACCATGCAATTTGTTTTTTCGCCGATTCTTGGCGCCTGGTCGGATCGCTTCGGCCGCCGGCCGGTGATTCTGATTTCCTGCTTTGGGCTCGGAATTGATTACGTGATTATGGCCCTGGCCCCATCGCTGCGATGGCTGCTTCTGGGGCGCATTATTTCAGGCATCACCACTTCCAACGTGGCGACGGCTTTTGCATACGTCACCGACGTCACCAAGCCGGCCGAGCGAGCCAAGCCGTTCGGGATGATCAGCGCGGCGTTTGGATTGGGATTCGTGATTGGACCAGCAGTGGGCGGCTGGCTCGGCAACATCAACCTGCGTTTTCCTTTCTGGGTGGCCGCCACTCTGAGCCTGGGGAATGCCGTGTACGGCTACTTCGTTTTACCAGAATCGCTGGCGCCGGAGAAGCGTGCAAAATCGGCATGGCATATGGCAAATCCGCTGGGTTCGCTGAAGCTATTGCGTTCGCATTCGGAACTTGCGGGGCTGTCAGTGGTGGTTACGCTGTACTACCTGGCGCACAACTCGCTTCCGTCGATGTGGGCGTATTACACCGAGTATCGCTATGCCTGGAATCGGACCAACGTGGGGACCTCCCTGGCGCTTGTGGGAGTTTGTGCCGCCCTCGTGTCCGGTGTGCTAGTGGGTCCGATTGTGAAACGCTTTGGCGAACGAAGGAGCCTGCTGTCCGGATTGACCTTTGGCACCCTGGGATTTGCGGGGTTCGCGCTCGCATCGCACGGGTGGATGCTGATGGCGACGGTTCCTTTTATTGCGCTTTGGGGCATCGCAGCGCCAGCCATACAGTCGCTGATGGCGCGGCATGTCGATCCGTCATCGCAGGGCAAACTGCAAGGTGCGATTAACTCGTTGCGCGCGATTACCGGCATGGCCGGGCCGGTCCTGTTTACGCAAATCTTTGCGCTGGCGATTTCACCACAATATGGATTTCATTTGCCGGGAGCGCCTTACTATCTTGCGGCCTTGCTGCTCGGCTCCAGCCTGCTGCTCGCCGCGTACGTAACACGGCCGAGCCAAGTAATCCGGGCAGCTGAACAAAGCGCCTCCATCCGGTAGCGATGACGAGCAGGCCTCCGCCGACTTGTACCACCCAGCAGCGAGATCCCAGAAAAGGCGAGAATGTAGGTCCCCACAGAATATGACCCAATCAGCAGGAAAAAACTGTTCATGGCCATGCGCCATGACAATGCTTTTCGCGCTTCCCGTGAGTATTCCCTGGTCAGCGCCAGAAAGAAGGGGCTGCCTCCAAGCGGGCCCACGATGGCGAAGAGCGCAACGAGAACCAGTAGCAGATTTTTCGCGGCTTCCTGCATGGGTTCGGCAACTTCTGTCCCGCAGTGAAATTCCGCTCACGGGCATCGCTATGGTAACGAAAGAATCTCAGCCATTGCCCAGTTCCGCAGCTTGAACGCGTTCCAGCATCCGGCTGCTGATCGCGGAAAATTCAGAGACTAGTGCGTTTGTACTCCTCCCGGCCAGCGTGGCGGCGTCTATCTCGGTACTCAACAGGATGGCCGTCGCCAAGTCTGCGCTGCACCCCAGACAGCATTTCTCTGTTCTTCCGGGAAGCTCGAATAATGCCTCGCTACGGCTACAAACACTACACTGCGCAATCGAATCCTGCTCCGCGCCCTTTGGTCCAGCGGACATGATAGTTCCTCCCTTGGCTCCTCGCCGCTAGTCGTAGGTCTCTCGATTCGCAGCGCATCAGATTGAGTCATCTGGAGAAGGTAAAGAAAAGACTTTGAGGAAGTCCTGAGCCTTTTATTAGGAAAGCATAAAGCGGAAACGTCAACGCCACGGTTTTGCGTCGTTCCTAAGGATGATGTTCTAACAAATTCCTGATGAACTACTCGGGACTTTTCAGGTGGGCCGCCTCCGCATCAGGACTAAGGGCATCGGGGTAGTTGGGTAGGGGCCCTGGACACGGAGGCGACCCGCTGTCCTCTTTGTGCGAGCATCCTGCAGCAGGGCGCATGCGGTTGGAATCTAGTGGTTGCTGTAGTTTCGTCTCAGGTCTTTCCCCTAGTCGTTGAGAAAATCCCACCTGGACTTCGTAGTGCGTGGCGGGGCACGGACCCTTGGGCAAGCTCCCTTCGGGCTCAGGGTGAAAGAGAGTCGCGGGGTGCGGAAGAAGATGAGGCGGACCGCCTCCGCACCAGGGCCCGCTCGGGTTTACTGGAGTAGGAGCCCTGGGCGGAGGCGACCCGTTCTCCCGTTGCGAACATCCTGCACCAAGAAGTTTGTGACCGGAATCTGGTGATTACTCCAATTTCCTTTCAGGTATTTCCTCTAGTACCAGCGGCTGGACCCCAAGTTCCCGCGTGTTAACGAAAGTTTCAGACCAAGGATGGGTCCGCGCCGATTTTTTCCCTTCACCGCCCGCTCGCGCACTGCTGAGCTCTCCTTGCCTCCTTGGCCTCGCGGGTATAGGCTTCTGTGTCGCAGTATGCTAGTGCCTGGCGGGGCTTGACGGGTCTTGCTCCCGCACCTACCTTCTGGCACGAGCACCAATTAAGGAGGAATTACTATGGCTACGGCAACGACGGTGATGGAACGGAATGTCAAGATTGGACCGACCAAGCTACTGATCAATGGGAAGTGGCTGAATAGCGTATCGGGGAAAACGTTTCCGACGATCAATCCGTCGACGGGCGAGGTGATTACGCAAGTGGCGGAGTCCGATGCGGCGGATGTGGACAAGGCAGTGGCGGCGGCGCGGGCGGCGTTCGACAAGGGCCCGTGGCGCAAGATGAACGCATCGCAGCGCGGCGTCCTGATGAACAAGCTGGCGGACCTCATCGAGAAGCATGCCGATGAGTTGGCGCAACTAGAATCGCTGGACAATGGAAAGCCGTATCACGTCGCGAGGGCGGCGGACCTTCCGTTGACGATTGCCTGTTACCGCTACTTCGCGGGCTGGGCGGACAAGAATCATGGAAAGACGATTCCCGTCAACGGCAATTACTTCACTTATACGAAGCACGAGCCGGTGGGAGTGGTCGGGCAGATTATTCCGTGGAATTTTCCGCTGCTGATGCAGGCGTGGAAACTGGGGCCGGCGCTTTCGATGGGTTGCACGGTGGTGATGAAGCCGGCGGAGCAGACGCCGCTGACGGCGCTGCGCGTGGGCGAATTGATTCTGGAAGCGGGATTCCCGGAAGGCGTAGTGAATTTGCTGCCGGGATACGGGCCGACGGCGGGCGCGGCGATTGCGCGGCACATGGACGTGGACAAGGTGGCGTTTACCGGGTCGACGGAAGTGGGGCACTTGATTATGCGCGCGGCGGCGGACACCAACCTGAAGCGCGTGACGCTGGAGCTGGGCGGGAAGAGCCCGAACATTGTGTTTGCCGATGCGAACATGGATGAAGCCATCGAGGGCGCGCACTTTGCGCTGTTCTTCAACCAGGGGCAGTGCTGCTGCGCGGGTTCGCGGCTGTTCGTCGAAGAAAAGTGCTACGACGAATTCGTGGAGCGAAGCGTGGCGCGGGCGAAGAAGCGCACGGTCGGCAATCCCTTTGATGCGACAACCGAGCAGGGGCCGCAGGTAGACCAGGACCAGTTCAACAAGGTGATGGGCTACATCGACGCGGGCAAAAAGGAAAATGCCAGGATGATGACGGGCGGCGGGCGCGTGGGCGACAAAGGCTATTTTATTGAGCCCACGGTGTTCGCGGACGTGAAGGACAACATGAAGATCGCACAGGAAGAGATCTTCGGGCCGGTCATGTCCATTTTGAAATTCAAGGACATGAGTGAAGTGGTAGAGAGGGCGAATAAGTCGCTGTACGGCTTGGCCGCGGCG
>Ga0210399_10004706_pt1 | contig 10595 bp, 12 predicted proteins | sample IncBWC14MmetaG_FD_150865 | JGI IMG/M metagenome (GOLD analysis project Ga0210399, IMG submission 150865) | Forest soil microbial communities from Barre Woods Harvard Forest LTER site, Petersham, Massachusetts, United States - Inc-BW-C-14-M | ecosystem: Environmental > Terrestrial > Soil >...
TGGCAGAAGATGTTCGATTCCAACCCCCGGATCGGATTTCTGGCGCATGCCCGACAACTTGGATCTTCGGCGCGGCCGAGTCATGAGATTTCTCGGCTGATCTTCAACGATCGACTCGACGCCACGGTGACGGGAGTGTTGGTCTGCATGGTGGCGCTGGTTTTGCTGGAGTCGGTCTTTCTGTGGGTGAGCGTGCTCTCGGGCCGCATGCAGGCGAGGGTGAAGGAATCACCGGTGGTGGCGACGCGTTTTGCCGCGGAGGAACAGGGATGACACAGGTCCGGCAAGTCATTGCAGCTGTCCTTGCGACCCTGCGCGAGATTTTTGACGAGTCTGCCTACTCGCGTTTTCTGGCGCGCCATGCACTGAGTTCTTGCCCTGACGCCTACGCCGCGTTCCTGCGCGAACAGGAGGAAGTCAAGGCCCGTCGCCCGAGATGCTGCTAGCTTTGACGGTGCAGCGCGTTTTCGAATCGCCTCTACATCTTTTGCGTGATGGGAATCCGATCGAGGACATCACGGCGGTCGAACGCATCTCAATCGTGATTTTCAAGGGCGAGCAACTCGACCGCTCCGATCTGTTCAATCAAGAGTAACCACGCAGGAGTAAACAATATTCCTCACGCCGGATGCTAGACTCTGGTGGATGCGCGTTCTCGGCATTGATTGCGGGACCGAGTACACCGGCTACGGCGTGGTCGAACTCTGTCACGACGGCAAGTTGATTTGCCTGGCCTGTGGCGCTGTGAAGCTTTCCCCTCGCGAGCCGATGTCCGCCCGCTTGTCAACCATCTTCGACCGTTTAGCCGCGATCATTGTCGAACACCGGCCGGACCGGGTTGCGATCGAAGACGTTTTTTATGCGTTGAATGTGAAGTCGGCGCTGAAGCTGGGACAGGTGCGTGGAGTCGCCATGCTGGCCGCGTCTTCAGCCGGGCTGGAGGTCGCCGAATACTCGCCGCTTTCCATCAAGTCCGCGGTGGTCGGCTACGGCCGAGCGGAGAAGCAGCAGGTGCAACATATGGTCACGCGGCTGCTCAATCTGGCGGAAATTCCCGAGCCGCCAGATGCCGCCGACGCCCTGGCGATTGCGATCTGCCATTTGCATACCTCGGCCACGCTGGAACGCCAGCGGGCATGATGAGATTACAAGCCGCAAGCACTTTTTGGCATAATTCTCTGTACATGTTCTTCAATCAGTTCCGACCAGCGGGTATTCCGACGGAGCGCAAGGCGTCCGCAGCCGTGCGGTCGGTCGAGCGCCGGCATGGTACTCATGTTTTTGTCTTCGTATGCTTGATTTTGTGCACTGCGCTTTCGGCGCGCGCCCAGCAAACGATGGTCCCCACGGTCGCGTTTACTTGTGACTTCCCCGGCTCTGAGCCGGATCACTATGTCATCTCGGTATCCGACGATGGCAACGCCTCCTATGACTCCGACGGCAAGCTCAGCCCAGAGTCGGCTGCTGGCGATCCCTACCACTCCGATTTCACCCTGTCCCAGGCCGCACATACTCGGGTTTTCGACCTGGCCAAGCGCGCGCACTATTTCGAGGGCCAGATCGATTCCAAGAACAAGAATCTGGCTTCCACGGGAACCAAAACTCTTACCTACGCGGACGCCCAGAAGAACACGCGTGCGACCTACAACTACTCGCCCGTACCGGCAGTTCAGGAGCTGACCAATTTCTTCCAAGCTCTCTCCGCGACTCTGGAATTCGGACGCCGGCTTGATTACTACCTTCACTACCAAAAGCTCGCCCTGGACGAGGAACTGAAAAAGATGGAAGAAATGTGGAATAGCCACCAGATCCAAGAAATCTCATCGGTGGCTACCGTCTTGCAAAAGATTGCCGACGATCCGACCGTCATCAAGGTGGTACGAGCCCGAGCTCAGCACTTGCTACAACTTGCGGTACCCAAAGGCAAGTAACCAGCTGGCAATGACTGAATATGTGTGATTTTCAGGCAACAAAATGGCACAAATAGTGTTCTAATACTGCAAGAGGGGCCATTCCGGGGGTGTTTCCATGTCCAAGTTGAGCATCAAGCTGCTGATGAGCGCGGTCGTAGTGTCGCCTCTCCTTCTAACCGTTCCCGCTTTAACTGTTCCCGCCTTCGCCGATTCGCAAGCCCGCGTGGTGCGGTTGAGCGAGGTTCAAGGCGACGTGGCGGTCGACCGCAACAGCGGACAATATGAGAAGGCATTCCTGAATTTGCCGATCACCCAGGGCGTAAAGTTGCAGACCAAGAATGATGGCCGCGCCGAGGTGGAGTTCGAGGACGGAGGCACGCTACGCCTGACTCCGAACTCGGTGATCTCTTTTCCGCAACTCTCGCTTCGCGACTCCGGGACCAAGGTCTCGACGGTGCATCTGCAGGAAGGCACCGCCTACGTCAATTTCGCCGGCGCCAAAGACACCGAGTTCACGATGACCTTTGGTCATGAAAAACTCGCGTTTACGCATTCGGCTCATCTTCGGATTGAAATGGACGACGCCACTGCGACCTTAGCGGTCTTCAGCGGCGATGTGCAGGTCGAAGGCGATTCAGGGACGGTGGCAATCAATAAGAATCACACAGCAACATTCGACCTCACGGACGACGACCGCTACACTTTGGCTAAGAATCTGGAACCTGATCCCTTTGACGCGTGGGATAAGCAGCAGGACCAATATCACCAGCAATACGCCAGCAACTCCTATAGCAGCTACTCGCCCTACGCGTATGGCACGACCGATCTCAACTATTACGGCAACTTCTCCAATGTGCCGGGCTACGGCATGTTGTGGCAGCCTTATTTTGCCGGGGCTGGCTGGGATCCGTTCATGAACGGCGCCTGGGCTTTCTCTCCTGGTTTTGGTTATGGCTGGGTATCTGGATACCCGTGGGGTTGGACGCCGTACCACTACGGTTCGTGGGTTTACTTGCCCACTTACGGCTGGGGATGGCAGCCCGGAGGGTCTTGGGCGGGGTGGAGTGCGCCAAGGATCATCCATCCACCATCGAACTTCCACGCCCCGCAGCCTCCGTCCAGTTCCGGCCAGGGAATCATCGCCGTAAACCGGGGCCCGATGCCGGTTCAACTTGGAAGATCGTTCAACCGGCTGGAAATCTCCCAGAACTCAGCCGGACTCGGAATCCCGCGCGGGGGAATCAAGAATCTGAACCAACTGTCGAGCACCGTGCAGGAGAAGGGATTTGCGACGGCAAAAGTTCACACTGCGCCGGTGGGGATCAGTTGGTGGAATGGTGGCGGATATTCCTCACCAGCTTCGCGGGGAGGAACATGGCACGGCGGAGTTGCCCCGAGCGCGTCAGTTGGACATTCCAGCGCGGGCCACTCCAGCGCCCATCGTTAGGCTCCAGCCGGGAAGGCTAGCTGGGAAACTATTTATTGCTGGTGAGGGCGGCCTTCGGTCGCCCTTTGCTTCGAGGCCGAGATTCCGCACCTCCTACCCGAATGACTGCCGCGTTTGCCGCTGTACTTTCTACCAGTTCCCGACCCCGCCGAACACCTTCTAAGATCACGTCTTCGTAATGGGATCTGATTCTTCATTCCTGTCTTGATCCTTTCTTAACTGACAGGTGCGCCGGTACGCCAGGAATTGGAAATCCCGTAATCGAAGATGCGACCCTTCGTCAAGCTCGTGCTGCCGGCAGTGCTCGCGGCGTGTTCCCTGCAGGCGCTTCGCGCCCAGGACCTGTCTCCGCGTGCTTACGTCATTACTCCTATGCACTCCAATGCAATCATCCTGACCTGGTCCTTCTACGACGGGAACATTAACTACAATGGGGCGCTCCCGGTTAGCGGCGCGACCGGGACATACCACGTGCCAATCATCAGCTACTATCACGCGTTCAGCTTCTTCGGCCGGTCGGCCAACGTTGTCGCTTCGGTCCCGTACGCCGTAGGGACCTTCCATGGGACGGTATCCGGTGCCGAGCAGCACATTTACCGTTCCGGTCTTCTGGATTCGGTCTATCGTTTCTCCGTAAACCTCAAAGGCGGCCCGGCAATGCCGGTGCAGAAGTACATGAAATGGCATCAGAAGATCCTGCTGGGCGCGAGTGTGAAGGTGGTAGCTCCGACTGGTCAGTACGATCCGACAAAGCTCATCAATTGGGGCACCAATCGCTGGTCCTTCAAACCTGAATTCGGCTATTCCCAGCGCTGGGGAAAATTGGTGCTCGATGGATACTTTGGCGTGTGGTTTTTCACGTCGAATACCGACTTCTGGTCGCGCAACCGCTTCTATGCAGGCACCAGGTCGCAATCGCAAAGTCCCATTAGCGCCTTTGAAGGCCACCTGAGCTACGACTTCAAGCCGCGGCTCTGGGTTTCTCTCGACGGCAATTTTTGGTTCGGAGGGAAAACCAGTGTGAACGGAGTTCAAAACCCTCTTACCTACGCGACCAACTCCCGAATCGGAGGCACCGCCTCGTTCCCCATCAGTAAACATCAGTCTCTGAAATTCAGCTACAGCAACGGCACCTACATCCGGTTTGGCGGGAACTACCAAAACCTCTCGGTAGGGTGGCAGTATTCCTGGCTGGGTAGACCAAAATAGCCCTGCGATCGCGCGGGGTTTGGACTGCCGATGTCGAATGGCGATTTCCCAGTCTTCGCCGCAGAACTGTCTGGCGATGTTTTGTTATGACGCTGGTTGCATTTGACGGCGCTTGTCAGATGCCGGAATTAAACGTGCGTGGTAAGCTTTCTGTCCGTCCTAGTAAACGAGGGACTCCGAGGCCCGTTAACATGCGATCGTTTCTATCACCGATTCTTCTGTTGGCATGTTTTTCATTCCCTGGATTTATCCACTTTGCATTCGCCCAAAGCGCGCCGGCGCAAGATTCCGCCAAATCCGTCCCGCAGCTCGATCATTTCGATCCGAAGAAGGTCGATCCTGCCGTCGATCCCTGCACTGATTTCTATCAGTACTCGTGCAATCGCTGGATCGCGGACAATCCCGTGCCTCCCGATGAAGTGTTCTGGGACTCCTTCGGGAAGCTTCAGTTGTGGAACGAGACCTTCCTCCACCAAACGGTTCTCGAAGTCGCGGCCAAGCCCGCCAAGGAACGCACGCCGGTCGAGCAGAAAGTCGGCGATTACTGGACGGCCTGCACGGACCAGAAACAGAGGAACGCGACTGCCCTGCCGACCTTGCAGCCTCAGTTGCAGCGGATTGAAGCCATGTCCGGCAAGAGTCAGATCGTTGAGGTCGTGGCCGATCTCCATCGTTCGATACCCGGCGCCTGGAATCCCGCCGATCCCGAGACCTATGCGCCTTTGTTTGGATTTGGCGCGCAACCTGATTTCCACGATACCACCCACGTAATCGCACAATTTGATCAAGGCGGCATGGCGCTTCCCGGCCGGGAATTCTACCTGAAAGATGACGACAAGTCGGTCGAGATCCGAACCAAGTACGTCGCACACATTGCCCGCATGCTCGAACTCTCTGGCGTGGCCTCGGCTCAGGCGAAGGCGGACGCGGTTGTGGTGCTGCAAATGGAAACGGCGATGGCGAAGGCTGCGATGGATATCGTCAAACGGCGCGATCCTAAGAACCTCGACAACGAGATGAGTCTGGATGCAGTTCAGAAGCTGACTCCATCATTTGACTTCAGCCGCTATTTGCAACTGGTCCACGCTCCCGCGTCGAGTACGTATATCGTGACCTCGCCGGATTTCTTCCGCGCAACCGAGCAACTGATCCAAAGCGAGCCTCTCGATCATTGGAAGGCTTATTTTCGATGGCAGTTGCTGAACGGTCTGGCAGGCGCAATGAGCGATGATTTCGTAAACGAAGATTTTGCTTTTGGCCCTCAGACCCTGTTCGGCGCGAAGCAGATTCAGCCTCTCTGGCGCAGATGCATTCAGTCCGAAGATCGCGATATCGGACAAGCGCTGGGTCAGGCCTACGTAGCGCGCGCGTTTCCACCGGAGAGCAAACAGCGGGTGCAGGAGATGGTGGTTGCGCTCAAAGTCGCGCTGGGCCAGGAAATCGATTCCATGGACTGGATGAGCCCGCAAACCAAGAAACAGGCTCGCGTAAAGCTGGCCGCCCAGATCGACAAGATCGGATATCCCGACCACTGGCGCGACTACTCGGCTCTGGAAATCCAGCCCAACAATCATCTGGCTAACGTGGAGCGTTCCGCCACGTTTGAATTCGACCGCCAACTCCGTAAGATTGGCAAGCGGCTGGACCGCACCGAGTGGGGAATGACTCCGCCCACGGTCAACGCTTATGAGGATCCGCAGACCAATACCATCAACTTCCCGGCGGGGATTCTGCAACCGCCGTTCTTCGATCCCGCCAAGGACGACTCGGTCAACTACGCCGCCGCCGGTGCAGTGATTGGACACGAGACCATCCACGGCTATGACGACCAGGGGCGCAAGTTCGACGAGAATGGCAATCTGCGCGACTGGTGGACGGTTGACGATACCAAGACCTACGACAAACGCGGCGACTGCATTGCCGACGAGTACACGGAGTTCGTCCCCGAGGCCGGTGTGCAGCAAAACGGCCGCCTGACCCAGGGTGAAAACACGGCCGACAACGGAGGAATCCATTTGGCGTTATCCGCGCTGGATACGGACCTCAAGGGAAAAGGCCAGAGCCTCGACACCAAGGGAGAAGACGGTCTGACCGCGCTGCAACGCTTCTTCTTGTCCTACGCCAACATCTGGTGCGGCAATTTGCGTCCGGAAATGATGCGGACAATTCTGCTGATGAATCCGCATCCACTGGATAAGTATCGGGTCAACAACGTCGTCTCCAACATGCCGGAGTTCGCCAAGGCCTTCGGCTGCCACAAAGGGCAAGCCATGGTGCGGGACAATGCCTGCCGGGTATGGTGAAGTCTTTGTCATCCTGAGCGTAGTGGCTGCTGCGCTACGCGCAGCAGCCACGAAGTCGAAGGACCACGGGATGCAAGGGACAATCAGAAATGCACAAGGGAATTCTCCCGATGGATTCGGTGAGAACTCCTGAGTCATTGTCGACCGAACTGGCTTACGCGGGGTCCTTCGATTGCGTTGCCGCCGCTTCGCTACGGCAACTCCGCTCAGGATGACTGCGTCCGGGGTCTACCTCGTTCACTTCTTCGCGCTCGCGGCTTCGTCTTTCAGGTAGTTGGCGCTCAGCGTCCCTTTCTTTTTAGCCAACTCGATCAGCGTCGGATAAAACTGCACGAACGTCGTGTCCACCGCGGCGTGCTGCTCGTGGCAAGAGTAACAGGAGGCTTCCTTGGGCACCTGTTTGGATGGGCTGTCGGTCTCAAATCCGAAGAATGCCCACTTGCCGGGAAAGCGCGATTCATCTTTAACGTGTACCTCACGGCCCATCATGTCCGAAGTTTGATAATGGCCGCTCTTGTTGATCGAGGCCTTGCTTCCCGCCACGCGCACTTCGAGCACCAGCAGGGTCTTGTCGGGCCAAGTTCCGGTTTGAAGGAACGCCTTATACGCGTCAGGGTTCACGAAAACGTTGTCGAACATGGAGTGGTCCATCCCCATGGCGTTTGGGCTGTAGCTCATGTCGACGCCCGAGGTCAGATAGACCCATTCGCGATAGTCTGCCGGAAACAAGAGACGGCCGTCCTCCGTGTAGGTTGGCGTCTGCGTGGATGAAGTGTGTCCATCGCCCTGCGAAGGTGCTGTCTTCGAGTCGTACTGCGCAGGGAATAGGAAAGCCAGGCAGAGCAAAAGCAAAGCGCGCATGTTTGCGTCCTCCGTCCACGCTTTAGACGATCAGTCGAACCCGCGGTTAGCTGCCAGCATGCCGCCCTACGTAATGTTCTCCTCGTCGCGGTAAATCGCGTATACTAAAACCAGCCCTTAACCACGAAGATCATCGCAACCAGCCCTGCGCCTTCGCGATTGAGAAGACTCAAAAGCCGGTGCGGCAGGAGATATCTATGTCGTTAATTAATGGAGACAAGTCCCGAGCGAATCGTCAGCGCAAACAGAACATTCAACGCCGCTTACGAACTCAAGCACTACTCCAGGCCGAGGCTGCCAAAATTAAACCCGCGGGCGCGCCCAAGAAGGTGAAAGCCGCTCTCCATCCCGAACCGGTCGCGTCCTAGCGTCGTGACCACCCGAAACTGACGATTCTTCGGATGGATCGCAGCCCGCAAAATCATCCCTGGAGGTGGGTATGGCTGGTCGAAGTCGTTCAAGCTTTAACAAACGCCAGAAAGAGCGTTCGCGTCAGGACAAGCAGCGCGAGAAATTGGAAAAAAGACAGCAGCGAAAGTTGGAGAAACAATCCGGCGTTCCCGGGGAGAATGACGACTTCGGACAAAACGATTTCAGCCTGGCTGAAGATTACGAAGATCCCGCGGAGGAAGTGACTGTCTCCAGCTCGAATGTAGAAGACTAGACAGCTGCACATTCCTCGGCGTACCCGCGTAGACCCGGACGCCCTCGTCCGGGTGGCCGAGCAAGGCTCGGCAGGATTCGCATCCGGGAAACATTCCTACTCCCTGCCCAGGAACGCGTGTTTGGCTTTTTTGCCGGATGCTTGCCATAGCTTGAAAATCTCGAACACGATCACGGTCGCGTAAGTGACCGCAATCCAGACGCTGACCTCTTCGATCGGCAGGCGGGCCCAGGCGCCGATAAACAGGCCGGTCATTCGGGTCTCCTGAAAACCCCACCACTTGTACGGCAGGGCCAGCGTGGCTTCCCACAGTAAACTCACCAGCACGATGATGAAGAGCGTCAGGCTGAAGGCTCGCCAGTTGATGAAGGGGCGGGCCGTCGGAAAGAAGCTCATCGCGGGAATGAAGGCGCCAACCACCAGCACCGTGAAGTACCACGGGAAACCTGCCGGACTTCCTGAAAGCAATTTCTTGTAGACCACGGCTGCCGTGATCAGGACAACGCCAACGATTGCCGACGTCGGATGGAACTGGAACAGGCGCGAGATCTTCCTGGACTCGCCGGGGTAATCGGGAACGTTATAGGCGGCGAGCCAGTATTCGTCCAACCAAACGTAAATCAGCAGTACGCAGAGGAATCCGGTGAAGTAAAAGATGTACTCCTCGACCGGAACCCACGGGCCCACCGCCCACGCCTTGACTCCGAGCGTCGCTCCGGAGTTGGGGAACAGAAAAAACCATCGGGCAAAGAACACATCCAGCAAGCATCCAGTTATGCCCAGAACGCCAACCGTCCACCAGAACGCCCGCCGCGGAATTTCGATGCCTTCGGCGGGCACAAACCAGAAGGCAATCGCCACAATCGGGAAGATGAAGAGCAGGAGGCTCCAGGTGTATCCGTACGGGGTCGGATTGGATCCTAAGCCCTGCAACTTCCCGGGGGAGCGCACTGTGAACAAGGCGATTGCGGCTGGGATCGCGACCATCGCCAGCATTGCAGCCACGATCCAGGCACTCCGGCGCGGGCTGGGAGCTTCACTGGGGGCGCGGGCGCACATGAGAGCGATCCTCCTGAAGAGGCGAAACGGGGCCCGGGGAATTGTACTCTTGCCTGCCCCATTTTCCGCTTCTGAGGAACAAAATCAACCCAAACCCAGGCCGTCATCCTGAGGGCGCGCTAGCGGCCGAAGAGCCTGCGCCGAGCGAAGCCGAGGGGATCTCGCGCGCAGTATTTCGAACTAACCCCGCCCGAACTTTCCCCGGGTTTCCTCCCCCGTGAACCGGACCCATCCGGTTTCTTGCTTGACTTGGCGGTTTCACATGGATAACATATGTAGGTATACGTTAGCTGTTTGATAACAGCAGTGAGCTCCAGGCTCTTTGACAATTTCAATCCAGTGTAGGCGCGCGCGTCGCAGCGCATGCACCCCCGCAATAAAGACAAAGATTGCGATCCTGGGTCGCCTAGCAGATATCCCCTCTCGACAGCGGGGATATCTCGCGAGCACCCACCTGTTGTCATACACTTACGAAGAAAAGACACCCGCTGCACGAGATATGCCCTTCCGTAAGTCCTTTAAAAGGGATATTTTACGTGAGTATCTCGAAAATATTCTCTTTGTTTTCATAGACCTAGCGGGAAAACGCATTTTCCGGGTATATATCCGATATGAAATAGTAAACACAGATCTCACGTTGTTTACCACTGAGTAACGATACAAGAGCTTGCCAGTGCGCTCCCACGACGCCCCAAGACAATTCCTCTAGGAGCCTCGCAGCCGGTTGACAAAGCCTTGTCATCCGGAATAAAGTTTGGCTCCGATTTGTTCCGACCCCGCAACTTCTCGCCCGGAGGCAGGCCATGTGGAGGACGACCAAGCAGACAATTTTTGTAGCGGTATTTCTGGCGATGTTGCTGGGACTATCTCTCGAGCGCGCCGAAGCATCAGGGGTTAAAACCTATAAAGGTACATTCTCCGATGGGGCGGCTTACCTGATTGAAGTTCCGTCGAACTGGAATGGGACGCTGGTCCTGTACAGCCACGGATATGTGGTGCCGGGTTTCTCGAATCCGGCCGTGGATGTCGGGGATCCGATCACCGGGGCTTACCTGCTGGCAAATGGCTATGCCCTGGGCGGGTCTTCTTACGCCACTACGGGATGGGCCATCCAACAGGCGTTGCCGGATCAGATCGAG
>Ga0210399_10004709_pt1 | contig 10590 bp, 5 predicted proteins | sample IncBWC14MmetaG_FD_150865 | JGI IMG/M metagenome (GOLD analysis project Ga0210399, IMG submission 150865) | Forest soil microbial communities from Barre Woods Harvard Forest LTER site, Petersham, Massachusetts, United States - Inc-BW-C-14-M | ecosystem: Environmental > Terrestrial > Soil >...
GCCGGGCAGATCTGCGCTTTCTGGAGCGTTCCTTCCAGGGACTGATGTTGAATTTCAATTGGTGGGTCAACCGTAAGGATCCTCAAGGACGCAATGTCTTCGCCGGTGGTTTTCTTGGGCTGGACAACATCGGGGTATTTGACCGCAGCGCCCAACTTCCCACGGGCGGACACTTGGATCAAGCGGACGGCACAGCCTGGATGGCTTTCTATTGTCAGAACATGCTCGAGATTGCGCTCATCCTGACGGAAAGCGATCCGATGTATGAGGAAATCGCTTTTCGTTTTATGGAGCATTTCTTGTGGATCACCTATGCGATGGATCGTATCGGTGCCAACCATGACGAAATGTGGGACACGCAGGATGGTTTCTTCTACGATTTGCTCCACTTCCCGAACGGAGATTCCATGAGGTTGAAAGTCCGATCCATGGTTGGCTTGCTTCCATTGTGCGCGTCCACCGTGTTCGAAGACGGCATCGTACAGCGGCACCCCAGACTTATGGAATTGATAGCCTTGTTCCGGAAACGCCACCCGGAATTGGTGAAACACATTTCTCCCGCCAATGAATCTTTCATCGGGTATAAAGGACGTCGAATATTGTCAGTATGTAACAAGCAGAAAATTGAACGAATTCTCGGATATATGCTGGACGAAAACGAATTCCTTGGGCCGTATGGGATTCGTTCACTCTCGCAGTTTCATCTCGATCATCCTTTTGTTTTCCACGTTGGAAGCGAAGAATACAAGGTTCAGTATTTGCCGGCCGAGTCCAATACTGGAATGTTTGGAGGTAACTCCAACTGGCGCGGCCCAGTCTGGATGCCTGTAAATGCTCTGCTCATCCGGGGATTGATCAATCTCTATCAATTCTATGGCGATGACTTTAAGGTGGAATGCCCGACTGGCTCGGGTAACCATCTGACGTTGTTCGAAGTGGCCAAGGATATTTCCCGAAGACTGTCCAATATCTTTTTGCGCGATGCGAGTGGGCGTCGTCCGGTCTACGGAGGAAGCAAGAAGTTTCAGGAAGATCCACACTGGCGTGACTACATCCTCTTCTACGAATACTTCCATGGCGATAACGGCGCGGGACTTGGCGCCAGCCATCAAACTGGCTGGACCGGAGTCATCGCGAGGGTACTCGATCTTTTTGCCCGGATAGGTCCGGAAGACGCACTTGAAATCGCCAAGGATGAACTATCGGCCCGCATGACAAGGGAGCAAGTGGCGGGGGGCTAACCAGACGGACTCTTCCTGATCGCGGAGCATTTCTGTCTTGTGAAATTATGGATGGTGAAGATAGTCGGTCATCAATAAGATCTCAGACCTCCTCGTCCTGATTCTGCTCTTCGAAATGATGCTGGCAATTGGACCAGGCATGTCACTGAGTGAGCGAAATGTCCACAGCTGAGGTACATCTGTTCAACGAATTCAGTTGCATCCCAAATATCCTAGGGGTTTCCCTAGTTGTTGCTCACGGTCTCTTCCTCTAAAAAAGATTCAGAGTTCAATCCTGTAGCTGTAATACGCGCACCACGCGTTGGCGTTTTAGGGAGCGTAGGGTGTGCTTGCTCGACGCCGATTAGCTGAGGAGTGAAACGCCAATGATCTTCAACCACTCGCAGGTTTCCCACCGACTCGTGATCCCACTATTGATGGCACTGTTTTACACCTCGCTGGGGCGAGCACCTGTTTCTGCACAAGAGCAATCTTCACGGACGCCGGATATGCAGCAGATGCAGAAGAGGTTGGAACAGCTTGAAAAAGAGCTGCAGGAGCTGAAAAGCGAAATGAAGGCCGCCACGACGGGGGCGCCCTCCAAGGCGAAGGCCCCGACCGAGGAGCTTTCAAAGGAGGCTGTGCCGGGTCCGAGCGTCGAAGTCACCACCGAAACGCGTCAGGCGGAAGAACATGGCGAAGAGGTGAAGCAATCCAATTCCCTTAATATTTACGGCTTCGCCATGTTGGACAGCGGCTACAACTTCGGCACGATTAATCCCAACTGGTTCGATACGGTGCGCCCAACGCAGTTGCCTTCGTTTACCGGGGAATTCGGTCCGAATGGCAGCACCTTTTGGGGCGTGCGCCAAACGCGGTTCGGCGTCAAGAGTTCCACGCAAACCGCATTGGGCGAATTGAAAACGATCTTCGAGTTTGAGCTCTTCGGAACCGGCGTAGACGCGGGCCAGACAACCTTCCGCTTGCGCCATGCCTGGGGCGAACTCGGCCAATTCGGAGCCGGCCAAACGTGGAGTCCATTCATGGACATCGATGTCTTTCCGAATTCGCTGGAGTATTGGGGACCCAGCGGAATGGTGTTTTTTCGTAACGTCCAGTTGCGATGGACGCCCATTCAAGGCAACAGCAACGTCATGATCGCTCTGGAGCGGCCCGGTGCCAGCGCGGATGGTGGCAACTATGCCGATTTTATCGCCCTCCAGAACATCGCGCCCCAATTCAAGTGGCCGGACCTGAGCGGGCACGTGCGCATAGCAAGAGACTGGGGCTACATCCAGGTCGGGGCCATTGTGCGCAAGGTCGCGTGGGTGGACACGGCTGGAGCGGAGTTCAATCTGAGCGGCAGCGCCATCGGCTGGGGAGTTAACACCAGCTCGAACATCAAAATCACGAAGAAGGATACCGGGCGACTGTCTGTCGTCTATGGGAAGGCTATCGAAAACTACATGAACGATGCTCCCGTGGACATTGGCGTGAAAAATAATCCATCGAATCCCCTCACTCCGATCAAAGGCGTACCTCTGCCGGTGCTGGGCGTCGTGTCTTTCCTGGATCACAACTGGAGCGAAAAGTTCAGCACATCTGTCGGATATTCCATGGTGAACATCGACAACTCTAACGCGATGGCGCCCAATACGTATCACCAGGGCCACTATGCGCTGGGGAATCTGCTCTACCACCCGGTCAAGCAGGTCACCATGGGCGGTGAATTTCAATTCGGCCGCCGCGTGAACTTCGCCGACGGATTTAACTACAACGACTACAGGTTGCAGTTCTCCTTCCGCTACGACTGGAGCAAGGGCTTCGAGTGGTAGCTCTCTAGCTCGAATTTCTGAAATTAACAAAAGGAACAAGGAAATCTCAGGAGGAAGCAGATGAGCAAAGAAAGTATTCGATTCAGCAAGCTCGTGATGTTGACTTATCTCCTCGCCGTGGTGTGCGTGGTTCCAGCTTTCGCCCAAGCGAAACGAAGCCCGGTAGCTCCCAACCGGGAGCGCGTTGAAGCAGCCGTTCGGGAAGCGTATGAGAAGTTCCGCAGCGATACGAGCGGCAAGAATGCGGATTACATTCCGTACCTGGCGCAGGTGGATTCCAAGCTCTTCGGGATTTCCGTAGTAACCGTCGACAATCAGATCTTTGAACTGGGTGACGTCAAGTATTCCTTCTCCATCCAGTCGATTTCGAAAGTTTATACCCTGGCACTGGCCATGGAAGAACTGGGCTACGACAAAGTGTTTCAGCGGATTGGTTCAGAGCCGACGGGCAGGGCATTCAACTCCGTCACTGCCGTTGTGGAGATGCCCACACATACTGCCAACCCTCTGGTGAACGCCGGTGCCATTGCCACCACCAGTCTTATTTCCGGCAAGGATGCAAACGAAAAATGGAACAAGATTCTGGATTTCTACAGCAAGATAGCCGGCGAAAAGCTGGTCTTGATTGATGAGGTTTACAAATCGGAAGCGGCTACAAATGCAGGTAATAAAGCCCTCTCCATGCTCCTGGCCAAGTACGAACGCATTTATGCCGATCCGTTTGAATCCGTGGACATTTATACAAAGCAGTGCTCTGTGGGCGTGAATGCTACGCAACTGGCGCGCATGGGCGCAGTGCTTGCCAATAACGGTAAGAATCCGGCGACCGGCGAACAGGTGATCAAGCGCGAAGACGTTCCCTACATCTTGTCTGTTATGACCATGGCCGGGCTCTACGATTCCTCGGGCGCGTGGGCGTGGCACACCGGCCTTCCGGCCAAAAGTGGAGTGGGAGGAGGAATTGTCGCGATCGTGCCGGGCAAGGGAGCGATTGCAGTTTTTGCCCCACGGCTCGATGAGGCGGGAAATAGTGTGAAAGCGCAAAAAGTCATCGAATACGTCGGCGATAAGTTGGACTACAACCTCTATTCGCCGAGTTCGGTCGGAGTGAAGTAAGGCCAAATGTCTGGCCCAACACTCTTGGCGGAAGGACTGACCAATGAAGCTTCTGGGTCTGAGAAGGGCGGCGAGTGCTCCAAGCTGTCTCAAAGGGCAAGATTCTACGGGGACGCGCCCATGAAACGCTCAAGGTGGATGGGCATTGTGCCGCTTTTGTTGATGTTACTCCAGGTCTGCTGTTCGGATTTCGCGAAAGCCCAGAACGCCGCTGCAGTGACGGATAACGCAACAAACACCACCAAAAATGTGTCGGACTTGATTGGTAAGCTGGACCGGCTGGTCGAGCAGAACCGCCAGCTTGAAAAGCAAAACCAGGCGTTGATGGAGGAGATTAATTCGCTCCGGCAGTTTCTCCCAAAACAACCCGTTTCGCCAACGGGCATGGTCCCGAATGACACAGCAACTACTAAGAATCTCAGTACTGTTTCGGACGGTGCCGGCCTGCACGAAGAATCAGGCGATGTCGCACCTCCTTCTGCGAAAACTTCGGATCCCGAGGTATTAAGCGGCGGGGTCGGCGATCCCAAAGATGCCGCGCCTGCACAGGGAGAATCGAAGACGTGGGGCAAATACACGCCGAATCTTGGTTTCAAGGTGGCCAACACTGAGTACGGTGACCTGAGTGTCAGCATCTACTCCTATGGCCGCTACCTCAACCAACTCGGGCTCAGCTCCACCTACACCGATGCGTTTGGCAACGTCAAGAATGTTCAACGACGCCAGGATTTTCAGCTCAACAAGGTCCAGATTAAATTTCTCGGGTGGCTGTTTGACGAAAAGTTTCGTTACTTCCTCTATGCCTGGAGTTCCAATACCTCACAAGGCCAGGGTGCCCAGGTGGTGCTCGCTGGAAACCTGAGTTACGCCTTCAACAAAGCCTTCAACGTGGGCGCTGGGATCCGCTCCCTCCCGGGAACGCGCAGCGTTGAGGGGAATTTCCCCTTTTGGCTGGGAGTGGATACGCGGTTAATCGCGGACGAGTTCTTCCGCCCCTCCTACAGTTCGGGCGTTTGGGCTTCGGGAAAAATCGCCGGCCGGTTGGACTACATCGCGATGATCGCCAACAACCTGAGCACGTTGGGAGTCAGCGCAGCGCAGCTTAACAATGGATTTAATACCGTCTCGACCTCCCTTGTTTGGACGCCCACGACTGCCGAGTTTGGACAGAGCTTTGGAGACTTCGAACATCACGAAAATTTGGCCGCTCGCCTCGGGGCCCATTTCACTCGCAGCGACGAGGATACGCAAGAACAACCCAACAGCGACCAATTCGAGAACACCCAGATTCGCCTCGAAGATGGCACCGTCATCTTCACACCCAACATTTTTGGGCCGGGCATCGTAGTTACCGATGTGACTTACAAGATGGCGGCCTTTGACGCTGGTCTGAAGTACCACGGATTTTCCCTTGAGGGCGAATACTTCTTGCGCTGGCTCGACCACTTCAAAGGCCCAGGTACCGCGGGTCTTCCCTCGATTTTTAGTCACGGATTCCAGATGCAAGCCTCGGCCATGGTTGTTCCGAAATACTTACAGCTCTATCTCGGAGGATCGACTTTGTATGGCAAGTACGGTAATCCTTGGGATTTTCGGGCGGGAGTGAACTACTTCCCATTCCATAACAAAGTGGTGCGGTGGAACACTGAGTTTCTTTACCTGAACAACTCTCCGGTTGGCTACACCGCCGTTCCATTTGCACTTGGCGGCAACGGACCCGTATTCCATACAACGCTTGAGCTCGCCTTTTGAGCTGGCGGATGACAACAACTTTCTTTCGGGAGTTTCCGGAGAAACAAATGCCCTGGGTTTCCAAAATTGAGATTAAAGGAGAGATCTGTGTGTGGGCAGTAATTCGAAGAGGTCAGACTATGGCAACGCAACATACTGGGATCCTCAAGTGGAAGCTCAGTAGTGCCGTTCTCGCCGGAGTGCTTTGCCTTTTTGGCTCGACACGGCTTTCCGGACAGGCGCCGCCTGCAAATCGGGTTGCCCCCTACGAGCTTAACGACGTTCACTTCCACCTGACGAATTACATCCAGAAGGGAACTGAAATCAAGGACTTCCTTGCGATCATGGGAAGAAAAGTGGGGCGCGTAGCTCTTTTCGGTATTCCGTTGCAACAACAATGGTCGTACCAGAATTCCGGCGAATTTGCTCCAACCTACTATCTTCAGACCGACGCACCTCTCTACTACTACTCTTTCACCGATGCATATATTGCCATGGCATACCGTTCACTCACGCCGGAACAGCAGGCTCGGTTCGACCCGATGATCACCGGCTTCAACCCTGCGGATATGTATGCGGCTGATCACATCCGGCGTGTGTTACAGACATTTCCCGGTGTGTTCTCTGGCATCGGGGAATTCACGATTCACAAGGAGTTTGTTTCCGCGAAGATTTCTGGTGAGACAGCCAGCCTGACGAACCCGGCTTTAGATCGGATTCTTGATTTTGCTGCGGAAGCCGGCCTGGTTGTCCTGATCCACAATGACGTGGACGTTCCCTTTCCGAAGGAAGGTGCGGAGCCCGTCTATCTAACCCAGATGAAGGCGCTCCTTAAACGGCACCCCAGCGTCCCGATTATCTGGGCACATTGCGGCGTGGGACGCATTGTTCGTCCTGTGAAGCAACACACTGGCATGCTCGAATCCATCCTCAGCGATCCAGGAATGCGCAACGTGTATTTTGATATTTCCTGGGACGAGGTTGCGAAATACATCGTTGCGAGCTCCGATTCCGTTCAGATCACTGCCGATCTCATCAACCGCTATCCGGATCGCTTTCTTTTTGGCACGGACGAGGTCGCTCCCGCAGATCAGGAAAAGTACCTTCGGGTCTACAACCAATACGCACTATTGTGGAGAGCACTTTCTCCGGAGACGAACGCTAAGGTCCGAAAGGTCAATTACGAGCGGCTATTCGATGAGAGTCGAAAGAAAGTGCGGGCCTGGGAAGCGGTGAACGCGAAGGGACAAGGTTCGCCGTAACTGTCCACTCCCAACCAGATTTCGTTGTGTCATCGCGATGCAAATCCAGACTCCTCAAGGCGAGGACATTCGCTCAAAAGTCTTTCCTTGCGAGATCAAGGCTGGGTAGGCAATGAACCACCGGATTTAGGTTAAAGTCATGATAAATAAGGGCATGGCTGGTGGGTGGGATCTCTTTGGCCGCGTGTAACCCCCGTTTCATTCGCCCTGATCTTGAAGAATCCATGCTAAAAACAGACTCATGAGGAACTAGGGGTTTCCCTAGGTGACAAAGGACGGTTTGTTAGGTATCGTCTGCCTCAAGTTATTGAGAGGTGGTTCACCTTCCCCGTTCGTTGCCGCCCAGAAAGACCTGGCATCATGCGGAAGCCATTCTCACTGGATTCACGCCCGCGTTTTCTAATTGCGGATGATCACGCGATGTTCGCTGAGGCATTGCGTGTTTATCTGGAAAAGACTTATACCGTTGTAGACGTGGTGCTCGACGGCCGCGCCATGGTGGACGTAGCCGTTCGACTTGAGCCGGACGTGATTATTGTGGATGTTGGGATGCCCTTACTAAATGGCTTGGACGCGGCACGCAGGACCAGGGAGCAAGTTCCAAACGTCCGATTCATCTTTTTGACCATGCAAGATGATCCGAATCTTGCGGCTACCGCTCTTGAGCTTGGGGCAATTGCCTTTGTCCTCAAACACTCGGCCGGACAAGAACTGCTGAAAGCCATTGACCATGTTTTGAACGGCCAGTCCTACCTGACACCCAAGTTGCGGTCCGTGGATTGGGTCCAAAGCAAAGCTAGGGCGAGACAGTTTTCAAAGGAAATGACCCCTCGACAAAGGGATGTGGTTCAAATGTTGGCGGAGGGACGGCCCATGAAAGAGATCGCTGGGCTCCTGGACCTGAGCGAAAAGACAGTGGAGTTCCATAAGCACCACATCATGGAGGCTTTCAATCTCAAGAGTAACGCCGAGCTGGTTTTGTTCGCATTGAGGCGTGGTCTAATCTCGGTGAATGTACAGCCCGGCGTATCCCTGGAGGCTGTACGGAGCACTGGACAAATCTCCCGTCCTCACGTCAGAGCCTAACGATCTCTTCAGTGAAAGTGCAACCATTCCGACGCTGATGTTCAGCGAGTCAGAAGGCAAGTTTTAACGCTAGTTGGATGACACGAGGATTTACAGACGTACTGTTAATGATGCCAAATGTCGGAGACGTAAAGTTGGTGTTTGGATTGGAAAACTGGGGATGATTCAGCGCATTGAAAAACTCTGCACGAATTTGAAGGCTGCTTTTCTCCATCGGCCAATTAAGCATCAATATTTTTGAAATTGCCAGGTCGAGATTCGCTTGCCCCGGACCATCTACGATTCCCGTTCCGCTGTTTCCAAAGCCTGTCCCAATACCGTCCGTCCCGATCACTGGCGGAGTCGTGAAACATGAAGCGTTGAAATAATTGTTCAGTTTTGACTGGACCGATCCTCCTGTCACCAGCTGGTTTTTTGCACACTTGCCACTCAACTCCGCGCGATCCTCGCTTATGCCAAAGACGTTGTTCGCGTTGGTGTCGGCAATCGTGAGCGCGCTTCCAGATTGAACGATTGCGATTGCGGACAAATTCCAGCCACCTAGTGCTGCGCGCGTAACACCAGTTGCCGGACCAGGTAGCGCCCATGTTGTGCTGAACACAAACCTCTGGGGGCGATCAATGCTGGCGCGTCCCCAGCGTTGCGACGGAACGTTTTGGTTGCCGAGGGTAAGCGTGTTTACAGCTGAGATTCCATTGGTTTCCGATCCGTCTGTATCCTCGGTCTTGGAGAGAGTGTAGGACGCAAGGAGTTGTAGACCGTGGCTTAATCTCTTTGTCAGGCTCACTTCAAGCCCGTTATACCAGGAGCTCCCTTCCGATTCCGCAACGCGAAGAGAGTCGGGAAGCACTCCAGGCACCGGCACCCGCAAGGGGATATTTGCCAATGTGTTAGAAGTCATGCCATTCACCGGATCAGAGGGGGACGCGTCCAGCGCCTGATTGAGGGAACGGAGCCGCTGCAAGTGCGTTCCCTTGGTGCCAATGTATCCTATTTCCAACAACCATCCGTGGTGGAATTCCTGCTGCACATTCAAAGAGAATTGCTGAACCATGGCTGGCCGAAAATCCTGTGCAATCGACGCAATCGATAATTGCGTTGCCAAAGAGTAAGGGACAAATAAGGGAAACGAATCGGGAGTTGGAAAAGGTTGTTGGAATGGCGCTTGGAATGTCGCCCCCGCGTTCGTGAGACCTGTGTTACTCCTGGCCAAAGCAAAGGGGGCAGAAGGGATCGAAATAGCAAAAGCCTGGCCGGTTGGCCGCGAATAATAGATGCCATAGCCACCACGCAGTGTGAGCCAACTAGTTTGTGGCAACATCTGCCAGGCAAAGCCGATTCGAGGCGCAATCGCGTTCTGACCGTTGCCGTAAGTTGCAAAAGTATTGTTTGCGCGCATGACGCCCGGCGGGAGAGTGCCGGGGAAATTAGCAGCTACAGTGAAACCGTCAAGACTTCCGCCTGGCGGCGGGTTTGGATCGGCTTTACTGAAATCGAAGCTCGAACCACGGCCGAGTTTGTCACCTAATTGTCCTATTCGTTCATATCGCAGGCCTACGTTTAGGGTCAGCGTCCGCTTAATCCGATAGTCGTCTTGTGCAAACGCCGAACCCTCCCAAGACCTATACTGGCGATCAAAGAACCCAAACTGATCGTCCGATTCAAAGACGTTGCTGAAGGTTCCCGTGCCGTTACCTGCGCTATCGAGGCCAAGGAGAAAATCCGCCCAGCTGAGAAATCGTATGCTCGAATCGAAGCCCGCAAAATAAAGGTTGTCTTGCAACCGAGTAAGGGAACCCCCAAATCGCAAATCGTGGGCGCCTTTAATCCAGCTGAAGACATCGCTGACGACAAAGGTGTTTTGCGTGTACGTCCGAGGAAAAGCGGGAGCCATGCTGACGGAGCCCAAGATGTTTAAACTGGGCAGTTCGTTTGACCTATTCATGTCGCTCTCGGACACTCCAACATCACTCCAGCTGAAAGGAGCTTGCGCTTCCGTCCCGGTTTGAGTTCGGACATAGCCGATGCGAAATTCATTCAGCGAGTTCTTGTTCAAGGCATAAGTATCAGCAAGAGAGAAGACCACGAAGCGAGAATTGCCCGGACTCGCAAACCCAGGAATATTGCCGATCGGATTGAAGCCGTTGCTCGGAAATGTAACTGTCTGGCCGCTGCCTGAAATGAAGAATCGCGCTGCGATTTGGTTGTTCTGGGAAGCGGCATAGTCGATATTGAACAGTCCCTGGTCTTCGTTGAAATGGCATGGTTCACTGAAAACCGAGAAACCCTGGGTTGCGAACGGCTTTGATGGGTCAATAGTCTGAGGGTTAGGAATCAGAT
>Ga0210399_10004710_pt1 | contig 10590 bp, 7 predicted proteins | sample IncBWC14MmetaG_FD_150865 | JGI IMG/M metagenome (GOLD analysis project Ga0210399, IMG submission 150865) | Forest soil microbial communities from Barre Woods Harvard Forest LTER site, Petersham, Massachusetts, United States - Inc-BW-C-14-M | ecosystem: Environmental > Terrestrial > Soil >...
ATAACGCCACCGGCCGGCTCCATCGTGCGCGCCACGATCTACGCGTCGGCGGCGCATACGTATCAGCTCTACGTGGGCGGCGAGCGGGTCGATGCGTGGCCGAGCTTCTCGTACCCCGACGAGCAGTACCAGCGCGCGGTGGACGTAACGCGACTGGTGGCAGGCGGCCGGGCGTCCGCCGTCGGAGCCCTCCACCGTTGGTACGGCGCCGGGAAGGGGCGACCCGCGTCGGCGCCCGGGCTCATCGTGCAGCTGTCGCTGTGGTATTCGAGCGGCCGCAATGTCGTCGTGGGCACCGACGGCAGCTGGCGGGAGGCGGCGGCCGAATGGCTGCCCGCGCCGCAACGCAACAACGACGCCTGCGACTACGTCGAGTGGGTGGACGGGCGGCGCCATCCGACCGGCTGGTCGCAGCCCGGCTACGACGACAGCGCCTGGTCGGCGGTGACCGTGCTCGGGCCCGCTGGCACCTCACCCTTCACCCGGACCTACCCCCAGCGCACCCGGATCGTCGAACGCGTCGTGGCTCCGGTTGGCGTACGCACACTGGCGTCCGGCTCGGTGGTGGTCGACTTCGGCGCCGTGTACGCGGCGCGGCCGCAGGTGGCGTTCCACGCCGGCCAGGCAGGGCGCACGGTGGCCATGCGGGTGGGCTACCTGCTCGACCCCGACGGCGAGGTGTCGACCACGCACGGCACCCAGGTCACCAATCTGACCTTCTCGTACATCCAGCGGGGCGGCACCGAGACGTTCGAGGCGATCTGCTTCCTCGGGTTCCGCTACCTCCAGATCGACGGCGCGGGCGAGCTCATCGGGGCCGACCAGGTGGCGGCGCTTGCCCGTCATGCCGCCATGCCCGACATGCCACCGGCCACGTTTGCGACGGGCGTCCGCACACTCGACGCGGTATGGAAGCTCAACGCCCGGTCGTGCCTCTACTGCTGCCACGAACAGTTCGTGGACACACCCACGCGCGAGAAGGCGCAGTTCCTCTGGGACGCCGCCAACGAGTCCGAGGCGATCATGCGCGCCTACGGCGACCAGAACATGAGCTGGCAGGGCGTGCGCGACGTAGCACGCGGGCAGGCGCGCTTCCACCCGGACGGCCGGGTGAACGTGGTTTACCCCTACGGGTTCGGGGCGCGCGACATACCCACCTTCACCGAGCGCTACCCCGAGTGGCTCTGGCGCTACTACGTCTCGACGGGCGACCTCGCCACGGCGGTGCTCTTGTACCCGAGCGCGGCCAAGGTCTCTGACTACCTGTGGTCGGCCCGCCAGGCCGGCACGGGACTGCTCTACGGGCTGGCCGACGTACCCGAAGGCGACCCCACCTACGGCTACGACCTGGGCGTGGCGGCGGACACCGTCAGCAACGTGCTCGCGATCAATGCCTTCAACCGGACCGCCTCGTTGGCGCAGTTGGCGCGTGACTCGGGTGGCGCGGTGGTACAGCAGCAGCGCTCCGCTGCGCTCACGGCAGCGGTGAACGCGCAGCTGGCGCGGGCGGACGGCGTGTACGTCGACGGCGTCGACGCCAACGGGGCCCAGAGTACGCACGCCTCTCAGGAGGCCAACGCGCTGGCGCTCGCCTATGCAGTCGTCCCTGCGGAGCGGGTGGGCGCAGTCGGCGCCTACGTGGCGTCGCTCGGCCTCGACGTGGGCCCGAACCACGGGCTCGAGTTGCTGCGCGCGTTGGCGGCCGCGGGCCGACCCGACGACATGGTGCACGTGCTCACGGACCGCTCGGTGCCCGGGTGGGCCCACGTCCTCGCCGCGGGCGGCACCTTCACCTGGGAGACCTGGACCCCGAGCGACCTCATCGGCGATTCCATGTCCCACGGCTGGGGCTCGTCGGCGCTGGTCGCCATGCAGGAGACGTTGTTGGGTGTCTCGCTGCGCCCGCCCAACCCCGATGGCACCGTGCGGCTGACGGTGGCGCCCCCCGCGGGCGGGCCGGGGCGGGCAGCCGGCTCGGTGCCGACCATCGCGGGCCCCGTCACGGTGTCATGGCAGCGGCGCGCCGGCGGCCGGGGCATCGTGCTCGACTTGACCGTGCCGGCCAACGCCAGCGCACTCGTGCACCTGCCGGCTACCGACGCGTCGCGCGTCCAGGAGAGCGGCGTCGCGGCGGGTCGGGCGCCGGGGGTGTCGGTCTACTCCGTCGCCGGCGGGATGGCCGTGCTGGAGATCCCCAGCGGGACGTACCGCTTCAGCACCAGCTGAGCGGCGGCTACGACGTGCACGTGGTGCCGGCGGGGGGTGTGACGCCCGAGAGGAAGTACGTCTGGACGTAGCCCTTGACGCAGGAGCTGTAGAAGTACGCCACGTGGTCGACGCCGTCGCGGGTCAGGAGGACGCCGTGCTGCAGTTCGTGGGCCACGTTGACGGCCCACTGATACGGCGTGGCGGGGTCGGCGGTCGTCCCGATCACGAGGATGGGCGGTGCGCCGTCCGCGGCGACCGGACCAACCGTGCGGGTCGGCGGCACGGGCCACACCGCGCACGAGGCCTCGCCCCAGGCGAGCAAGGGACCGAACACGGGCGCCGACGCCTGAGAGAGATCGGCCAGAGAGCTGTATGCGCCGAGGTCGCGCGACACGGGATGGTCGAGACAGTCGATGGCCACCGCGGCATCGCCGCCGTTGGACGACCCGTTCTTGTTGTAGTTGTCCGACATGGCGACCACCTGCGCACCATTGCCGCCGGCGTCGGCCGCGAGCGCATCGCCGAGCTCGGGCCAGTCCACCCGTGAGTACAGACCGCCCAACAACGCGTCGTACAACTCGGCCGCTCCGGCGGTGCGGCCGTTGCCAGCCGGGACCGGCGTGGCCGCACTCGAGGCGATCTGGGCCTGGAGGGTGCCCGTCGGATCCGCTCCGGTGTGCCACGGGCACGCGCTGGTGCCGGCGCACCAGGAGAAAAAGGACTGCAGAGAGGCCTCGAAGCCGTCGGCCTGCCCTTGGGTCATCTGGTTGAAACTCAGGGCGGGGTCGATGACGCTGTCGAGCACCATGGCGCGCACATGGGTCGGGAACATGGACGCGTAGGTGAGGCCGAGCAGCGAGCCGTACGACTGGCCCATGTAGCTGAGCCCGCTGTCGCCCAACGCGATGCGAAGACGCTCCATGTCGCGCGCGGCGTCGACCGACCCGATATGGGGCAGCACGGTGCCGCTTGCCTTCTCGCAGCCGGTCGCGAACTGCCGGAGGCCCGCGATCGTGGTCGCCTGCGCGCTGGCCGTGGTCGGCACGGGGTCCGGAAGAGCCATTGGTGGGGCGCCAGGTGTCTCCCCACAGGTCACGGGGTCGCTGCGGTCAACGCCGCGCGGGTCGAACATGACGACGTCGAAATCGTCGAGCAGACCCGGGGTCAGTGCGCTGAGCTCGTTGGCCATGTCGTCGACGCCGGAGACGCCGGGCCCGCCCGGGTCGATCACCAGCGACCCGATGCGAGCCGCCGGCACGTTCGCGGGGTGACGGGCGACCGCGATGGAGACGTTCTGGCCGTTGTTCGGGTGGGCGTAGTCGAGCGGCACGATGAGGTTGCCGCACTGGAGGTCCCCGTTGCAGGGGGTCCAGGTGATCGGCGTGATCGGCGGCACGGTCACGCCGAGCGTCGTAGTGGTCGTCGTTGTGGCCGGATGACGATGGCCGCCGGGACTGGTCGAGCGTTGGCGCGCGGTCGAAGAACACCCAGAAGCAGTCACGACCGCTCCGAGGAGCGCGACTGCGAAGGCCAGGCGGACGGGCGTCCTCACGGGGCCAGGTTCCCACGCCCGTTGTCCACGTCATGGGCACCTAAAGAGTTGCGCGAAATGCTTCCCCTCGCGCGCGACTCCTTGGTGTGCGCCCGTCACAGCCGCCCCATACGGTCACGATGCGAACGACAGGAGGCATGGCGGATGGCGGACTCGCAGCACCCACCTGACGACATCGCACTCGGCACTCCGGGGGCCTCGGCGCGGGCCCGCTACGAGCGGCTCGCCAAGCGCGACGAGGATCGGCGCCGACAGAGGTTCGGCCGGCTCGCTCCCGTCGTGGCGCTCCTCGCGGGCCCGAAACACTCGACCGAGGCGTGGGCCATGGGCGCCGAGGGCGAAGAGCGGATCGGCGTGTTCCTGACTCGGGCCGTGGGCAACGACGGCGTCGTCCTCCACGATCGCGGGGTGCCTCACAGCCGGTCCAACCTCGACCACCTTGCGGTCGTGCCGTCGGGGGTGTGGGTGATCGACTCCAAGCACTACCACGGCCGGCTCGAGCGCCGGACGGTCGGCGGCTGGTTCACCGCGCGGGAGACGCTCTCCGTCGGTCGCCGCGAGCAATCCAAACTGATTGCGTCGGCCGGAAGGCAGCGAGCCGAGGTGGCCCGGCTCCTCCCCTCACACATCCCCGTCCGGGCGGCACTGTGCTTCACGGGTGTCGAGCTGGGCCTCTTCGCGCGCCCGTTCGTCCTCGAGGGCGTCCTCGTCACCTGGCCGAAGGCCCTGGCCAAGACGCTCACCAGGCCGGGACCGCTGGACGCCGAAGCACGACGCGCCTCCGCGGCCCGACTGGCGCAGACCTTCCGGTCCTACGCTCCCTGACCGAGATTCTTCCTTCCCGACCCTGGCTAGCGTCCTTCCTGTCATCAGGCCCCGACAAGGAGCGACCCATGAACGAACAGGCCGACGAGCGGCGGCCACCCTCGCCGAGATGTGTGAGATCGACGAGTCTGCTCGTCGCGCGGGCCGACGTCGTCGCACACGAGGAGGGCCGATGACCGAGGACACCGACCCCGGCGGCACCGGCGCCGGCCGAATCGAAATCGAGGAGCCAGCACCCGGCGTCCGTGTGATCGCCTTCAACCGTCCGGACGTGCGCAACGCCTTCGACACCGCCATGTACCAAGAGGTGACCGCCGCGCTGCGTGCCGCCGACGGAGACGCCGCGGTCGGGGCCGTCGTGCTGACCGGCCGGGGCAGCGCCTTCACCTCGGGACAGGATCTGGCGGAAATGGCCGCCATCGCCACCGGAACGGCGGTCGAAGGCGCCGGCCAGGGCTTCATCGGACTGCTCGACTGCCTCACCGAGTCCTCCGTGCCCCTGCTCGCCGCCGTCAACGGGGTTGCGGTCGGCCTCGGCTTCACCCTTCTCGCCCACTGCGATCTCGTCCTGGTCGCGGCCGACGCCCGGCTGCGCGTGCCCTTCGCCGAGCTCGGCGTCCCGGCCGAAGCCGCGAGCAGCTTCTTGTTCCCGGCCACCATGGGCTGGCAGCACGCGGCGAGGATCCTGCTCACCTCGGACTGGGTCAGCGCGGACGAACTGGTCTCATTGGGACTGGCGTTGCGGTCGTGCGATCCCGGTGTGGTCCTCGACGACACGGTGGAGCTGGCGGCCCGGGTCGCGGCGCATCCTCGCGACGCCACCCGCGCCATCACCACCCTGATGCGCGCCGCGCGCCGTGAAGCGGTTCTCGAAGCCAACCGCCGGGAACAAGGAGCGTTCGCCCGCTTGCTCGGGAGCGCTGCGCAGCAGGGCACCCTCGCCGACTTCGCACCCAGGACCGCCTGACCGTGCGCCTCGGCATCACCGCGGCCCTGACCGACCTCGACGTTGCGCCGGACCGCATGGCCGCCGCGGTCGAAGCACGCGGGTTCGACTCGTTCTGGGTGCCCGAGCACACTCATCTGCCCGTCCGTGAGGACGTACCCCCCGCGCTGGTGAAGGGCGTGCGGCTCGACGACTACAAGCGCTGCCTCGATCCCGTCGTCGCCCTCTCGACCGCTGCCGCCGTAACCACGCGCATCGGGCTCGGCACCGGCATCCTCCTGGCCGCGCAGCACGACCCCATCGTCCTGGCCAAGCAGGTGGCGACGCTCGACCATCTTTCCAACGGTCGGGTCACCCTCGGCGTGGGGTTCGGGTGGAACGTCACGGAAGCCCAGGATCACGGGGTCGACCCGGCACGGCGCTGGCACGTCGTCCGCGAGCACCTCGCTGCCATGGAAGCTCTGTGGTCACAGGAACAGGCGGAGTACCACGGCGAGTTCGTCGACTTCGGTCCCTCGTGGTGTTGGCCGAAGCCGATGCAGCAGCCGCGCGTGCGCACCTTGGTCGGCGGCGGCGCTCGCGAGTCCGTCTTCACCGCCATCGTCACCTACGCCGACGGCTGGATCCCGATCGGTGGCGGCGGCCTCAGCGAGGCCCTTCCCCGCCTGCACGCGCTGGCCGAAAAGGCGGGACGTGACCCCGGCGAGCTGGACGTCGTCCCTTTCGGCACGATCGCCGACGAGGCCAAACTCGAGCACTACGCCCGGCTCGGCATCGACGAAGTGGTCCTGCGGGTGTGGGCCGGCAACGAGGACGACGTCTTCAGCCAGCTCGACTCGCTGGCGCCCCTCGTCCCTTTCGCGGCCACACTGGAGCAACCATGACCGACCTGATCGACGAAACGACACCGCGCCTTGGCGGCACGACGCCGCTGCCGAGGATCGTCAGCGTGGACGACCACATCGTGGAACCGGCGCACCTGTGGCAGACCTGGCTCCCGGCGCGCTTCAAGGACCGGGGCCCGAAGGTGGAGCGCCGCGGCATCGGCGAGATGGAACACATCGGCGGCGGCACCTACCGGCAGACGTTCGACCCCGACGGTCCGCAGGCCGACTGCTGGGTGTACGAAGACCTCGTCTACATCAACAAGCGCCACGTCGCCGCCGTGGGCTTCGACCGCGACGACATGACCATGTCGCCCATCACCTATGACGAGATGCGGCCCGGTTGCTACGAGCCGAAGGCCCGCATGGCCGACAACGACGCCAACTGGGTCGAGGCCAGCCTGTGCTTCCCGACTTTTCCCCGCTTCTGCGGCCAGACGTTCCTCGAAGCGAAGGACAGGGAGCTCGCCGAAGCCTGCGTCATCGCCTACAACGACTTCATGGTGGAGGAGTGGTGCGGCGACAGCGGAGGCAAACTGCTCCCGCTCTGCATCGTCCCGCTGTGGGACGCGGGCCTGGCCGCGGCCGAGGTGCGGCGCAACGCCGCCCGCGGCGTGCGCGCCGTGTGCTTCAGCGAGATCCCACCCCACCTGGGCCTGCCGAGCATCCACGGCGGCTACTGGTACCCCCTCTTCGCCGCCTGCGAGGAGACCGGCACGATCGTCTGCATGCACATCGGCTCGTCCTCGAAGATGCCGGCGACGTCGGCCGACGCACCGGTCGCGGTGGCGGCCACGCTCAGCTTCGGCAACGCCATGGCGTCGCTGACGGACTACCTCTTCTCGGGTGTCCTGGTCCGCTTCCCCCGGCTGCGCCTCGCGTACTCCGAAGGACAGATCGGCTGGCTGCCCTACATCCTGGAGCGGGCCGACGACGTGTGGCGTGAGCACCGCGCGTGGGGCGGGGTGAAGGACATCGTGCCCGAGCCGCCTTCGACCTACTTTCACCGGCAGGTCTACGGCTGCTTCTTCCGCGACCAGCACGGGCTCGACTCGCTCGACGTGATCGGCGCGGACCGGATCACGTTCGAGACGGACTATCCGCACACCGACTCCACGTGGCCCGACACGCGGGCGGTAGCCGAGCAGATGGTGCGGCACCTGAGCGACGACGACGTCTACGCGATCATGCGCGGCAACGCCATCGAGATGCTCGGCCTCGACCTCGCGTGAAGCTGGGCGACGTCGTCAACCCGGAGGCGGCGCACTGGGGCAAACCGCTCGACGGCGTCCGGGTCCTCGCCCTCGAGCAGATGCAGGCGCTCCCCTACGCCACCCAGCTGCTGGGCCGGCTCGGCGCGGACGTGGTCAAGGTGGAGGCGCCCGGCACGGGTGACCTCGGCCGTACGGCCATGCCCACGATGCTCGACCCCGAGGGCCGCGGTGTCGGCGCGACGTTCATGCGCAACAACCTGTCGAAGCGCTCCGTCGTCATCGACCTCAAGCAACCAGAGGGCCTCGACCTGGTGTTGCGACTCGCACCGCGGTTCGACGTCGTGGCCGAGAACTTCCGGTCCGGCGCCGCCGAACGACTCGGCGTCGCCTACGACGACATCGCGGCGGTGCACGACCGCGTCGTCTACCTGTCGATCTCGGGTTTCGGGCGGCCGGTGCAGCCCGGCGCCGCCACGTCGCCGTACGACGGCTGGCCGGCGCTCGCCTCCATCGTCGAGGCCATGAGCGGCGCCTACGAGTTCAAGCGACCCGAGGGCCAGCCACCGATCGGGGCGCCGATGGGCGGCCTCGGCGACATCGTGACCGCCCTCTTCGCCGTCATCGGCACGCTCGCCGCGCTGCGCCAGCGCGACCGGACCGGGCGGCCACAACGGGTGGATGTCGCCATGCTCGACGCCATGGTGGCCGTGCTCGACGTCGTCCCGAACTTCTGGTCCATGGGGGCGCCCATGGGGACACCCTGGCCCGGCATCCTCCACGGGTTCCGCGCCACGGACGGCTGGTTCATGCTCCAGGTCCTGCGCCCACATCAGTGGCCCGACGTGGCCCGTGCCATCGGAAAGCCTGAGTGGGTGGACGACCCGCGGTTCGCCACGCCGCAGGGGTGGCTCGAACACCTCGAGTCGGACATACGCCCCGCCGTCGAGTCCTGGGCCTCGGACAAGACCAAACGCGCCGCCAGCGAGGCGCTCAACGCCGCCGGCCTGGTGGCCGGACCGGTCGCCACCGACGACGAGGTGGTGCACGACCCGCACCTGGCCGTGCGCCACATGCTCGTCGAGCACCCGCGGACCGACGGGGTCGACCAGCCCGTCCTCATCCCCGGGCTGCCCGTGAAGTTCGCCGAGGTCACCGAAGGCCCCGAGTCGCGCGTCCCCTGGCTCGGTGAGCACAGCGACGACGTGCTCACGGGCGAGCTCGGGCTCGGAGCCGATGAGCTCGCCGCGCTCCGGTCAAAGGGTGCGATCGGGGTGAGTCCGGTTCAGTAGCGCGGCAGCGCGATGAACGCGATGACGTAGGCGAACAGGCCCGCGCCCACGAGCGTGCACGCGTGGAACACCTCGTGGAAGCCGAACACCCGGGGCCAAGGGTTGGGGCGTTTGCGCGCGTAGACGAGCGCGCCCGCCGTGTACGCGGCGCCCGCCGCGAGCATCAGCGAGAAGCCCAGCCAGCCGAGAGAGTGCAACAGCTGGGGCGCCGCCACGACGGGAGGCCCCCAACCCACCACGACGTAGGGCACGGCCACCGCCCACTGGGGCGCGTCGAGCCAGACCTGTCGCAGGATGATGCCTGCCGCCGCCCCGGCCCAGACGAGAGTCAAGACGACTACTTGAGCCCACCCTGTCAGCGCCAACCCGGCAATCGCGGTCGCGGTCCCCGCGATGCCGACGAAGATCGCACTGTGGTCCGCCCGTCGCATACGGCGCCACGCCGCGGCCGACCAGCGAATCCGGTGGAAGGCGGCGCTGATTCCGAACATCGCCAGCATGCCCGCGACGTAGACGGAGAGCGCCGCCTTCGCGCCGGCGTCCGGGCCGGAGGCAATGAGGAAGGGTCCGCCGATCAACCACCCGACGAACGCCACGACGTGGAGCCAGCCTCGCAAGAGCGGCCGTTGGCCGCGGTTGTCGGCGGACTTCCCCTGCTCCCCTTGGGCGACCATTGTCATAGAAGCGAGTCCTCCAGGCGGTCCGCCTCCTCGATCTCGGAACGCGAGATACCGAGGAGGAACAAGATTGCGTCAAGGTACGGCACGCTCAGCGCGGTGTCGGCGGCGCGCTGTACCACCGGCCTCGCATTGAACGCGATACCGAGACCGGCGGCCGCCAGCATGTCGATGTCGTTGGCGCCGTCGCCCACCGCGATGGTGCGCGCGACCGGCACGCCCGCCCCGGCGGCGAAACGGAGCAGGGCCTCGGCCTTGCCGGCCCGATCCACGATCGGCCCGCGCAATTCCCCCGTGAGGATGCCGCCGTCGAGCACGAGCTCGTTGGCGGCGAGGTGATCGATGCCGAGGTCTCGGACCAGCGCCCCGATCACCTGGGTGAACCCACCGCTCACGACCGCTATCTCGTAGCCGAGCCGTTTCAGCGTGCGCACGAGCGTCCGCGCCCCCGGCGTCAGGAGCATGCTCGCCTGCACGGCCTCGAGATCGGAATCCTTCAGGCCTGCCAGCAGGCGGACCCGCCGGCGGAGCGCCTCCTCGAAGTCGAGGTCGCCCGCCATCGCCGCCTCCGTCACGGCCGCCACCTCGGCGCCACAGCCGCGCCGCTCGGCGAGCAGGTCGATCACCTCACCTTGGAGGAGGGTCGAGTCCGCGTCCATGACGATGAGGTGCTTGGCGCGGCGGTGGAGGCCGGAGGCCTGCACCGCGATGTCGACCTCGTGGCGGGCCGCCTCGGTGGCGAGCCCGCGCCGGAGCCCGGCGCGGTCGGAACCGACGACGGTCAGCTCGTAGCTGTGCACCGGGTAGGCGGCCAGTCGGACGATCCGCTCGATGTTGCCACCACACGCCGCCACCGACGCCGAGACGCTCTCGAGGGTGCCGGCGTCGATATCCGGGGCCAGGACGGTGACCAGGTTCCGCTCGGACGCCGCGTCCGTCTCGGCTTCGACCAAGGGCTCGACGTGTGCATCGACGCCCGCCGCCTCCAACCCTTG
>Ga0210399_10004717_pt1 | contig 10581 bp, 3 predicted proteins | sample IncBWC14MmetaG_FD_150865 | JGI IMG/M metagenome (GOLD analysis project Ga0210399, IMG submission 150865) | Forest soil microbial communities from Barre Woods Harvard Forest LTER site, Petersham, Massachusetts, United States - Inc-BW-C-14-M | ecosystem: Environmental > Terrestrial > Soil >...
GCGTCTTTTCCTTTCAACTCCATGCGGACATTTCCGTCCGCGAATCCCCGCAGCCTTCCTTCAAAAAACTTTGCCTCGCCGATCGGTTCGCTGGTCGAAATCTTGGCCAGCCGGCCGGTGAAGCGCTCGAAATCAGCGGCCTTCGTCAGTGCGCGGTCCATTCCCGGTGAACTGATCTCCAGGGTGTATGCCGGCCCCGGAATCAATTCTTCCACATCCAGAATGACGCTGAGTTGTTGACTCACGCGCTCACAATCGGCGTGGCTGATTTTCGGGTAAGGACTCGGCGCCTCTTCACCCTCGATCGCCTCGGCAGGTTTCGCGGGGGGCACTTTATCGATGTACACCCTTAGAAACCTTTGCTTGCCGATCTTCCATTCGACATCCACGACTTCCAGGCCTTCCGAACGGGCAACCCGTTCGGCGGCCTCGCGGACCTTTTCCAAATTCACGCGAAGACTCCACGGCCTAAGCCGGTCGAAAGCTCAGCACCGCCGGCGGCAACAAAAAAGTGGGCTTGCGCCCACTTCATGGTGCGACCCGATTCAGAGCGAAGAATGAGTATATTCCCGGAGCAAGGTAAATGCAAGGCACCTTAGGGCTTAGCCGCCGGCCAAGCCGGTTTCCCGCTGGATCGCCGCCGTGTTTTGCTCAGGACAAAACCGTTTTAACTCAATGCAATACATAGACTAATCCGAATCACCGGCAATCCCCCGATGGTCATTTATCCGCTCGGCACCTTTCCCGCCTTTCGCCCCGTCCAATACTTGACGAGACACGTACTCCTGCGTACTGTATCCGTACGTCTTCCGCCTCGCTAAGGTCGCCATGGTCTGCCTCCGGCCCAGCACGTTCACGCTGTCGAAATACCATCTCTCCTTGGGTTGTTTTCTCCTGCTGTGCGGCGCTTCCGCGTTTGCGCAGCGGCCCACCAGCGCAGGTCGCGGAAGCCAGCAGGGTTTGAGTTCTTCCTCCGTTGCCCTGTCTATTAACGTCCGCGATGCCAGCGGGGCTCCCATGGATGGCGTTTCCGTCGTCACGCTAGTTGCCACTGTGGGTGGCTACAATCAGACCGTCACCACACGGGACGCCTCCACTGCCGTCTTCCAGGGGCTCGCCCAAGGTGAGTACGATGCGGAGGCGAGATACCCTGGGTATCAGACCGCAACTGAGCACATCAGTGTGAACGCCATCGGGGCCACCATGCAGGTGTACATCTACCTTCTGCCGGAATCTGACCAGAAGTCGCAGGGACCACGGCCTCAAGGAATCGTAATGTCCCCCAAACTCCAGGCGGAAATAGACAAAGGTTTGGAGGCCCTGCGCAAACATCAATTTGAAGTCGCGCGCGCTCATTTCGCAAAGGGACTCGTCCTGGCCCCCGGGAATCCCGACATCAGTTATCTCCTTGGCGCCGCGGAACTCGGATTAAACCACGCCGACCTGGCGCGCCAGAATTTCGAACATGCTTTAACAATTGATCCCACCCATGAGCGATCCTTGCTCGCCTTGGGCGAGGTGCAACTCCACAATGGCGACATTTTAGAGGCTATCGTCACTTTGGAAAAAGCCTTCCTCAAGAACGGAGCCGGATGGCGCACCCACCTCCTGCTCGCTTCCGCCTACTCCAAGGCGGGCCGATTGTCCGACGCGGAAACCCACGCGCAACGCGCCGCTGACTTGGCGCACGAAAAAGGCGCCGGCGCGCGCCTCCTTCTTGGAGAAATACAGCAGACGGAAGGAAAGCTACAAGAGGCTGAGAAAACCTTGCAGGACCTTGCGGCCAAATTTCCCGGCGACCCATCCGCGGCAGAAGCCAGGAAGCGGCTTGCTTCCCTCTCCACCCCACGGCCTGCCGTCTCCTCGGAGCCTGCTCCGTTGACAAATCTGCCGGTCCCCGCTATTCCCAGCGTCGAGTTGCTGCCGGCCAACGAACGCCCCTGGGCCCCTCTGGACATCGACAGCCGCGAATTCTCGCTGGCCCAGAACGCGCCCTGCAGCGCGGAGGAGATTCTTCCGCTCGCGGAACTCCGCATGAAATCGCAATTGAAGAATTTCGAGAAATTTACCGCCACCGAACACATTGATCACCAGGAAATTGACCGCCTCGGCAGGCCCGGCCTGGTCAAATCACGTGATTTTTCCTATATCGTTTTTGTCAATCGTTACGCTGGGGATTCCTTCTTCCTCGACGAGGACCGGTATTCCACCAGGAAAGACACCAGTTTTCCCACGTCGCTTGCGACGACCGGTCTTAACAATCTTGGCGTCTCGATTTTGCAGCCCGTCACCCGGGATGAATTTGTCTATCAATGCGAAGGCCTTGCCAGCACCCGGGGAAAAGCGGCCTGGCAGATCCGGTTTCAGGAAAAAAAAGATTCCACGGGAGGAGTCCGCGAGTGGAGGCGCGACGGCAAGCTCTACCATGTGCCACTCAAAGGCCGCATCTGGCTTTCTTCCGCCAGCTTCGATGTCCTTCGCATTGAAACCGATCTCCTGGAGCCTGTCCAAGTCCTCGGCCTCACACGGGATCACCTGCTCGTCGACTATGGCCCCGTGAATTTCTTGACCTCGAACACCACGCTGTGGCTTCCCTGGAGCGCCGAGATGCACATGGAACTCCACGGCCATCGTTATCATCACAAGCACTATCTGACGGACTACATGCTTTTTGAAGTGGATACCAACCACAAAATTGGAAAGCCGAAAGACGTGCCTCCGCCTTCGACCCAGACTCCTCCAGTTGGTAACCCAAACAGTCTCTAAAACGAAGCGGGCCGCCTCACAGCGGCCCTCTTTTCTTCAATGTGGAACCAAACTACCTCTGTGGCTTGGCTGCCGGAGGGGCGCTCGGTTTCGGCGTGGCTGCCGGCTTGGCGGCCGGAGCTCCCGACCCCTTGATCGGATACTGCTGGTCGTACAGCCGGATAATTTCCTGTGTCACGTCAACGTTGTTCGAAGCGTAGATGATCGGCGAATTCTGCGCCGACGAATCGAATACCGCCACGTAGCCGTTCTCGCGCGCGTACCGGTCCAGCACTTCCATCATCTTCCGGCCGATCCGATCCACCACGTCGCCTTGCGCCGCGTTCACGTCTTCTTGCAATTCGGTGTTTTTCCGTTCGAGTTGCGCGGCGAGTCTTTGCCCTTGAGTCTGCGCCTTGGCTTTCTGCTCATCGCTCCAGGTGGTCTGGTTGGCCGCCAATTGCTGCCGGATATCGTTAATCTGTTTGTTGAGGGTTTCCATCTCGTTCTGGCGCGGAGCGAACTGCGATTGCAGTTCCGCCGAAGCCTGCTTGCCTTCCGCCGTCGTCACGATTGCCTGACGGACGTTCAGCACGGCGATTTTGCCGCCGCTTGCGGCGCCCGGCGCCGTCGCGCCCTGCGCACGAACGGCTGCTGTGCCCAGCAGGCACAACGTGGCTGCTGCAGCCACACGAATCATGTTTCTCGAATTCACTGTTTTCTCCTTATTCATCTTGGCTCTGCCTCGTCTCTGGCGGCCGACGCCACTGAGATTGGCAAGCCTTTGGATACTTAACCGGTGACCGGTCAAATCTCTTTCAGCCCCTGGGGAAATCGAACAACTTCGTTATCGCCTGCTCCCCGCGGAGTCCCTCTGCACAGCATGGTGGCTTACACTAGCCTAAACTGCCCTAACGCAAAGCGAACAGTATAGCTGAGCAAACGAGACCCCTGCAATCGCTATCCCCGCAGGCATCCGCCGCTGCCCGTCTGGGGTGTCTTTCCTACTTCGGCAGATTCAGGAACACCACACGATTGTTGTTCTGATCAACAATCACCGCTGTGTTGGTGAGATTGTCCACGGCGATTGCAAATTGCGACATGCTGCTGATTCCCAATGTCTGCCGCATCTTAAAATTCTGCACGTCCACCACCGAACTGGAATTCGAAGTGGAATTGATCGTCAGCAACGTCCCCGTCTGATAATTGTAGCCGACCGAAAAGGGGTTGATCCCCACTCGGATTGTCTGGACGCTTCCCGTAATCGCGTTAAACGCATTGATTGAATTCGACTGTGTCGACGTGGCATAGAAAAGCCCCGTCGGAGTGGTTACGCCATTGGGGTCTCCGGGATCATAAACAATTCCCGTGAGGCTTGCCGGCAAGGATGATACCGAGGCGGTTGAAGTCTTGATCGGCGGCGAAGAGTCCAATCTCACAACGTCGATTCCACCCGTGACGCTGGTTGTGCCGGAGTTCTGCAGGGTGGTAACCGCCGCGGCTGGAATGGTCGGATCCACGGCAATTGCTGTCGGCGGGCCGCTCAGCGCTACGGTAGTTGCCACAGGTCCGGTTTGCGTGTGCCCGCCCGTCACCGACGGGGCGAGCACCGTAAGGTCGATGGACGACAGCGTATTCGAGCCGCTATTGGCCACCAGCGCCAGCGCGCGATCCTGATCGATCTTTACGCCAAGGGGAGCAAGTCCCACTGTGACGCTGTTGGCCGTTGTCGTTGTGGTTCCCGAAGTCGTGGTAATAGGGACGATCTGCGGGCTTTCCGGATTGCTGATATCAATAATCGACGCCGTTCCGTTCGGCGTGTCCCCGTTGTTCGCCACCACCGCATACCCCAGCCGGGAAATCACATCAATGCCGATGGGATTTTTGCCAACTCCCACGTTGCCGATGATCGTACCATACGGCGCGATGCCGCCGGCAGCTCTCGCAAATCCGTTCGGATCGATGGTAATCACGGAGACGCTGTTGCAAGCGTAGTTGGTCACAAGTGCGATCCGCCGCGGCTCATCAATCGCTACTCCTTCAGGCCCTTGCGGGAAACTGGACGAAGTCGCGCAGGCGCTCGACATATCCAACAAGTTCACCACGTGCAAATCGATGGCGTTGGAAATCGCTCCGCTGGCCGATACGACGTCCAGGGCATAGTCATGCGGCGCGAACAGATACGCCCCTGGGATGTTCACGTCCACTTCCGAATCGGAGACCTGCGCGGTAGTGATGGAAACGGGACTCTGCTGCCCCGGCGGAATCACGCTGGTTTGGCCGTCCAGCCGCACGGTTGCGGAGGTCAGTCCTTGACCTAGCACGCGGACTGTAGCCGTCTTGCCCACCTGAATGGCTTGCGGCATACATGCTTGGGTCGGATCCGTCGGGTTACAAGGGGCTGGTGAATGGGCCGGAGCGGCGGTGCTCAGGGGCGGCTGGACCACTGGCACGCCGAAGCAAGTGGATGGAGTATTAGGATCTTGGCAGCTTGGATTGGGCAATTGCAGATCCTGAATGTGAGTCTTTTGGAAAGTGCCCGCCGGATCCAGATTCATGTAGGTCAGGGTGTTGCTGCCCGCGTTCGCTGCCAATACAAATTTCGTCTTCGGATCGTAAGACATCGGCCCGAACACCGTTACCGGCGTAGTCGCCCCTGAGGGAGTATACGAACCCGTTCCAACCTGGCCGGTACTGATCGCCGCAATAATCCGGGTGGGAAAATTCGTGGTTCCAGCCGCCGCCGGACCTCCCGGGTTGATCAGGGAGATTTCGTTCCCCGCAAAATTGCTCCCTGAATTATCGCTTGGATTGAAGGCCACCAGTACGTTCGTGAACGGATCGAACACCACCGAGCGGAAGCCCAATTCCGGCGCGCCTGGGGGATTTGGCGTGCATGTGCTGCAACTCCCGGCCGTCAACGTCAGCGTTGTCAGGCTTTGGTCCAAGGTGCTGATAAAGCCGATCTGCGCCGAACTCGTGTTGTAGTCGGCAAACCCAAACGTATGGGTGACCGGGTTGATCGCCGCGCCAGATACCGTCGTGGAAGTGCTGAAAGAAAAAAACGGAGTTCCGTACTGGACGGTTCCCAATCCAGCCCCGCTGCTGCTGGTGCTGGTGTTGCTTTCAATGTCGTCGCTTAGACTCTGCGCGTACGTAAACGTAAACGGATCGATTACCTGTGACACCTGGAAAGTCCCATTGAAACTCGCACCCGTCTTCGTTCCGTTGATGCCGGAAATGATCACCGTTCCGCCCAGAATCGGGTTGATCCCGTGCGGAGTGAGGGTGATGATCTTGGTTGTTCCTGCTGTTCGCACCGCCCCGCTCGTTGCGCCGGATGCGAAGGGCGCAATCTGCGCGGATGTGCCCCGCTGCAACAGATTCACCACCGAAGTGGCGCCGTTCCCGCCGCCGGGCGTTACGTACGCCAGCGGCAGGTTAGGTTGCATGATCACCTTCGGCGTCGGGCCGGTGTTCACGGCAACCGGAGCAATCACGCACGGCGGCAGTTTCCCGGCCAGGAAGCACGTCCGGTTGTCTTTCCCATCCAGGTTTGGATTCACATCCACGATGAAGGCTACGTTCGTATTTGCGTACACCACTACTCCCAAGTGTGTGGTGGGATCGACGCCAAACGAGACCGGCGCAGGAAGTCCAGTCGCGGTTGGCTGTCCAAGCAATGTCCGCAAATCAACGGATAGTGAAGGAACTGTTTGCAGCGGCGTCGCGGTGCCGGCCGTTCCGTTCAGGGAATAGAAATACAACTGGCTATCTCCGCTGCTCACCACGATCCCCAGATCCCCGTTGATCCCCTGTATCTGACCGCCAATTGCAATATCTGTGGGAGAGGAGGCTGTCCCGCCCAGCGGAATCGGATTCCCATTCAGGGCCGGCAGGGTACCGGTGAGATTCACGAACTGTAGTGTGCTGGTGGCCTGCTCAACAATCACCGCATAACCCGCAATCGAATTCAACGCGATTGCACTCGGCGCCAGGTTCGTTACGGAAAGCCCCGCTGTGCTTAACGGAATGGATGTGGGAACCGGCGCAATGCTGAAGGCCGGCTGCACAGCTATGTTCGTCGTTGCCGTCGGGAAAGTTGGCGGCGCGCCCTGCGTGGTGTTGCTGCTGATTGTGGCTTCGTAAAGCCCGGGATTCGGAAGCTGGAAATTGTCCTGCGGAAAAATGACCCGTCTGGCTCCGGACTGAACACTCTTGGTCACTCCAGTGCCGGCAAAGGTTACATTAACTGCGTTGCTTGACGCCCCGTAATAGCCGCCGTCCAGCGACACTTCAATCGAACCATTCTGCGTCGTCCCCTGCTGAAAACTGTCGGGAGCCGCCGCCACCACCGCCGGGCCGGCATTCACGATATGCAGAGGACACGCGATTGTGGACGCCGGTACTACCACGCATTGGGACGTCGTCGTCAATTGGCCGGGAATGTTCGGGATCGCAATCCACGCCGGCTTGGGAAGATTGGGAGGAGCAATAATGGGTTCCGCGAGGGAAAGCTGCTGCGACAGCAACCTCACTCTCGTCATGATGGAGGCATCACAAGCCACCACTGGCGTCACGTTGGCTAAGCTTGGCGTGCAATACGCTGACGATATCGGAATGGTGGCGACTTGTGACAACGGCTGCGCAGATCCCAGAGCGTTGGCTAAATCACTCGCCGTCGCGGCTTTTCCCGGCGGCACAAAGAAGACCTGTTCGCCGATCAGCAGGTTACTCGCCTTCAGAAAAACGTCCTGCAGCACGCCTCCGGCCGCAATCGTCGGCGGATACAGACCTGAAAAGCTCACTGGGTTCGTGGTCGCGTTTATCAGCGTGATCGTCGCCACGGCGAAGTGGGTAGGGTCCGAAGACGACGAGGTCACCACAAACACCGTCGTTGGCACGGTCGATTTGCTGCCTGTTGGTTTTGTGTCCGTGGGCACTGTCGCGGGAGCAGTGTAGACTCCGTTGTTATCGATGGTCCCGCACGTCGGATCGCACGTTTCTGCCAGCGGATTAGCCGTTTGGTCCAGCGTATTTGTCGTGTTTGCCGAGTTCGGCTGCACCAATCGAAACTGTGCATTGAGCGGCGGAGAATTCTGGAAAGATGGAGCGAAGGTCGCAGTTAGCGCCGGGGTGATACCCACCGGCACAGTCGCCGTCGTTGGGGTGACCGAAACCCGAATTCCGGAATCCAGGCCGACTTGTCCGGTTCCCGTCTTCTTGTGGTCGGCATCTGCCGTCGCAACAAAGCTGATGATGGGAATCGGGTTCGGGAAATTGCTGAGTGACGGGGCCGTGTAGGTCAATACGTTCGAGCCATTTGTTGAACTTGTCGTCCAAGTCCCGATACTTCCACCGTTCACCATTTGACCCGAGGTGCACGGCGCCGCTTTTGTCTGCACCGGATTCGGTGTTGCCGTCGTCGGCAACGGGGTAAACACATAGGTGCAAGTCCATGCAACCGTCAGCGTTGTGGATCCGCCTACTACCGCCGTGAAACTCGCCACCTGCCCGGCCACCACCGGGACCGCGCCCGGCGTCACCGACACCGTCACCACGTTCGCGCTCGAGCTCCCGCACCCAGACATCACCATCGCCGCCCAGGCCGCGCATACCGCCAAGATCAAATTTCTTGCCATACGCCAAGTCATGGATGAAATCTCCCTCGTAAAATCACCGCGCAAATTCCTCGCGGGCCTTCCAAAGTTATCTCGCTACCTGAAACTCGTGTCCTCACCGCTCTCTTAGAACGTGCGGCTTACCGTAAACCGGAAAGTCGTCTTCGGCTCAAAGTAGTTCAACCCCGACGGAGCGAAGATCGGCTGCATTGCCAGTACCACGCCTGAACTGCAAATCGACTGCCAGTTGCTTAAATTATTCGGATCAATGGGCGTGATCGGATTGATTTGTCCGCTGGCGATGCACTGCCGGGAAAGGTTAATCCCGTTGATCTGTGCGTTCGGCGCGTACAAGGTTTGGTGGATTCGCAGCGGATTGTACGCATAATAAATCCGGAACGGCGCCTGCACGATGGGCAAATTCACGATGAATTCGATACCCGCCGAATCCCGCAGCTTGAAGTTTGTCCCCGGGGCAATCTTCAATTGCGCCTGCTGGTTTGCCAGCGGAAACATTTGATTGATGTTATCAATGCCGCTGGGAGCCAACAGCAATCCGCCCTTGCGCAAGACTCCAACTGTGCCGATATCGTTAAACAACGCCATCGACACCGGCCCGGCAATCGGGATGCGGTATTCCAGATTCATCACCCCTTGCGTGTCACCGCCGGGGAAGGTGATGCTCTTCAACAGCACCGGTACGTTGAGCGCTCTCCCCGATACCGAAATTGTCTGGTTAACGGAGTTCGGGATGTACGTCACCGGTGAAACCGCGCGAATGTCGAACCCGCGCAGGTCATTTTCCCCACCCAGATAGAACCGGCTGTAGGGAGGCACCTCTTTCCCGCCATACCCCGTGGTAAACCCGCCAAGGAATCGAACCCCGACCGCGTTGCGCCGGTGATTGATGGGACGGAAATACTTGAACTCGCCCGTGTTCGTGATCGTGTTCACATTGCCGCCGATCGGCCCGCCCGTGAACGACAGCGAATAAAAATAGCTTTTCCCGTGTGTCGCGTTGATCGGGTTGTCGATCGTGTTGTAGCTAATGGTGCCCGTGATCGTGCTCGCGATGATGCCGTTCAGCGCGCTGGGGCCCGCCAGGCTGCCGTACTGCAATTGGGTGAACAAAAGCTCCGACGACTGGTTGTACGTGGAAATGTTGGTGCGCGTCAGGCCGTACGTCAATCCCACGCGCGTAAACACATGCTTTTTCAGCGCGTAATTTGCAAAGGTCGTGAATCCCGTGCTGTTCTGGTTGTAATCCTGAATGAACTGCGGGTTAATGCTGACCTGCTGCCCCGTCAGTTGCGCCGCTTGCTGCGCCTGGTTGAACTTATACAGGGTCGAAAATACAGTGAAGCCGCTGCTGATGGGACGGTCGAAAAGGTAAGGCTCCGTGAATCCGAACATCAGGTTCCGCTGGTACTGCCCGATCTGCGCGGAAAGCGTTAACGTTTCCCCAAGTCCCAAGAAATTGTTCGTCTGGTACGTTAGCCCAATGAAGCCGCCGGCCAGCCCGCTGACGCCGCCCTGCAACCCGATCGACTGCTTGCCCTTTTCATGGAGCTTCAGCAACAGGTCCACCGTTCCCTGCTTCTGGTTGCGCTTGATTTCCACGGCCTTGTCGGGGTCCAGTTTGTCGAAATAATCGAGCTGGTTGATGCGCAGCACGCTCAACTCCCACGCGCGCTTGTTGAAGAGCTGGCCTTCGTCAATCAGCAGTTGCCTGCGGATGACTTTGTCGCGCGTCGTGGTGTTGCCGCTGAAGTCGATGCGCCGCACGTAATACTGCTTGCCTTCATCGAATTTCATCGTCACGTCAATGCGTTTGTCCGCTTCGTCAATGTCCGTTTCGGGCGTGGGCACGAAATCTATAAATCCGTATTGCCCGTAAATTTTCGTGTAGTCTTCGAGCGCTTTGCGGATCTTCGCCGTGGAAAACACATCCCCCTGCTTCAGCGGGAACGCACCCTTCAATGCCTCCACTTTTAGCGAAAGCGCCTTATCCGGGTCGCTGCTGGCGATCCTAATCGTGCCCATCTTGTACTTTTCGCCTTCTTCGATCGGGATGGTGATATTCACGGCTTTTCCGCTTGTCCGCCCCATCACCACGGGCACGCCCCAGCGCCAGCCACTCGTGTCAATGTTTTCCAGAATCGGGTCTTTCACCAGCACCTTGAAATACCCGTTGTCCTGATACAGCCCGCTTATA